>JAEEGL015692203.1_pt1 | contig 39818 bp, 38 predicted proteins | sample 9134231 | NCBI WGS metagenome assembly JAEEGL01 (sample SAMN16246548, study PRJNA631951) | gut metagenome | biome: gut microbiome; feature: rumen; material: fiber-attached | host: Bos | place: Iran: Karaj | collected 2018-10
AAAGTCTTGAGATAATTTCATAAAGGATTCTAAGGAATAGTCCTTAGCCCACTGGAATTTTGATATAGTCCCTACGAGGGACATATGTCAAAGTTCCTAGGGGGTTATTAATTTTGACAAAATCAAAATATAGCACAAGGAGGTGTTTAAAAAATGGCAATGGCTTACTCTCTTCATGTAGGTAGTGATAAGAATAGAAAACTATCTGCAAAAGGAATAACAACTAAGTCTGGAACTACTTCTCTAACAAATAATGGAATACAAAATAAAGCACAATTAACTAGATGTGATAAACACAATTATAGAAAGTATGATATGGATCAAGAAAATATTGTTATCATACGAGGAACAGATTCTGTTGTTAAAGATGTTAAAAATTTATATCATGATAGATTTGATGAATTAGTTTTAGAATATAACAATAATCAAAAAAGAAAAGATAGAAAAATTGAAGATTACTATGAACACGTTTCATTAGATAAGAATAGAGATTTAGCAGTTGAAATAATAATTGAACTTGGAGATAAAACATTCTGGGATACTAAAGATGATAATTATAAAAAAAGAATGACTTCAGTTTATAGAAAACAAGTTGATGATTTAGAATTGCTCTTACCAGAGTTTAAAGTTTGTTCTGCAATTATACATTATGATGAAACTTCTCCTCATATGCATATTGTAGGTGTTCCAATTAAAGACGGTTATAAGAATGGATTATCTATGCAAGTTTGTAAATCAAAAGTATTTAATAAAACTTCTCTAATGGAATTACAAGATCAAATGAGAACTCTTTGTATCAAAGATTACAACGAAGAATATAATCTAAATGAAAAACTAAAAACTAAACAAAAAGGAAGAAATCAAGATATTAATGTTAGAGATATGGATAATTATGCAGAAGCTAAAGCAGTTTTAGATTTAGAATCTGATAAACTTGATAAAATAAATGAAGATTCTCTTCATTTAGAGGATTTATCAAAAAATATTAAAAATGACTTGGATGGATTTAACTATAATAAATTACTTAGAGGTTATGTAATTAGTAAAGAAGATAAAGATAAAATAGATAAATACATTGAAGAAGTAAATAAACAAAATGAAAAATACAAAGATATAAACAACTTAAAAAATATCCTAGATATAGGATATGATAGTATGAAAAGACTTGAAACTGTAGAAGAAGATAACAAAGCATTGAATATAAAAGTTAATGCATTAGAAAAACAAAACAAGGAACAAAAAAGGAAAATAATTGAACTAGATAAACTAGTCGAACACTTTAAAGAATCTGCCGATAAGTTTATGGGATTATACTATAATTTAAAAGATAAGTTTGATAAGTTTATTAGATTTATTGCTGAAAGACTTCTTAATCCTAAAATAAAGGAAAAATATAAAGAATTTACTGGTGATTTGTTTGGACATGGTGTTCTAACATATAATGACTCAAATGAATTAGAAAAAGCCAAAGAAGATATTATAAAGGAACAAAAAGAAAAAGCAAAACAAAAGCCAAAGAAAACAATTGTAAAAGAAGTTGAAGATAATGAATATGAATTATAATCCTTTTTAACATATCTTATGGGGAAAAGAATTAATAATATGTTATAATAATACTTGAATTGATTTACGAAACTTGTGATATAAAGCAATTAAAACTTATAATCAGGAGGAATTAACAAATGCAAAAAAGTAATGTTAAAGTTGAACAAATTTATGAAGGAAAAGTTATAGAAGACTATAGTGAAATTTTAAGTAAAACTGAATTAAAAAATATTCTTGTAAATTTATTCCCAAATACTGTAGAAAAGAATAATGGATGTTTATATGGCAATCATAGGGGAAAAAATTATTGTATATTTTATAAAAATATTAGTTATCTAGGAATTCCTCACCCTATTTATAAAAAGAGGATTCAACTACCATTAAGTTTTAAAAGTTTATATGAAGATAATAAATCAAATAATATAGAGACTTTAGTATTAGGTGTATATAAATATAAAGATAATATTTTATTGTGTGACTTTGATCCAAAAACTTATGTAAATAGAAAATCACATAATTCATCTGCACACGTATATACAATTGATTTGATGAATGGTGAAAGAAATGGCCTTTTTGTTAAAAAAGATATCAGAGGCAATATTATAACAGTATTTAATTCAGTAAATGTAATTAATTATCTAGATAAAAAATTAATGAATCAAGATAATACAAAAATCGAGGTTTTTGACACTCTTGATGAGTTCTTTAATAGTATGGCAAAAGAATGGTTCGGATTAGAAGCATATGCTGAAATGATTGAAAATAATTATAGAAACAAATTCCAACCTGAATGGCCAGGGTTTTATTTAGAATATAAATTAGAGGAATTTCTTAAAGATACAAATAAAGAAAACATTATTACATTTTATCAAGATAGAAGTATTGGTGGAGTCGACTTAGATTTAAAGTTTCCTAAGTTAGGTTTTTATGGAGATTTAAAAGCACATACAATAACAAGTTCTGGAATTCAAGGTAATGATTATGAAACAATTATGAATCTTTTAGAAAACCAAAGTGTATATTATGTTGTTGCTAATCATGAAACTGAAAAAGATAAAGAACATGATAACATAGTTACAAAATATTGGAATCAACAGCAAAATAAAGATAATTTATTAAGTTACTCTAACAAAATGAAGTATAGTGTAAAAATAAAGAGTTATTATATTTTAGAATTAAACAAATATAATAAAAAATATATAGATATATATCATCAAGGAAAAAATAGTGATGGAAGTCCAAGAAATCCTAAAATTAGTATTAGTATAAAAAATATTAATAACTTCTTGGTTCATACAATAGAATTTGATGAAATTGACAATAAGGGGTAGCTTTTTGAAATTAAATAATATATAATTAATATGAGGGTGGTCAACATGAAAAAGTTCAAATTTATTGATTTATTTTCCGGAATTGGTGGATTTCATCAAGCAATGGAACAATTAGGCGGAGAATGTGTTTTTGCTTCAGATATTGATCAATATGCAATAGAAACATATAGAGAAAACTATAATATTGAATCTGGAATAAATATTAGAGATATAGATGAAAAAGACATTCCAAAACATGACGTTTTATGTGCTGGATTTCCTTGCCAAACTTTTTCTAAAGCAGGAAAAAGAGAAGGATTTAAAGATGAAACGAAAGGAACTTTATTCTTTGAAATAGAAAGAATTTTAAAATATCATAAAACAAAATATATTGTACTTGAAAATGTTAGAAATCTTGTTTCACATGATCATGGTAATACTTGGAACACAATATATAATCATTTAAAGAATATCGGATATAGATTAACTCCTAAACCTGTAATAATAAGTCCACATCAACTTGGTATACCACAACTAAGAGAAAGAGTTGTTATTCTAGGAATCTATGATCCAGATAATAAAGAAGATTTAAATATTGAGTTAACAGATTTAAAAGACAAAGAGGATAATAATATTTATGATGTTATAACAAAAAATAAAGTTGAAGAAAAATATTACATCAACGAAAGAGAAAAATATATATTAACAGCATGGGATGAATTTTATAAAGGAATTAATGAGAAAATAATTGGTTATCCAATCTGGTTTGAGTATTTTAAAAAGAAACCAACTGAAGATATGCCTGGTTGGAAAAGTGAATTTGTAAGAAAAAATAATCAATTATATCAAAACAATAAAGAATTTATTGATGAATGGGCTAAAAGATACAACAATTTAAGAGATTTTACTCCAACACAAAAGAAATTTGAATGGCAAGCTGGAGACAGTATTAAAAGTTTATGGGATGGTTTAATACAATTTAGACCATCAGGCATAAGAGTTAAAAAGCCAACTTGTTTCCCTGCACTTGTTGCATTAGTTCAGATACCAATTATCGGTAAATACAAAAGAAGACTAACTGTTAGAGAAGCAGCAAGATTACAATCTTTTCCAGACTCATTTATTCCAAATAAAAATGATCAACAGGCTTATAAGCAATTTGGTAATGCAGTAAATGTTGATGTTATAAAATATATGGCAACTAAATTATTTGAAGTAAAATAAAAAGTATATATCACTTAGGTATATGCTTTTTTTATCATTTTTATCAATTATGGTTAACAAATTCTATTTTATTTTGTATAATGTAATTAGAGATTGATTTACTCAATCTAATCTTGTAGTAGTTGAAAGAACATTCGACTACCGCTCCATTTTTAAAATCATCGAGCTTAATAGTTCGATTTTTTTATTGTAAAAAAGAAACAAAATCTTAATAATAAAACCTCAGTTCTTACTGAGGTTTATTTTTTCATATTTCTTTGATAAAAATCTTCTTGAACTTTCTTTTCATAGTTTTCTAAAAGATCTGGTGTTAAAACCCCCATAATCTTTTTAAGTTGTTCAGACGATTCTACTACAGCAGGTGCTTCACTTTGGAATACTCCATTAAACCAACCATAAATTGGTTCTTGTTCTTCATCAGGATTATTCTTATGAATACCCATTTCACAAGATAGTTTTCCCATTTTAATTCTAATAAATCCTTCTTTTTGGTATATTTCCGATAAACTATATTCAACAGTATCACTATATTCTTCTGGATTCAATATATCTTTTTTACCATCGTAAACGATGCTCTTAGCAGTAGAATTCTCTTCCGTATACTTTAAATCGTATTTACCAGCTTCATCATCAAAACTTAATAAACTTTGCTTAACTAAGATATTATCCACTCTTTCAGCTCTCATAATACCAAATAAATAACAATAATCTTCTCTTGGTTCCATTATTAATCGATATTGTTCAATTATATTTCCTTCTTTATCCTTAAAAACAATAGTAAAACCATTATAAGCTTTTCTAACTTCACCAGTATTATGATCTTTACAAAACTCTACTTTTTCTTTTGAAAAATAAAACTCCACTCCATATGTAGCAAGTAAATCTCTCAATTTATAATAAGTCATTTTCATTATAAATCCCCCCAAAATATGCTATTTATTATCCACTAAATAACTATTAATGTCAATTTAATAATAGTAGATTATTAATGCTATTTTTATTATAATTATCTTGAAAGGAGAACTAATTCATGAAAAAATTTTTATCATTTCTTCTTTTAGTAGTAGCTACTTTTGCTTTAGTTGGTTGTGGAGATAAAGAAGAAAAAGAAGAAAAAATAAAAGATCCACTAATCGGATCATGGGCATATGATAGTAGATATATCTATACTTTTAATGAAGATAGAACTTGTCAATACGATGCTCTAGGTACAATTATGAAATGTACTTATACAGTAGATGGTGATAAGTTATCAATTCTTTATGAAGGTAATACTGCCCCATTTGAAACAACTTTCAAAATAGAAGGTAAAACACTAACTATCAAAGATTCATTTGATAACGACGTTGAATATACAAAAAAATAGACTTGTTTAAAGTCTATTTTTTTATTACAAATTATGCTTCTCTATTTTATAAGTCTTACCATCTTTTATAAATAGATATAACAGATGATTCTCATAATCAAAAGACGCTCTTCTAACATCTTTAATTCTCTTTATGTCTTTACTATCTTTATTATATATGAAGACATTACCTAATTGATCATTTTTTTTATATTTAAGATTATCAGCATCTATAGTCAATATTATTTCTTTATCAGTAACATATAATTTACCAGTGAAATTATGCCAATCCATTTTTTCAGGATATGGTGTAACATCTTTAGGCAAATCAAATATTTTATCTAATTTATTTGTTTCAAAGTTAAAACGATAAATAACAAAATCACTATATATATAAACATTATCTAAATCATTAGAGAATAATCTACTATATTTAGGAACATTGTAATCATTTATTTGTTCAACTTCTTTAGTTTCGATATTATATTTAATAATTCTATTAGCAGCTGTTGAAACATAAACGATATTATCTTTAACACATAATAACCTCATCCAAAGGTCATTCAAAGTTCCATTAAAATCTCCTAATGAAACTGGAATATTATCTACTTTATTTTCATTTATATATAAATCAAAAGATGCATTAGAACCCATACCTAAAGGAACGATTTTATATACATTATTACTACCAAAATCAAAGAAGTATTTTTCGCTAAATAATGGATATTTATTATCACTTATTACACTTACTTTACCAGTATTTAAATCAGTCGATCTAAGTAATTCGTCATTACCTGCAGAATGTGTTCCAATTGAATAAAGAGTACCATTCTTATATAAACGTGGTTCATATTTAAAATTGTTACCAAGAGATGATATTTCTCCAGTATTAAGATTAATCTTCATATTGTCATTACTTTGACCACTTACTTCATAAGCTTCATGTTTAAAAAAATAAGCTTCGTCTTTATAAACAAAATAAAAAGAAGCATCTTCTAATTCTTTACTAGAAGTTATTAATTTTAAATCACTACCATCTAAATTCATTGAATATAATTCATGACTTTCTTTTCGAAAACCTTTAACTTTATTATAAAAATAAATCTTATCATTATACGTAAAATAATAATTATTTCCATTGTAAGCACTAAAATCTGGTACTTTATTTAAATAGTAAGCAATACCTTCAACTTTGAATTGTATTTTTTCCTTAACAATAGAAATTCCCTTTGTTAAAAAAGGCATTGAAACAATAAATAAAATGGAAGCAATTACTATTCTTATTTTACCTTCTTCATTCGAACGGTGATATTGTTTATTCACTGCTTTAATAATTAAATATCCACCCGTTATTAATGTGATAGTTGAAAAAGCCGATAATAAAAAAGCAACAATAAATAGAATCATGATAGCACCAAATGGGAAGGCTATAGCAGCAGGAATCGTAGAAAGAACAGCAAATATAGCAAAACCAACAAGGCCACAAAGTGATAAACATATTATTTTAACCACATTCATAAATGGACTTTTTTGTTCTTCAGTACTTGATATTTGATTAGCAACAACATTTTGCTCTTGATTAGCTATCACATTTGATGCTTGATCAGCAACAACATTTTGCTCTTGAATACTACTGTTCGTATTATTTACTTGTTCGTTTGTATTTTCATTATTTATTTGATTACCATTCATTTAATATAACCCCCTTATTTTATAAAACTATCTAAAATCTTTTTGCTATATTCATCAACAATATATTCAGGATGCCATTGTAATCCCATAATAAATTTTTTATCTGGATGTTCTACTCCTTCAATGATATTATCATCACTCAAAGCATTAACTTCTATTGTATGCATATCAAAATCAATAATATCATGATGAACACTATTAACAGGAATTCTATTTTCTAATAAGATATTACTCAATTTAGAATCCCTATTAATAATAACCTCATGTTTATATTCATCAGGTTTCCCTAGATGATTCTCTAAATCCACTCTTTTAGACATATCAAATTTAGATCTTTCATTAGCAAACATACTACATAATACTTGGAAACCTAAGCATATAGCAAGTAATGGTTTATCTTCTCTAATAGCATAGTTTATTACATACTCATCAAAATGATAAGCATTTGTTCCTCCAGGAACAATAAATGCATCACACATATCTAATAGATAATCTAATCTCGTATCTACTTTATCTTCTCCTGGTTCTAAATTATTCAAACAATCTTTTTCTGTAGGTAATAATGTTAAACAAACAACATCATCACGATTATATAAATATCTTCTAACAGCATCATGTGTTTGAATAATATCTTGATTATCCTTATTGTAATAAGCTCTTCCAACAATTCCAACTACATGCATATGATCACCTCTTATTTAATTTCTGTTCCGCCCCATTCAACAACTGTATAACCAGTTCTCTTTATCTTAGTAAGTTCTTGTTCTTTAACAGTTATTGGTTTATCTAAACCTTTAAAATCCATTTGAACTCTAATAACTGTATCAGGTTTAGGACTTACTTCTAGAGGCATATAATTATCTATCTCTTCTCTAGTTTCAAATCTAATATAATTGTATTTATTCTGTTCCATCTTCGGTAACCAATAAATTATAAATTCGTTAATTTCTCTTTCATTTAAACCTAGTATTTCAAGTTTTTCTTCTAAGAATTTAGCACTATCTTCACCTTTAACAACAAAACCGTCTTCCTTAACTTGAACATTCTTATTCTTACCTTCCCAATATAATCCATAATAGTTTCTACCATTGTATTTCAAATTACCATTAGGACTTGCTAATACATTCCAACTATCATTATATTTTGGATAAGATACAATAAGTTTTTTTGGATTACCTAATTTAACATTTACATTCATTTCCTTTTCAGGATAAATGTAAATCATTGGTTTTTTATCTTCTCCATAATAAGATAAACATTTTTTATCTTCTTTAATGTCATATTCAAATTCAACTTTATCAAATTTAAAATCTTTTTCTACTCTCAATAGATAATAATCATAGTTATCCATTTCTATACATTGATAACAAACTTTATCATACTTAACTTCAACATTAACCGTTCCACCGTCAATTGAATATTTCTTAACTTGAACATTGTCTTCAACACAAGCATCATAGTACAGTTTTATAATTACATAACTATAGTTTTCAAATTCTTTCTTGTTTAAAACAACCTTTGAATCATCAAAAACATTACCAAATATTTCTTCATATTCAGCATATGTTTCAATATACTTATACTCTCCTGCTATATAATCTTCAAAGAATTTACCTTGAAAATAAATTTTCTTATTTAGTTCATCTTTCTTTGGTTCTTCAATTGGTTTATCGTGGTCTACTAGATTATAAATAGCTAAACCACTACCAATACCAATTCCTATAGCTAATATAATACTTACCATAATAATGATTATTTTTTTCATATCACACCTCTATTTTTCAAGAATCCATTTTTGTAAATACTTAACAGGTGAACCACAATACTCACACTTTCCACTATTTACATCAATAGATGCTCCACAATTAAAGCATTTAATAAGATTAACACCATCTTTTAATTCTAAAGTTTCATTAGTATTCTCTACAAAAGTAAAATCTTCTTTTACTATTTTAGAAGTAATCTTACCATCTTTAAAATATACTAATCTAGCTTCTATCTCTACTCTAATATGATACTTATCTTTATGTTTAAATCCTACAAAATCTAAATAATCTAAAATATCATAATCAATTAGATTTTCTTTTGTATAAAAGTACTTACCCATTTCATAATTTAAATTATTAAAGAAATCTTTCTTATCTAATCCACTATCATCCCAGAAACGTTGTTGTCTTTTATTAATTCGATCTTTATATTTTTTAATTGGTCCTAAAACAATATAGGCATCAACAATATAGAATAAATAATATAAAATAACAGAAAGAATTAAACCATAAATAAAAATTTTACCTATATCATAGTTATTAAAAGTTCTAGATGTACTCTTAATATAAATAAAACATAAAATAGTACTTATAATAATATCTACAATACCAACTATAACTTTATATAGTTTATTTCTTAAAACACGATCATAATGATACTTACTACCCAAGTCTTTATTAGAATAGTCAATATTATAATGAGTTCCACAATATGGACATCCATCTAAAAACTCTTTTACTTTTCCTTCCATACCACAGTTAGGACATTTATGATGTTCATTAATCTCCTTCTCTGCTACATAACTATATTCAATTCTTGAATCAAATAATTTTTCTGTTAATTTTAGATTCCCATCAACGTAGTACTCTTTACCACATCTGATTCCTGATACAATATCATCATTAACAGTATTATCTGTATTTCTTTCTAAAATTTTATCTCCAACAATATATTTAGTCTTTATGTTAATATTATTTTCTTTTAATCTTTTATAATGAAAATCATCAGACACAAATGCCATTGTCTATCTACCTCTATCTATTATTGTTATTATTGTTGTTATTATTATTGTTATTAGAAGATCCTCCACCAGATGACCATCCACTGCTGCCACCTGAAGATCTACTTCTAGTATATTTATTAATTATTTCAAATAAATCTTTAGTAATATTAATTTGCTCAATAGTAGTTTTAAGACAAGCAGCTGTTATTACAGCAGTAACAGCACTTCCAAGCATTAAACAAATTCTATTTCCTTTAGCTACTACTCTTGCTTTATTATTACTACCTAGAAATTCATATATTCTATTCAAATCATCTGTAGTTAAATTATAATAACCTGTTAAATCAACACACTTTTTATATCTAACTAACTCATCATATGTTTCTGGTTCTCTCATTTTTATTCTCCTTATCTAAATAGAAAAACTCTATATTTTGAAATGGTAAATTAATTGCTTGAATATGATAATATGCATTATTCTTTTGTTTTAAATAATGATAATCTCTTAATGCACAAGTAGTAAAGAAGATATTATTTGGATTATCATTAGAATATTGTTTACTATATTCTTTAATAAAATTAGTAATATCATATTCATAGTAACATCTCTTATTACTATTAATACTATCTAAAACTCCCTTATATATTTGTGTTGTAGCAATATGTCTTTGTTTAGTTCTACCCTCATCACCATATGTTACTAAATTACCAGATAATAACATAATATATAAAGAATTATTCTCAGGATAATCACATTCTTCACTAATCATATTCTTCTTCATATAAATTGTTACTTTACTTTCTGGCGTAATATAAACAATATCTCTATTATTCTTTAATACTTGTGAACTTAATTTATATTCTTTATCATCTACTTTTAAAATAAATACATTACTATCATATATATATTTTAATTTTGGATCCTCTTCTATCATACTTTCTAATGTAGGATATAAAGGATTATCATCCGGAACAATATACTTGCCGGGATCCTCTAATCTCATATTAGATACATAATCATAAACATACTCATTATTAATATCTTTATTATAATTACGATCTAAATATAATTTTTGTTGTAACCTGCACGTATAACTCTTATTTGAATTATATGTATTCTTCACAAAAGGACATCCTGTCTTACATAAATATAAATATCCACATTTACTACATTCTTCATTAAATTCTAATTTGTTATGATTCATAAATATTTTTGAACTAGCAGTAGCAAGAATTTCTTCTACTGTATTTTCATAAATATTACCATAATAATAATCAGGATTCTTTTGACCTCTTACACAAGAATAGATATCGCCATTCTTCTCCAGTAAGAAAAATTTTTCACCACAATTATCACAATTAGTACAATAATCTGGACTGAACTCATCAAACCATGGTCCATTAACACCACTATCTAAATCAGTACCATCAAATTCTTTGTGCATTCTATTATATAAATCTAATTGTTCTTCTTCACTTATGTGATGAAGAAGACCATTAGAATTATAATCAAATCCAATCATAAAATTAAAATCATTCATATCTAAACAAGTATTCTTGTGTAGATATTTAATATCTTCAACTATTTCGTCTAGATATTTATAATGTTCTTTAAAAATAGTCGCAGATACCTTTTTCTTATTAGGTAATTCTTCTAATATTTTAATATTATCTAATATTTTACTTAATGTTTTTTCCCCACCTTTACTTACACGATATTCATCATGTAATCTAAGTGGTAAATCTAAACTTCCGGATATAGAAACATTAAATTCTTTTATTGTATCTATATGTTTTTCTAAATCATATAAATTTGTTTTGATATGTGGACGACCAACTTTAAACCCAGCATTATTTAATAGTTCTTTATTAGTATCATAGTATTCACTAATAAACTTAATTAAATCATGAAAACAATCCTTACTTAAAGTTGTAACTTCTCCACCATGCAAAGAAATATTAAAAGGAATAACATTACTCTTTTTAAATTTATCTATTGCAAATTTTAATGTACCTAAAGCATCATATTTAGTTTTAATATCTTTTGTATTATCTTCTAAATAACAATACTTACAAGCCATATTACAAGCCATTGTAGGCACATATAATAAATGTATATATTTATTATCCATAACCAAAACCTCTTTTAATATGTTATTTCTACTTCAGCCCAATCCCCACTATAATCTTTTAATGTAATAACAAATCCACCATATGAATATGCTCTATTTGTATTATCTAAATCAAATCTTAAGAATATAGAACCAGTTAATTCAAAATGACATATCGTCTTTCCATCAACAATTCTAATATTAGTTAAACTTAAAGATAAAGTATCGTCATCTCCATTAGGAACTCTTATTGTTTGATTAGCATAAATACGACGGTTCATTTTATTATTAGTTTTTGAATATGATCCACCATTTGAATAATATTTTACATTTGTAGGACTCTCTTTAAATGCTCTTTCATTAACTGATACATTATCAGGTAATACTACCTCTCTAAGTCTTGTACAAGCTCTAAATGCTGAAGAGCCAATCTCTTTTAAGTTACTATCTGGTGAAATATAAACCATTGATAATGAAGAATCACCATGGAAAGCATGTCCACCTATTCTTTGAACAGTATCTGGTATCTCTATTCTTTCTAAAGAAGTACAATCTCTAAAACTATCTCCTCTAATTTCCACAATATTACTTGGTAGTTTAACAGTTTTTAAATTCGAAGCACCTTTAAACATTTCGCCTCCGAACTCTTTAATTGTATCTGGGAATTCTACTTCTTTAATTGACTTACAATTATAAAATGAGCCACCACCAAGTGTTTCTAATTCTTGAGGAATATTAACTTCTTTAAGCATAAAACAATTCTTAAATGCTTGTCCTCTTATTTCTTTAATGGTGTCAGGTAATTGAACACTCTTTAAAAAGAACATATTTGAAAAAGCATTACCTCTTAATCCTACTACTGGTTCACCTTTATATTCATCAGGTATTTCTGCCGTAGTAAAATTAGTCAATCCAAAAGTATAGAATCTAACATTATATCCACCAGTTGTTCTTTCATATAAAATTCTAGGTTTAGAAAATATAGCCAAAGGAAGAGCAATAGCTATTAATAAAGTAACAATAAATACCTTCTTAGAATAATCACTCTTAAGATTTTCTTTTTCCATCATTATTACATTACTAATCTTTTCTTCAGGTCTTTCCTTAATACGCTTAATAATGTTATCAATAGCATCATATTTTTTGTTATTAACCATTAATGCGATAATGATAATAATTCCAATAACATAAGTAACAATTGGGAAATGGAAAAATATTAATACTATAAATACAAATATAAGTAAGCTAAGAATTGTATTCATAACTATTTTATCTTTTATAACACTAGCAGGAACTAAAGGACTAGAAAAATCATAACCAAGATTTTCCATTTCTCTTTTAACAAAAGCATTCATAAATTTAGAATCATCTAAAGAATAAATAGAATCAAAATCTTGTTTACTCATTACTTTATTATTTTCCGTTATAGGTACACTATCTAACTTAGCACCACAATTAATACAAAACTTATCCCCAGGTTGTATAGTTGCATGGCAACTTGGACATTCATCAGGAACCGGTTCAGCCCCCACCATCTTAGCAATTTCAGCATTTAATTTTTTCTCTCTTGCTCCTTCAATAAATGCTGATAAAGTTGTAATTCCAAAAGCCCCAACAAACAAGAATATAAAATCAGCAATAAAGATATTAGTAGTAACAAAGAAATCAAAGAATAACAATACTCCTATTCTAATCCAAAACAAAAACCAAAATACTTTTTTACTATTATTCTTTGATATTATTTTTGATAGTGGTAATAAGCAAAAAAATACCATATGTAGAGTAATAAACGCTTCTAGCATAATAGCAGTAAATACATCCATTTGACCTTCTTCAGCCATAACAGCTGTTGGCAACAATAATAACAATAATAATTTCCAATACCTCAAATTATTCTTCATAATCTTCCTCCTATTGACTTAACATCCATTCAAATAATTTTTTATCAGCAAACTTAAAAGCAATTGTATTATGAGATTCACCTTGTCTTGTATCCTTTATTGCATGTCCTCCAGCTGCATTAATACTATTAACTAAACCAGACATACAACTATTATAACCAGCTTCATCAGATCCTGATGTTCCGCTTATCGCATAAATCGGTACACTTACATAAGGACCAGCACTTTGGTTTTGAGCACAACAACTCATTGGCATAGCAGCTGAGAAGAATGAACCATAATGTTCAACCATATACCATGTACCAATAGCTCCTCTTGAAGCACCAGCAATAATAATATGATTTGTATCAACATTATATTCCTTAACCGCATTATCTATTAAACCTTTAACAGCTTGAGGAATCCCATTAGTAGTCCAACTAGTAATATTCGTACTAGGTGCAATAAAAATAAATGGCTGACTATTATGATCCCAACTATTTTTAACAAAATTAGTAATTGGTAAACTACCAATAGCTTCAACATTACCAACTTCACCATCACCATGTAAATAAACAATTAATGGTAAATTACTTTTCATATTATCTGGAAGAATTTCAAAATATTTCATATTAACACCATTAGAGGCATTAAATTGTTTAATACTCACACCTTTTTGACTTGTCGAAATTGTTGTAACACTTCCTGTTGTAGAACCAGCAGCTTCTGCTTTTCTTCGTTCCTCTTCTTCTCTTTTCTTTTTCTCTTCTTCAAATACTTTCTTTTGTTTATCTCTTTCCGCTTGATCCTTTTGATAATTTTCTTTTTCTAAGGCTTCTGCTTCTCTTTTTTCTCTTTCAGCTTCTGCTTTAGCTTCAGCCGCTTCCTTTTCTTTTAAACTTTTAACTCTTTCAGCACTAGCTGTTTCAAAACAAGTTAAAAAACTAACATCTCCAGCTTTAACTAAATTCGTAAAGACATATGAAATAATGCTAGGTAAAAAGAATATTAATAAACCAGCTATTACTCTTCTAACTAACATTGTTAAATTATCTTTTATATCTTCATCTTTTCCACTCTTTATAGTCTTAAACACACTATAAATACTAGCGATTATAATTATTATTGGTGCTAAAATACAAAGCATTTTAAAAAATATTTTGATAATCAAAAATATTTGGACCATATATGACTTTTCACAAATACTAAGTATCATATAATTCACCACTATTCCTCATATTATATTATATATTAAAAGACAAAAAAAAGAAACGCCTAAGCGCTTTCTTTTCTAACTATTATTGGCTTAACATCCAATTATATAATTCCTCAGTTCTATAGTATTGTTGAACCGTTCCATGGTCAGCACCATCTACGACATCAACATATGCTTTACCACCAGCATTTTGGATTTTTCCCATCATACTATTCATACACCTATGAATACTACCTTCGTTGCCTCCAACGATAGCACGCCAAGGAACTCCAGTCATTGCATTAGGATTATATGTATCAGAGCATCCACTCATTGGTACAGCTGCTGAGAAGAATGAACCATAGTTATCAACCATGTTAAATGTTCCATATCCACCCATAGACATACCAGTAATAATAATATGATTTGTATCAATATTATATTTAGTTATAGTTTCATCAATTATTCCTTTAACCATTTTAACTTTTTCTGCCCAACCATTAGATGGAGCTATTGGTGCTATTAGAATAAATTGATTACTTCTACTATCCTTAGTACTATTAGCATATGTCATAATTGGTAAACTACCAACACCACCAGGATCATTAGTTTCACCCATTCCATGTAAGAAAACAATTAATGGTAAATTACTCTTTGGTGAAGTTGGTGTTATTTCCCAATACTTCATATTTGAACCATTCGCCCCTTTAAATTCTTTTAAACTTACTCCAGGTGAATTAGTAGATATTGTTTCTGAAGAACCTGAAACTCCTCCACCTAATCCTTGTTTTTTTCGTTCCTCTTCTTCTCTTTTCTTTTTCTCTTCTTCAAAGACTTTCTTTTGTTTATCTCTTTCAGCTTGATCCTTTTGATAATTTTCTTTTTCTAAAGCTTCTGCTTCTCTTTTTTCTCTTTCAGCTTCGGCTTTAGCTTCAGCTGCTTCCTTTTCTTTTAAACTTTTTACTTTTTCAGCACTAGCTGTATCAAAGCAAGATATAAAGCTTACATCATCAGCTTTTACAATATCCATAAACACATAAGAAATGATATTTGGTAAAAAGAATATTAATAAGCCTGCTATTATTCTTCTAACGATCATTGTAAAATTATCTTTTATATCTTCATCTTTTCCACTCTTTATAGTTTTAAACATACTATAAATGCTAGCTATTATAATTATTATTGGTGCTAAGATACAAAGCATCTTAAAAAATATTTTGATAATCAAAAATACTTGAACCATATATGACTTTTCACAAATACTCAATATCATAACACCACCTCTTTCATATCTCCATTATACAATAAAAAAAGAACTTTACAGTTCTTTTTATTAATCATTTGACAAGTTATCAAAGTATCCTTGAATAAATACTACTGGTGTACCCTTATCTCCAGAACCACTAGTTAAATCACAAAGTGATCCGATTAAGTCAGTTAATCTACGAGGAGTAGTACCTTGAGTAACCATTTGACCTTTTAAGTCTTTAGCTTTATTTCTTATTTCGTTCTTAATAGCTTCCTTTAATTCATCACCGCGTAAATCAGGGAATTTATTATCTGAAACGAATTTAAGCTTAATCTCATTAGGAGTACCTTCAAGGCCACTTGTATAAGCTGGTGAAACAACTGGATCAGCTAGTTCCCAAATTTTACCAACTGGATCTTTAAATGCTCCATCACCATAAACCATTACTTCAATAGTTTTGCCTGTAGCTTCTTTTAATCTTCTTTGAATTCCTTCAACTAGTTTTTGACCAGTTCTTGGGAATAATTTTAATCTTTCTTCAGTAGATTTATTAGATCCTAACATACCATATTTTTCATTGTATCCAGATCCATCTACAGGTGCATTCATAATTTCATATAAACCAAATACTTTAGCTCCCTTTGCTTCAAGTATTTTTTTAGTTTTATATCTAGTATGAATATCACAAGATAATACATTATTAGTGTACTTCAAGATATCAGTTACTGAATTAGATAATACGAATTCAGCTTTACATCCTTCAGCTTCGATTAATTCACGATAGAATTTAATCATATTGATTCCCGTAAATGGATGTAACCAATCACCGAACTCTCTCATATAGTCTTCTTCAGTAATAACGCTACCTAAATTGAAGTCACTATTTTCTAACTTATCTTCATCTAAGATTCCATTACCTACTTCATCTGCAGGGAATGACAATTGAACATATAGTTTTCTTGTACTTCTAGCTATAGCTTTTAAAATAATAGAGAATCTATTTCTACTTAATATTGGAAATACAATTCCTAATTCATCAGGATTACCAAATTTATTCTTAATATCTTTAGTAACTTGATCAACAGTAACATAGTTACCTTCACTAATACCAACTACGGCTTCAGTAATTGCAACTATATCTCTGTCATGAAATTCGAATCTATTATTTCTAGCTGCTGCAAGTACAGAATCAACTACGATACTTTCCAAATCATCGTTTTCTTTGATGATAGGTGTTCTAATTCCCCTAACTGTTGTACCTAAATCTCTCATTTTCCTCTCTCCTTTACATAATTATATTTATTTAAATATATAATTACCAAAAATTAAAAAGAAACAATCAAAAAAATCGTTTCTTGTATATAAAATCAACCAGTTCTTAAACCAGATCTAATCTTTCTAATATATGAATAAACTGCAACTGTTTTCATCATATCCCACCTCCTTTATTATAACAAATGAAAATATTCATTAACAACTTTTTGTTAATCTCTTCACACTTATATTACACATTGGCTATCCATTTTATTGATATTTGCCATAAATTTTATTTATACTAGTTTTACGCTATATAAAAGTAATATTTGACATTATTTAAATTTGTTATAGAATATATATAAATTTAGGGAGGTGTAACCATGACTAGTGATGTCGTAATTAGAGGTCAAACTTATAGCACACCACGTTATAAAACTGGTAAAGTATATAGAGTAAAACCATTAATCAGAACATACGACAAAACCTTAGATATCGTTTCTGATGCTGTCTTAGCATCAAATGAATACGAATTAGCTAACACAGAATTAAAAAAACAATATCTAATTAAAATGATCGAACTATATAATGATGTAGTTAAAGATGTTACAGGTTTTGCTGGTTCTTTTGGTACCGGTTATCCATTCTACACTTTAAATCCTGATTTAAGTGGAGACTTACCAGTTATCGATGAACAATTACGTTATAATCGTGAACTACAAGATGCCATCATCGCTCATAACGCGGAATCATGGGCATGTAAAAAATGCTTAAATAGAAATGGTAAAAAAATGCCTGATTTAAAAGTAATGTGCAAAGAATGCTCAAAAGTAGATAGCATACTTAAACCTCGTAAAGTAATTAATCGATTACCTGATATGGATTTATGGATGGTATGTCACAACGACGAAATAGAAATAGCTAAAAAACAAGTTATTACAAACCTTCGTCAAGAGAAATTCACATCATCTGATAAGAATCCAGTCAAGACTATTAAAGATGTTAAAGAAATTGCTGAAGACTTAAAAGAAAATAGAATGCCAAAGAAATTCGTTCCAATCGATACACATATTATCGATTACAATACTTTACTATCTCTAATAGAACAAATACCAGAAACATTAAAAAAAGCAGCCATGGATGGTGAAATACCTTACTTGCCAATTCACCCTATTTCATATAGAAAGAAATGGCAACAAGATGATGTACCATATAATTTCGTACATGATTACTTATCAAGTTTGAAAGAATTTAATTTCGAACCTAATTTAAGAGAGAAATTAATCGAAACAAGAAGAATTATTGCGAAACTATATACAATTGAACAATTATATGATTTCCTAATCAAAACAGGACCTGATTCAGTACTAAGAAGACATAAATGTCCTACTCTTAGAAAAGTATTTGAAAGGAAAGTAAGCGAATGGCAACAATAGATTTACATATGCATACTACCTGTTCTGATGGAGAACTAACTCCATTTGAAATAATTGATGAAGCAGTAAAAAATGGTGTTAAAACAATAGCAATAGCTGATCATGACACAATTGAAAGTTATACTGATGAATTATTTGCTTATGCTAAAGAAAAAGACATTAATTTAATAAATGCTGTTGAAATATCAACTAAAACAAATAAATCAGGAATTCATGTATTAGGATATAGTTTTGATTTAAATAATAAAAAATTAAATAATAAATTAAAAAAACTAAGAAACGCCAGACACGATTATCTATTCAAAGTAGCAAAAAAACTTACTGATTTAGGATATATCGTCAATGTCGATGAATTAGATAAAATAGATGCTGTAACAAAAGCCCATATCGCATCTAATGTTGTTGATAATAAAGAAAATGAAGAACTACTATTAAAAGAATTTAAACACATTCCAAATCGTGGTGAATTCATTGAAACAATAATGAATGAAGGATGCAAAGCATATGTTAAAAAAGAATCAATAACTCCAAAAGAAGCTTCTAAATTAATTAAAGAAGCTAATGGTGTTGTTGTTCTAGCTCATCCAGTTGCTTATTCATATGAAGATAACTTAACAGAACAAGAAATTGAAGACTTAGTTATCGACATGCAAGCAGACGGCATCGAAACAAATTACATTTATATAGATAGATATGACAATAAACACAATGATATTAAAAAATGGAATAAACTTGCCAAGAAGTTGAATCTCCCTATCACAATTGGTTCAGACTTTCATAAAAAAGATGGTCTCCATCCAGTCATTGGTTTATTAGATGAAGACATTAAATTATCTGAAAAAGCTATCAAAGATATAATAAAATTTGTAACAAAAAAGAACTAATTACTTAGTTCTTTTTTCTTGTTCTGGTTCTAATCTAAATTGTTCAAAATCAAATCCTACCTTTAGATAATCATTTATGATATAAGCTCTAATCAAATCTTCTTCACTACCATTTAAGATTAACTTCATAATAACAGCACTTAGAAAATCATCTCTTTCAGTCAATCTCATTTCATATTCAGCAATTAATTCATCAATTATATTATCTTCAGGTAATACTCTTAATTCTCCTAATAAACCCCTTAATTCATAAATACTAAAATCAATAATTATTGAATTTAAATTCTTAGTTCTATATCTAAGAGGTAAACCCTTAATCTTTTCCATATTATGGGCTTCATTAACATAACCATCAGTAAATGAAACAGTAGCTAAAGAATCATCACCTAATGGTTTAAAAGTACCATCTATGCGAGGAAAATCAACAAAATTTCTTGTTTCTATTGAAAGAGATCTTATCATCTTTTTATAATCAAGATCAAATCTTCCACGACCTTCCATTTTAGGAAATAAACGAGTTAAATAACTGATTAATTCATAAATACAAACTTTATAATCATCACTTATTTGTCTTCTTGCATCAGCATCTATTACATGCCCACATTTTTCTAAATGACTAGCTCTTTCAGAAACATATTTTTGTAAAGATTGAAAATATTGATTCCCAACTTTAGTATAATCAAAATCCATATAAATCCCCCTAGGTAATGGGTATTATATATCATTTTAATCTAAAAGTAAAAGGAAATATTACTTCTCAACAAAATATAAAACATCTGCTACATCTCTATTCTTTGTAACAATACCATTAATTGTATTTGTATTACGATTCTTATACATCAAATTAGTACTTCCACCACCGTCGATATTATATGCTTCTCTACATCCTAGACTATACATAATAGAAGCAAGTCTCTTTAATGATAATCCAGAAATTCTATTATTAATACCAACAGTATTAGTAACTATAACAAAGTTATTCTTATCAATCTGACCTATAGCTTGTCTTACATCAGGGATATTACTTAAACCTTTATGTAATTCCCCACTACGAACTAAATAAGGACCAAATGCAAAAGTATATTTAACTCCATCATTAATAGCCATCTTAGCATTTCTTTGGTTTCCTTTTTTATCAGTAGGACTATTCAAATAATAACTAGCAAAATAACCAGTCTTTCTTAAACCATAAGTTAAAGTACCAGCACCACCAACTTGTTTTAAATTAGTATAATTTCTTAATACTTTACCATCAATTATAACTAATGGCGACTTACTAGAATATTTCCATTTAGGATACTTTCTAGCAATTGCTACATTGAATGAATTACTAACAAATCCAGAAGCATTAGCGCCAATCATTGCCTTAGAATAATAACCATATTTTTCATTAGCAATACTCATTATTTTTGATGCTTTTTCTAATGATGGGAACTTCTTTGGAATAGCTACCTTAAATTGATTATAAGGATCTTGTACCCAAATATGTGTAATTATATAAGTATTAGTAGGTTTCTCTATCCAATACTTCATTGTATCACCATCAAACCTTTTAATAACATTATTAACTGAAGTAGATGTTATCGGTGAATAAATATAATCACATGAAATAGTTGATCTATTTCCAGCTTGGTCTACTACTTGAACACTACCACTCTTAACCAAAGAATTAACAGTAAATGTACTAGTTGTATAAGCATAATTATTATAAATATAAGAAACTACTTGACTATTATCTTTAAGGTTTAAATTAAATGAAGTAACATTACTCTTAGAAGACATTGTAGCAACACAACTACCAGAAGGAGGTGTTCTATCAATATTATTTACTACTAAAGCAATCTTCTCCATCTTGCCTTTGGTATTATACATTTCAAAATTAAACTGACCATTTTGTTTAACTGTATAAGTAAATGAATCCTTAGTAACTTTCTTACCATCAACCATAAAATAAGCAAAATCACTAATATTACTACTAATCTTAGCTACAACATTTCCTTTAGTTGGTGTTTTATCAAAATTAATAGAATAAGTACTACCTATTACCTTAACTGTTCTAACTAACTCTTGTTGCTTTTTATTAATCTTAAATAAATATCTAACTTCATAAGTACCTATTTTTTTATTATTAATATTATTAGTTACTGTAACATATTTAGAGTAATCAACATTATCCTTGCTCTTGATATTATATCCTGGATCAACAAACTTCGTATTAATTTTTAAAGATACAACATCTTCACCTTTCAAACTAAAATATATATCGTCTAAAGGATTTGGCAAAATAGAAACTTCTCTTGTTGCACTATTCTTTTTCCATAAACTATTAACTGAATAAGTAACAGTATAATTACCTACTTTTTCAGTATCTACTTTAGCTTTTATTTTTAATAAATCAGTTTTATCTTCATTCTTATAATTATAAACAACGGCACCATTTTCTTTATATAATCCACCTTCATAAAGAATTACTTTTTCTTCTCCATTTATTAAAATATTATAAGTATGAATTTTAATTTGATACTTAGTAAAGACAATTCCTAGTACAACGATAAGTATTGCTATAACCCCAGCAAATGCTAATCTTACCTTACTAGGTACTCTACTAAAGAAAGCTACAATTGGATTAACCCTTTTAATTTCAAACTCTTGTTCAAGTGGTATTGGAACTTCAGGTATAGGTTCTTCAAAAGAAGCATAATTATTAGCAGATAAAAATGCTTGCATAGTTTCTGGAGCTATATCTTCATTTAAGAAATTTTCATCTAATATTTCAACTTCTTGTGTATTATTCAAAGGAGGTTCTACTTCACTTGCTTCACCAACATTAATGATAATTTTATCAGGTTCATCGATTACTTCTTTTGGTTCTTCTACTACTTCAAGTTCTTTAGGTTTCTCTTCAGTTACCGGAACATCGTTAAGCTTATCTGCAACTTCTTTAATTTCATCTAATTTATCTACAGCTTCTTGTAATTGATTAATATTTTGCTTTTTCGTCTCCATAAGTTTGGACGTCAAAATAGATTTGGCATTCTTAGAATCAACAAATCTTATATTACTTTTATCATTTATGTTTTTTACTTTTTCATCATTTTGATTCATAAGCAATACCTTTCTATTCTAATTAATTATAACAAAAAAAGCCTTTATTAAAAAGGCTTGAAGGTAAAAAAATATTAAAAAATAAACATTAATATCCCAATTACAAACAGAAATAATAGTACTGTTATTAAAACAAATAATAATGTTGTTGAAACAAAGCCCCCACCGTCATTCATAACCACACCTACTATCCTAATTTAATTATAACATAGTAGAAGAAAAAGTTGACTAATTATCGTATTTTATATATAATACTCTCTCTTATGGAGGGGATTACAATGGGTCCAATAGAAAAGAAAATAGTAATAAGAGTGAATAGAACTGTTGATAATAAGCCATATGCTAACATAATGTACCAAAATGGAACAGAATTACAATCAGTATATGATTTAGATTATCCAACTAAATTGTTTGCCAACTATATAGCTAAAAAAACAGTAACAAACGAAATTCAAGGTTTAATATATTCCTTTGATGAAGAAATTATAGTTGATCGTTTCGATATTTCACCATTAACTGATAATAATTACTGCATCTATGGTTCTGAAATTGGTCGTAAATCAACAACTACTGTCATTAAAAATATTACAGAAGCTGCTTCTCAACCAGAAATTATGGCACCTGTATATTTAACAGATGGTTATAATACTGTTTTAATGAATGATGAATTACTTAGAAGAAATAGTAATATGCCTCCAATTTCTAAAGAAGAATTAGATCAAAAATATCAAATAATAGAAAGCATTGTTTCAGAAGAAAAAAATAGAAGATTAAATCTTAATATTGCAGCATAAAAGCAACCAATGGTTGCTTTTTATTTGTAATAATATTTAACTTCTTCTCTATTACTTATGTTAATATAATCATATTTTAAAGCTTCGCATTTAACCAACTTGTCTGATAAAATACTTCTTTCATGATGTTTTAAAAACTCTTCATCGGTTTTATTAAATAAAGTATGGCTACTTAAACGATCATCCCAAGTTATATCAACATTATAATATCCATCACTTAACTTAACTACATTCCAAGCATGTTCTCCACCATCACCAACTCCAGTAATATAATAAGTAGGAATTCCAAGTTGCATCATGATATATTGAAATGCTCTAGAATAACCTGCACAAACTGTTTTACCATTAACTAAAGCACTATAGGCACTTTGATTAACTGGTGAACCATCTTCAAACTCTACAAGTTCCATTAATTCATCATGAACATATAACTCTTTATCATAATCATTTTGTAACTTTTTAGCTTCTTTAATTATTTCATTAGCTTTCTCATAAAAAACTTCTTGTTCTTTTTGAGTACCATTAAAACTTAACGTTACTTGCTTAACATTATTTAAACGATCATATTTATAATAATAGTTATTATCTAACCAAAATAATTCTGGATGATCATTTAAAACTGATTCCGTAATAACTTGAATTCTATCTACACTAATATCTACTACTGGTACAAAAGTATCTTCATAATTAATTACATTAGCATAGAATTGTTTATAAACCTTTTGTTCTTCACCATTTAATAAAGAATAATAAGGATAGAATATATAATCAAAATTATACTCTTCTCCTTTAATTCCACTATCTTTTAACTTAATATTATCAGCTATTAAAGTTCCTAGGGGATCAATATCTTTACCATTTAAAATAAAGTAGATATTACATGAAAAATAAACAATAGCTACAACAAGTATTAAAACAACTACTTTTTTCATAAAATCCCCCATTTCATTGGGGTTTATACTATCACAATAACTAAAAAATAGCAAAAAAAAGGAGCTTATTCTCCTTTTTTATTTTTTTCCATTTCATCTATTAAATCTGGATCAACTATATTAATAGCCATTGTTCTTGTATCATCGTATTCAAATTTATCTTCTATTAATTCAGCTTCTTCTTCATGTTCAAGTACATTATATGCTACTTTACCAACTAAAGTCTTAGGAAGTTCATCTCTAAACTCATACTTATATGGCCATGAATATCTAGATAAGTTCTTTTCACAGTGTTCCTTAATAGATTTTAATGTTTCTTCATTCTTCTTACTTGGATCTCTAAGTACAATAAATGCCTTAGCAACTTGTACCTTATATGGATGTGGAATACCGATTACACAAGACATAGATACATCTGGATGAGCATCAATAACATTTTCCATATATCCAGGATATAAACAATATCCAGAAGAAACTATCATACGTTTAATTCTTTGTTTAAAGTAAACAAAACCATCTTTGTCCATAATACCTTGGTCACCAGTATGTAACCATACACGACCATCTTTATGTTTACGTAATGTTTCTTTTGTTTCTTTTCTACTTCTTAAATAACCTAACATAACAGAAGGTCCAGAAATAACAATTTCACCTTCTTCGCCATAAGGCATTTCTTTATCAGTATTAGGTTCAACTATTTTATAATAAGTATCTGGCATAGGAATACCAATAGAACCCATACGATAATATTTATCTGGCATTAAACATGAAGCTCCTGTACTTTCTGTTAAACCATAACCTTCTCTTAATTGGATATTTGCTCCGTGTTCTTTAAAGAATTCATCAACTTTTCTCTTTAACTCAATTGATAATGAATCTCCACCACTAATAGCACATTTTAAGAAATCTAATTTATAATGTTTCATATTCTTATTATTCATTAATGCTTCATAAAGTGTAGGAACACCAATTAAAATATTAGGTTGATATTGCTTTAATAATTTATCAAATGTTTTAGCACTAAATTGTGGAACTAATATAGAAGTACCACCAAAATATTGAACAGTATGAATACAAACACCTAAACCAAATGTATGGAAAATAGGCATAATTGCTAATATCTTATCTTTTTCTTTAACACAAGCAACTAATTCAAAACACTGCATTGCCATAGCATTCAAGTTCAAGTTTGTAAGTTCTACACCTTTAGGTGCACCACTAGTACCACCTGAATAAAGTATAGCAGCAACATCTTTACCTTTAAATGTATCATCTATTTCTCTAGTATAAGCTTTACCATTCTTAATGAATTCATTCCATCTAATAGTTAGTTTATTATTAGCAGTAATAAAATTCTTTAATGCTTTAGCTAAATCCTTAAATGTATTACTTGCATTATAAGCAATAGCTAAATATGGTGGCATTGAATCTGCAGCTGATACAACAATAACATCTCTTACTTTAGTATCTTTAATAATGTTATTAATTTTATCCAATGCTGCATCAATAACAACAACACACTTACTTCCAGCTTTATTTAAGAAATCTTTAATTTCATTCTCACCAGATAATGGATGGATCATATTAGATATAGCACCAATCTTATTAATCGCATAAAACGAAATAATAGCTTCTGGTGTATTAGGCATGATAACACTAACGATATCTTTATGTCCTATTCCAATATTTTTAAAAGCTCTAGCAGCTTCATCTATTTGTTTTAAAAACTCATAATAAGTTCTCTTTGTTCCAAAATAATTATAACTAATATTATTAGCATGTTTAAACGAAGTAAACTCAATTAATTTATACGCTGAAAAATCAGGATACTCCAAATGTGATTTTACTCCTTCATAGAAATTTAACCAAGGGGCTTTAACTCTATCTTTAGCCATAAACATTCCTCTTTCACTAAATAAATGGTCCGCAAAACAGGGACCATCTACATTATAATATATTTTTTAATTTTTCTCAATTTTAGACAATTATTTTACTATATAATTCTCTATCAGCAGGGCATAACTCAAAGTCTCCAATTTCCTCTAATGCAGCCCATTTATAAGCATTATGATCAGATTCATCCATTGAAAAATCCATATTTGTAACATTAGCATGCCACAATCTTAAATTAATAACCTTATTAGGATACTTATGTATAGTATTACATACAAATTTATCAGCTTTTATATCCAAATTAAACTCTTCTTTTATTTCTCTTTCAATAGCTTTTTCTTCTGTTTCCCCTTCTTCTACTTTACCTCCAGGAAATTCCCACTTACCGACAACTAAATCATTACCATTTAATCTCTGAGCAATTAAATACTTACCATCTTTTTCAACTAATCCAGCAACTACTAATAAAGGATTAATTCCTTTAAGACGATATTTCATTATTTCCTTCTTTTCCTGTGTAATATTATTAAGTATCTTCATAATGACCTACAATCTATCTTGTAAAATATACATATAAGCATGATATGGTAATACTAAATCCCAATCTAGTATATTATACATCTTAATTAAACAAATAAACTTAGTATCCATATCATCAGTATTCAAGAATTGCTCATTTAATTCATCTAATCTGTTTTTGTCATCCAAACTGCAAGCCATATAATCATCATAGTCATTATCATACGCTTCATATAACAAATCTACAATTTCCAAATCAGTATATTTCTTACCATTAACTAAAGTATAACTACCTTCTTCTTTTTTTCTTAATTCTTCTAAAGAATTAATGTTTCTATTCCTTATGTATTCCATCATAAAGAAACAAATCTTAGGACTATTACTATTTTTATGTTGATATATATTATCAATTAACTCTTTCATTATAAAATCGGTCCTTTCTTTTTAGGGTTATCTAAATCATCAATTCTTATATCATCTACATCAATAGATTTTCCTTTTATAACACCCATATTAATAATTTGTCTTATAGACAAGAAATTATCTAATATAATCCTTAAAGTAGGATAGAATCTAACGTCTAATCCCATTATCATTTGCAAAGCTACTAACTTCATTTTAGCTTCTTCTATTCTATTTTCACTTATTAAGTCCCTTATTTCATTAATAGTACCATAGACATAACCTAATTCTTCAGGAGTATATACTATTTCATTACTATTTACATCAAATAAATAATGCTCTAATATTACTAAACTATCATATAATTGATCTCTTTCATCTACTAATGGCCTTCCAATATAATTAAATCTCTCCATCTGCATTCTTTCTAATTCAACAGCATCTTTACCTTCCACCATTAAGAAATAATCTTTAAAATCTTCATAGTCTATCTCATGAAACGTCTCATTATATATTATTTCTAATATTGCATCTATTTTAGCATTTAAATAATCTCCTACAATATTAGAATTATCATATCTAAAACCAGTTATTTCATCTTTTATATTTCCATCTTTTTTCTTATCATCTTTTATATAATCAGTTTCAAAACCGTCTGTTTTAGTTCCATTATTAAAATATTTATTATTTAATTTTTCAATATCTAAAATAAATTCTTGTTCCGTATAGGCACTCTTACTATAGAATTGATATACAGTGTTTATTTTTTTTATTTCACTTTCATATTTTATTTTAAATAATTCAATAGCTTCAAAAGGATCATCATTAAATATTCTAAACAATTCACTATCGCTTACATCAAAAAAACGCATAATGTCACATCAAAATCCTTTCTTCTGTTTCCATAACTTGTTTTACTACTTTTTTACCACCAAATAACTCTGCAATAATTCTTTCTTGCAACGCATTAGTCAAATACATTCCAGCGCCATCTGTAGCTAAAACAAATGGAATATTATTATCTAAATACCATTGATATGGTAATAATTCTAAATCATATATATTAGACAAAGTATAATTAGAAGTAGCATTAATCTCTACAATAACGCCATATTTTCGAAGTAATCTAGCATATTCATTTTTCTCTTCAGGACTAAATTCATTGTTCTGAAAAAAATATAATCCATGACCAATTCTAATTTGTGGTGGCACAAATCCATATTTTTTCACCAATCTATCAATAACTTGTAAAGAATATAATGGATTTTGATAACATTCAGGGTTTTCTCCAGCATGCAAACGTAAAACCATATTCCTTTTACCATCCATTATTTCTAATACATTTTTAATAATATAAGAAAAATGAGTATGTACACTTTCATCTTCAAATTCTTCGTGTGTAATACCATGCTCTTGCCCCATTAAATCAAAGCCTTTAACTCTTTTATCATCAACCAATTCTTTAAAAGCAGCTAATCCATCATCTACTTTTTTAGCCCTTATACTATTTCTGCTCATACTATAAAGAATACCCATCTCTACATTAGCAAACTCATCACGATGCTTTTTATAATACTTGTGCATAGTCTCAATTGTTTTTGGTGTAGAATAACTAAATTCCACATATTCTACACCTGAGTCTTTTAAAGATTTCAAAGACTTTTTTAACATCTTTATATATATTAATCCCCTACACTTTGAAACATCTTTATCATCTTTAGGATTAAGCCCTAATCTTTTAGCCATATTTCTTGCACAACAAGTAATAACACTACCTCTTTTCGTAGAAGTTTCTTCTAAATCGGGAAATAATACTTGTTCATCAACTGGTATAGACAACTGTCTTATTATATCTTCAAATCTTCCTTCTGCTATTAATTCTGATACTTTTTTAAACTCAAAAATTCTTAAGCCATTACTCTTTATTCTTTCTAATTGTTCCTTTGTAAGATCTTCTTCTTCCCTTAATATCTCATTCTTTGCTAATTTACCTGGTATTACTCCATCACAAAGAGGAATAACCAGAAGATCTTCACCCAATACTTCAATAAGTTCTTCATAAGTTAACATCTCTATAAAATGAGTATGTAATTCAGTATGAACCCCCTCTTCTATTTCATGTTCTCTTCCTCTATCAAAAGTCTCTTTATTTCTACTATATGGATTATAACCACCTGAAGGAAAATCTTTACCTTCAGCAATGCTAGCAATCGTTTTTATCTCATCAGTTGTAAAAGGAGCTCTTAAATATATAGGATCTTTTCTTTTTAAACTAATACCAGCGAAGCAATCATTTAAAGCAAATAATAAAATTCTGTCGCCTATCTCTCTAAAACTAATAACTCTACTCAAACTCTCAGGATAAGTAGTAATAGTAATCTTACCAGCACCATCCCTAATAACAGTAAGATATGCATTTTTATTTAAGCTAACAGTCCATTTCATACTATCATCCTATCTATCTTATATTTTACCATAAAAAAACTTATAGTTTAATCTATAAGTTTTTAATATTCTGTATCATAAGAGAATCCAGCATCTACAGAAGCTTCAAACCTATCATAATAATCACTAGGACCTTTATCATAACTATATCCAGGGAAATTATGGAAATAGAAGTTACCAGTTTCTGTTAAACCTGGCTTAGCAGATAGATAAGCTGAATCAAAGTATACTATTTCATTATTCTTATAATAAACAATACTCATATAAACACTAACATCTTTTTCTGTATCATTTTTATAAGTAGCTGAAATTCCTTTAGATGACTCTTGGAAAGTAACTTTTTTCTCCACATCAATTGAATGATAATAACTCTTATATGCACTAGCAGAAGTAGTAACACTAACAGAATTAAAATCATCTTGAGTTGCATTATTAATCTTTACAACAAATGTCTTACCTGGTTCAACATAACCCATTCCCATATTTCTATCAAGTCTTGTTCCTTTTGCATCTAGATAATTTAAATAGATAGTATAACTAACAGGAGCAGTGTTATTATTCTTAGCTAACACATATAAATCATGCCCAGATTCACTATAGTAAAGCTTTGTTATTTCTATTTTTTTACCTAACTCATCTTCACCTGATGTTTTTATTTTTGTAACATCAATTGTTTCGTGTTTCTTTTCAGCAATACCTGAATCTTTCTTATCTTCTTTTTCTTCCTTATCTTCTTTTTCTTCTTTATTCTTTTCACTGAAAGAAGAAGAATCCACTTTACACTTAGTATTATTCTTACCAATCAATAAGCCAACACCAATACCAATACCTAAAAATATAATTAGTAATAAAATAATTAAAACAATCTTAAAACCTTTCTTTTTAGGTTTTTCTACATTTTCAACTGCTATATTACTACCAACTTGGTTACCACACTTATTACAAAAAGTAGCACCCTGTTCTAACTCATTTCCACATTTTTCACACTTCATACTATCCACCTACCTTTATTAATCCAGAATTATATGATTCATTATTAACATCAACTATTTTAAATACTACATAATATTCACCATCACCAAGTGATGCTTTTTGGAAGTCGAATTCATCAAGTCCTCCACCAACACCTGTTATCGTTGGTGATACTTCCCACTCATCAGTATATTTACCATTTTTATCTAATATTCTATATTCATAACAATAAATATCAGCTTTATCATATTCTTTTAAATCAAGTAAATTACCTATTGCTCTCTCATCACTAGCATAAGATACTCTTGCTGATGCTATAAACGGCACTTTATCTTTATATGAGAACTCTGCATAAGATACCATACTACGATTCTTATCTCCTATATCCTTTTTATTACTATAGAAAATACTTGAAACATATTTTGTATCCATGTTATCTATTCTACGATGAATAAGTGGAATATAAACTCTACTACCATCTCCATCAGCTGTAATTAAATTATCACCAATTTGTGTAGTTAAAGTACCATCTTCACTTAATTTAGCATTATTGGAATTATATATTAATTTATAGTAATTAGGATGTTCCTTATCTCTTTCAAAAACTGAATAAATTGAAGTAGAATAATTCTTAACTTGATCTTCAGTTAATTTAATAGATACTTCTTTACCACCTTCAACACTTTCTGTTTCGTTTTTAGAAAAATCATAAGCAAAACTAGAAGCACTATTTTGAGCATTATAGAAATCTTTAATAAACTTTTTATAATTATCAGAAACAGTTAAATCCTCATAAACTTTTAAGAACTGTTGTCTATAACCTTTACCATTATATGGGAAGTAAATAGAAATACCATTAGAACTATCAATATTAGTATGATTATAAATAACTGCATCACTAATAGCTTTTTTAACTCCATCTGCTGATACATCAGAATAATCACTTAACTTATCAACTAGTGAATACAAATCTACCGTATCATACTTACCAGTTTCAGAAGAAGCATATTGATAAATCGTACTTCTTATTCTTGAAATATCACTATAATTTTTCTTAAGATCTACCCCATCAAAGAATTTATTAACTTCTTCAATTATTTTATCTACTTTAGATAAATCAACTACTGAATAAGTAACCCCTACTGTTCCAAAGAAATCTAATTCTTCCATTTGTACTTTATACTGATTAACAAACTTAACACCAAAACTATTTCCTTCTTCAGACTCATCAAGATTATTAATAAAACTCAATACATTAGTAGTACTTCCTCCATATGATACCTCTTCAGAGAAAACAATATATTCTGAATAATCTTTAAATAATAAAGCAACTTCTAATGTTCCATTTAAACAAGTTCTAAATAATACAGCATCAAGTTTATTTTTCTCATTAAATGGGCTATCATTCATTGCTTTCTTAAAATCTTCTAAAGTTAAATTATCATTGGTAAAATCATCATATACTGCACCTTCAAGTGCACCACCATGATCATATATTATTAAATTATAATGACCAGCTTTATAATTATCATAACCGTAATTAATAAAATCAGACAAAGTAGAAGGATCTCCCATATTTAATTTATCATATGACTCTAACTTCTCATATCCATCTTCAGTAAGCTTAAAAATGGCATTTTCTTCATTACTTACATAATTATTTTTCCATTCTTTAGTTCCACCAGTATAGATTAAAACATTAGTCTTCGATAAATCTATCTCATCAGGATCAATAGCTTCTATATCAGCAGTAGAAATACCTGAATCATACTCTAAATTACTACCAACCATATAAATCATAATTGTTCTAGTTTCTTCTTTAGTCTTCTTTTTATTTCCAAACAGTAAGACTAAAGATAAAGCAACTACAACAAGCATTAACAAAACGATTATTGTAATCTTTTGACCAGTACTAAAACCAGACTTACTTTCTACAGGAGTTGGTTGTGTAGGTGCAGCTACTTGTGCTGGCGCTGGAGCCGTTGTTACTTGTGTTAAACTATTACCACAAAAGCTACAAAATTGCGCTCCTAAAGCATTTTCCTTATTACATTTACTACATATCATACTATCACCCTATTTTACTATTAAAATTATAACATAAAAAAATAGTGATTGCTCACTATTCTTTAACTATTTCAATATTATCAACTTTAGGAATTTTAACAATGCTGTCTGGTTTATTATCTTCATCCTTAGAGAATGATGAAGAACTACTAGCAGCATCAACAATTGCGCTCATAGTTTGAATTGGTGTACTGTAATCTGGTAATACAGATAAAATAATCATACAGAATGTTCCACCATTAAGATTTGAGAATGTGTAAGTCATATAATATCCTTCAGAAGTAGTACCAGTAATTACATACCAAGTCTTATTACCAATTGTCTTTTCTCCCTTATCAGTAATTGTAAGTCCATAATCTGCAACCATAGTTTGTTCAACTGCAGCATTTTCACCAACAAAATCATTATATGAATAATAATTATCAATTCCTAAACGATATTGAGTTGTTTGTTTGTTATCTAATACTTCTAAGAAATCACCATTTTGTTGAACTTTATATCCTTCTGGGAATACTAGTTTATATCCAGCTAGTTCATATGAATTAGCATTTGAAACTGGTTCTGGATCTTTCTTATCATCCTTTTTCTTTTCTTCAACCTTAGTTTCTTCTTTCTTAGTATCATCTTTCTTATTATTTAAAACGAACGCAACAACTAAACCTACAATAGCAAGTACTAATACTGCTACAATTATAATAAATACAACATTGCTCTTCTTCTTAGGAGGTTCTTGAGAAGGAATTACAGGAACTCCATCACTAACCGGTTGTTGAACAGGCACAGGTTGTATAGATGCCTCAGGTGCTGGTGCAGCTGGTGCTGGTGCAACTTCTACAGCTGGTTGAACTGGCGCTGCTGGTGCAGCCTCAGGAGTTACAGGTGCTATAGGAGCAGGAGCAACTTCAGGTGCTGGTGCAGCTGGTGCTGGTTCTACTGGTGCCTCTGGAGCTGAAACCATTGCTGGTTGTGCCTCAGGAGCTGGTGCAGCAGGTGCTTCTGGAGCAACTGGTGCTGGTGCAGCTGGTGCCTCTGGAGCAGCTGCTTGTGGTTCTGCAACTGGAGCAGCCGGTGCTTCAGGTGCAGGAGTTACTGTTGCGTTTTGATTCATACTATTTGCATTTTCTTCGTTCATATTATCACTCTTTCTATTCTTTTGTATAATACAATACTCTACTATGTAATTATATCACAAAGAAATCAACAAAAAAAGTAGGAATTTTCCTACTTTTGATCTTTCACAAATTTTTCGACTTCAACAGTAAACAAACTAGGTAAATTTTCATACTCTTGAATATAACAATCAAACTTCATTTCTCTGCCATTATCAATGATTGTTAAATCATTAGTAGCTGTATTTTTAGATCTTGTAACTTTACTAATTTTCTTTACTTTTTCAAAAGAATCGATAAGAAGTTGTTTACTATTATCATATATAGTAGAAATAAGATTGTTAATAACATCTTTATCATCAACAGTTTTTTCTTCTACTGTTTCTTCTTCCATTCCGGGAGCTTTTGTAATAGATAAATAACTAATATGATCTTTATCTACTAATATATCTGTTTCATTAATCATATTCTTCTTATGAATTTTAATTAAAAATTCAGAACTTTTTTTATCATTTAGATATCTGATTGCTTGAGTAGCAGCTATAGCGCCATCTGCTACAGCTGTTGCTACTTGTCTTAAATTCTTTACTCTTATATCACCAGCAACATAAATACCTTCCTTATTAGTAACTAAATCTTCTGAAACAATTACATTGCCGTTTTCATCACAGTCCACTCCGTTTAATAGATAACTCGTTTCAGGAACATCAGCAACAGCAATAAAAACACCATTAACATCATAATCTTTTTTCTTGCCATCAACTTCTAAAGTAACACTCTCTACTTTAGCTTCACCGTTAATGCTATTTACTTTAGCTTTTTCAATTATATGAATATTATCTTTATTTAACTTAGATAAATCAACTTTTCGATTAGAAATAAAATATACTTTATTACACAAATTAGCTAAATAAAGGCAATCATCAACTGATTCTTCTCCGCCACCTACTAGTATTACATCTTTTTTCTTAAAGAAATTACCATCACAAGTAGCACAATAAGAAACACCTTTACCTAATAATTCTTTTTCTCCAGGTACTCCAAGTTCTCTTTTATCATTACCAATAGCAATAATAATTGTTCTTGTTTCATACATATTATCTAAAGTTTGAACAATTTTTTTGTTACCACTATCCGTAATACTCATTGCCTTTTCTAATTTTATATCTACACCAAGATTTAAAGCTTGTTCATAAAAATTATTAGCCAATTCTTTTCCAGTAACATGCTCTACTCCAGGGTAATTATCTACCATATGCGCTTTAAGTATCTTTCCACCAACTTGATTAGCTTCCAATACTAAAACTTTCTTACCTGCTCTAACACCATAAATAGAAGCCGTTATACCAGCAGGTCCTCCACCAATTATAATAATATCGTACATTGCTTCACCTTATTTAATTAAATTTAGAATCGTATCTTTATCTACAAAACCTACAGATCTATTTATTTCTACTCCATCTTTAAAAGCTATTACACAAGGAATACTCATAATTCCATATTCCATTGCTAACTCTTCCTCATCATCAGTGTTAACTTTAAATACCTTATGTTCTTTACCTATTTCATCCATTACAGGTGCCATCATTCTACAAGGTCCACACCAATCAGCAAAAAAATCTACTAATACTGGTTCTTTACTACCCAATACTTCTTTTTCAAATTCTTCCTTATTTAATACTTTAGTCATTATTATCTTCTCCTTCTATTTTATTTATCATTTTATATAATATTTTATACAAAAAACTTGCTTCTTCACTTGTTAATCTAATACATTTTTTCATTTCTTTTGGTACATCTAATGCTTCATCTCTAAGTTCCATTCCCTTATCGGTTACCTTAATAATTAGATTCCTTTCATCCTTATCAGATCTATTTCTTGTTATATACCCTTTACTTTCCATTTTCTTAAGTAATGGTGTTAATGTCCCAGAATCTAAATATAACTGTTCTCCTAAGTCTTTAACATTAATACTCTTTTTCTCCCACAATACCATCATCGTAATATATTGAGTATATGTTAAATCTATTTTATCAAGAAAAGGTTTATAATTTCTAATTATTTCTTTGGAACATGCATACAATGGAAAACAAAGCTGATTTTCTAGTTTTAAACTATCGTATTTATCCATTCTATAACAATCCTTTAATATGTTCTTCCATTTCAATTGGTTCTGAAGTTGGAGCATATCTTCCAACAACATTACCTTCTCTATCAACTATAAACTTAGTAAAATTCCATTTAATATCATTATCTTTTTTACAAGTAGTACTAATCTTACTAATCATCTTCATAGCAGCTTTATTCTTTAAACCTTTAACTTCTTCAGTTGGTTGTGCCTCTTTACAAATAGTAAATACTTCACATTCATCATCACCATTTACATCAATTTTAGTAAATCTTGGAAATGTAGTGTGATACTTAGCTGTACAAAATTCATGAATTTCATTATCTTCTCCAGGAGCCTGATGTCCAAATTGATTACATGGGAAATCTAAAATCTCTAAGCCTTCATTATTATACTTTTGATATAAATCTTCTAATCCTTTATATTGTGGAGTAAATCCACATCCAGTAGCAGTATTAACTATTACTAATACTTTACCTTCATAGTCCTTTAAACTAACCTCTTCTCCCTTGTTATTTTTTACTATAACATCATATAATTTCATAATATACCTCCTAAATTAATTGTGTACAATTTAATTATACACTATTTATTATAATTGTCAATCAATTTTCTGGCCATGATATAATTTAAATGTAGAAGGACGGTGATCATATGCTAGATATTTATAAGGACTTCTTAGAAGAAGAAATAATCAACGAAGATAATTTAGATATCTCTGAAATTGATAAATTTATAAAACGTCCACGTGCAATTTTAGTTAATTCTAAAAATGAAGCACTAATTGGGTATGCATCTACAACTACTCACTTTGAATTCCCTGGTGGTCATTTAGAAGGAGACGAAACTCTTGATGAAGCTTTAATAAGAGAAGTAAGAGAAGAAACTGGTATTGATCTATCAAACGATAAATTCTATCCATTCTATCACTTACAATACTTATGTAAAGATTTCCCAGAAGAAGGAGTTAACACATCCATAGAATTCTTTTACTATGTTGTATATACAGATAAAAAAGTTAACATGGCAAATAGAAAACTTGATGAAGGAGAAAAAGTAGAACAATGGTCTGCTGCTTATGTTCCAATTGAAAGAGTAGAAAGTATACTAGAAGAAAATTTAAAAAATTCAAAAGAATTAAATACTGCAGCTAGAGATATTCATCATATATGGCAATCATTTTTAGTAAATATTGATTCAATAAAAAACAGAAGGCATAAATAAGCCTTCTTTTTTTATTTAAAATATATTATCCATACAATCAAAATCAAAATTCAATTTTTTTCCTTCTACTTCAACTTTAATAACAGGTAGTTCACTATAATTTTTCTCTTTATATAAATAAATATCACCGTAATCTTTTTCAGACCCTATATACAAAAGGTCACGACTAAAGTATTCAAAAGTAGAAAATTCATCAGAAGGACTAAACTCTACTATCCTCTTATATTCATTATCAGTAAAATCATAGGAAAGAAGAGCATCTTCTTCTAAAACATATAAATTGTCATAAAAAACATTAAATACATCTTCTACTGTTTGATATTTATCGCTTTTTATTTGATAAAAATCATTCTTTTTACCAGTATTAGGATCTACATCATAAACTTTTTTATCAGTTTCGCTGCTAAATAATAGATGTCCTCGAACAAAAAACATACTCACATTGTCTTCATAGTCAACATCAAATAATTTATTTACTTTGCCTGTTTTAATATCATATTTATTAATTGAAGAAAAAGGATCTACTTCAGGATCATCTCCATTATTAATATTATCAAAAAATTCATAATATATTATTTTATTATCTTTATCAAATACAAAATCAGTTCCATATTTATCTAAAACTTTGCTATCTGCTATACTTTTTGCACTTAAATCAATTGATAAAATTCCATCTAAATTACTATGTCCAGCAATATTTCTTTCAAGATTAAATATTATTTTATTATCGTCAAATACTGCATTAATAATATTAGCAGTATTTTCAGTTTCTTCCCAATCATCCGTATCAAAACTAATCCACTTATTTATCTTACAATTATCATTAAAATCAATATAATTGACATATACAGTTTTACCTTCACTATATTGATAATAATAACGTTCTTTGTATAAACCTATAGGTTCAATTTCAAAACCTAATTTAGCAAGTGATTTACAATCATTCTCAACACCACATTGAACTAAAAAATAACCATCTTCTGGAGTTTCTTCATATTCATCTGCATAATAATAACCTATATAATATCCTTCATCTATCTCAAAGAATTCATCCTCTTTGTTTTCTTCTTTATCTTTAACTTCTTTATTTTCTTTCTCTTCTTTTGTATCTATTTTATCTTTTAACACTTTATCATATAGAAAAAAACCACCTACACCGATAACTATTAAACATATAATAATTAATAAAAGGATTTTAAACTTACCTTTCTTTTTTCCTTCTTCCATAAGCACCTTCCTATTCTACAATTATTATAACAAAAAAGAACCAAACGGTTCTATTTCTTTTCTAATTCATATTTAGTATTAGCTGGTTCTTCTAGAGTTTCTGGATGATCAAAGAAGTATTGAATTAATTCCATAGACTTAATGAAATAGAATCCATCAGCTACTCTTTCATCGAATGCTAAACCCCAGTCACAAATCTTTCTAACTTCCCTCTTACCATCGTCATAAATTATTTCTTTGTTCTCTATAGTACCCATAGTAGTTAATCCAGATGCTGTACCAAAATCAACTATATTATGATGTATTGATCCACTCTTAATACTTCCTAAATTAGAAACAATCATACTACTATAATATAGATTATCTTTTTCTAATCCAAATGGGATACATCCTTTATCGTCCATCCATTTCATTAATCCTACAATTGGTACTCTTAAGAAATTAGGCAATCCACATAATATATCTATAGCTTTATTAGCTCCTTCTTTTTTAATACCTTTAGGACTTCTAGCTTGTTCAACTCTATCAGTAATAAACTTACTAATAGTTTCTATAGTATCGTCCTCTTTAACTGGCACCATAACAAATATTTCATCTGCTTTATCATTGAATTGAACTTTTGCAACAAACGAAATAACAACATCATTATGTTCAAAAATATGTCTATTTTGAACAAATCTATTTAATCTATTTCTATTATAAATACATTTAGCTATTGCCGTAACAAAAGCATGAAAATAAGTAATATGTTCCCCAGCTTTTTTCTTTTTATCAATATACTTAACCAAATTAGTAACATCAAAAAATTTTTGTTGATAAACAAAACTATCAGCTCTACGTGGTTTAATATCAATATTTAATTGTTCTGTTCCATGAACATCTTTTGCTCTATGTGCATTTCTTGGTCCCATCTTTAATCACCTAAAACTATTATATCATTTAATTAAAAAGATAAAAACCTTTAATTATTCTGAAAAAGAATTATAATAAAAGCAAGGAGATGGAACTATGGATAAACTTAAAGCTAAAATTGAAGAAATTGTAAACAAAGTAAAAAACGATAAAGACTTTGCTTCAAAATTTAAAAGTAACCCAACAGAAGCAG
>JAEEGL016198377.1_pt1 | contig 39818 bp, 33 predicted proteins | sample 9134231 | NCBI WGS metagenome assembly JAEEGL01 (sample SAMN16246548, study PRJNA631951) | gut metagenome | biome: gut microbiome; feature: rumen; material: fiber-attached | host: Bos | place: Iran: Karaj | collected 2018-10
GTTTTAAATTGATACTCCATAAAATTATCCTCCTTAATCATCCTTCAGTTTTTTATACAGATACATTATCAGATCATCATCAACCGTGCAGACCGTCTCATATTGCACGCATTGTTTATCCTGATACCATACGCCCGATCCGTCCGGGATGTATCCGCGTTTTACGTACATCCTCTGTGCGCTGCCATAGCTGTCACATACTCCGACTCCCAGGCAGACAGTATCCGCATACTCTGTCGCAAGCTTTTCTGCAGCATCCATAAGCCTGTAGCCGATACCTTTCCTCCGGAATTTAATCAGGACATTAAAATCAACGATCATCGGCCAGCCTTTTCCCTTAAACGGTCCTTCATTAACCGTCTTATACAGATACACATAGCCTGCCGCCTGTCCCTGATACACGGCTGTCAGCGTAATGCACTTTCCTTCAGCCTCGTCTTTTATTCTCTTAATCCAATCGCCGATCTGCGGGTGCCATCCCTGTGCAGTAAGCGCTTCATAGAACTCTTTATCATCCGCCTCTTCCATAGAGCGTATGAGCAGTTCATCGTCTTTGTAATATACCATTTTCTTTCACTCTCCTTCGATCAGGTCCGCAACTCCTTCCACGGATAAACCGCTCGTATTGATACAGTTATCCGCCTGCGAGAAATGATCAAGCGACTTAACCGCCGTCTCCAGCCATTCCTCTGTACGCCACGAACATTTCTTATCTGCCATCCACTGTTTTCTCAATTGTTCTTCAGCACAGATCAGGGTAACACTCTTTATCTCAAGTCCTGACTCCCTGATCCCTGCACTCAGCTTTTCATACACCCATGCATCATCCATCAGCCAGGCGAACACGATCATCCTGCATTCCGTACAATCCCGGTAATTACGTATCATATGCAGAATGTTATCGACAGCCATTTCCTTCGTTTCCCTGTTTCCGACAAAGGGATGTATATCCATGCACCAGTCTCCGTCTATAAAAGCCGTTCCCGGATGCCTGTCTGCGATACATGTACCCACAGTTGTTTTTCCTATCCCCATCGGACCGTTAAGTATTATCACTTTCATGATCATCCACCATATACACCTGTATCATCATTTTACTTTAACAACTTCTGTATGATCTCTTCCGCACATTCTTCCGCTGTTAATTTACTTGTATCTACGCACAGGCTGTACGCAATATCCTTACTCATCAGCTCTGCCTGTTCATCAGACTGGCTTTCATATCTGTCTCCGCGCTCGATGTTTCTCTGCCTGCATATTTCCAGAGGACAATATACTTCAACAATATCAAGCGGACTGTCTTTTAATATCTCCTTAAGCTTATGATAATGCGGTTTGATCTCATCACGCTCTACCAGTATACCGTCGATCAGGACATTCTTGCCCAGATCCGAATACAGCTTTGCAGTATGATACATCATGATGATCACTTCCGACAGATACTTCCAGTAATCCTCCTCCAGATACTGCTCTCCTACCATTTCCTGAAACAGGTCATTGGCAACCACATAGAAGAACACATCCCTGCGGGACTGCAAGGCATCAACTATCGATGTTTTACCCGAACTGGTAACACCGTTTAAAAATATGATCTTTCCCTTTTCCATTTTCTTAACTCTCCTTCTCACAGATCAACGATCCGTTATTTATCAATGCAGCTATTTCTTTGGTTTCCTGTTCTATGCTCTTTCCCGTATTATCATAGATGTGTCCCCGATTCTCTGCAGTATTCTCCAGCTTTTTCTTCAGGAATAATGCCCGTTCAACCATTTCCGTATCACCGCGCATTTCAATACGTTTTTTTATCTCATCTTCAGCTGCGGTAAGTACCAGATAGTGAAGTCCGGCATTATACTCTATAGACAACGTTTTCAGAAGCGGCATCTCATCTTCAACAATGTAATCGATCAAAACGTCCATTCCGCGTTTTAGTACTTTAGCCGCCATGTCAATAATGCATTCCCAGTTAAACTTAAGTATCTCCTGCCATTCGATCCTGTCCGCAGCCTGTCCGTCTTCCCAGAAAGGGCCTTCCTCATACAAACGCAGCACAAAGCCCTGATGAAAATCATCGCCATGGATCACATAGACCTGCTTTCTTTTCTCAACTGTTACCATATACTTTGCCAGTGCGTCCGTGAGTGTCGTTTTACCACAGCCACAGGGTCCGGAAATAAAATATATATCTGCCATTTCTCCTCCGTATTATTTTCCGATCAGGGAACCGTCCCCCTGATCGGTTTCAATTTAGATCCAGATACCAGATAAACTGTACTTCGTTTCTGCAATCCGGTTCATCATAATAGGCATACATATCAAGCTTTGACAATAATGCTCCCTGCTTATGATAAAACTTACATGCCGGAACATTATTATTCTGACATTCGATGATCATCTGTTTATAACCGGCTGTCTTGGCATCCTTAATTGCAAGATCAAGCATTTTCTGCCCTATGCCCTGATGCTTATATGCATCTGCCACACGGATATCCCATAAAACACAGGCATCTTCCCGTCCTGCAAGCATATACAGCTTATCGGTTTTTGCCGCGATCGTTAATGCACCTACAGGTTTTTCATCATCAAAAGCCATATAAAAACTCCAGTATGTGATATCAAATTCTTTTTCATATTCCGTAGCGCGTTCATAAACACTCAGATCTTTGATATACGGCGTGACCGGAACTTCCTCAAATATCATTCCTCCCAAACCGTTATCAAGCCTTTTTATCCTGTATTCGCTTCGTACATCCACATTCATACCTACGGAATCATACATTTCAAAACAGGCTCTGTCTGTTTTCTTTACATATATCATTTTCCTAACTCCTTATTGAATAAACTCCCTGAATTCTTCCAAAAGTTCATGTGTATATTTCTTCTCTCTGTCGGATTCACGTACGATCTTCCACAAAGCAGCTGCCGCCTTCAGTCTTTCCGGATATACATTTGTAGCTTCATCTTCGCAGAAATCATGAACAAACTTATTCCATTGCAGAGCAGACTTATCATACTTTGCGTAAGTCTGCTTTCCGTAATAGATGTCCAGCAGGTCCCCCAGCGTAAAAGCCTCGTCCCCGTTTTCCTTTACCGCCTTAGCAGTTGCCACCATATCAACATTGAATTTAAATTTCGCTTCTCCCGTTTGTTCAATGAAGAAATCCCTGAAACGCGGACCGAAGGTAAAGCCGCATTCTATAAGTCCCGTATCCAATGATAATTCGGTAACAACAGTCTTCTTTCTCTTAGCGGAAGCTTTCTTCTCCGGAAGGATCTTCTCTCCTGAAAAATAAGCTTGGATCACTTTATTGAGTTCTATTTTACTGCCGTCCGCTTTAAGTCCGTGAGCCCTGCATATCTTTATCAGTTCCTCGCGATACCAGTAATATTTTAAAAACTCCTCATAACTTTTGATCGCATCAAATTCCGGTCTTGTCATATTTCTACCTCTTTGTCAATCAGGGGGACGGTTCCGCGGTTGGTCTTATGTACTCTGTGCCATCTGCAGATTGTAATAGATTCCCTTCTTTGCCATCAGTTCCTCGTGAGATCCGATCTCGGCAACACGATGCTTATCTATGACCATGATACGATCTGCATTCTTCAAAGTCGAAAGCCGGTGCGCGATAGCAAAAGTAGTCTTTCCTCCGGTCAGACGGCTCAGAGCCTTCTGTATCATAAACTCACTTTCCGTATCGAGACTTGCCGTTGCTTCATCAAGTATCAGCAGCCTGGGATCAGTAAGTATTGCCCTTGCTATAGCGATACGCTGTCTTTCTCCGCCTGATAAGGTATAGCCTTTCTCTCCCACATAGGTATTGTAACCGTTCGGCGTACTGCAGATGAAATCATGAGCATTGGCCATCTTGGCGGCCCGTATGATCTCCTCATAGCTTGCTTCAGGTTTTGAAAACCGGATATTCTCCAATATCGTCCCTGAGAACAGGAAAGTCTCCTGCAGCACCACTCCTATCTGTGAATGATATGAACTGCTTCGTATCGTCTTTTTGTCACGCCCGTCTATAAGTATCCTTCCGTCGTCTACATCATAGAGTCCCATCAGCAGGTTGATCAAAGTAGACTTCCCTGCTCCCGAAGCCCCGACTATACCGATCATCTCTCCCGGTTTTACTCTGAGGCTTATATCTTCAAGCACCGGCTGATATGATTTATAACCGAAGGTGGCATGATCAAAAACTATTTCGCCCTTTATATCCATATCCTGTACCAGCTTCTCATCCTCAACTTCCGGTTCCTGTCCGAGAATATCATTGATACGGTCCATGCAGGCGGCCAGCTGTGCAAGTTGCAGCGGCAAACGGTTCATCCAGGAAATATACTGGAACAGCAGTGAGGTATAAGTAACAAACTGATACAGTTCACCTGCGCTCATCTTGTCAGAGAGCACATCCATACCGCCGAAAAGCACCACCGCCAGCACTCCCAGCCCCATCACCATCTGCAAAAGCGGCGAGAAATAAGCCCAGAAAGTCTCATTTCTTCTGTTTATCCTTGCGTATTCCGCTGACAGTCTCTTAAACTTTTCCGACTCCTCTTTTTCTTTTCCATAGGTCTTTACCACGCGCATACCCGAAAGCACATCCTGCAGGTCACTAGCCACATCGTCATTCTTTCTGAACTGGAGACGGAAGATCCTGCTCACCGTCTTACGAAATGCCACGGTAAGTATGACTCCGGCCGGAATAAAGGCAAAGGTGATCAGTGACAATTTCAGATTCAGCGCCATCATGAACACCACATCCCAGATAAAGATGAACAACACTGCAAACAGGTTGCAGAATACATCTTCCATGAACATTCGGATATACTGAGTATCATTGGTTATACGGTTTAACAGTTCACCCGGCCGCCTGTCGTTGATAAAGCTGATAGGCAGTTCCTGGTATTTTCTGAAAAGCTTTGACCTTAAGTCTGCGGAGATCCTTGCGCCGAGCTTGGCAGAAGCATTGCTCTTCAGGACGTTTACGATTACTATGCCCACACTTAAGGAAAACATCATTCCTAAGAATACAAGTGCCTTTCTCATCCCACCGTTTCCCTTGAGCACATCATTGATAAGATGCTTCTGGATCTCCGGATTTAAGAGCGTAGTTACTGCCGCAAGTATCATAAGGATGAATATCCAGAAGAAGTCCTTTTTATAGGGCCCTGCCATCCTGACAAAAGTCTTCAGGAAGCCGCCTTCCTTTGAACACTTCTGGCAATGCTTTGTCCCCGGTATAGCTCGTCCGCATATTGGACAGGTTTTTTCATATTCCCTGCTCTCTACTTCTTCAAAGCGGCCGGATACAAGTATGTTGATACCTCTTGCAATATAAGCATAACGGCTCAGATGTTTTGCCGAATAGTGCACAAGTATCTTTTCATCTCCCTTATGCACCACAGTCAGCAGCCCTCCGCCCACGCGGGGCACGGCTTTCGCGTTACTGATGTCTTTAATGTCCAAAGAACTTTTGAGCTCATCCTTTTCAAAGACCAGCACTCTTTTTGTTGTAACGACCACATAGGAATCACTGACCCAGCCTGCACCGCTGTCAATATCAAAGGGAACCGCATAATAGATCCGCTCATCATCTGCCAGCTTGAGCTTTTCATTTATTATTTTGGGTATCGTATATTTTAATATCATTTCAAACTCCTCTTTACAGGAACATATCCAGCTTACGGCGTTCCTTCATTGTCAGTTCGTTGACATCACGTATCTCAAAACGATTCTCATCAAGATCCGCAATGATCAGCCTGTCGTCCGAAAGTTTTGTGACCGCATTTGAAGCCATATTGATAGCGAATTTGCACTCTCCTTTATCCGTGAGCACATGGAAGTAGGCAAAACCGAACTCATCCTTTATGCTGTAGATTTTTTTGATCACCGGTGTAAAGTAGTTAAGTGCCAGTTGTTCTTTCAGTATCTTAACCGTTTCTTCCGGCATCGCATTCAGATCTTCAATAATACCTATCTCCCTTTCTTTCTCGTCACTCTGTCTTATGGAGATATATTTATCGGCATCCGTAAAGGGAAAGAGTCTTACCACTTTCACACTCTTATAGAGTTTTCCCCTGCTTCTCAGGTTCACAAAGCCGCCTTCGGTCCGTTCAAATTGATCCTCTGCACCGATCATATACAGCTTTGTCATCTCCTCAGCTTCTTTTTCATAATAGTTGATCTCGTTTTCTTCCGTCATTTCACTCACCTCACTGAACTCATCTTTTTTTCTGAGCTGTAATCTGCTTAGTTTATGGTAGATACCGTCCTCATTCTTATCCAGTTCTTCCGCCGTGCCTTCCTCTGCGATACGTCCTTTTTCTATGACTATCAGCCTGTCCGCATCCCTTAAGGTTGAGAGCCGGTGTGCTATGGATAAAGTAGTTCGTCCATTTACCAGTATCTTCAGCGAATTTTGTATCGCCTTTTCTGTCTCCGTATCCACGCTTGCGGTAGCTTCATCGAGTATCAGTATCTTCGGATCAGCCAGTATTGCTCTTGCTATCGATACTCTCTGTTTCTCGCCACCCGACAGGTCTTTACCTGAAGCGCCTATCACCGTATCGTAGCCGTCAGGCATCTTTGATATGAACTCATGGGCGCTGGCCATCTTGGCTGCTCTTATTATCTCAGCTCTTGTGGCATCTGCTCTTCCGTAGGCGATATTCATCGCTACACTGCCCATGAAGATGTAGGTATCCTGTGACACCATGGCCACGTTACGGCGTAGGTCGGCAAGTGCCAGATCTTTCACATCCACTCCGTCTATCTTTATGCTTCCTTCCTGCACATCATAGAGTCTGGATATTACATTGACCAGCGTTGACTTACCCGCACCGGAGCGTCCCACTATACCGAGCAGTTCTCCTTCCTTTACTTTTAAGTTGATGTTCTTTAGTACCGGTTTACTTACGGAATAACCGAAGGTCACATTGTCCAGCTCTATTTCACCTCTCGGCGCATCCATGTGCATCGGATGTTCACGCTCTCTTATATCCGGTATGGAATCAATGATCTCAAATAATCTCTGTGCGGAGTTGATACTGTCCGACCACATACGGAACACTCTTGAAAAGAAATTCATCGGCCCGTTCAGCTGCGCCACATAGCCCACAAAAGTGAGCAGCACACCCAATTCCATCTGCTTTGTCTTTAATACAAAGAACACGCCTATGATCCATATCCAGATACTTGAGACCTCCTGCACCAGGTTATAAAGTATGGAAAACTGATTTCTCAGCTTTACGATATTTACTTCCGTCTCTCTAAGCTTCCTGTTTGGTTTCTCGAATTTCTCAATCTCAGCTGCCTGCTGTCCGAAAGCTTTTACCACACGCGCTCCGGTCAGGTTATCATTAGCTTTGGCGGTAACGGCTTTTTCCGCACGGTGACGCTTGCCCGACAAAGTCCACAGTCCCGGACGGAGCTTGACAGTCATATATACCAGAAGCGGCAGCAATATGCAGGCGATCAGAGCCATCTGCCAGTTCAGTCTATACATGACCACGAAAGTAACTATTATTGTCAGTCCCTGTATAAATACAGAAGGCAATCCGTCGATAAAAAACTCCGTAACACGCTCCGCGTCACTAACCACACGGGTCATCAGCCCGCCTGTCTGTTTGTCAGTAAAGAATTTCAGCGACAGTCTGCTCATTGCCGAGAAGATATCACTCTTTATATCCCTTACCGTGGATGTAGCTACTTTGGCCATTACCGCCATCTGTACCGCACTGGTCAGGTGGCTGATCAGCCTGCAGCCGAACATCATCACAACGAGCAGGATAAGCGCAAGCGTAAACTGTCCGCTAAGACCGTATCTTGCAAGGAACTCCTCATTTCTTGCAAGTACGGAATCATAAAGCACCTTACCTGAAAGATATGGCCAGGCAATGCTGATCACAGCAGATAAGATATAGCAGAAGATCAGCAGCAGTATCGAAGCCTTATATCTGAAGAAATATTTAAGCGTCCTTCCGAAGATCGTGCGCTTATTAGCTTTCTTTGCAGCATAGTTTTCTTCTTCATGATCGATCTCCTGCAACACTTCCTCATCCGGCTTCTCTCCGGATTTTAGCCGTTTCCACTGCCTGATGAAGCCGAACATAGCTTCCGCATTGGTATTGGTAAGAACGGCTATCTCAGCTTTTTCACCGTCGTAATCGGCGCATAGAACATTGGAACCTATATGTCTTTCAAGACGGAGTTCTTCTGTTTTATCTATGGCATACAGACATATGTTACTGTCGCTGCCCGTCTCTTCCTTAATGCCTTCTTTTTCCTTCGCTCCCCTGAAGTACCACACATGATCATCAGGTAGTTTTTCGGTATATACACCGAGAGACTTTTCCGTAAGAAATACGAAACCCGAGATATACTCACAGTCTGAATTCAGGTCTATGGGGCTTGTTAACAACAGATCCCCCTCTTTTATGTCATATGCTGCAAGCTCTCCTTTTATGTATTTCGAAAGCTTTTTCTCTTTCATTTTTCCTCCGTTAATGTATTATTCCGCAACACCTGCCGGCACATAGGCCTTTATGCTGATGCCTTCTTCAAGGTATTCTTCTTCCAGGATGCTTCCGTATCTGTGAAGTTTATCAAGGGTCCCCGCTTTGTCATATGGGATCAGATATTCCACATATTTTCTGCTCTTCTGAAGTATATCCTCTATAGTTGCCAGTACCCATTCCGTATTATATCCGGTCTTAGCCGAGATCCTTGCACATGCATCTGCCTTAGTGTCTTTCAGCCATTCAGTTCCGTCAAGCAGATCCGCCTTATTAAAGACCGTTATCACGGGCTTTCCCTTGATATCCAGATCCCGCAGCGTATCATAGACAACCTGTAAATGCATATCCAGCGCCGGATCCGAAGCATCTGCAACATGCAGGATGATATCCGCATATTTTGCTTCTTCCAGCGTACTCCTGAAGGCATCGATAAGCTGATGAGGCAGCTTGTTGATAAACCCTACCGTATCCGTAAACAGCACTTCCTGTCCCCCTTTCAGCACACAGCTTCTTGTGGTAGGGTCAAGCGTAGCGAAAAGCTTATCCTCCGAAAGTACTGAAGCATCGGTAAGGAGATTCAGCAGTGTTGATTTTCCCGCGTTGGTGTATCCGACGATAGCGACAACGGGTGTCATGTTACCCATACGTTTTTTCCTCGTTGTCATACGCATACGCTGCATTTCCCTGATCTCAGAAGAAAGTCTGGCTATGCGTTTTCCTATCACTCTTCTGTCGCTTTCCAGCTTGCTCTCTCCGGGGCCTCTGGTACCGATACCGCCGCCCAATCTGGACATAGCCTTGCCGGCTCCCACAAGATGGCTGGAACGGTATTTAAGCTGTGCCATTTCCACCTGGAGTTTTCCCTCACTGGTATGTGCATGGGCTGCAAAAATATCCAATATCAGCATAGTCCTGTCTATCACCTTTGTATCCAGCAGTTCCGAGAGATTCCTCATCTGCGCCGGGGAAAGCTCATCATCACATATTATACCATCTGCTTCGCGTGCCATAATGCTCATCTTAAGCTCGGCAGCCTTGCCGCTTCCTATGTAGCTTACGGGATCAGGCTTTGACATTTTCTGCTTCATTCTTCCCACTGCTATTCCGTCAGCGGTTTCCAGCAGCTCTGCCAGCTCATCAAGCGATGCATCCGCTTCTTCTTCCGATCCGCTGTAAACTATCAGCAAAATATATTTTTCTTTTCTTATATCATTTTCAAACATACATCTACCTCCTCTCAATCACGGGGACGGTTCTCCGGTTGATTCCAGCCGTTTTCTCCCCTCAAAATCCCTAACAGTCTCTGTTTTCAAGGCCAATCAGAGAACCGTCCCCCCGGTTGATTTAAACCTTCCTGCTATAGAGCCGGTCAGTCCCTCCGCCGTAATTGACTATATCCCTCACATAACTGTAGCCGTATTTCTCATACAGTCCTTCATATTCCGAAGGGATATAGCATACGTCAAAGCCCTGTTTTTTCGCATAAGCTTCCGCATAAGCTATAAGTCTTCTGCAGATTCCCTTTTCCCTGTACTCTTCTGTCACGAACAGCGTGGATATCCAGGGGCATGTCTCGGGAAGCGGATAATAATCTGTCTTTAGCAGCGATGCCATGCCGACTATCTTCCCGTCGATAACGGCTGCAAACATAGTCTCCCAATCCGTATAATTCCAGCTTCTGATATTCTCTGCAGTATGCTCCTTAACCTCTGCCCAGGAACAGTTTTGAACGAATTCAAGCAATTCTGCGGCAAGAAACGTGTCTTTATCGACTTTCTTTATCTCTGCCAGACCGAAATGCTTCGCGACCAGCGCTGCCGTTTCCTCAATGCCCCTTTTGTCATCACGCTCCAGCCAGAAATACCCGCTCTTCTTAACATCCTGAAAATACTGCTCATTCAATGACTGCAGCGTTTCATTGCAGGTAGCCTTTGCCTTTTCGTAATCCGAAGCGCTGTGAATAAAATCGCTGAATCCCTGATGATCCGGCCTGTTGCAGTAGTCTTCCACCAAATCCCTGGGTTCCTTTAGCATAAAAGCCATTCTGGAAGGATCGGTGACCATTGCCGCCTGTTCCAGTGTCAGATGACAGTCACAGATGATCGGTCCGTTCACTGACAGCCTCATCAGATCCAGCAGCACAAAGTCCAGCTGTTCCCTCGTATTCTGAAGCAGCCAGCTTTTATACTCTTCCACACTGCGCCCGAAAAACTCATCGGCATCCTTAAAACTTCTGTTCATTGCAGGCTGATGCTCTTTATCCGATATCCGCTGATGATCCTCAAAACGTTCATCTATGTCATATACGGGGATACCGAACTTTTTTCCCAGTGTCCTGGATACGACAGTCTTGCCGCCGCAGGGCGTACCTGCTATAAAATACACATTTTTTAAATATTCTTTTATTATATTATCCTGAAATATCATGATCTTTTTCTCCTTTTTCGTTGCTTATTTATTTACATTTCCGATCAGATATCCTTAAGCCTTATAAATATCACCATTTTTCTTACCTCCTTATTTCTCAACCGGGGAACCGTCCCCCTGATCGTCAACTTTCAATCACGGAACCGTCCCCGTGATTGTTAACTTTCAACCGCGGAACCGTCCCCCTGTTCGATTCCGTTTTCGGTGAGTCTGTAAATGACGTCGCAGACTTCCGAAAGATATTTTCTGTCATGTGATACGCTGATGATCGCTCCCGGAAATTCTTTAAGCATCAGTCTGATCACCGGCCCCGACAAAGGTGAGAAATTTCTCGTCGGTTCATCAAGTATCAGCACGTTCGCACCGGACATGCTGAGTTTCAGCAGAAGTACCTTAGCCTTCTGTCCGCCCGATAATTCGCCTATGGGATGATCCATCTCATCAGCCGTATACTTAAGCGCTCCGAGATATGTACGTATCCTGGTCCTTTCCGCTTTGTCACCGCTTTTGTCCAGATAGTCAACCGGCGTCATGTCAGGATCCAGTAATTCTTCGTAGTTCTGAGGCATATACTCTGCCCTGATATCCTCTCTTTTAAGCAGTTCCTCCGCAATGCCGGAAAGCAGTGTTGTCTTCCCGCAACCGTTTAAGCCGATGAGTCCGATTTTTTCGGATCCCCGTAACTTCAGCTCGATATTCTTTGAAAGCAATCTGCTTCCGTCTTTTGTCCTAAGTTCAGGGAGCATATATTCCAGCACCCTTTTTCCCGCAGGTATCACGCTGTTCTTATCTCCGAGCTTAAAGAAGATCGCTTCCTCAGTTTCGGGGATATCGCTCATCTGCTCATCCTCACGTTCAAAACGCTTTTCCATTGCCTTGATGTTCTTCATCTTTTTCTTAAGCAGCTGACCTATGTGGTCTCTGTCCGCCCGGGAGATATTATCAAGCCGGCTGCCCACGCTCTGCTCCATACGCCTTATCTTTTCATCTCTTTTCTTCTTCTCCCTGCGTTCACCGAGCGCTATCTGTTCCTGCTTTTCAAAGCTGTTAAGCCGTTCCTTCACATACTGCTCATAAGGCATATTTGCCACTGTATGCCGACATTTCGTCTTCCTGCGTATCTGTTCGAAATGGATCACCCTGTTTGCCGTATGCTCGATCAGCACCTCATCATGAGATATGAAAAGCACTGCTCCGTCAAACTCATTGATGATGCGTTCCATAAGTTCGAGTGTCTCTATATCGATATCGTTTGAAGGTTCATCCAGAAGCAGTATGGTCGGCTTTTCCATCAGTATCCGCATCATCTGCGCCTTTACTCGTTCTCCGCCGGATAGTGTCCGCATCTTCTGTTCGCGGTAAAAGAACTCCTGCTCTACATGAAACTCTCCGGCCTGCATCGACAACTCTTTCGGAGTCATCTCATAAAAGGCTTCCTTTTCCGCAAAGTATGCAGCCACGCTTTTTTCTTCATCCTTCTTAGGCAATTCCTGAGGAAGATAGGCCATCATCTCCCTGCTGATCACCTTTTCGCCTTTATATTCTATATAATCATCCACCAGTTCCGGATCATATATCCACTTCATCAGTGTAGACTTCCCGTTACCTTCCTCGCCTATCATGACCGCTCTGTCCCCTTTATTCAGGACCAGCGAGAAATCTTCGAGTATGGTCCTCAGATCTTTTCTGTGTATGAAAGTAACATTCTTTAACTGAAACATACTACCACCTGCTTTCATGGGGAGTGCGCAATAAAAAAATCTGTTTCACGTACGCAAAACAGACTCACATAAATATACCCCTATACTGAACAGGTGCAAATACATGATAATCCGGAAGCGTACACAAACAAGTTGCAAATAAGCTGCAACTCCTCACTGTTTAATGTATACCAAAGCCAGATTATCTGATCCTCATCTTCACACCTTTGCGCATAGCGCCCTTTCTTTATCTGAATCGCATCATACCACAGGATAAATCTTTATGCAAGTATATTTTTTTAACATAACTATAATTGCTTTTCCTTACTCTAACACTTATAATATGCTATGTGAGGGAAAACAGTATAAGCAATCAGATAGCCGGGATAAGCAAGCTGCACATGGTACGCTTTTATCACCTCTTCGGAGAAGAAAGTCCCATGTACGGTATTTTGGCCTATTATCAGGATAAGACCATCAATCTCTGCAATACGGATCCCTGCTTTGATCTGCTCTTTGAAAGACTGGCTTACGTGTATGGTCTTGAATCTTCTTCCTCCGTAATCATAACGGATGAGGAAACAAGAAAAATTCTTGAAAATGCAGCTGCCTTTTCCGATTGCTTCTATCATGAGCTTCTTTCGGATTATTCCCCGATCACTACTCCCATGATAGTTCCCAAGGCCTACTCACACATATATTTACTTCCCATCGTCAAATATATCCTGAACAGTATCTATGTGGATACGAGCGACAGCCTGATCTTTCCTGAATATGATAAGATCTGGTTTGGAAAAGGCATGATCGATGCTACGAGAAACGGTCAGAACCTGCATTTCCCCTGCCGTATTCTCTCCCCCGATCCCGGCTATCATGAGATCACGCTTCTTAATGTACTCACAACGGGAAACACACTGAATGTCAGTATCGCATTTAATCGCAGAGATATTGCGCTTTCTTTTTACGACCGCTATTTCGGCTACGAAGGCTATATGACATACAGAACAGATAAAGACAGAGCGGCGTTTGAACTTAGCCTCTCTCAAAAAGATTCCGTAGTCTTTCACAGGGAAATGGAATATCAGCAGATAAAAGGATTTCCACCTGGTAACCGCATTCTTAAACTCACCCGTACAAAAAGCGATGACTGGTCCTGTTATGAACTTCCCTGGAACGGCCGCATTCATCTTGCATCGGCAAACGACTGTGAATACAGAGTAACGGTCAATGAAAGTAAAAAAATAAACATAAGCCGCTGCCTCTGTTATAAGAACCTCAAAGCAGAAGAAACAGAACTCACAGATCTTTGTGTTTACAGCTTGAATCTGTATGAACGTGAAGACCTGGCCGAGCTGCATATGCTTAGAGAAGCCCCCCCTGTTTCCGGAACTTATGCTGCAGAATACGCCGGAACATTTTATAGCGCAGGCAATACCCCTTAAAATTACAGGAGATAAAAAATGGCAAACGATTATCTGAATGCAGGAAAAGCCGCAACCGGCAAAAAACTCAACAAAATCCTTGATGAGCTTAAAGATGATATAAACAAGCGCCATCTTAAATCCGATCCTCTGAAAGAACTTGTTGACGGACTTGAACGCATAAAAATCGGTACAGAGCTTCCCAGGATCAAACCACTTGCGCTTTATCTCGATCTGATCGAAATGCTCCGTGCCGGATCCACGCAGCCCGGAAACTTTCCTACTCTCATAAACAGCGCGGAAGTCCTCTACGAAAATCTTTTCCTCTTTGGTGAAAAAACACCCGAGTTTGAAAAGACTGCTGAGATCTTTAAAGTACTTGCAGGCCAAAACGGATTGGTGATCAAAAGCTTCTTTGATCCCTATCTCTTTGCTTCCTTTACCGACAAGATCAATTACCTGACTCTTGTTAATGTGATTCACTCCGAAAGCAACGCCCTTAAGATATTTGACGGTCTCAGATCCTACGCGCTGGAAGCAAGACCCTTCTTTATCGATGACGAAGCTTATATGGCTTATTTACTGAATCTTGTCAGTAAAATGCGTTTCATCGCTCCCGATGAATACGGAGAGCATTTAAAAAACGAGCTATGGAAATTACAGAGAGAAAACGGGCTCTATGATATAGATCCGCTCCGCCTTGCCGCAGTCGAGAAAAATGTACAGACAGCCGCTCTGACGATAGAAAACGGGAAAAGCGTTCTTGAATCCCTTGAGATAAAGAGCCGTGAGCTTGAACAACTCACCCGCGAACTGGAAGAACACACGCAGGAGACCCTGCGTACCGCCGAAAGCATTCTTGAGAACAAGGCAAAAAACGCAAGAGATCTTATGGATGCAGAGCTTAATGATTATAAAGAAGCGGAGAAGAACGCCCTGCATCTTGAAAAAGATATCTTTGTTAAAGAACTTTTTTCCGATATCGAGAGCGAACTCACTAAATATAAGGCTATGGCCGGCGCCATAACCGGCTCCGCCGCAGCAGAGATCACTACCCTTTCGAAAGATGCCGACAAAGTGATCAGCCGCCTGAAAGAATCCATGGATAACGAAGAACGGCTGCGGGAGTATTCAATACGTTCCCGCGAAGATAATGAGCTCCTGGAAAAGATAGCAAAACTGCAGCTCTTAAACGACAGCATGATAGACAGACTCGGAAAAGCCGCTGCAGCACCTGTCGAGGTCCCGGCTGATGCCGCCCCTCAGCTTCCGGTACAGACTTCAGAAGCCTGTAAAAATATGCCGGATACTTTATCCGACATTTCCCGTCCTCTTCCAAAACATCGAGCAATACCTGCAGTCAATCCTCTGCTTGATCGAAATGTTCCCTTCAAGGAAAGGTTTGCTCTGGCAATGAAGGAGAAAGAACGCAGGATGGCGGCCGGCGAGATATTCCACGAAATGTTCGACGATGTCCTGATCGCCGTCATGGAAGAAGTCAATCCTTATCTTATCGGCCCTTCCGGCTGCGGTAAGACCTATATGGTCAGCCAGATAGGCGAGATCCTTAATATCGATCTCTCCGATATAGGTTACATCAACGAAGAATATGATATCCTTGGCTATGTAACGGCCATGGGCGAATACAGCGAATCTAACTTTTACAGGCTGTACAAATACGGCGGCATAGCCTTCTGCGATGAGCTGGACAACGGAAACAGCAAAGCAACCGTAAAGCTGAATTCCTTCCTGGTCAACCGTGTACATGCAAGTTACTGTTTCCCCGGAGGTGAACGCGTAGAGAAACATCCCAATTTCCGTGTCATTGCTGCCGGAAACACAGACGGAAGCGGCGCTGACTTAAATTACAGCACCAGGGAACGCATAGAGGAATCTGTCCAGCAGCGTATGATCCCCATCTACGTTGATTATGATAACCGTGTTGAAGAAGCAATACTCAAAAACTATCCCGACTGGTTCATCTTTGCCTGCGCTTTCCGCAAGGCTACAGATGAATGGAGCGCTGCCAGCGGCATTCCCGCTCAGGGAATCTTTACCACCAGAGATGCTTTCCGCGTCAAAGAATACCTTGACAACGGCAGTTTCACTCCGGACAAGATCATGAGATATGAATTTGTCCAGACCAAGGAAAGCGAGTATCTCGGCTTTTTAAAGGAGGCTATCGGCAGACAGCTTACAACGGAATCCCCCGCTTACCCCATCTATCTGTTATTTGCGCAGGAAACAGACCGCATACGCCAGAATGGAAGATACGGCTCATGAAGATTAAAGAACTCAGCTTTCATGATGAATACCAGGCATACAGGATCTATCGGATAGACTTCAACTCCCTGACTCAGCTTGAGCTTTTCCTGTCCGGAGATCAGGCGGTAAATACTACTGCCTTCAGTTCCCAGAAGAGCCTTACTCTTCCCGTGGAATTCGCCGGTGTGCCTTTGAATGAAGCGATACAGTACTGTCATGGGGGATATGCAGAGGGTTTTCCCCTCTTCCTTCAATTAAAAAAGGAACTCGAGAATACAAACCGTAAAACCACAAACGTACGAAGGAGCGTCCCTTCCGTCGTGGGCTCCCGTCCTCATATTCCCAACTTCGTTGCCGGAACTCCCAAGACCATGTGGAGACTTGATAAAGCAGAATCCAAGAGTTTTATAGATGTTTATATCAATCTTGTTTACAGTGCAGATACCACGGAAGAACAGATACGAAACCGCGGCATCTTAACACTTAACATGATCAATCTTTTCGAGCAGAATAACATCGCGGTAAACTTAAGCGTATTTGAAGCAAGCATGTTGAAAAACGAAATCTTCATTGCGGACATCCGCCTCAAGAAACCCGGCCAGGTACTCAACGTCGGCAAGTGTTACTATCCCTTATGCGGAAAGGAATTTGTAAGAAGGCTGATGCTTCGCGTTAAAGAATCTATGCCCTTCAAACAGGAATGGGGAAAGGGTTACGGCATCGGTGTTCCGCGAAAGCTCTTAAGAAAATTGATGAACATAGACAGCAACAAACTCCTTATCGGTTCACCCATGGAGATGGGCATTAAGGGAAAAAACATTTTTGAGGATGCAGATCACTTTTTTGAATGCTTAAAACTTACGGATAAGATCCTGGTACCGAAATACACTCTACATCAAGGTAAAGCCATATGAGCAGAACTGGTTTTAATGAAATAACGGACATACTGAATCTCGGTGCGCTGAGCCAGAACAGACTGGCTGAGCTGAACAGCCTTGTCACTAAAAGGATAAACGATAGCGATCATAGCGGCATATACCGATTATTTGACGAACTTCTTGCCATAGCCGAAGAAAAAGATGTCAAAATAATGGCAGCCAAAGAGAAGCAGCTGGATGAACTTGAAAGTGCCCTGTCTGAAAAACGGATAGAACTCCTTAAGGATGCTAAATTGCTTGATTCTCTGATACTGACCAATGTGGGCTATATTGCATTTCTTGAAGACGATATAGCCGTGGCGAAGGAATACCTTGACAGTCCCATAGCCGAAGCAGTACAGGACGCATATACCCTGTATGACACTATGCAGAAACGCTATCAGGAATTGGTACTCACCAAAAACGTTGCCACGGCTTTTTCGGAACAGATCAGACTCTCCGAAAATACCCTTCTCTCCCTCGCCTCCAGGATAGCTTATATACGGGCCAACTTTATCCCGCTGCTCCGCGGCAGGATATCGGCCGAGACCGCCCGCATCCTTGCCGCAGAACTCAAAAAGAATATAAACGACTTATAATATTTCCATCGACAGCTCGAGACTGATATGAGGAAGCGCAATGCGGTAGCGTTCATCCAGTGCCGGTCCGCAGCTTGCTGAGCCTACGCCGGCCATCATACCGTCTACACACAATACCGTATCACCGCATTTTTCCAGTTCATAATTATGCTTCTTCTCTGCCAGTTCTTCCTGAGTATACTCGGATATATTAAATGAGAATGTATCCGGAGCGCTAAAGCGAAGTCCGATATTTTTATTTTCTACCCTCAGCTCCCTGCAGCCGTAATGCGAAGAGTTTTCCTGCGGCCTCACATAATCCTCATATGCTTCGGATACTTTACCGTCAAAGGCGCCGAAATAAGAAGCCTGATGCTTGTCTATATAACTCTCTCCGGGCCCGTATCCGAGATAAGCAAACTTACTGAATGATTTGGGCAGAAACAGCCTGATCCCGAATCTCGGTAAGAAACTTAGCTTGTCGGAAGTCTCTCCCTTACAGCTGATGTTCAGTCTTCCCTCAGTGTCTATCTTATATACAGTCTTAAGCTTCGCAAAAGGCCGGTAAATATTCCAGCCGCAGGAACTATCAACTTCGATCGTAACCTCTGTTTTTTCTTCTGTTACTTTTACGGAGTATATCTTGGTATCATAATCATTAAGATGCAGCTTGTACCAGTCTCCGCGCATATTGTCATTATCTGTCGGAGCCCTGAAGAAGTTGAACTGCATAGGTCTTTTAAGCAGTTCACTCCCCTTTACCCTTAAAGAAATAAAGCAGCCTTTCCTCTTATCAAACACATAGCTGATGTCTTCAACATTTATATATAGTTTAAGGTCTTCCTGCTTAACAAGCGGCTTTCCTGTCTTCACAGCTTTCTTAACCGTCGTACTGTTTTTCTTACACTTAAGCTTAAGCTGGTCGAAGCATACTTCATAACCCTTATCACACCAGAGTTCCTTCTTCTTTGCAGTAAAAATGAAGCGTATATAACTGTCCGAAGGCTGTGCTTCTTCAGCCTCTTTTATCATAAACTTAGTCTCCTTGAGCGGCTCAAGATCAAAATCAAAATCTCCCTGCGCCTTGATCTTCCCTGCCTGTGTCAGCTCATAATGTCCTTTTAGCAGCTCTCCTGCATTGGCAAAAGCAAGATAACTCTTAAGTATATATTCTCCGGGCCGTTTCCCCTCTAGAACGCGTATGGGACGGTATACCTGCTTGACTTCCTTAAGCCCTGTATGCGGTGTCCTGTCAGGATAGCATAATCCGTCCATGCAGAAATTACCGTCGTTATGCCGTTCACCGAAATCACCGCCGTAACCGTACTTTATTCTGCCGTCTTCGGTCTTGCCTGTCGGTACACTGTGATCGCACCATTCCCAGATCAGTCCGCCCGCGAATCTCTCATTCGAATAAAAGACATCTCTGTAATCTTCAAGATCCCCGGGGCCGTTGCCCATACTGTGACAGTATTCACAAAGTATATAAGGCCTCTTCTCCTTTTTATCCTTAAGGAATTCTTTCATATCCTTAGGTGAGGGATACATCCTTGATACCATATCTAATACATCATCCGGCGTATCATCGAGATGATGCATGCTCTCATAATGAACAGGCCTCGTATCGTCCATTTTCTTGACCAGCAAAGCCCCCTCCCGCAGATTGGTACCGTAGCCTGTTTCATTGCCGAGGGACCAGAACACAACTGAAGGACGGTTCACATCCCTTGAAACAAGCGCTTTTTCTCTGTCGAGTATAGCTTCACGGAAAAGTTTATCTGAAGCAAGCAGCGCTATACCGCCGTATCCGCCTTCTTTGCTCCATTTGAAATCCTGATACACATCTATACAGCCATGGGCTTCCAGATCTGCCTCATCGATCACATAGAAGCCGTATTCATCGCATAAATGATAGAATCTCGGCACATTGGGATAATGCGAAGTACGTATCGCATTTATATTATGCTTTTTCATCAGGATCAGATCCCTGCGCATCTGCTCCATGCTTGCCACATATCCCGTATCCGGATAGCTGTCATGCCTGTTGACACCACGGAACTTAAGGGGCTTGTCATTAAGCTTTACCACACCCTTTTCTATGCTGATCTTTCTGAAGCCTACCCGTTCACCGATAAGCTCCTTACCGCTCTCTATCAACAGCCTGTAGAGCACCGGTGTTTCCGCGGACCAGAGTTTTATTTCCTTCAGCTTAAAGACTGCTGTTTCTCCGCTTTTGGCGTTGCCGCTGCATATGAGTTCTCCCTCCGGTGTTTGCAGTGACAGCTTCGCATCGCTGCCATATACCGTTACTTCCAGTCCGGCATTCTTTCCTCCTCTTCCGATGTCTGTCTTTATCCTGTAATCCAGGATCCTTTTCTTCGGCCTCTTCAGCATGTACACATCTCTGAAGATGCCGCTTAAACGTATCTTATCCTGATCCTCCAGATAGGTACCGTCACACCATTTGAGAACTGCAACGGTCAGCGTATTTTTCCCGGCCTTTAGATACTTCGTGATATCAAATTCCGAAGTCCTGTGTGACACCTGGGAATATCCCGCAAACTCATCATTCACATACAGATACAGACAGCTGTCCACGCCTTCAAAGCACAGTATCCGCTGCAGACCGTCAGGCTCATACATATATTCCCTCCTGTATATCCCGACCGGATCATCATCAGGCACATAAGGCGGATCAAAGGGAATAGGATAGACAACATTGGTATACTGCGGCCTGTCGTAACCCTGCAGCTGCCAGTTAGCAGGTACCGGGATCTTTTTCCCAAAGCGTATGCTGAGAAAATCATCCTCCAGATCAAGCACCGAGCAATAATATTTAAAATCCCATTTCCCGTTCAACAGTTCAAAACAGCCGGACTCCTCTCTTTCGGAAAAGGGATCCTGTCCTTTCGCAAAAGGTATGAAATACGCGTGCTCCTTCAATGTCCCTATATGCAGTCTGTGAGGATCTTCATGGTAGATCATCTTTGATCTGGGTGAATCTGTCTTTGCCAGCTCCTTAAGTTTCATGCCTGCTCTCCTTTCTTATACTCCCACCATTCGTGTACGAGGCTTTTGTAACCCCATTCCTTCATCTTCTCATAGGTAATACGGTAATTAGCTTTGTAATGTCTTCCTGTCACACTGTACCTGATAAACTCCTGTATATAGCTATCCAGTTCCTTAAGACTTCTGTCCGTAGTCAGATATGGGAAAAACCATCTGCTCCAGGAAAAAGCCTTCTCATCAGCCGAATACAGCTTTTTATTCAGAGCCCTTATGAAGCCTTTTGCTGCCCTGTCCCCCGGCAGCTCTTTCTTCCTGCACCAGCGGTTCAATGCCCTGGCTTTACGTCTGACTTTTCCTTTAAGTTTTTCTTTTGTTGCCGCCGACAGATCGACTTCAGTTCCGCTTATGCCGAAGCCAAGAAACTCCACGGTCTCTCCCGGCGCATATATATGCAGTTTTTTTTCGTTGAATTTCAGTCCATGTTCTGCGAGAGCCTGAGTGAGCTTTTCCCTGAGCCGCCCCAGCTCTTCCTTATCCGCCGCAAGTATCAGTATATCATCCGAATAGCGGAAATACTCCTCATTTGCAAACATCCTGTCTGTCTCACTCAGATAAACATTAGCAAAAAATGGGGCAACCGGTATTCCCGCCATTGCTCCGTGCTTTTCGCTTTTTATGCTGCCATCGGGAAGCATTACCCGTTCCTCCTTAAGCATCTTTTCGAACAGCTCAAAAAGCCTTATATCATCCGTCTTAAGAAATTCGAGTTTTGTGAGTAAGCATTCGATATCGATGGAATTGAAATAATCACTTACGTCCGCCTTCAGACACCACAGCTGACCTTCTGCGTTGCTCTCATGAAATCTTCTGATAGCATCTCCCGCGCTCCTGTTCCTTCTGAAAGCATAACAGCTATCCGTAAACAGCTCATCATAACGATACAGCATAAATGCTATACCCTTAAGATAAGAGTTAAAAGGTTCGGGATAGGAATAGATCACCCGCTTTTTGCTTGAACCGCTTTTATTTATCTCAAGTCTTCGCGGCAGCGGCAGCTCCTTTGCTGCCTCCTTATAGCTTTCGCAGTCAATAAAAGAACGCCACGCCCCCTCCTCTCCGCGATCGAGGTGCCCGTGTTCTTTTTTATACCTGAGGAAATCCTCCCATGTATCCTGTTGTAAAAGAAGTTCAAGAATATCCATAAATATAAAAAAGGAAAGAGAAAAAACTTTGAAAGAAACAAAGCGTGCTTGTTTCTACCGGGCAATACGTTTCTTCGCTGCCTGCAAAGCTTTTATAAAGAAACGCTGCACCCGCTGCAGGCGTGAATCTTCACATTTCTCTTTCCTTTTTACACCTGATCAGTTAAGAGCTTCCAGTATGCGTTCACGCATATAGTTCACTCCATTGGGAAGGTACTCGAAAAAGTCCAGTACCTTTATCCCGTTCATATCGCAATAGGTCTTCACCTGACGGTTAGCGACATGATCATATGTTAAATACTTTTTCCAGACTCTGATATATACTGCTTTCCCGTTCGCACTGAGCTTATAAGTGAAAGCATCCGGAGTAGCGCAGTTTCCTCTCTTATAGATCTGCTTTCCTGCAACAACTTCTATCTCATCAACAGGCACGAACTCTTCCACTCTGACATCACTGCGCTCGGCAAGCACTTCTTTTAACTTAACATCAAAGGGCCTTGCATCCTTTTCATACTGCTGCTGCAGCTGCGTAGTGGTAGGCGTCCCCGCCGGACGCGCATAGTCTTCTACCTTGTTATCCGCCTCACTTAACATCTTTCCCGCTGCTACGGCCATTTTGGCCAGACTACCGAGTAAACTCATACTGCCCCCCCTTCTTTGATCTCAAAATACTTCGCTTCAAATTCCATTATCGGTATGGGCTTGGAAAAATAATATCCCTGGAACATCTTACAGCCCATATCATACATCATATCCAGCTGTTTCTTGGTCTCCACGCCTTCGGTGATGACCGACATATCCAGTTCCTTTGCCATACTGATTATATGGTTAAGTATTATCTCCGAGCGTTTTTCCTGCTCTATGCTTTTCAAAAACGCTCTGTCTATCTTTATGACGTTGGCTTGTATGTCTTTGAGTAAGTTAAGTGAGGAATAGCCCGTCCCGAAATCATCTATCTCTACTTTGAAGCCTCTGTTCTGAAGTCTCTTCACCAGCTCTATGCAGCCTTCCGGGTCTGCCATTACTGCAGATTCCGTTATCTCGAGATTGAGTCTCGAAGGATCCACATCATATTTTCTGACCAGATCCGCAAAGGTCTTTTCGATATCTATGTAGATCATATCCTTGGGTGAAATATTAACCGACAGCGGCAGGTTTTCTTTTACGGTACCTGTCCAGTTTTTAAGCTGTATCACGGTCTTCTCCCAGATATAGCAGTCCAGTTCATGTATAAGTCCTGCATTCTCCAGTACACTGATAAAACGATCCGGAGGAACTATCCCCTGCTCCGGATGATTCCATCTGACCAGCGCTTCCGCAGAAAGCAGCTTTCCGTTCCTGTCATTCTGGGGCTGCAGGAAGATGCTCATCTGGTCCTTTCTGAGAGCTTCTTCAAAACCGGATATGACCTCGCTGGAATACAGCCGGTCCAGTATCATCGTATCCCTGTATCTGTTCAATGCCACCGGATGATCCGAGGCTATGGCTTTTAAGGCAATCTGCGCCTTGTCGCACATTATGGAAATGTCTTCCTTGCGATCTGTTACCGGATAGAGTCCGAACTGGATATGGACCTTGTAGATCCCGAACTGCTGTCTGTCTACGACTTTCTGTGCAACGCGTCTTAAGGCTTCCTCGTCGAAATCCTCCTCTGCCATAAGCATCAGAAAATGGTCTGCCCTTATGCGACCGTATACGCCTTTTGAACCTGCCAGTTCACGGCACATTGCCGCCATGGAATAGAGTATGTCATTTCCGCGGCTCCTGCCGTACAGCTGGTTGACAAGTTTAAAATCCTTGATATTGGCCCTTATCAGTATGCTCTTCTTATCTGCGGCATGGGAAAGGTATTCCATTGCCGCATCCTTAAAGCCTTCCCAGTTACTTATTCCGGTCAGTGTATCTATGACTTCACGGAATTCAATGCTGCCTGCATCTTTATTCCACTCGTCATCGGATATGACATCACCTTCATTCACCTTACGGATCATTTCCAGACAGTACTGACGTCTTCCCGTCTCATCATCAAGAACAAGGGGTACCGCCACTACCTTGTATGCCTGTTCACCGGATATCTCGGATTTCTCCTGTATCATACCCGACTGGGCGGCACGGTAGCTGGCACAATCCAGGCAACGCCTCCCGCGCCCCCACTGGGCATGACAGTATTCCCCCTCTGATCTTTTTATCTCACCATCCGAAGATATGTATATCACCTTACATTCGGACGGATCCACAATGCGAACCACATCATAGAGTTCGTCCACTGCCTTCATGAACTGTTTTATTTCGTCAATTTTGAATGAAGGTATGATCATTAATCTTCCTTGTTACTTTCAGCAACAGCCTCCGCTCTTGCCGCCACTTCCTTCTCCTGTACATCCGAAGGTGCCTGCTCGTATCTGATGAATTCGTATGCATAATCACCCCTGCCGCCGGTCATGCTTCTTAAATCCGTGCAATAACCGTATAAGGAGGACATGGGTATCTCGGCTTCCACAACCTGCTTGCCGTTTCCGTCGGGATTCATTCCGAGAACTCTTCCTCTTCTCTTGTTCAGATCACCCATAACATCACCGGTATACTTATCGGGAACGGTAACCTTGAGGGAAGCAATGGGTTCGAGAAGTATAGGTCCCGCTTCCATAAAGCCCTTCTTGAAGGCCTGTATCGTAGCCATCTTGAAGGCCATTTCCGAAGAGTCAACGGGGTGATAGGAACCGTCGTAAAGCACTCCCTTTACACCCACAACGGGATAGGCCGCAAGAGGTCCTCTCAGGACTGATTCCTGCATACCTTTTTCTACTGCAGGGAAGTAGTTCTTGGGAACGGCGCCGCCGACGACTTCCTGAGTGAATTCATAAGCTTCTTCCAGATTGCCGCTGGGTTCGAAACGCATCTTGACATGACCGTACTGTCCGTGTCCGCCTGACTGCTTCTTATACTTGTATTCAACATCGGAATTCTTCCTGATCGTTTCTTTATATGCGATCTTCGGAGCAGAAAGCTCTATCTCAAGCTTATACTCGTTCAGCAGTCTGCTTGCTACCACATCCAGATGCTGCTCTCCCATACCGTAAAGCAGTGTCTGTCTGTTCTCACCGTCATTCACTACCCTTAAGGTCTGGTCTTCATGAGTCATCTTCTGCAGAGCCTGAGCCAGCTTATCTATATCACCCTTATTCTTGGGCTTGTAACGCATATAGGTATAAGGCGTGGAGATCGCTGCTTTTCCGTACTGTATGGTATTTGCCTTGGTGGAAAGCGTGTTGCCTGTCCTTGCAGCCGTAAGCTTTGCGATGGCGCCTATATCACCTGCATGGAGTTCCTTTATCTCTTCTGCCTTGCCGCCGGTAAGGATATAAAGCTTTGAAACCTTTTCCTCTACGTCCTTATCCTTGTTGTAGATAGTATCATCAGCCTTGAACACACCGCTCATGACCTTTATCAGCGAATACTTGCCGATGAAAGGATCCACGATGGTCTTCCAGATATACGCGCTCTTAGGTTTGGAGAAATCGTAATCAGCCTGGAATATCTCATTGTTCTTAAGGGAGATGCCCGCAACCTTCTTGTTGAGAGGTGAAGGCATGAGTTTTACTATATCATCCATCAGCGCATATGTACCCTGGCAGAGCACGTTGGATCCCATTGATATCGGGAAGATATCGCAGGTATTCACGCTGATGCGAAGAGCTGCTCTTACTTCGTCTTCTGAGAAACTCTCACCGCCGAAGTATCTTTCCATCATATCTTCGCTGGTCTCTGCGACTGCTTCGATCAGCTGCTCATGATAAGTCTCAAGATACTCCTTGCTGTAATCGGGCATTTCCATATCAACCACTTCCTTGCCCTGCCACTTCTGAGCCTTCTGGCTGATAACATTTACATAGCCCACAAATTTTTCATTTTCACGGATAGGGAAATGAAGAGGAGCTATCTTCTTTCCGTATCTTTCGATCAGGTCATCGACAACATTCTTGAAAGATGCGTTGTCCACATCCATATCGGTAACGTAGAACATGCGGGGAAGCTTATTCTTTTCGCACAGATCCCATGCTCTCTCTGTACCGACTTCCACGCCTGCTTTACCGGAAACAACGATGATCGCCGCATCAGCAGCACTGATAGCTTCTTCAGCCTCTCCGACAAAGTCAAACATACCGGGAGCATCGAGAACGTTGATCTTTGCTCCTTCCCATTCCATTGGGATGACAGAGGTCGATATGGATATGAGGCGCTTCTGCTCCTCTTTTCCGTAATCGGAGATGGTGTTCTTATCTTCGGTTTTTCCCATACGTGAGGTAAGTCCGGCCAGATAAGCCATAGATTCTGCAAGTGCTGTCTTTCCCGCACCGCTGTGCCCCAAAAGTACCACATTTCTGATCTTGTCTGTTGTATAGACGTTCATATCGTAACCTCCATTTTGTTTTTTTGTGGAATTTTCATAACTAAAACTACAAAAATCACCCACATTTAGAAATATTTTACCAAAACTACTGACGTATTACAAGTAAAATTTCATATGATTTATTCATCATATTGCCTTCATCTACCCGTTCTACCCCGCAGCAGACATTAATCCCTTGCTAAATCGCTCCGCACATAAGCCCAGACTTCGCAACTAAACGATCCCGGACTCTCAACGTCCCTATCGGGAGTTGATCCGTCCGGGATCAGTTGCTCGTCTTCGCTAAGTGCTACGCTAAGCCGCAGGGCTTAATGTCTGTGCGGAGTTCTACTTATATATGCCCGCACTGTCCAGTAAGAGTTTCGTATATTCTTCTTTCGGATTGCGGTATAGTTCCGCCGGAACACCTTCTTCTATGATACGACCGTCTCTTAATATCAGCACCCGGTCACAGAAATGATACATAACCCGCAAATCATGTGAAATAAAGAGCATGGAAAGGTTACGCTTCTCCTTAAGTTCTTTCATGAGCTTAAGTACCTGGGCCGCCACGGTCACATCCAGTGCGGATACGGGTTCATCCGCTATCAGCAGTTCAGGTCTTCGCATCAGCGCCGCCCCTATACATACTCTCTGACGCTGTCCGCCCGAGAGTTCGGTACTCTTTCTGTCATAATATTCGGCTCCCAGGCCTACTTCCTCCAGCATAGAAAGCACAGCACTTTTTCTCTCGTCAGCGCTCATGCCCCCCTTCATCTTCAGCGGTTCCTGCATTATCCATCCCACGGTCTTCGCAGGATTCAGTGAACCATAGGGATCCTGAAACACCATCTGGGGATTCTCTGTGTTAACCATACACTCTCCGCTGACAGGTTTTACCATTCCCAGAATGCTTTTAGCTATCGTGGTCTTGCCGCTGCCGCTCTCGCCCGCCAGCCCCAGTATCTCGCCTTTATTAAGACAGAAGTCCACGCCTTTAAGCACTTCTTTTATCTGCTTATTTACTCCCTTAAAGGAAACATGAACATCCCTGAGCTCAAGTATGGTATCACTCATAGCTTCACCTCCGGGATAGCCCCTATAAGCTGCCTTGTATACTCTTCTTTAGGCTCTTTAAATATCTGACTCACACTTCCCTGCTCAACTATACGTCCGTTCTTCATTACCTGTACCTTATCCGATATCTGCTCTATCAGGGACAGGTCATGGGAAATAAAGAGAATGGAAAGTTTTTCTTTTTCATTAAGTTTCTTTAAAAGTTTGATTATCTGAGCCTGTACGGTCACATCCAGTGCTGTCGTAGGTTCGTCCGCTATCAGCAGCTTGGGATGTCCTACCATTGCCGCAGCGATCATGACTCTCTGCCTCATACCGCCGGAAAGTTCATGGGGATAACTCTCATACACTGCCTCTGCGTCCTTAAGTTCTACATTTACAAGACATTCGATCGCCCTCTTTTTCCTGTCCTCAGGACTCATGTCCTTATGATGTATACGCAGTGCTTCTTCAACCTGCCTGCCGATCTTCATGGTCGGATTAAGCGCCGTCATGGGTTCCTGGAATATCATGCATATCTCATCACCCTGCAGCCCCCTTAATTCGCTCCTGTGCATAGTCAGCAGATCTTTACCTTCAAAGAGTATCTCACCTTCTTTTATAAGCTTCTTTCTCGGAAGCAGTCCGGCTATCGCAAGTGCCGTCATTGACTTGCCGGAACCGGACTCGCCGACTATACCAAGTATCTCTCCTTCATCAATGGTAAAGCTCACATGCTCCACCACTTTCTCCGGAGTAAGATGATCATGGAATTCAACACCGAAATCTTTTACTTCAAGGAGGCTCATCTGAATCCCCCCTTTACCGTATCTTCACTGATGCCTTCTGCCACCAGCGCAAAACCGAGGACCATCACGGCTATGGCAATTCCCGGGAATATCGCATACCAGGGAGCAGTGAACATATAGGATTGTGCCTCCGAAAGCATACGCCCCAGTGATGCCTCGGGAGGCTGCACACCTATACCGAGATAGCTTAAGCCCGCTTCTGCCAGCACTGCATTGTTAAAACCTATCATTACCGCACTTAAAAGCACCGGTATGATATTCGGCAATATATGTACAAAGATTATGCGCAGATGCCCCGCCCCGAATAGTGCTGCACTCTGCACATAATCAAGAGCTACGTTTTTCTTGTATTCCGCTCTGACTATCCTTGCAAAACTCGGGATAAAAGCTATACCGAGTGCTATTACCACATTAAAACTGCCTGTACCGAGTATTGAAACAATGACAAGCGCAAGCAGTATGCTGGGGAAGGAGAACATCACATCATTGATCCTCATCAGTGCATCATCTATCCTGCCTCCGAAATACCCGCACACCGCACCTATTATCACACCGAAGAAAGTTCCGATTGCCACAGTCCCGAGAGCTATGAAAAGAGTATTCCTTATTCCTTCCATCACCCTGGAAAAGATATCCCTTCCGTAGTTGTCACAGCCCATGATATGACTTGCCGTGGGCGCCGAAAACTTGAGTTCCATGTTCATCTGCGTAGACGGATACGGAGTAGCAAAACAACCGACGACCGCTATGAGCACTATCACAGCGGTGATTATCAGGCCGGCTTTGAAATTGAAGTTATCATACTTTTTCATTTTATTCTCGGATCAACCTTCCTGCAGATCAGATCAACTATAAAATTCATCAGCACTACTACAAAGGCGATCAGCACGATCACTGCTTCCACTACCGGATAATCGCGGTTGGATATACTGGTAAGCAGCATTCTCCCGAGTCCCGGTATGTTAAATACCTGCTCTATGACTATGCTTCCCGCTATCATGTCCGCCACAGTCATTCCCCAGAAGGTGATCAGCGGAACCAGTGCATTTTTCAGCACGTGCCTGTAAAGCACTTCCATTGTGGAATTACCCCTGCTGTATGCTGTCCGCACATATTCCTTATCCGCTTCGGAAAGGATGGCACTGCGTAAAAGCTTTATACTCATTGCACATTTAGGTATCGCAATTGCAAGTGAGGGCCAGAAAAGATAGCCGACAAAGCCCGCCACATTTTTTCTGTAGGATATGAAACCGCCCGGTCTGAACCACTTAAATACCATACCGAAAAGCCAGGTCATCAGTATTCCCAGAAAGAATGAAGGCACCGCCATCAAAGCCTGGTTCATGATCTGTCCCGTCCTGTCTATGCCGCTCTTTGCATACTTTGCAAGAAAAATGGCTGTGGGAACGGATATGACTAACGTCAGTATCATTGATATGGCCGTCATAACCAGCGTGATCGGAAGTTTATCTACGATCATTGAAGATACTTTCATGTTATAGCTGTAGGATATGCCCATATCGCCTTTCAGCATGTCCCCGAGCCATGAAAGGAAACGAACGATAAAAGGGCGATCCAGCCCCATCTGGGCCCTGAGCCTTGCTACAGCCTCAGCCGTAGCATTGCTCCCGAGCTTTGATGTTGCCGGATCCCCCGGTATTATCTCAAAAGCCGCAAACACTACCGCACTGACTATCAGCAGTGTTGCAAACATTGATATGATCTTTTTGAAGACCTGCTTCATTTATTTCTCCGTAAAATACAGGGATGCAAGATCCTGTACATAGAGCGGATAGAATTTATATCCGTCGATATTGTTCCTTATAGCCACAAATGTAGGCAGATCCTGGATATATACATTCGCAGCTTCATTGGCAAGTATGGAAAGACATTCCTTATAGCTTTCCGTCTGTATGCCGTCATTAACGGTTCCTATCGCTTTTTTGAATGCTTCATCATAAGCCGCTGATGAGAAATTCACAAAGTTCTTGCCGGAATCGGAAACGAATCTCTCAAGCATAGCCCTCGCTGTCAGTGTAGATGCATCCACACCTACAACGGTGGCCTCGAAATTACGTCCCACATATACATCCGAAAGCCAGCTGTCCCACTCGATCAGTGATATCTTCGCATCCACGCCTATAGCCTTTAACTGCTCGGATATTACCTCTGCGGTTGAGATATGCTGCTGGTAATTAGACGGAACACTTACGGTAAATGAGAAGCCATCCGGATATCCTGCTTCTTTAAGCAGGGCTTTTGCCTTATCGATATCCCTGTCATATACATGATTCAGACTCTCATCATAATACTTACCGAAGGCAGGGAACATGCTGCTTCCGACTTCCGTACCCTTACCGCCTGAAACGAAGTCCATTATCTCCTGGGGATCTATTGCATAGCAGAGAGCCTGTCTTACCTTTACATCATCAAAAGGCTTGACCGCGTTATTTAAATACATAGCCTGCACCAGGTTCATTGTACCTTCCAGCACTTTGAAGTCAGAACCCTTAAGCTCCTCTGCCTGTGTATCAGTGATCCTGCAGATCATGTCTATGGATCCGCCTGTCAGCTCCATGACGATGGCATCCGGATTTGCAACGATCTTAAGCACCACATTTTTAATGTGCGCCTTGTTGCCCCAATACTTATCAAAGGCTTCCAGTTCAATGGACTCCTGAGGTGAACGTCCCACATATCTGTAGGGACCTGTACCTATCACTTTTGTAGCGGGATCGTCGTTGCTCTTCGGTATCACAGCTGTGGTAAGTGAAGCCAGAAACTCGGTGTCCGCTGCATTAAGCGTTATCACTACCGTACTGTTATCCTCTTTTACGACTGACGCGATATTAGAAAACGCCGGTACAAGCGGTTCTCCCGCAGTTGCATCGGCGCAGCGTTCTATGGAATACACCACATCATCCGCGCTCATGTCACTTCCGTCGTGAAATTTCACACCGCTTCTTAAGCTGAAACGATAAGTAAGGCCGTCCTCGCTGATCTCATACTTCTGTGCGAGCGCAGGGATAAGATTACCGAACTCGTCATACTTAACAAGTCCCTCGAAGATATTGAACAGGATCTCCTTGGTACCTGCCGCGCTTACCTTATGCGGGTCAAGTCCGTCTTCCAGATCCTGGGGAATACCTATGGTAATCGTCCCGTCAGAGGTTCCCTCCGCCTTGTCACCTGAGCATCCGCTCAGTGCAACAGCCATCGTTACAAGCATAAGTGCGATGCCCTTTCTGAAAAGTTTTTTAAAGGTCATCATAATGCTTTCCTCCCTGATGATGATATTAAGTTGTTAATGTGCAGGTTGAATGATATATCATCCTGACTGATTTTACAAGTCTTTTATTTCGTACATTTTGCGGAGCCTTTTTTTATCACCAGCAAAAGTCCCGCAACAGTAAACAATGCGCCCAGCGCAGCCATCACAAATACAGCGTATAAGGGAACAGCTTCGGCCCAATCATATTTTTCTATCAGTACATCCCTGTATTTTGATATAAGAACGGCGCTTAGGTTATTTAAAAAATGCATCAGCATTGTCGGAAAGATACTGCCGCTTTCATAAGCCACCACTGCCATAACCAAACCGAACACTGATACCAAGAGTATCTGCATCGGACTTAAGTGGAACAGTCCGAAGATCAGTCCGCAGAGTATCACTGCCGTAAGTTTTTTATATCTGTTCTTTAAACTCCCCAGTAAAAAGCCCCTGAAGGCCCACTCCTCGCATATTCCGGGTATCAGTGCCGAAGATAAGACAAGCAGCCACAGAGGATCTTCGCCCCATATTGATACGAGATCGTTCTGTTGTGCGGCAAAAGCCTCGGGAAATAACTGCTGTATCGCATATCCCAAAACCTGCACTATAAGATAACTGCCGATCCAGGCGATAACTCCGCCGATAACGGCGGCAACACGCGGTCTTTTTATCATGAACAGCTTCTTAAAATCCGCTTTGATATACCAGGCATAAAAACTTGTGGCAAAGAATATAAGAAACTGTTCCGCTATCAGTCCCCATGAACCGAATCTGACTATCAGCAGCGAACCTGCAAAAAGTATTATAAGCAAAAGCAGCGACAGAAGAAGCACACAGTCTCCGACTCCGGGTATCTGTCCCTTCTTCATATTCTTCCTGCCTTCGAGAAGTTTCATTCCGCCTGCGCTGTCACCGAAGAGTATCTGTTCGGAAGAAAAGACCCTGGTCATGATCACTATCGCCAGTAATGAATATGCAACATTTGATAAGAGCACCATGGCTATCAGTGACAGTTCAAAATGAAGTTTAAACAACGATGCTATCAATAGTGAAATATTAACAACAGGTATGAGCGCCGTTGTGCTGTCCAGTTCCAAAGCAGGTATCATGCCTGCCATTCCGCAGATCATAAAAACAAGCATCACCGGCGTGGTATAGTTCTGAGCCTCCTTAAAACTTTTGGCAAAGATACATGCGCTTAAACACACCGCCGAAGCGAACATTGCAAACACTATCACACATAAGAGCATGATAAGTACTGCCGGCAGATATGAGAGAAGGTTAAGCACCTCTCCTCCCGAACCGGCGACGGTACTGTAAAAATATGCTCCCATAAGGCTCATGGATATCATATTGAGTATGGCTGCCGCTACCGCAACAGTGGAAGTCGCTGCAAACTTGGCGGCTATCAGCTCCATGTTCCTTACGGGCAGAGTAAGCAATGTCTCCAGTGTTCCTCTTTCCTTTTCCCCTGCCGTAGCATCGATAGCCGGATAAAGCGCCCCCATCAGGATGCTTGTTATCATCAGAAACGGGACTATATACCCCAACAGGTATCCTGCATTTTCTTCCTTACTGGACATATCCTTATGTTCAAAACTTATGGGATCCATGAATGCCTGTTCATCAAGCGCCATTTTCTTAAAGAGTTCGCTCCTTAAGTGCTCCCTATACTCACTCATCAGCTTTTCCGCTATGGATAAAGCCGTCTGTGAACTGGTCTCAGCTGCCTTATAGGCTATCTGATAATAAGCTTTCCCGCCGATCATTCTGTAGGATATGAATACATCGGCCACACCGGCTTCAAACTCGGATATATCAGCTTTAATATAAGCCAGCTTGTAATCATGCTTCGGCGCCCTTTCCGCAAAAAACTCTATGACGCCCTCACTTTCCGTCTTTTCGTCATAAGCAATGATATATGATCTCTCCGTATCGGAATTGATCAGGCTGCTGGTTAAATACATGGCTCCGAAAAACAGCAGCGGATAAAGGATAAGCGGGACCACGATCATCATAAGTATGGTCTTCTTATCCCTTAGGATATCCAGTATCTCTTTTTTATAAAGCGATATCAGTATACGCCTGTTCATATCTCTTCCTCGATCATCTTACGGAATGTCTCTCTTAAATTCTTGGTAGCTGTTTTTTCCATGAGTTCTTCCGGTGTACCTTCCACCACTATCCTGCCCTTATACATCATAAGTATACGATCGCAGAGATACTGTGCTTCCTCCATGTAATGCGTGGAATACAGCACTGTCCGTCCCCTGTCTCTTTCCCCCATCATAAAATCGATTATCGATTCGCTGCTTAATATATCCAGTCCCAGCGTAGGTTCATCAAAAATATAAACAGAGGGCGAATGCACGAGACAGCGTGCTATGCTCACCCTCTGTGTCTGTCCGGTGGACAGTCTCTCTATCCTGTTATCGATAAAAGACGAAAGATCAAGTATCTCGGATATCTCCTCGATCCTTTTATCCTGAGTCTCCTCATCCATACCGTATATGTCCGCTATGGTATGCATCAGTTCCCTTGCTGAAAGCCGCTGGTACAGCCTGGTATTTCCGGACAGATAACCTATGTGTTTTTTTATCTCAACGGAGCCGTTTATCTCGCGGCCTTCATCATCCTTTAATATCACTCTGCCCGATGCCGGCTGCATCAGACAGCCCAGCATACGAAGAAGTGTGGTCTTGCCTGCCCCGTTAGGGCCCAGGACTCCCACTACCTCGCCTCCGCCGGCTTCAAGGTCCACATGATCGACAGCGTAAAATTCTTCCTGTTTAGTGGCTCCCCTCTTTCCGTTTTCGTCTTTTACAAGCCGCTTAAAGCTCTTGCATAAAGCTTCGGACTTAAGTATCATTTTCAGCCTTCCATTTCTCGTACAGATCGGGCCTTCTTTGTCTGGTCCTCTCTATCGACTGTTCAAGCCGCCATTTTTCAACATTTGCATGATGCCCGGAAAGTAATACTTCCGGCACCTTTTTCCCGTGCCATTCTTCCGGCCTGGTATACTGCGGATACTCTAACAGTCCGTCGGAAAAAGATTCCGTCATTGCGGACTCATCATTGTTGAGCACTCCGGGTATCAGCCTCGATACCGCATCCATCATCACCAGACTGGCAAGCTCGCCGCCGGTTAATATGTAATCTCCGATAGAAAGATAGTCGGTAACTATCTCCTCCAGCACCCGCTCATCTATGCCTTCATAATGTCCGCATAAGAATATTAGCTCTTCTTCCTTCGACAGTTCTTCAGCCTTAGCCTGGTCAAACACGCTGCCCTGGGGCGTAGTATATATCACCCTTACCTTCTTATCGCTGCCTATCCTCGACATGATATCCTGATAGGTAAGATATACGTATTCCGCCTGCATCAGCATTCCTGCGCCGCCGCCGTATGTATAGTCATCCACCCGCTTATGCGGATTGCTCACATAATCCCTTATGTTGTATGTACTGAGGCTTAAGATCCCTCTGTCCATGGCACGATACAGCACGCCGGTGTTCATGCCTTTCTCTATCAGTTCGGGAAAGAGGGTCATCACATGAAAATTCATAGTCCCTCCATTACGGACACGTCCATTCTTCCGCCTTCGATATCCACTTTCAGTATACAGTCCTTTATTGCCGGAAGCAGCAGCATACTCCCATCTGTTCTCTCTATCTCATAAACATCATTGGCGCCATAGTTCTGCACCTCTTTAAGTACGCCTATCTTCTCATCATTTTCATATACATCCAGGCCTTCCAGATCTGTCACGTAGTACTCGTCTTTCTTAAGCGGCACCGCATCTTCACGGAGTATATAAAGCTCTTTCTTGCGCAGTTTCTCTACTGCGGTCCGGTCCGCATACTCTTCAAACTTAAGTATGATCCTGTCATTCTGGTTTTTAAAGCCCGCAGGAGTAAGAGGGATCATCCCGTCCCTCTCTTTAAGAAACATCTGCTTAACTTTTTTAAGATGCCCCGGCTCATCTCCGACGGGAAAGACTTTTACTTCGCCTTTGACTCCGTGAGGTTCCGTAATGACACCTATCCTGAAATAATCTTTTTCCATATTTCTTCCTAAAAGCAAAGTAGGGGCTTTACCCCTACTCTGAATCATTCGATGATATCCACATCCACGTAGAGGTCTTCCTTGGTGGATGCCGCCTTCACAACCGCGCGTATCGCTTTGGCTATGCGCCCCTGTTTCCCGATCACTTTGCCCATATCACTCTGAGCGACTTTGAGCTTCACGATGGTCTTCTTCCCCTCTGTTTCTTCGGTAACACTGACTTCATCGGGATGGTCAACAAGAGCCCTGGCGATCACTTCAACCAGTTCTTTCATATCCCCCTCCGTCTTACTTCTCGATGTTAGCAAGCTTTAAAAGCTTTCCTACTACCTCTGTGGGCTGAGCGCCGTTACCGAGCCACTTCTTAGCTTTCTCCTCGTCGATCTTGAATGTTGAAGGCTCTGTATTGGGATCGTAGGTTCCGATCTCCTCTATTACCTTACCGTCACGTGCGTTTCTTGAATCTGCAACAACTACACGATAGATAGGATGCCTTTTCTTTCCCATTCTTGTCAATCTGATCTTTACTGCCATCTTTCTTTCCTCCCTTGGAATTAAAATATCTATATCAGAAGGGCATTCTGAATCCGCCCATTCCTTTCCTTTTACCGAAGCCCTTCATCATTCCGGGCATCTGCTTCATCATCTTCTGTGACTGCTCAAACTGCTTTACAAAGCGGTTGACTACGGCTATATCAAGTCCGGCCCCCTTGGCGATCCTGTTCTTTCTCCTGGGATTCAAAAGCTTCGGATTAGCTCTTTCTTCCGGTGTCATTGAGAGTACGATAGCTTCCGTCTGCTTCATCTGCTTTTCGTCTATCATCCCCTCTATATCTCCCATCTTTGCGCCCATTCCGGGCAACAGGGACAGTATCGCTCCGAGTCCGCCCATGTTACGCATCTGCTTCATGGACTCAAGATAGTCATTAAAATCAAACTTGCCTTTCTTTAAGCGGGAGCTCATCTCCCTTTCTTTATCGGCATCGATATCTATGGATGCGCTGGCCTTTTCGATCAGGCTTAAGACATCACCCATTCCCAGTATCCTGCCTGCCATACGGTCGGGATAGAACTGTTCAAGATCGGAGAGCTTCTCTCCCATACCCACGAACAGTATCGGCTTTCCTGTAACAGCCTTTATCGAAAGAGCGGCGCCGCCTCTGGTATCACCATCCATCTTCGTGAGCACTACGCCGGTGACTCCGCACTTCTCGTCGAATTCCTTGGCAACGTTTACAGCATCCTGACCGGTCATGGCATCCACGACCAGCAATGTCTGGTGAACTGTCACGTTTTCCTTTATCTTCTGCAGCTCCTCCATCATGCCTTCATCAATGTGAAGACGCCCCGCAGTATCCAGTATCACCACGTTGTGTCCGTTCTTTGCCGCGTATTCAAGACCTTTCTGAGCTATTTCAACGGGACTGTGGTCGGTACCCATGTCAAATACATCCACCTGCTGTTTCTCACCGTTTATCTTTAACTGTTCAACTGCAGCGGGCCTGTATACGTCGCAGGCTACCAGCAACGGCTTCTTGCCCTTGAGCTTCAGCTTTCCTGCTATCTTTGCAGTGGTGGTGGTCTTACCTGCACCCTGAAGGCCGCACATCATGATGACCGTGATCGCCTGTCCGGGTTCCAGCTTCAGTTCCGTCACTTCGGAACCCATTAAGTTAGTCATCTCTTCGTTAACGATCTTGATGACCATCTGCCCCGGATTCAGTCCGTTCAAGACTTCCTCGCCGACGGCTCTCTCTTCCACGCTCTTGACAAACTGCTTGACCACACGGAAATTAACGTCCGCTTCCAGAAGCGCCATCTTCACTTCCTTCATCGCGACCTTCACATCATCGGGAGTAAGCTTTCCTTTCCCTTTGAGTGTTTTGAACACATTCTGCAGTTTATCACTTAAGCTCTCAAATGCCATCTTTTATCCCTTAGGCTACTCACCTATCTCACTTAATATCTCCAGCACCCTGTCGCATTCTTCGGCACTCAGCCTTATGCTTCCGTTCTTATCCCTGTTCTTTTCCATGAGCTTTCTGATATCTTCAAGTCCCGAATTCTGCTCATTGAACCTCTTTATCAGACCAAGTTTTTCTTCGTAAGCCTTCAATATCTTATCACAGCGCTTCAGTATATCATGCACGCCCTGACGGCTTATCTCAAACCTCTCCGCTGCCTCGGCAAGCGACAGATCTTCGTATATGCAGGCCTCGTATATCTCCTGCTGGTGCTCTGTCAGGAGCGGCCCGTAAAAATCATATAACAATCCCTGCTCTACGATCTTTTCCATAACGAACTACATTAAAACACAGCGCCTTTCATCTGTCAAGTATTTTTTCTTTACAGTTATAAAAACCCGAAATGCCGGGACATTTCGGGTTTTATAATCAGTCTTTTTTGATCACCACACAGGGTAAAGCTTAATGGTCTTGCCCTTATCCGGTATCAGTCTTTCAAGTGATACCGTCTCTCCGGGCCTTACTGCCACTTCACTTCCGCCCTTAACTATGCTCCAGCCCTTAAGTGTATGTCCTTCGCATTCCAGCTCGGAGCCTTTTGCTGTCAGCATGCCGCCTTCATAGGATATCTTTTTCTCATCCTTTGTAAGTTTGATCTTTCCTTTTACTTTCACACCGTCTACCTTCTTGGGAACTTTATATGAGATGGTGTATTTTATCGGAGTGAACTTTGCTTCCAGCGTTATCTGCGGATTCTTCTTAAAGAACTTCGGTGTCAGGCTTTTTACTTTTTTACCGTTCATATACCAGCCTTTGAAGGTATAGCCCTTCTTATGCAGTTTTATGAGCTTTGCTTTCTTGCCTGATTTGTTTATCGTAAAGAAAGGTCCTGTTTCCTCTGCTCCGTTGGATATAAAGGTTACTGCGGAATTCACCACTTCATCCGTTAACTTGGAGACATCTGTATTTGGCTTGCCGCTCTCGGACTTCCATGTAAGCTTTCCGCCGTAATCCTTGCACTTATCTTTTGTCCATGACTTATCTCCGTCAGGATAGAAGGCTTCTGCCTCATCATTGTAAAATGCATTATCTCCTATATTCGGCGCCTTTCCCTGAAAATGGATCTTCTTAAGAGCGTAGCAGTCCTGGAATGACCAATCCCCTACATCCTTTACTGTTCCGGGGATAAATACCTCATACAGTCTGCACCAGTCCTTGCTGCTGTTCTTATCACGATCCACTCCGAATAAGCAAGCGGGAATATGTGTCACTCCGGAAGTAAAGTTCACGGTAAAGCCATCCCCCACTTCCACACCGGCGTTGTAGAATACCGCTCTGTTGTCAGTATAGCGGCAGTCTTTAAGCTCCTTGGACTTAATGGTCACATTCTTCAGTCCCGTACAGTTTTTGAAAGTTGCATATTCAAGTGTAACAAGCGACGCAGGCAGTGTGACCGTAGTTAAAGCCGTACAGTCCTCAAATGCACTGACACCGATATACGTGATACCTTCGGGAAGGTTTATTTCCGCCAGAGCTGCTGCGCCATAGAAACAGCCTTCCCCCATTTCCTCGACAGCTTTGAAGTCTGCAGGGTACTTAGTCAGTCCTGTATTCGAGAATGCCCAGCTTTCCATGGTTTTGACAGCCGAACCTCCTTCAACTTCCTTGAGATCCCAGCAATTTGTGAAAGCTGTGTTGCCTATCTCGGTAACGCTGTCCGAAATGACAAGCTTTGATATCTTGCAATAATTCTTGTTGCTGTTCTTATCATAAACATTTGTATAGAACATAAATGCCGGAATACGCTTCACTCCGGAGCCGAAGGTAACCGTCATTCCGCTGGGTGCTCCTGCATTGTAAAATATCATTCTTGAATCTTCATAGCGGGTAACATCCCTGAGCTCTGCACAATTGATATTTAACGTCGTGAGCGCGGTACAGTTTTTGAAAACACTTTGGGCCGTTCTTAATAGTGTTGCGGGAAGCGTAACGCTTTTCAGAGCCAGACAATCCTCAAAAACACGAGGTCCCAAATCAGTAAGTCCTTCGGGAAGATCGGCTTCAGCCAATGCATATGCACCATCGAAACAACCTTCGCCCATGGTCTCAACAGCCTTGAGGGATGCGGGATACTTAGTCAGACCTGTATTCGCGAATACCCAGCTTTCCATGGTTTTGACAGCTGAGCCTCCTTCAACTTCCTTAAGATCCCAGCAGTTGGTGAAA
>JAEEGL013505506.1_pt1 | contig 39810 bp, 29 predicted proteins | sample 9134231 | NCBI WGS metagenome assembly JAEEGL01 (sample SAMN16246548, study PRJNA631951) | gut metagenome | biome: gut microbiome; feature: rumen; material: fiber-attached | host: Bos | place: Iran: Karaj | collected 2018-10
CGCACCAAATGGGACTTCCGCCTGGCCATGATGGGAAAGCGCCATCCCGCCTGGTCAGACAAGGCGGTTCATCTGGACGGCAAGGGAAATGTGGTCTTCGAAATCCTGCTAGAGAACGGCCATCCGGTCAGCTCCCAACTGCAGACTGGCTACAATTTCATGGACGAGCCGGTTCAGCAGACAAAATTCGGCGTGGACCACCTGCAGTGGCCCATCGGCAAACTGCGGAGGAATCTGTTCACGCACACCTACGGCTACTATGAGTGCCGCTGCCGTCTGCAACAGCGCACGGAGGGCTGGTGGAGTGCCTTCTGGATGCAGTCGCCCACCATCGGCGCCACGTTGGATCCCGCCGAATCCGGAACGGAAATCGATATCATGGAGTGCTTTGCCAAAGGGGAAGTGGTCACCCACAACGTCTTCACGGGAGGATATGGCCTAGATTTGAAGAAGGCTTCCGCCGGCGGCATGGACGGCCTGGACCAGACGGTCTTCCATCGTTTTGGAATGCTTTGGGAGAAAACAGGTTACACCTTCTACATCGACGGAGAGGAAAACGGCCACATCTCCGAATATGTCTCCCATCGGCCTGAGTTCATTCTGATTTCCACAGAGGTATTTGGCTATCGCGGGGAACTCCATTACCCCAAACGGGAGGCCTATGACATTGTGGGCCAGGACCAGTTCATCGTCGATTATGTCCGCGTATTCGACAGAGTTTAGTCATAACATATTGCACATCAACATGTTATGACTTTTATTCAGCAGGCCGCCAATGCCATGGACGTGATGTCATGATTCCACTTTGTCCACCCTTTCCAGCAGGCGAACCCGGCTTTGTGGCCGAACTGCGCCGCCATGCTCCCTTCGTTCCCAATTGGCCTGCGCTGCCGCCGACGGAAACGGTGACAGGCAGCCTGGACGCGCGAAGGGGCCTCTTCGTGGCGGCGGAGGGCATGGACCCCCTGCTGGAGACGGCCATCCACGACCTGCGCCGCTTCATTCAGGAGGCGGGACTGGCGGGAGACGCCATCGCAATCCGGTCGGGCCTGTCGCCGCAACTCAATGCACGAGAACAGTTTCGGATTACGGTGGGAAAGGACGCCATCCGACTGGACGCCGCCGACACGGAGGGGCTCCGCCGCGCCCTCTACGCCCTGCAGGACCAGCTGGCGGCCTCCCCTCTGCTCCCCTTTGGCCAGAGAACCCGTACCCCTTGGTTGAAGCATCGCATCTCACGGTGCTTCTTCGGCCCCATCAAACGGCCGCCCCACTGCATCGACGAACTGATGACGGACGTGGACTACTATCCGGAGGAATATCTGTCCCGTCTGGCCCACGACGGCGTCAACGGCATTTGGCTCACCATCGCCTTCCGCGAAATCTGCACAACCACCTTGCTGGGAACCCATCCGGACGCCTTGCGCCGTCGGGAGAAGCTGCGGCGCACAGTAGAGAAATGCCGCCGCTACGGCATCGGCGTGTGGTGCTTCTGCATTGAGCCGTACTGTTGGGGAACCGCCATGGGAAATCCATGTCCTTCCGGTGCAGAGGCTTGCAAAGGCTTCGGCTTCTCCTATGCGGAGTACATGGAGGAGATGCACACCTTCTGCCCCCGCTCCGAAATGGCACAGCAGTACCTCCATGAATGCACCCGCTCTCTGTTTATGGAAATCCCTCATTTGGCGGGACTTATTGATATCAATTACGGCGAGCGGCCCACCTCCTGCATCAGCATGCAACAGCCCAACGCCCCCTTCCGTCAGCTCTGCGCAGACTGCCAGCTGGCTCCGGAGGAAATCTTTCGCATTCTGACCACCCCCATGCTTCAGGGCATGCGAGAGGCCAATCCCGCCGCCGATTTCATCAGCTGGTTCTACATCCCCACCGAACACCCCACGGACTCCTGGCTGCTCCGACTGCCGCTTCAGTCGCCGAAGGGCCTCCAAATCGCGTTCAACTTCGAGTCAGGCGTCCGCAAGACCCAGTTGGGACGGACCCGCGCAGGGGGAGACTACTGGCTCTCCGCCATCGGCCCCGCCGACCGTTTTCGCCGTTTCGCAACGGCGTGCAAGGGGCATTGCGCCGTGGTGGCAAAGCTGCAAGTCGCTTGTTCCCATGAACTTGCAACCGTTCCTTATATTCCCGCCCCAAGCTTGATCTACAGAAAATACAGGGCGATGCGCCGCCTGGGCGTCCAAAGCGTCATTCAGTGCTGGTATTTCGGCAACTACCCCGGCCTCATGAACCGCTGCGCCGCCGGCTGTCTGCCCTTTGAGACATTCCGCTCCAACGAGACGGATTTCCTTCGACGGCTCGCCCAAACCACATGGGGCAAGGACGCCGAAGCCGCCGTCGCCGCATGGAAGGCCTTCACGGACGCCTACCAGAACTATCCACTGGACAACATGGTGCAATATTACGGCCCCATGCACGATGGCATCGTCTGGCCGCTGCATTTGCGGCTTCAGGCCCGCTCTCTGACCCGCTCCTGGAAGCCGGAGGCCGAGCCGGCGGGAGATGCAGTGGGCGAGATGCTTTGGAGTTTCTCCCTCCACGAGCTGGTCGTTTTGGCCAACCGTCTGGCCGACCAGTGGGAGGCGGGTTTGAGGTGCCTCCCCCAGGGTCGAACCGCCGAACTTCAGCGGGAAGTCACGCTGGCGGAAGCCCTTTCGCTGCTCTTCCGCTCAGGGGCTAACATCCTCTCCTTCTATGAGATGCGCAATGACATCCTGCGAGGCGGCTCCCCTGCGCAGCTCAACCGCATGGAGGACATGGTCCGCGCGGAAATCACCGCCAGCCGCCGCATGATTTCCCTTTGCAAGGAGGACCCGCGACTGGGCTACCACTCCGAGGCGGAAGTGATGAAATTCCACCCCGCCAAGCTAGCGTGGCGGGTCCAATGTCTTAAAACCTTGTTGAAGAAGGACTTCGCCATGGCTCATACTCTCAAGGAGGAGCCGGAGCGTCTGCAGAAGTTTCTTTTGAACCGCAGACGGCCCGCGTTGCCGCGGCGGATTTACGGCTCCCATGGCATCCATTGGTCCTATACGGTCACAAGTTGCCATATTCTGCTGAAAATCAACCTGTTGGCTCCAAAGGACCGCCCCGAGAAGGCCACGGTTTTTCTCATGGACGAGCTTGGCGAGAATGTTCCCAAAGCCCCTTTGGTCTTCACGCGGGAGAAGGGGACGGAGACAACCGACGGATGGGCCATTTCCCTGCGGGTGCCCAGGAAGACATTCTCCGGCGGAGCCTTCCGCGTTGGCGTTGAACGCTTCTATGAAGACGCCCATGGGCAACCGCATTTCGACAACGACCTGTCGGGGCGCTTCTCCCACGATGTGAGGCTGAGATACCTCTATTTCATGGCGGAGAAGACCCGCCTGGCCCTTCTCGTCTAGCCGTTTTCAACTCGTTGACGCGCAACAACTTGAAATCATGGCAACCATGATTAACCATTTATATAACTTACTCACAATCAACAACTTATATCATTAAATCAGAAAAGGAAACATCCACCATGCGTTGTCTTCTGTCCGCATTCATTCTGCTGGCCATGGCTGGCGTTGCCCAAGAGCAAATCTCACAGGAGGAATGGGGGCGGATGTGGCGGCAAGTCAAGGCGAAGCCCCGCCATCTCATCGTCAACGACGACGGCTGCGATGCCACCGTGTTCCCCAAATCCAAACCTGTCAACGAGGCGGGCTTTACAAGCTACATGTTGGACAAGCTGCAGGGGACCAAATTTGACGTGCTGTGCTATTGTCCTGGTTCCGTGGGACTTACATTCACCTATGACTCCCACTTCGCCGACCGTTTCAACCCTGGCCCCTCTGGCGACGCCTACAAAGACGTCACAAAGGAGCTGGAGGAGGCCACCGGAAAGCATCCCATGGAGTTGGCCCGCGAGTTCGCCCACCGCCACGGCATGGAGTTCTTCGGCTCCATCCGCGTCAACGACACCCATGACCGCTTCTTCCCTAACTCCTTCTCCCAGTTCAAGAAAGACCATCCTCAATGGCTCTGCGGAACGGCGAAGGACGCACCGCCGCGAGGCTCTTGGACCAGCTTCAACTATGGGCTCCCCGAAGTCCGACAGTATCTGGTGGAAATCGCCGATGAGATGATGCGCAAATTCGATGTGGACGGCATGGAATTCGACTTCTGCCGAGACGACTGTCTGCTCAAATCGTGGGCGTGGCAGGAGGTGGTGACTCAGGCGGAGCTGGATGGCCTCACCGACATGGTCCGCGACATTCGCCGCAAGGCGGAGCAATACGGCAAAGAGCGCCGTCGGCCCGTGCTCATCGCCATGCGGACAGCGGACTCCCCCGGAATCTGCAAATCCATGGGCATGGACATCGAACGGTGGATGGCGGAGGGGCTTCTGGATTTGCTGTTCTCCGGCGGCGACCATGGCAACTTCGCCCCCTATTCCGTCATGGGAGCCCTCTGCAAACGCCACAGCGTGGGCTTCTACCCCGGCGTCGATTTGAGCAACATCCGCTGCAGCGGCGTCTTTGATCGAAACCAGCAGAGCGCCTACGACGGACAGGCCGCCGCCGCCTACGCCGCCGGAGCCGACGGTCTCTATTCCTTCAACATGTTCTACAACACATCCTATTTCAAATATGCGGAGACCTCCCTTGAAAAGGTCATTCATCGGAACAAGACCTATTTCCCCACTGTCCAGATGCGTTGGTCCAACACCATTCTTGTGCGGCCGGAGGAAAAGGAGCACGATCAGCTGCCGCTGCTTTCGCCTCTCTGCCCCCATCCCATGAAGGCCGGCCCCTATCGGGTCATCGTTCAGACAGGGGAGGATCCGGCCCGCGTTCCCATGGAGAAGGCGGAGCTTCATGTGGCCCTGACAGGGAATGCGGACAGTCTCCGCGTCCAATTCAACGGGACACCTCTTGAGCGCGTCCGCCAACAGGACAGCGTGGCCACTTACGGCGTTCCCGCGGAAACTCTCCACACGGGCCTCAACGAGCTTTTGTTTGAGACTTCACAAGATGTTCATTATGAACAAGATAAACTTATTCTGAAAGGAGACCGCCTGTTGAGGATGCCCGAACAGCTTCCATGGCGGCGCTTGGCGGCGGGAGGGCCGTTTCCTCCTGGAACAGAGGTTATTGCAGACGGAGCCTACCGCATTCACGACCAAAGCGGCGAAAGCAGCTTCCATCTGCTCTATCCGCTGGCGGGACTGATGGGCGCCCCGCTGGAACTGGCCTTCTCCATGCGTGTCCTGCCGGATGCCATGCCCTACACCGCCGTTTTGCGGGCGGCCAACGGCGTCAACGTGGAAATCGTGGATTTCCGCCCCGGACTCATCCATCTGAAGTATGCGCAGGCGGACATTCCCTTCGACACCCTCCGTTTCCACGACTATTCCCTGCGGCTGGCGAAGGAAAGCCTGTCTCTCACGGCGGACGGTGCTTTGCTGTGGAGCGGACCGTCCCTCACTTTCGCGAAGGACCCACGCCGCATTCCCATTCCGAACTGCCATGACACGGTGCCGGAGAAGGACACTGCAAGTCTCCTCATCGGCTCCCTTTCGCAAGAGGGAACCGGAGCCTCCGAATGGCGGCAACTGGTTCTGAAGGAGTCACTTGCCTTGAAGGACGCAGTGCTGGAAGTCACCATGCCACCCATGCTGACGCCCGAGCTGAAGGCCGCTCTGGACCGCCCCCACCCATGGAATCTGGATGTCCATTACCCCAATCCCGTCTATCCGCAGGGCACCCGAAATGAATATTCAGCGACGCCACATCCAGATGGCGGTTCGGTCTTCGACAACGACACCGCCCACACTCATCGGCTGATCCATGTTGGTGCACAGCCTTTTCTGTCGTCAGCGGGACGGTTTGCCGCTTTGGAGTTCGAGGTCGCCGCCGAACGGCCTCCCAAGTCCCCAACGGACTACAACGGCATGGCCGCCATGTTCGTCCCCGCCCTGAAGGAGGACCGCGGCTGCTACGCCTCCATACTCAAATTCAGGGCCAACAGCCTCCAGACCCCATGGAGAAGCCTGCCGCTGGAAGGGGGCCTTCATCGCATCACCATGGCCATTGACCGAAAGACCGAATGCGGCGCCCTTTGGGTGGACGGCAATCTGGCCGCCTCTGGCGAACTGCGGCCGGAGCCCGGCTCTCCCGCCGTCTATTGGGGCGATGGCTCCAGCGTCATCTCCGGCAGCTTCCGCATGACCTTCCTCCGCGCCGCCGTCTGGGAAGAATAATCAAAAGTTGCAATAAATGCATTAAAACACATGCATAAAATGCATGCCCATCTTGAGCCGAAAACGCGAGGAAAATTGGCCAAAATCGCGTGCGGAAGAGCGAAAAATGACCCTCTTTTTTGGGGAAAAGGCCCGTAAAGGCTCCTAGAATGCGCTCTGCTGCGTTATAGGGGCGACCCTGTATATTAATACCTCCCCTATGCAAAGGGGCCAAAAATGGCCACTTTTTGAGTTTGGCCAAACTTGCATTTTATTGCAATTTTATTGCAGTGTACTAAAAAGAAGGGAAAGCTGTTGGCGGAGCCGGCTAATAGGCGCGGAGCTGTTTGACGGCTGTCACAATGTCCTCCGCCTGAGGCAGAACGATTTTCTCCAAGGCAAGGGAAGAGGGAATGGGCACGTCTTTGGCGCCCACCCGCAGGATGGGAGCCTCCAAGGCGTCCAGACAATGCTCTGAAATCAGGGCGGAAACCTCCGCCATGACACCGCCAGTAGTGCAGGCCTCCTCCACCAAAATGACGCGGCCGGTCTTGCGGACGCTGGCGAAGACCGTATCCGTGTCGATGGGCTGAAGGCTGACCAGATCCACGACCTCCAGATTGATGCCCGCCTTCAGAAGCGCGTTTTTGACGGCCAGACAGACGGGAGTCATGGAGGAGTAGCTTACCAACGTCATGTCCTCTCCGGCGGAGGCCACCACGGCCTTTTCCAACGGCAGAACGACATCGCCTTCGGGCACCATGCCCTTCTGCGGATATAGCCGCTTGTTCTCAATGACCACCACAGGATTGGGCTCCCGGATGGCCGCCTTCAAGATGCCTTTGGCCTGGGCGGCGGTGGAGGGGGCCACCACCTTCAGGCCAGGAATGCCGATCAGCAGGTTGGACAGCATTTGGGAGTGGCTGGGGCCATAGCCGCCCTTGGCGCCGCCGGGAGTCCGAAGTACCATGGGGACAGTGACTTGGCCACCATACATATAATGCAGCTTGCTGGCGCTGTTGAGCAGCTGGTCCAAAGCCAAGGCGATGAAATCCATGAACATGATCTCCACCACAGGCTTCAGCCCCATCATGGCGGCGCCCACCGCGATGCCCGTGAAGCTGCCTTCGGAAATCGGCGTCTCCCAGATGCGGCGGGCGCCATATTTCTCCCACAGCCCTTTGGTGACGCCGAACGCGCCGCCGTAGCATCCAATGTCCTCTCCCATCAGAATGACGGTTTCATCCCGCGCAAGCTCCTCGTCAAGCGCCTCGTTGACAGCTTTGGAATAGTAGATTTCACGGTCTGCCATATGTAGTCCCTTTATGGTAAAGCCTTTGCGTCATCACGTCATCATCAGGCGAAGAGGCCGGAGAGGGCATCGTCGCGTCCACCGGCGGGAGCGGCCAACGCCTCCTCCGTGGCCTTGGCCACCTCTGCCCGCGCGTCCGCGGCGGCCTGGTCGATTTGCTCTTGGGAAAGTCCCCTAGCCAACAGGCTGCGGGTGGCCAGCAGAAGGCTGTCCTTCTCCATCATCTTGGCCTCCTCCTCCCGCGTGCGGTAGACTCGGGGGTCGTTTTTGGAATGACCGCATTGGCGGTAGGTCATCAGTTCCAGCAGCTCGGGTCCGCCCCCACCACGAACCCGCGCAATGGCCTCTTGGGCAACGGTATACACCTCCTCCACATTGAAGGCCTCGTGTCGGCTGCCCTTCATGCCATAGGCCTCCGCCCGCCGGAAGAGCTCAGTGCTGGCGCAGGAATGGGCAACGGGCGTGCTCATGCCATAGAGATTGTTCTCCAAGACGAAAAGGACAGGCAGTTTCCAAAGGGAGGCGATGTTCAGGCTTTCATGGAAGGTGCCCTGGTTGCTGGCTCCGTCACCGAAGAATGCGATAGCGATGTCATTGGACTGCTTGTACTTAAGAGCCAAGGCCGCGCCAGTGGCGATGGGAATGCCGCCGCCCGTGATGCCGTTGGTCCCCAAAAAATGGAGGTCAATGGCGCTCATGTGCTGAGAGCCGCCGCGGCCGCCGCAGTAGCCGGTCAGCTTGCCCATCAGCTCTCCCATGACCCGAGGGACCTGCAATCCCCTGGCCAGAAGATGGCCATGCCCACGATGATTGGAAATCAGCCAGTCCGTGGGCTTTGCGGCGAAAATGACGCCCACCGCGCTGGCCTCCTCTCCAATGCAGAAATGAGAGGTGCCCCCAAGGACCCCCTTGCTGAATAGATTGCCAAGGGTCTCCTCAAAGGTGCGGATGACGACCATCCTGCGAAACATGTTCAGCAGGTCATCGGTGGAAAGGCTGGAATTCGGGAACGCCATAACTGCTGCCTCGCGTTTGAAACTGAAAAAAGGGCGATATTGACCATTAAACGCATGAATTCAGGGGCATATTGGGCGGAGGGGCAAAATCCCGCGGTGACATGAGAGGAAAAAGGGGATAATTGGAATTAGAAATTAGGAATTAGAAATTAGGAATGTATACCACATTAGGGTAGAGTATGTTTTTGTCGAAACGACATTGTAGTTCGCGCTTCAGTCATGGGGGCAAATGTGTCTCCTCTGATTTCACAGCCCCAACAAGCTGTATTCATCGCATTCGGCAACGGCGGCATTCGTTCAAGTGGGACCAATGTGCTATATTATAGAAAGGGATTTTGGCGGTTCCTTCAGAGCGTGAACGGGGCCGCCGGTTCATCAACCCATCAAAATGTGGAGGATACATGTTAAAATCACAAGACTATGCCCTTGGTTTTCAGCATCTTCTGGCCATGTTCGGATCGACGGTGCTGGTTCCGCTGATCACCGGCCTGTCGCCGGCGGTGGCGTTGTTCACGGCAGGCGTGGGCACCTTGCTGTTCCATTTGTGCACCAAGGGCATGGTTCCGGTGTTCCAAGGGTCAAGTTTCGCCTACATTGGCGCCCTTTGCACCATCATCGGCCAGAGCGGAATTCCGGCGGCGCAGAGCGGCATCATGGCGGCCGGTCTGGTCTACCTTGTATTGGCCGCTATTGTCTATTTCATTGGGCCAGACAGACTTAGACAAATTCTTCCACCCATTGTGACGGGACCGGTCATCATCATCATTGGATTGTCGCTGACAGGCGTGGGCGTCAAGGATGCCTTCGGCTTCGTCGGCGACTGCGTCTTTGACACCGCCGCCCTGAAGAACATCCTCATCGCGCTTTTCGTCTTCGCCGTGGTCATGGCCGGCATGAATTCGCGGCGCCGCCTGTTCAGCATGGTTCCCATCCTCTTGGGCATCCTGCTGGGCTATGTGCTCTGCTGCGTGCTGAGCCTGTGCGGCATCTTCCACATGGACTTCTCGCCCATCGCCAACGCCCCATGGCTCAACCTCCCGTTCATCGGCGACAAACTGGGCACGAGCCAGATCGGCAACCCCTTCAGCATTCCCGAGTTCAATCTGACCGCCATCGTGATGATCGCCCCCATCGCATTGGTCACCTTCATGGAGCATGTGGGCGACATCACCACCAACGGCGCCGTGGTCGGCAAGGACTTCTTCAAGGACCCGGGCCTCCATCGGACTTTGGTGGGCGATGGTCTTGCCACCTTTGTGGCCGGCCTGCTGGGCGGCCCCGCCAACACCACCTATTCGGAGAACACTGGTGTGCTGGCCACCACCAAAAACTACAATCCGGCCCTTTTGCGGGTGGCGGCGGTCTTCGCCATCATTTTGGGTCTGGTCGGCAAATTCGGCGCCGTGCTGCAGACGATTCCCGCCCCTGTCAAAGGCGGCATTGAGCTGATTCTGTTTGGAATGATCGCCTCCGTCGGCATTCGCACCATCGCGGAGGCCAAGCTGAACATGGCCAGCACCCGCAACCTCTGCATCATGGGCAGCGTGCTCTGCGCGGGCATCGGCCTGGGGGCCACCAATGGCATCAACGTGGTCATTGGCGGCATTCCCATCAACATCTCCGCCCTCTTCGTGGCCACGGTGGTCGGCGTCATCATGAACGCCATCATCCCCAAGGACTTCAATCAGCGAAACAACGAAGCGGACAACGGCAAGTAGGGTAACTGAACATTATTTTCAGGAAGGAATCGGCCCATGGCAAACGGCACTCTCCATCTGATGGATCACCCCCTGATCCTCCACAAGATCTCCATGCTGCGCGACATCAAGACGAAGACGAAGGATTTTCGGCAGCTGGTCAACGAAATCGCCCTGCTCATCGGCTATGAGGCCACCCGCGACCTGCAGCTGGTCGATGTGGAGATCGAGACCCCGTTGTGCAAGACGACAGGGAAGCAAATCACAAAGCAAGTCTGTCTGGCGCCGATCCTTCGGGCGGGCCTTGGCATGGTAGACGCCATGCTGGAGCTGATTCCCGCCGCCAAAGTCGGCCACATCGGCCTCTATCGGGACCATGAGACCCATCAGCCCGTGGAATACTACTTCAAGATGCCGCCGGATGTGGCGGAACGGGTGGTCATCCTGCTGGATCCCATGCTGGCCACCGGCGGCTCCGCCTCCGCCAGCATCTTCGCCCTGAAGAAGCGGGGCGTCAAGAAGATCAAGATGATCAACATCATCGGCGCTCCGGAAGGCTTGGCGGTCATCCGCAAAAACCATCCCGATGTGGACATCTATCTGGGCACCTTGGACGAATGCCTCAACGACAATGCCTATATCCTGCCTGGATTGGGCGATGCCGGCGACCGGCTCTTCGGCACCATCTGACACCTCTTCCGTCGGCTCTTCCATGGAAGCAAGTTCCATGGAAAGACCGTCGGCACAAAAAAAGACCTGCAGAAAACTGCAGGTCCTAAAATGGTACCGGGCATCGGGTTCGAACCAATGACACGTGGATTATGATTCCACTGCTCTACCGACTGAGCTAGCCCGGCATTGACAACAACCTTAAATTAATCGGCTTTCCCGCTTTGTCAACTCCGTTGCCCTAAAAAAACGTCGTTGACCGTGATTTTATCGTTCGGCCAGCGGGAGGAAAGGGAGAGGAGACAGCCCCAAAAACGTCATGGCCGCCTCCCGTCAACGGCATGGGCCGCTTATTCAAGCTCCGCGATGGGGGCGTCCTCGTCAAGGCAATAGGGGCCGGGGACGATGGGGCGCGGGTTGATCCAGTCTCCATGGGTGAAGTCCGGAACGGGAACCGGAAGGGAGCCCATGGCGATGGACTCTTCGCTCAAGGGGGTGATGGCCATCCACGCCGCCGTGTCATAGACGTCGATGGGCGTCTGGGTGCCCTTCTTGACCGCGCAGATGAAGGCCCGCAGAACCAATCCGTCCATGCCGCCATGTCCGCCGAAAATGCCGTTTTCGCGGTATTTGACCCACAGGGGATGTTCATAGCGGTCGTAGTAGTTGTCCAGATCCTCCCAACATTCGGGATCCCAGCCGCCCTGATTTTTGGTGATGCCCTCAATGGAGATGGAGTGTTTGTCCTCCATCCAGAGGCCACGGGTTCCCTCGACCACATTGCAGCGGCTGTAGGGGCGGGGAAGAGAGCAGCCATGCTTCAGGAAGATGGTCTCGCCATTGGCGCAGCGAATCATGGTGGTGACGATGTCACCTTCGTTGAAGCGGGCCTTGGCCAGCGCGTCATCCTCTCCGCGGTTCCGCCGTGCCCATTCGTTCAATCCCACAGACTTGGAGGACATGGCGACCAGACTCACCATCCGGTTGCCCCTGTTGATGTTCAAATATTTGGCGATGGGGCCGATTTCATGGGTGGGATAGATTTCACCGTTGCGGTGGCGAAAATTCTCCAGCCGATAATGGCGGTTCTCCGCCCCCATGCAGATTTCGCTGCGCAGGTCGTGGCAGTAGCCGCCCTCCGCATGGACAACCTCGCCGAAGAGCCCCATGCGAATCATGTGCAGAATGGTCAGCTCCTCCCGTCCATAGCAGCAGTTCTCCAACATCATGCAGGGAACCTTTGTCTCTTCGTATTTGCGGACTAGGCTCCAGCACTCCTCGACGGACGTGGCGCCGCCCACTTCTGTGGCCACGTACTTGCCGGCATCCATGCTATCCAGACAAACCCGCACATGGCTGGTCCAGGAGCTAGGGGTGATGACTGCATCTAACTCCTTCATTTCCAACATCTTACGATAATCCGTGAAGCCCTTCGGCTCCGGCTTCCCCTTGTCTACGGCGGCTTTTTGAGCCGCCTTCACTCTGTCTTCATACAGGTCGCAGACGGCCTCCACCAAGACATCGGGCATATCCAGAATCAACGGAAGCAGCCCGCTTCCACGCGCCCCAAGACCCACGATTCCAAGTCTGACTTTTTCCAAAGACATCAAGACCACTCCATGTTTTCGTTCAATGAATGGACGGAAGAGAACTCTCCCCTATATACCTATATATAATATAGTGTTGATTCAAAACCCTGTAAAAATCCACATCAAACACAAAAATAACCAAAAAGACATTTCAGACAGCATCAGCCTTTTCGCAGAACGGAGGCGAACTTCAGCGCCCTCCATGTCTGTTGTGGACTATAGACAGCCCGTTTAGCTGAAGAACTTCTTGGCCTTCTCCACAAAGGCCTTCCATTTGGGATAGATTTGGTTCTTGTCCCCACTGTCCTCGAACTTCTGCAGCAGCTCCTTCTGCTCCGCGCTCAACTTCGTGGGAACCTCCACGACCACGTGGACGTACTGGTCGCCCCGATCCCGTCCCCTGACCAACGACGCCACGCCTTTTCCCTTCATGCGGAAGGTGGCGCCGTTTTGGGTCCCTGGAGGAATGGTCAACTCCGCCCGTCCGTCAATCGTGGGGACTTCCACCTGGCCGCCCAAGGCCGCCGTGCAGAAGGAAATCGGCACTTCGCAGTGCAGACTCGTTCCGTCCCGCTCGAAAATCTCGTGGGGGCGAACTCGAAACAGCACATACAAGTCCCCCGCCGGCCCGCCGTTGCTGCCCGCCTCCCCTTCTCCGGAGACACGGAGCCGCGAGCCGGTGTCCACGCCAGCGGGCACCCGCAGAGAAATGGTCCGCTTCTTGCGGACAACCCCCTTGCCACGGCAGGTCTGGCAGGGCTTCTCCACAATCTGACCCGTTCCACGGCAGGTGGAGCAGGTTTGGCGGACACTGAAAAAGCCTTGGGACATCGTCACTTGCCCACGGCCATGGCAGGTGGGGCAGGTCTTCTTGGAGGAACCCGGCTCCGCGCCTGTGCCGTGGCAATGGTCGCAGTTTTCCGTGTGCTGGAAGCTGATCTCCTTGTTGCAGCCGAAGACCGCCTCCTCAAAGTTGATTTGCAGTTCGTAGGAGAGGTCATCCCCTTCCATGGGGCCGTTGGCGGCACGGCCGCCGCCGCCGAACAGATCGCTGAAGAATCCGCCGCCGGCGCCGCCGAACACTTGAGAGAACAAGTCCTCCGCGGACATGCCGCTTCCGCCAGCGTTGCCTTTGGTGTACATGTCATGGCCCAGCTGGTCATAGCGCTGCCGTTTGTTCGCGTCCCCAAGAACCTCGTAGGCCGCGGAAATCTGCTTGAATTTCTCCTCCGCCGCCTTGTCCCCCGGATTACGGTCCGGATGGTATTTCATGGCCAGTTTTCGGTAGGCCTTTTTGATGTCCTCCGCCGAGGCGTCACGGGACACTTCCAATATTGAATAATAATCCTCTGCCATATTGCTTCGTTTTCCTTATCCTATTGAGCACGAGATCGTTATCATTCTGCCTTCGGTCCATCGCCCGCCGCCGTCGCTTCCGGCTGATCCGTCGATTCCGCCGCCTCCGGCTCCGCTTTGGGCTTGCCGCTGCTGACGACCACCGTGGCCGGACGGAGCAGATGGTCACCCACCTTGAAGCCAGGCTTCCATTGGCGGATGATGACGCCTTCCTCCACGGTCTCGCTGGCCTCCTGTGCCACCGCCTCATGCAGCTTGGCGTCGAAGGGGCAGTTCACGGCCGGAATCTCGGCCACGCCCAAATTGCCCAAGGTCCGTTTGAACTCGTTCAAGATCATGTCCATGCCCTGCTTCAACGGCTCCAGGTCATTGGAGTGGGCCGCATGGTCCATGGCCATCATAAAATAGTCGTAGACATTTAGGAACTCGCTGATGGTGTTGATCTTAGCGCTTTCCCGATTCTCCGCGTACTCCCGCGCCATCCGCTTGCGATAGTTGTCGAATTCCGCACGGCAGCGCAGCAGCCGGTCGTTCAGCTCCGCGACCTTTGCCTCGCTTTCCGCCAGCTTCTCCTCCAACGTGGGCTCTTTCGGCTCCTCGGGCTTGGGCGGCTCCTCTTCCTTTTCGCCCTTCTCGCCTTTTTCACTCTTTTCGCCCTTCTCGCCGGACATGCCCATCTTGTCCTTCAACTTTTGGAAGAAACCGGTTTTCTCCGTGGCATCGCCGCTGTTGGCCGCATCGCCGTTTTCCGTCGCAACATTTTCGCCATCAACGGTTTCCTGCTGTTGCGCCTCTTCCGGGGCGGCCGCGGTTTCCATTTCTTCTGTCATCGTCTTTTTTCCCATGTCTTCTGTTTCCATCATCTTCACCTCGATTTCCCTTCCCCTCTGCCTATAAGTCATAACTTCTTCTGGCAGAATAACTTACAAAAACAAATCTATCTTTCCTCCCCTAGATGCAACAAGACAACCCGTGTGCCTTCGCACACGGATTGCCTGCATTGCCCTCCGTCAGCCGATTTCGGCCCTCAGAGGTTCAGCTTGCCGAACACATCGCCCAAGCTGCCAAAATCGGAGCTTTCGGCGTCTTTGACATCGCGAATCGCGTCTCGTTCCTGCTCTTGCTCCAAAATTTCGGGCAGAGACAAAGAAATTCGGCGGTCGGTCACTTCACGCACCACGACTTCCACCTTCTTGTGCAGGGGGAAGGCCTTGTAGAGGGCGCGGACCTGCATGTTGCCGTTGCCGGTGATGCCAGTCTGGCTGATGTGCAGGAGACCAGTCTCGCCGTTGGGCAGCTTGATGAAGACGCCGAAGGGCTTCAGGCTTTCCACTTCGCCTTCAACCCGCTCGCCGGCGTTGATGGCGATGATCTCCTTCTCCTCCTCCAGAGACAGCTCCGCTGGCTTTTCCTCCTTGATTTTGGGCTCTCCAATGCAGAGGGAGATGCGGCGGCGGTCCAAATCCAGACCCAAAATGGTCACATCGACCTCCTGCCCTTCCTTCAGCACGTCGGCGGGGTTGTCCACATGCTCTTCCACGCCCAGCTGGGAGATGTGGGCCAGTCCCTCCACGCCAGGCTCCAGCTCGATGAACGCGCCGAAGGAGGTCAGGCGGGACACCTTGCCGTGGCGTTTGGCGTTGATCGCATACGTCGGATCCTCCGGAATGCGCTCCCAGGGGCTCTTCTCTGTCTGCTTGATGCTCAAGGAGATGCGTTCGCGGGTATTGTCATCGCCCCAATTCACGTCCAGAACCTTGACGGTGACTTCCTGCCCTTCGCTGACGCAATCCTCCACCTTCAGGCCGCGGCCCCAGCCCATCTCGCTGACATGGACCATGCCTTCCACGCCGCCCAAATCCACGAACGCGCCGAAAGGCATGATGCGGGTCACTGTGCCCGTGCGGATGTCTCCGACGGCCAGGCTGGCCTTGAGCTCATCCCGCTGACGGGCGGCTTCCTTCTCCAAAATCTTGCGGCGAGACAGCACGATGTTGCGTCCCTCTTCGCTGTATTCCGTGATCTGGAAGGGGAAGACCTGGCCGATGTACTCCGCCGGCTCTTTCTTCACGCCCCGCGCGTCAATCTGCGAGAAGGGGCAGAAGCCCTCCGCATTGGCCACCTGGACCGTGAAACCGCCCTTGCGCTCGCCAGTGACCTTGCCGTCGATGGGCATGCCTGCATTGTAGGCATCCTCCACGCTGGAATCCACCGCGCTGCGGCCCATGCTGCGGACCAGCTTCAGCCCGTCCTCCGTGGACTCCATGCAGTACGCCTCGATTTCATCACCGACCTTGAACTTCATTTCGCCCTTGGAGTCCAGCAGGTCCTTGGGGTCCATGATGCCGTCCGCACGGGTGCCCAAATTGACGAACACCGTGTTCTTGCCTATCATGGAAATGGTGCCCTTTACCTTTTCGCCCAGATGGACAATGCGGTTCTCTTTTTTGATGCTGGCTTCGAAAAGGCTTCCGAATTCGTTGTTTTCCTGAGACATGTTCGACCTTTGCAAATTGACTATGAACGACTACAATGATGGAGACCTCGCAAAACGGCCACGCCATTCCGACAGACATCCAAGCTGCCTTCGCCTCCATTGCCGTTGCATCGCATACGCCATGCGACGGGCAGACTTTCGGCGGGACAGTCTCGAATCCCATGACAAAATCCGCTGTGCTATTTTCCTTGGCCTCCTAAAACAAATCCTCTATTAATCCTCTTATGAGAACGCGGCGGGCGGCCGAATGCCGTCTGCCCAAACAAGACAACTTCCGGGTTCGCAGGGACTTATCTTGCCCTCCCGCAGCAATGCGGGCCGGAACCAGCTGCTGCCGCGGCGGGCCAGCCAGGTCCTTCCGGAGGCCTCCAGACGGAAGCTTCCCTTCAAGACCAAGAAGACGCCGCCATTCTCCGGAAGAGCGGTGACGTCCACAGTGCAGTCCTGAAAGAATTCCACCGCAAACTCCTCCACAGGAACGGTATAGACACTTCTGCCATGGCCGTCCTCTTGAGGCGGAACGGGGGCCAATGCCAGAGGCTCGAAAACAAGCGTTGACATAAGTGCCTTGATATCAACGGCTTTCGGAGTCAGTCCCGCTCGAATCACATTGTCCGAATTCGCCATGCACTCAATTCCCGTCCCTTCCATGTAGGCATGGGGCACATTGGCCGGAATGAAGAGCGACTGGCCCGGAGCCAGCGTGAGGAGGTTCAGCACATAGGCGAAAAGGACCCCGCGGTCCCCCGGATTGGCGGTGATCAGCTTCAGACAGAGCGCATCCCGTTCATTGGGCTTCTCCAGGCAGGCAAGCTCTTGACGGAGAGCCCGCAACACGGGACGCATCACCGCAAAGGGCAGCTTGAACAGCGTCTCGCACAGGGTGCGCAACGTCAGCGGCTGGGCCTCCTCCAGAACCTGTCTCCAGCGGGCAAGGGACTCAAACCGCTCCACGTCCGCCCAAATGTCCTCCAATGGCCGAAATCCGGCCAAGGCCGTGAATCGGGTCAGAGCGATCATGATCTCCGGCTTGTGGTTCGCGTCCGGATATTGGCCGGGTCGATCCTGATGCAGCCGCGCGGCATTGGCCTTGTCAGGATGGCTTTGGATGGAAAGGGGCCGTTCACAGCTGAGGACTTTCAGCAAAAAGGGAAGACTGTCGTATCCCGCCTGCCGGGTCTCTCGTCCCAACGCCGCATCCGCATGCTCCTGAATGAAATGCAGCAGCGTCTCATCGGAGCGCTCATCCCCCACCAACGCGCTTTGGGACGGATGGGCTCCAATCCACAGCTCCGCCCACGGCGTGGAACAGTCCGTGCCCTTCCCAAGCAAGTCCGCAATGTACGGCACATGCTCCCCATGGGCTCGACAGCCCCATAGGTAATGCCGCACAAAGCAATGCAGCGGATAGAATTGCTCGGAAATTTCCATGTTGCCCAATCGCTGATTTCCACGTTAATGAAAGAAGCTTTAATATAATAGATATACCCTCCCTTTCCACTTGACACGGCCAACATCTTACAAAAGAAGCCCCATGAAAGCGGCAATTCCCCGCCATGGACACGTCCCGTGTCTCACCTTCCATGTCCAATTTTCGCAAACGGCGTCACGCCAGCAGCTGCTCCTCCATGGCGAAAATTTCCCCAAGTCCCTTTCTGGCAATGGTTAAGAGACGATTCAGATCGGTGTCGGAGAACGTGGCCTCCTCTCCGCTGCCCTGCAGCTCCACATAACGGCCGCCGGCGGTCATGACCACATTCATGTCCACATCCGCTGCCGAATCCTCCACATAGGCCAAATCCAGCAGGGCCTCCCCCTGAAGCAACCCCACGCTGACAGCAGCCACCCGATTCAAAATCGGCCATTGGTCGATCTTGCCCTGCTCCATGAGCCGTTTCGCCGCCAACTCCAATGCCACGCCCGCGCCGGTGATGGAGGCGCAGCGCGTGCCGCCGTCCGCGTCGATGACATCGCAGTCCACATGGAGAGTGATGCCCGGCAGCTTCTGCAAGTCCACCACCGCCCGCAGGGAGCGGCCCACGAGTCGCTGAATCTCCGCGGAGCGGCCGGACAGACGGCCTTTGGTCACCTCCCGATCCGTTCGGGTTCCCGTGGCCGACGGCAGCATCTGGTACTCCGCCGTGATCCACCCGCCAGGCACCTCCTGCTCCTTCATCCAGCGGGGGACAGACTCTTCCATGGAGACGGCGCAGATCACACGCGTCCCCCCGAATTGGACCAGAACCGAACCCAGCGGATGAGATTGGAAGCCAATCTGAAAAGAAATGGGCCTTAATTCATCCAATTTGCGTTTATCTTCCCGTTGCATTTTGTTTATCTCCTTGCGTGGTGTATGTTATGGGGTTGGAAAAATCACTTTTGCCGACCAATCCGTTTGTCATCCCTATAACGTGTCCTCTTCTTCATGCTTTGCCAATCGACAAGTCGTTTTTTCTTCATCTTCTGCCTCTGTCTGGCGCTGATGGGAGCCGTCGGGTGCCGCAAACAAAGGGCCCCCGACTACAACCGCAGCACCTCTCAGGCGGTGGCTGACGTCTGCGCCGCTCTGTTGGCAGGGGACGACAACGCCGCCGTCCTCGCCATCCAGAAGCTCCAGCAGAATCCGGAGTCCGCCGGCTTTGCGGAGATCACCATGCACCATGTCATGCGCCTCCAGCAGCTGCGAGCCTTGAACAACATCCTTCTGGATGGTGACTATGAGCTTCTGCGGGAATGGCTTAAGGAAACGGAGGACTGCGGGGAGGCCAGCGTGGATCTGGTGGCCTACAGCGGCCATCCGGATGCCATGGAGGCGCTGGCCAACTATTTGAAGGGCATGCCCTACACCACGGCGGAGGCCATGCGGGATGAACTGGACAAACTGCAGGCCCATCTTCACATCCTCAACACCTCCACCTTCTTCAGAGAATTCTATCTATCTCAGCATCAACGACTTACAGAATTACGACAAAAGGCCGTCCAATCCACGGAGGCCCGCCTTCTCACCGCTTTGGACAAGGCGCTCTTCAGCGGAGATTTGGTCGAGGAGGGCAAGCTGGCCAACGCCTTGGCGGCCATCCATCCAAAACATTCCTATCTTCAACTGCAACAGACACTTCCAAATACGTCCTCCCTTCCCGGCCCCAAAGGGCGGGAACTGCAGCCCCTGCTTCTGGCCGCCTGCCGCGTCTGGGACGCCCTTCCCGCGGAGCTCAAGGGCCGACTGGCGGCAATGCGGCGGAGCCAGTCTCCGATTTCCCTCTGCGACGCCTGGCTGCCGTTCCGTGAAAGCGGCAATCAGGAGGATTATCTGCGGCTGTTGGCCTACTGTCGAAAGCGGCCGGACAATCTTCTTCCGCCGTCGCAGGCCACCAAAGATTATCTTCGGCATTATATTATGAATTCCATCAATTACCATGCCTGGTGCTGGCAGTCTCCATGCGCCGGCGTAACGGAAGTCCTGGCCCGGCTCCATCAGGCCGGCTCCACCACCCCAAAATGAACAAGGAAACATCATGAAGCTCAAATCCCTCGCGCCCACCATCTTGGGCATTTCTCTGGCCGTCCTGACCGCCTGCAACAGCGGCAAAAAGGAAGCCCCTGCGGAAGCCGCCGCCAAGCCCGCGGAAGAGGCCGCCGCCTCGACCACCACGTTCACGGCGGAAACCCCCACCGTCGACCTGCAGCTGCCTCAGGAGAACGCCGCCACGCTGGACGAGCTCTTCAAGCTCATTCCCGACGTGGTCGCCACCTATGGAACCGACGGCAATGGCAAAATCACCGCCGCCGATCTGCGCAAAGTCTTGGAGCCCAATGTGAAAATCGCTCTTGAGAAAGGGGTTCCCATCGCCCCCGACCAATTCGTCGCCGTCGCGAAGCGAATGACGCAGAATATGGCCATGGAGAAGATCCTGGCCGAAGAGGCGGCGAAGGACGGCTTCAAGCCTAAAATCCAAGAGGCCACCGAGCAGGTTCAGAAAATCCGCGAGCAGGCAGGCGAGGAGTATGCCAAACAGCTGGCCGCCCAGAACACGACGGAGGAGGAGCTGATCAAGAAGCTGGCCGAAGGCCTTGCCATTGAGGCCTATCTGGAGAAGATCGCGGACATCAAGGACGAGGACATCCAGAAGTTCTACGATGACAACAAGGAAACCATCTTCACGCAGCGTCAGGCCTCCCATATTTTGGTGAAAGTGGAGCCTGATGCGTCGGACGAAGACAAGGCCGCCGCCAAGAAGAAGCTTGAGGACATTCAGGCCAAACTGGCCGACGGAGCCGATTTCGCGGAACTGGCCAAGGCCCACAGCGACTGCCCCTCCAAAGAACAGGGCGGCGACTTGGGGAAATTCAACCGCGGTCAAATGGTCAAGCCCTTTGAGGATGCCCTTGCGGAGCTGAAATCCGGCGAAATCAGCAAGCTGGTGGAGACTCAGTTCGGCTATCATCTCATCAAGGCCGGCGACACCACCGTCGCCGAATTCGATGACGTGAAAGACGGCATCCGCCAGAACCTGTTCCGCAATCAGGTGGAAGAGATTCTCAAGCAGATTCAAGAAAACCAGATCATCAATGTTCTGATTCCGGACCCCGCCCCCGCCACGGCGCCAGCGGGAGACGCTCAATAGACCCATTCGGCCCCTTGGCTCACATCTCACTGAAGAAAGGACTGTTATCATGCCTATCATTGGAATGCTCAGTGTCGTGGCCTTCATCGCGATATTGGTGATGGCGTTCATCTTCTTCCACTATTTCGGCGTCTGGATTCAGGCCTGGGCCTCCGGCGCCCACATCGGCGTCTGGAAACTGGTGGGAATGTCCCTCCGCAAAGTCAACGCCTCCCAAATTGTCCGCGCCTACATCCAGTTGCGGCGGGCGGGGTTGGACATGATCAGCACCGACGAGCTGGAAGGCCATTTCATGGCCGGCGGCAACGTGCTCAACGTGGTCAACGCCCTTATCGCGGCGGACAAGGCCAACATCCCCCTGACCTTCAAGCGCGCCACCGCCATCGACTTGGCCGGCCGTGACGTCTTCGACGCCGTCCGCATGAGCGTCAACCCCCGCGTCATCGACTGCCCCAACCCCTCCAAAGGCCGCCTGACGGTGGACGCCGTCGCCAAAGACGGCATTCAAGTGAAGGCCAAGGCCCGCGTCACCGTCCGCGCCAACCTGGACAGCCTGGTCGGCGGCGCCACGGAGGAAACCATCATCGCCCGCGTTGGCGAGGGCATCGTCTCCACCATCGGCTCCTCCGAATCCTACAAGGTAGTCCTTGAGAACCCGGACAACATCTCCCAGACCGTTCTCAAAAAGGGGCTGGACAGCGGAACCGCCTTCGAAATCCTCTCCATTGACATCGCCGACGTGGACGTTGGCGACAACATCGGCTCCCGCCTCCAGGCCGATCAGGCGGAGGCGGACACCCGCGTCGCGCAGGCGAACGCCGAAGTCCGCCGCGCCGCGGCCGTCGCCGAAGAGCAGGAGATGCGGGCCCGCGTTCAGGAGATGCAGGCCAAAGTCGTGGCCGCCCAGGCGGAAGTGCCGTTGGCCATGGCCGAAGCCCTCAAGAGCGGCAAACTCGGCGTCATGGACTACTATCGGCTGGAGAACCTGCAGGCGGACACGGAGATGCGCAACAGCATCACGGGTCCCGAAGCCTCCGAGTCCAAGAAGACGGAATAGTCCCCCAAGCCCCTGCCCATGACGGGCAGGGGAGCGTCCTGCGGGGCATGAATCATAAGTTCCTATCCCACAGGATGTTACATATTATTCAGCGACTCTGCGCAAAGCCATCATTCAACTGGATTGCCCTTCGTCATGAAAGAAGTTTTCCCTTTCATCATCGCGTTTGCATTCGTGGCCCTCAGAATCTTTCTGGCCGCCAAACGCAATTCCGCGGAACGCTCCTATCGCGAGTCATCCCCCAATCCGCCCAATCGGCCCTCGCATCAGCCCCCTAGCCTCCGCGGCAACACCACAACTGGCGGACGCCCCGTCGGCGGCCCTCGGCCCTCATCCATGGGCCGTCCGTCGCCAATCGCCCCGCCGTCGTCCCCGCCGCCGCAGCTCCCCAGCCTCTTTGACGAGCTGCTAGGGCTGGACAAGCTGGAGCAGGAGGAGGCCGCCAAAGACGCCATGCCGTTGGAGCCGCAACGTCCAATCGACTCCCAACCGACGGCGCCGCCGCTGCCTCGACAGGAGAGACCCCAAAACCAACGGAAGAGCCATAAGGGCCAACGGCAACGGGATGAGGCTTCCGCCTTCGGCGCCGCCGCCCATGGAAAGAAAAGCAACGCCATGGGCAAGGTCTTCACTCAAAAGGACAAGTCCCATGTGGACAGCTCGACCTTCGCCAAGAGCAAGACGACGGCCATCAGCCCGAAGGACAGCGCCCCCAAGAACCTCGCCCAGATGATGGAGCAGCTCAAGTCCAATCAGCGACGGTCCAAACGGGGCCTGAGGCTCCCCTACCCGGTCACGTTCACAAACCGTCAGGAACTTCGCAAGGCGTTGGTCATGAACGAGATCCTCAGCCGTCCAAGGGCCTACGACATCTAACCGCGCCCCGCTAGCCACATCCGCTGAAAAATCGTATCGTCAAATCAAAACGATGCAAAATGTGGCATGAAATTTGCTCTATATACCATATACTATATGGTACGCAAAACACCGCCAACTGTCAATCCCGAAATCTTAATGAGCTATTCCGTTGTCCTTGACATATGCCGCCGCATACAAGACGCCGGCGGCCGCGCCCTGCTAGTGGGCGGTTGCGTGCGGGATGCCCTTATGGGGTTGGACAGCAAGGACTTCGATATCGAGGTCCATGGCCTATCCCCCGAACAGCTGCGTCAATGCGTCGGCTCCCGCTATGATTTGGACTTGGTGGGAGCCAGTTTCGGCGTCTTCAAGGTGCATCATTACGACATCGACATCTCTTTGCCCCGCGTGGAGAACAAGACGGGAGCCGGTCATCGGGGCTTCATGGTGGAGGCCGTGGCGAATCTTCCCATCGAACAGGCGGCGGCGCGGCGGGACTTCACCATCAACGCCATCATGAAGGATCCGCTGAGCGGCGAGATTCTCGATCCATGGAAGGGGCTGGAGGACTTGAAGGCCAAATGCCTTCGTCATGTGAGCGACCACTTTTCCGAAGACCCGCTGCGGGTGCTCCGCGGCATGCAGTTTGCCGCCCGCTTCGCCTTCCATGGGGCGCCGGAGACCCTTCGCCTCTGCGCCACCATGAGCCAAGACGAACTGCCGCGGGAGCGACTGGGCACGGAATGGGAGAAGCTGCTGCTGAAGGGGATACGCCCCTCGGCGGGGCTTGAGTTTCTCCGCGCCTGCGGCTGGCTTCGCCATTATCCGGAGCTGGCGGCCTTGGTGGGTTGCCAACAGGATCCCCGCTGGCATCCGGAGGGGGATGTGTGGCAGCATACCCTGCGGGCCCTTGACGCCGCGGCGGGCCGTCGCACAGGAGAGCCGGCCGATGACCTTGCCGTGGGACTGGCGGTTCTTTGCCATGATTTCGGAAAGCCCGCCACCACCCGTGTCCGCAAAAGCGATGGCCGCATCATCAGCCATGGCCATGACACCATGGGCGAGGCGCCGACTCGCCATTTCGTGGAGCGGTTGTGGAATCAGCCTCGGCTGGAGGACCAAGTGGTTCGGCTGGTCCTCTGCCATATGCAGCCGGAGTGCCTGGTCCGCAACAACGCTTCCGACAAGGCGTTCCGCAAACTCGCCCTGCGCGTGAAACGGCCGGATCTCCTCGCCAACGTGGCCGCCTGCGACGCCTTGGCCGCCAATCCCGACGCGGACCTGTCCTCCATCGATCAGTTCATGGAAAAGATGCAAGCCCTTGCCGTGGAGAAGGCTCCGCCAAAACCCATCATCTTGGGCCGTCATCTTGTCCAGCGGGGCTTTGCCCCCGGCCCCAATTTCAAACCCATCTTGGACAAATGCTTCGAGGCCCAGCTGGATGGCAAATTCACCGACGAACCCGGCGGCCTCCGCTTCCTGGACCGCCTTCTTGCGTGGAAAACCCATAAACCGCAGACAATCTAAAACCGATTCAATAATCGTAAATTATTAATAATAAATAACTTATATTAATTCTAAAAACAGCATTTGGCTTTTTCTTCATGCAAATCATCATGCTGAATCGGTCTCTCCCCCAGACATCAAAATGTGCGGAAAAGGCTATAGAGGCAGAAGGCGAGGCATGCTGAAAAAGAAGAGCCGCTTTGGCGGCGGCAGGATATTAGCCGTGGGTAAGCGCAACGCCGTAGGCGTAAGCGTAACCCACGGTGCACGAGAAAAATAGAGTTTCAGAACCGCGAAGCGTTGACAGGAGCCTGACGTGGGCGAAGCAAAGCGAAACCCACGAACAGATTTCCTGCCACCATTAACGTGGTCCCAATTGTGTCTTTCAGGAAGAATAGTGTTTTATATAACTATTCAGAATCCTGATAATCCTGGAAAGCCGTTCCCATGGCTGAATTATGACCATGAACTTTGATTTTATGGATAGGTTCTGAATAGTAACAATCTCATGATTTATGGAAATTTGGAAACAGTAGGATTTCAAAAAATAGTTCTGGGTCGTTGCAACTGTCAACAGGTACCACTGGCTTATCTCCCATTTTTGTGACTTTTAAGGTAATAGCTGGTTTTAATTCAGTAAAAATACAATATATGAATTCTGTGCAATATATCTTTTCAGATTCTGATAAATCCAATTTATAATCAAATGGCCTATTCATATATTTGTTGGTTATGTTCAATAATATAGAAGAATCTTCAATACTTTGATTCTTTTCTCGAAGACGATAGACAGCCGCTCCATCACCATTCAACAGAAAGTCAACAAGAGACACTTCTGTAACAGAACCAATACCTGTATAGTCATTTACATCAGCATGCAAGACGGTGACATTTTTATCATTCTCATTGATTATGATTCCCACATGTGAAAACCGTTTATCATGTTGTGAAAAGTCACGGCACATATCTGACCAAAATCCATTTCCTTTTCGACAAATAACATCTCCTGTTTTAAGTATTTTATTAATATTATTTTCAATAATATAATGATTTATTCTTTCTTTTGTTATGGATAGTTTTATTGCGGAATGATATTTATAAACAATAATAAGAAAAATAGAAAGAAATAATAATGAATAAAATACCACAATTATTTTATTTCGATATTTTTTCATATATTTATGCTTTTAATTAGTAAAATCTCCTCTAACTATTATTCAAAATTCATGTTAGAGGAGATTATCTTATCAATACTTATACTTAATTGAAACTCTGCTTTGTAACACATACTTTCCAATTTCCATTCTCATCTTTTTCAGCAGGAATGGAATATTCTTTTGGTTCATCATCCAAGTATGATAAAATATTAGCGACACCTTTTTTTTCACTGACCATTTTAACATCGACTACATCTAGTTTAGAAATTATGAGTGCCTCGTCTGCTTGTTCATTCATTCCCATAGTAGCTAACTTTACCATTGAACTTAATTGCTCAAATGTTTCATACCCTGTTTTATTGCAAATTTCTTTGGCCATATCTTTGTTACTTGTATAAAGTGCTAGCATAAACTTCTGTCCAAGTTCACCGATGATTTCTTCATCACTCTTTCCATTTCCACAGCCGTTCATAGTAGCCATTAGTCCAATTACAAATATGATAGCAAGTCCTCTCTGGACAAGTGTTTTTTTAATAACCTGACAAATTGTGTGTGTCATTTTTGACTCCTGTTCATTGATATTAACCTGAATCCGTGAAGTAAAAATCAGTTGGTTCCCCTTCACGGATTCTGTCGTTTTTCATAAAGGGAATCTTCCAACTTGCTTTTCAATGCTTCGCGGTGTGCTATTGCCGTTCCACATCTTCTCTGTTTTTGAACTCTATGTTTTCATATTTGCTCCTTTTTGCTCATTGAATACAATCTCTTCCGTCTTTTCAGTACACGTCACGCTCTGCCTCTGCCTTAGAGACATCCAAAAGCATGCGTTGCAATTGGAACACTTTTCAGCAATTCTCAAAAAAAGCGAATCAACAAAATTACATCATGTTTGCCTCATTGATGGCGGTTGGAAAATGGAAAATATGTTCTAGAATATACTGTTAACCAATATGTTGTAGAATTATTTTTCTGCATTTTATTTGTTTCTTTGTAAGTTTAATTTACGGATTCTGGATTACATTATTGGGATATTTCAAGGAAAGTCAACTCCCATAAATGGCGAGCATCTATATAATCTGTGGACTATCATTGGCAATGCAATGAATAATCCATATTTCATTGTGGCTATTTTGGCATAATTTGAACATGAAGGTCTCATACAGCATCTTAATCGTATATAAGAGGGAGCATAATGTTGATAAATAATGATGAAAAGAAGGAATATAAAATCACTACAAACTAAAATATCAAAACACCAAAAAATAAGCTGTAACTTTGTAAACCACATTTTACTATAGCATATTGAATAACTACATAAAATATGTATAGAAAGTATGTGAATTCCCTGAAGAATTAATAATAGAAAAAATAAACTTATAATATATGAAATTTTAACTTTTGGTCGATAAAGTCGTTTTATTGGAGCTGTTACCACATTATACTTTGGGGAATTGAAATAAGTTACAGTAATCATTTAACATTAACAACCCTATTTATTTTAATCGTTTTTTGAAAAACATTAAGGAAATAATAATTCTTGCACGAAATTATGTATTTCATGCAAGAATTATATACAGAAACCAATTTTCTAATACTTTAGTTACTCTTCTTGTCTCGTAACTGCTGTTTCATTGCCTGAACCATTCGTTCAATATCTTCAGATGAATCCATAGCTACTTTAAACTTATCTCCTGGAACAACAATTTGAAATTTCGTGGTATCTATCTGTCGAGAAGCAACTCCCTTTTTAGAGAATATGCAACCTCCTTTTTGTGCGAACCATTTTGGTGTGACTGATTCACTTGTTGTTGATATCGAAGTAACATCTTTGTAAAAATACTCTTCAGTATTTTCTTCCTTTGCATCTGCACACATGCAGAATGAATATTCATATACATATATCTGGGTTTTTGAGAAAAATAGCCAAGTTGACATCCATGTCGAACTGACATATTTTCCACTTTCCGTCTCACGCACAAAATTATCATCAATCCAATAGCCTATAAAGTTTACAGGTGGTATTTCTGATATTTCTTCTTCATCAAGCCCAATTTTGTTAATTGCACGTTCTTTCAGGTTGAGCGATTCAATTTTAGACTGAACCAGTTTCTCATAATCTGCATCCTTAAGACCAAAATGTCGAAGGATACAGCAATCTTGCAAAAAATATGACAAAACTTTTCGCTGTTCTGCATTTTTTGTCAATTTCTTTGCATGTCTAAGAATCACTTCTCTTGATGCATTTTCAGGAACATTCAGCGGAACTTTTACTGACATTGTACCGTCTCCTTTTGTTGCGTTTTTCTATCACTAATGAGGATATTATTCCTCAAAATCATCCTTATTTATTTGCCATGTCTTGATGCCAGTAGCAATTATCGTAATGACTTGGATTATTGTCCAAATAATTATGGCAACACTCATTACCTCACTACCTTCGTTTTCAGTATTTCCAACAATAATGAATAATATAATTGAAATTAAAAGCCAAATTACACCATATAGTATCTTTCCAACATATATCAAGCCTGCACCTGGGAAAATAAAAGCAAGAAGCAAAGCTTCAAACATACTCTTCTTTTTCTTAAATGCAGTAAAAGTTTGTTTTGGACCTTCATCTGCAATTGAGAGTCTTATATTATCCTCTTGTGGTAGGGAAGAAATATCTAATCGAGAGAGTGGATTAACACCTAAAACAGAATAGAAATTTTTGATATCTGTCTCAGATACTCCAGCCTCTTTTGCCTTTGCCAATTCCTCATTCCATTTAGGTGAAATTTTCAAGAATTTTCTTTCAAAATAATCCAGTTTAACATAAGCCTTAGCAAAATAATAGATGCCACGTGGTTCAATCATAATTGCAGAGTCAAGATATTTCATTGTTTTATCAATGGTAGCTCGATCTAGTAAACTTGCCTTTTTTCCATTTAGCAAGCAAATAGCAGAATAGAAAAACAATTCTGAATTATCAAAGTTTGATTCAATTGCTTTTTCAAATGCCTCTAAGGCTTTTTCATGCAGTTTTAACTTCAAATAGCACATTCCAATGGAAGCATTAATATCTGCATTTTCTGGGTTTTCAGCCAAAGCCTTCTTATAGGCATTAGCATATTTGTTCAATTCCGCCATTGGCATATCACTGACACTATTGAAGGTCGTAACAACAATAGGTCTTTGACAAAACTCACAAACCTTTTGTGATGTATCCGTAGGCGCACCACAACTAGGACACATTAAATTGACTACTTCTGTTGACATTTTTTCTCCTTCTTGTTGTTATTTCTTGCACTCTGCAATAACTTCTTGGAGTCTTCCATCAATCATGGATAGTTCTTCAAGCAAATTGTCCCTATTTCCACTCATCATCTTGTCATAAAAGTCTTGCACTTTTTGAGAAACTACCCGATATTTCTCAGATTGTGAAATATTCCCTACTCTTGGAAGAGAATACTTAATCTTTTCTTTACAGGCCTTGATTCTTTTAACAATATCCTTATTCAATGATGGCTGCTTCTCACATATTTCTAAAAATACATAAAGATCATCAGGTGTTCTAACATTTTGAGGCAACAATTCCATTCCATCATTTTGAAGTTTTTGTGCAGTCAATAGAAGAAAAATCTTTATAAGACACACCACAACTACTACAATCTGACAACTAATCTCTAGAGAAAAATAGAAGCGTTCTGTTGGAAGCCATAAACTAATTAACCACAAGCAAAAAGATAGAATAGTTGCTTGACTAATTGCTCCAGCTATTCCAATATATCCTGCTCCTGTTTGTTGGCGTTTCTTCAAAAGTTGCGGAAGTACCCCATTAATAATTCCATAGAATGCAAATATAACAATTAATTCTATCCAAATGAGTCTATACCAGAAATATTGACTTCTATGCCAGAACGATGATGCGTCTGCATCAATTCTAAACATTATCATCCCTATTATGACAATTGCAATTGCTACAATTGGACATAGGATAATGCCAATTATCTTGTGTGCTCCTAAATTTTCTGCTCTACTATCTTGATTTAACATGTATGTTTCTCCTACATCTGGTCAATAATAGCAGCCTTTTTAACCTTATATTCCTCCTCTGTCAAAATTCCCTCTTCAAAAAGCATTTTCAGTTTTTTTAGTTTAGCCAGTACATCCTGTTCTCCCATTTGTCCATTGTTCTGGGAAACAGATTGTGCCGTTTGAGAAGCTAAAGGGATACCAGCATTAACTGCTAAACCCAGACCTGCTCCTAGCCCCATCATATTACCAACTGCTCCATTGTTATTTGCTGCATCTTTCATGACTTCAAATCCTTTGGCGGCCATATATCCTTGACCAACTTGCACAGAACTCAATTGTTGCATTTCCATCTTCTTTGCCATCACATCCTGAATCTTCTTCATTTCCTCAGGTGAGATGCTAATGCTGCTACAAGAAAAGTTTACCAACTCAATCCCAAATCGATTAAATTCATCTACAACATTATCTCTAACAGTTTGAGAAATATCAGCTAGTTTTGAGCTCAATTGAAAAACAGACAATCCATTGCTAATCATATTACTGACAGTTTGATTAAATTTTTCAATAATCTCACCGATAAAATACTCGTATATTTTTTTACTATCTGCTCCTAGTTGTGCCCCCACAACCTGCGTAACAAAACTTCTTGAATCATCAATTCTAAATCCCCACTGACCAAATGCTCCTACATTAATCGGAAAACCTAATGCAGGATCAAAAAGAGGAATACGCTGTGGTGTCCCCCATTTCATATTTCTTTTGACTGTTTTATTGACATACCAAACCTCAGCAGTAAATGGGGTTTTCCCACCAAAAAATGAGTTTACCAATTTCCCAAGTAAAGGAAGATTTCCAGTTACTAGCGTATGCGTACCTGCTGTAAATGTGTCTAATGCAACCCCACCCTTAACGAATATTGCTTCTTGCCCTTCATTTACAACAAGTTGACTACCTAAGCGAAGTTCATATTGATTTTCTGACATAAACTTATGTACAATAAAATCATCTGAAGGAACATCCCATTTTACCAAATCTAATACCGCCATGGTTTTTCTCCTTGTTTTGAAGGCCTGTGTTTTTCACACAAAAAAGAGCGCCTCTCTTCGTGATTTCCTGAGGTTTAGGACGACCTACGTAATAGCACGAAAAGAGACGCTCAACGCGGAGTGCTCCAGCGTGTGCTATTACGTGAAATTCTAAAGGTCCTAATTTCAGGAAATCACAAAGCACTACTCCAGCGATAAGTACCGCTGGCTATGTCAAAAGAGAGATAACGCTTTTTCTATGTTTTGAAGACTCCTTGATTAAATGACATCCTGTAGCCGAATGCTACAAAAACAATTATAATTTATCGCTCTAACCTTGATTTACAAGTTTGTTCAAAAAAATATCTTCACATGCTACTCAAAAAGGTTGACAATGGCCACTGCCAAATCAGATGTCGGCGGCCGGAATGCAGACAACATTTTTGTTCGGTAGCGGGACAGGGGTATCGCAGGCGCACAGGACCGCTCCCTTCAGGACCGGCTTGCCGAGTTTCCCAAGGACCTTGAAATGGCTTGCGTCATCAGACTTTGGCGTGGCCGTTTTCTTGCATTCAACGGGGTGGAAGCCCTCCGCCGTGTCGATGACAAGGCCAATCTCCCGCTGGTCGCGATCCCTGTAGTAGAACAGGTTATCGATTTTCATACCCGCATTCCAATATGTCTTGATGATTTCGGAGATGCACCATGTCTCGAAAATGGCCCCTGCCATCGCGCCCGCCTCCAGTGTCTCTGGCGTTGGCCAATGCGTGAGGTAGGAGCAGAGCCCCGTGTCCAAAAAATACAGTTTCGGCGTCTTGACCAGTCGGGCAGTCAGACTGCTGGCGTAGGGGGGCAGAAGATGGATGAGATGCGACTCCTTGAGAATGGCAAGCCAGTTTTGGACCGTCGTCACATCAACACTCGCGTCGCGCGACAGTTCGCTGGCGTTGACCATCTGTCCCGTTCTCGCCGCACAGGAGCAAATGAACTTGTAGAAGCGGTCAAGGTCATGCACGTTCTTGAGATTCCGTATATCGCGCTCCAAATAGGTGCTTACATAGCTGGAATAGAACAAGTTACGCTCCTCGGGCGTGGCGTTCAGGACCTCTGGATATGTCCCCTGCCATATGCTGCGGAACAGCTCCATGACGCCTGGCCTTTTTCCTTCGGCGAGAGGGACTTCCGGCGTGAATGGAAGGTTGCCGCGCCCCGCGAGCTCGGCCTGCGAGATGCCCCCCATGTCGAAAATGCCAATACGGCCCGCAAGAGAGTCGGACACGCCTTTCATCAGCTCAAACTGCTGCGAACCGGTCAGCCAAAACATCCCCTTGGCATTGTCTGGATCGCTAAAGCGCCGCTCGTCAATGACCATCTTGATGTAGCTCAGAAGGCTCGGAACATATTGGACTTCATCAAGCAGGACCGGAGGGCTGAAGCGGTCCAGAAAGCCCTTGGGGTCCTCCTTGGCCAGCAGCCGCAGATCCACATCATCGAACGTGACGTATTTTCTGTCCGTTCCCGCAAGTTTCCGCAGCAAAGTCGTTTTCCCCACCTGACGCGCTCCTGTCAGCAACAAGGCAGGGAAGAAGCGGTTAGCCGCCTCGACGGCCTTTTGGATCTGCCTTTCAATGAACATGATGTTCCTTTGATGTTGGATTTTTCGGAAAATTTTGTTTTAAAACCTAAATTAGCCGCTAAATTCCGTTTTTCCAATTGGAACGCAAGATTTTTCCGTTATGTTTTGGGAAACCGTTATCCCTCACCGATGCCAATTGCTTTTGTCATAGACTTGTCATTGGCCGTGGGAACAATATATTAATAGATTTGTTGCATGTCCGTTTGGGAAGTGAATGGCGGGCATGAGTGAAAACGTATCAACGGAGCTTGAACACAATGGGCAGATCAGTGAATGTTGCCGTGGTAGGTGCCACGGGGGCCGTCGGCGTGGAGATGCTGAAGACCTTGGAGAAGCGTCAGTTTCCGGTGGCGAATGTGAAAGTGTTGGCCTCCAGCCGTTCCGCCGGCAAGGAAATCACCTTCAAAGGCACGACTTTGAAGGTCGAGGAGCTGACTCAGAACTCCTTCAGAGGGGTTGAAATCGCCCTGTTCAGCGCCGGCGCCTCCCGTTCCAGAGAGTTCGCCGCCGCCGCCGTGAAGGCAGGGGCCGTGGTGGTGGACAACTCCAGTGCCTTCCGCATGGACCCCAACGTGCCGCTGGTGGTTCCGGAGGTGAATCCGGAGGACGTGAAATGGCACAAGGGCATCATCGCCAACCCCAACTGCACCACCATCATCATGCTGGTGGCGCTGAAGCCCCTCTATGACATCTCCCCCATCCGCCGCATCATCGTGAGCACGTACCAAAGCGCCAGCGGCGCCGGGGCCAAAGGCATGGATGAGCTGGAGAAACAGACGGCGGACGTGCTGGCCGGCAAGCCGGCGGTGCCCTGCTTCTTCCCCCACCCCTACGCCTTCAACCTCTTCAGCCACAACACGGCCATCCAGCCCAACGGCTACAACGAAGAGGAGATGAAGATGGTGAACGAGACCCGCAAGATTCTGCATGACGACCGAATCCGCGTCTGCCCCACCTGCGTCCGCGTTCCGATTCTGCGCTCCCATTCGGAGTCCATCACCATCGAACAGGACCGCAAGGTCAGCGTGGACGAGGCACTGCAGGCGCTGGCGAAAGCTCCAGGCGTCAAAATCGTGGATGACCGCGCCAACAACCTGTTCCCCATGCCTGTCCTGAGCAACGACCAGTACGACGTGCTCGTGGGCCGCATTCGCGATGACCTGAGCTTCGACCGCGGCCTGTCAATCTTCGTCTGCGGCGACCAGCTGCTCAAAGGCGCGGCTCTCAACGCCGTCCAAATCGCCGAACTGCTGATTTAACCAATTCGCAATTCGTGATTTATCGACATATTGCAACAAGAACGATGCCGCTTATCGATAAAAATGGCCTCAAAGAGGCGGAGTATCCGTAACCTCTTCAAGGCGGAATCGCTTTGCGGCTATCGTCCATATATGTTTTTTGGCTGCATATATTATATATAGTGGTATATAGAGAAGGGCATGCCCCGGAAGGAAACCATGATGACACGACAACGTTTGGCGATGATGGTGGGCCTCCTCTTGATGCCTTTTTGGGCGTTGGGCGCCAGCGGAGATTCGGTCAGCGGCCTGAAAAACGCAGGCAAGTTGTTTGAAATCAAGCCCATGGTGGAGCCGGAATGGGTCAACCGTCCGGACAATCCGCTGTTCACGCTGGCGTGGATGAGCGACTATCACATTGTGGATGAAAACAGCAAGAACCAAGTGGCCAAAGCCTGCAGCGTGGCCAAGTTCAGCATCCGCCCCGCCTTCACCCTGATCACGGGGGACAATTGCGGCATGCCTTTCACGGATACGGCGACAGCCACCGCCGGCGAGTTGCGTCAAAAGTGGTTTAAAGCATTTTTGGACAATGTGTTAGGAGAATATGCCGTCATTCCCGGAGACAACTGGTATCCAGGCTTCGACAAGGTGTTCGGCCCCACTCATTACAGCTTCAACTACGGCGGTTTCCATTTCCAGTTCGCCGCCACGGACATCAGAGGCGAGCAGGACCCCTGCTCCGTCTTCTCACCCGAAAGCAAAACATGGATGGAGCAGGATCTGGCCGACAACACGAACCGGCCCTGCATCTTCGTCATCCATGAAACCGTATGGCCTGCCTCCTTTTTGGATGCGCCGTATCTGGCCGAGCTGTTCAACGCCAACCCCCAGGTCATCTGCGTCTTCAGCGGCCATCTCCATCTGGATCTGCAGTTCCAGCGGGGCACCTGGACCCAATTCATCGCTCCGTCCGTGGGCAGCAGCCATCGCCCGGGCTTCAAGAGCCTGAAATTCTATGCGGACAGCATTATACTGGAGAGCTATGAACAGGATCCCACCTCGAAGGAATTTCAGCAAGTTTCTAAATGGCAAAGGGTTATGATTCCTGAAAAGTATCAGTCAGCCCTGAGTCGGCCAGAGACCGAAGGTGTCCCGAAGGACATCTCCAGCCTGCCGGCGGCCCCAAAGAAGGTTGACCTCACTTTGGACCAACGCCAACCCGAAATCTCGCGGCATGTGTTGGATTGCGTCATGACCTTGGGCTTCAAGACCATGCTGAATCCCTGACGACAGCGCCGAATGAGACAACGCAATGGCCTCCTCCTGTCCTTCTGAATCCTACTCAAAAACCGATTTCCAACCAACAAAGGAAAGACCATGACGGACTGCACAAGACGGAGTTTTCTCAAGGGTGGATTGACGACGGCCGCTCTGGCCGGCTTTGCCCCGGAGGTGCTGGCGACCCGTTGGTTCGGCGGCAAGGTGAAATTCGTCGACCCCGGCCGAAAGGTGAACATCGCGGCCGTGGGCTGCTGCGGCAAAGGATGGTCGGACATCGACGGCGTCAGCGGCGAGAACATCATCGCCCTCTGCGACGTGGACCGCGGCAACCTGCTCAACCGCGCGAAGGATTTTCCCCAAGCCCGTCTGTATGAGGACTATAGGAAGATGTTCGAGGACTTGGGGGAGGAAATCGATGCCGTGACCATCTCCACGCCCGACCATATGCATTTTCCCATCGCCATGTTGGCCATGCAGATGGGAAAGCACGTCTATGTGCAGAAGCCCTGCGCCCACACCGTCTGGGAGGCGGTGGAGATGGGCCGCGCCGCCAAGCGCTACGGCGTGGCCTCCCAGATGGGCAACCAGGGCCATGCCAGCAACGACACCCGCCGCGCCTACGCCTGGCTGCGGGAGGGCGCCATCGGCGACGTCACGGAGGTCCATGTCTACTCCGACCGCCCCATCTGGCCGCAGCGCACCCCGTGGGGCGGCCCCGCGCCCGTGCCCCCCAACCTGAACTGGAACCTATGGTGCGGAACGGGACCCCTGCGCAACTACCCCAACAACATCAACGTGCATTTCAACTGGCGCGGCTGGTGGGACTACGGCTGCGGCGCCATCGGCGACATGGCATGCCATATCATGGACGTCGCCTTCTGGGCCTTGGACTTGCGCTCGCCCATTTGGGTTGAGGCCGAATCCGACGCCCCCAATTCCGACACCACGCCAAAATGGTCGCGGGTCACCTATTATTTCGGACCGCGGGGCTCCCTGCCGCCACTTACGCTTAAGTGGTTTGACGGCAAGCATTTCGATATTCCGCGTCCACCCCTGCTGGAAGAGGGACGCTCCATCTTCGAGGGCAATGGCCAGGTCTTCTACGGCACCAACGGCTGCATGATGGCCGGCTGCTACGGCGGTAGCCCGCGCATCTTCCCCGAAACCCGCATGAAGGAGGTGGGCCGACCGAAGAACCCCCTGCCTCCCGTCAAGGGCGGCCACTACGGCGAATGGCTCAACGCATGCCGCGGCGAGGCCCATTCCTCCGGCGACTTGGGGGACTATGGGGCGGACTTGACCAAACTCGCCCTTCTCGGCAATTTGGCCATTCGCTCCGGTCGTCGCATCTATTGGGACGAGGAGAATCTGTGCTGCAAGAACGATCCGGAGGCCACCTCCTTCATCCGTCATCCCTATCGGAGATTCTAGCCGACGGGGACGGTTGTCTGCATGGCCCCCTTGGGGGAAAAGGCTCTTCTAAAGTCATAACATCTTTATATACAATATGTTAGGAGTATTTACCATGATGAGAAGGTGGTTGGCAATCGGAGTGGTTCTGCTGATGGCGGGAAATGCGGTCCTGGCGGACATGCTCTGCCTCAACACAGCGTCCTTCCCCTCAACGGTGGAGGATGCCCTGGCCATGGCGAAGACTCTGGAGCTGGACAAACTCTGCCTGTCCTATCGCATGCAGTTCACGGATGCGGACGGCGAATCCGTGCCCATAACACCCGCCATGGGGGCTGAACGGATGGCCCGCCTGATGGACATGCTGTCTGAGGCGGGCGTTCAGCCAGTTGTCTACGAGCCCGCTCCCGCCGCGACGTTGCAGGAGTGGTTTGCCATGGCGATGTTTGCGAAACGCCTGAAATGCGCCTATGTGATCATGGAGGCCAAGCCGGAGAATTGGCGTCGGAATTGGAGGGAAGTCCTTCGCATCAGCAAACTTACACTGTTGGAGAGAGGAACGGAGCCGACGGCGGAATGCGGCAGCTGGGAGAAGCGGGCACTGCTCTATGCCAGTGGATATGCCTTTGCCCCAAGCACTTCCGACGGAAAGGCCTTGACGATGATGGACGTGGAGTCGCCTCGTGCGCCAGACGTCAACGAGGCAGCCCGCATGCAGCAGGTTATGGCGTTGGCGAAGCGGGCGGGATGGAATGGCCTTATCCGCGTCACGCCGGCGGAGCAGGATGTCTTCGGCACCCTGAAGCGGCAAGTGCTGATGCTGCGGGCCTGTCTGGCGGCGCCGCTGGAGCAGCTGGCCAGGGGAACCGTGTCTCTGTCCATGCAGGTGGAGGCCATTGAGGACACCTTCTGCCTCTTCAACCCCACGGCGGACGCGGTGGCCCGGTTCTATTCCCCTGAACGGCTGGCTCTTCCCGCCTACATAAACGTGATGACCGAATGCGGAGGGCAGCATCAGGCCTCCGATGCGGGCTTTGAGGACACGGAGTCGCCGGAGATGGCGTTCGACCACAATGTCCGCACCAAATACGGCACGCCCCATCGGCGGCCGTGGCTTCAGTTCCAATTCCCCAATGGCCAAACCCCTGCGGTGGACGCCTATGCGTTGGTCAGCGGCAACGACTGCGAATGGCGAGACCCTGTCGCATGGCGGCTCTTGGCCTCTATGGACGGCATCTCCTGGGTCACGGTGGACGAACAGAAGGATGTCGCATGGGCCAACCGTCAGGAACTGAAGGTGTTCAAACTTCGTAACACATTGAAATACAACGTGTTACGACTTGAAATCCAAGCGGTCGCCGGCGACAAGGAGGAGTTCCAGCTCTCTGAATTCCTTCTGTATCGCAAAAAGTGAGCCTTCCTGCAAAGAGCGGCGCCGTGCGTCTATTCTCCACATTTGTCTCCGGCTTTGAAAGCGTGATTGAGGAGTTGCTGCGGCGGGATGTCCCCAATGTCCGCATCCTGCGGCTCCTTGACGGCGCCGTGGACTATGAGACGGAGGCCTGGAGCCGCTTTCTTCCCTACATGAACAACACCTTCGCGGTTTGTCGGACAGCAGGGGAGCGCGGTCATGACTCCCCCAAGCTGGAGCGGCTGGCGGAGGACCTGATTCGAAAGCCGTTGACCTTGCCGACGGGACTGCGGCGGCCTCGGAGCTTTCGGTTGGTGGCATCGCGAGAGAACCAATTGGTTTCCCTGACGGGTTCCTGTCAGTTCAGGTTGATTGACAGTCTGAGCCATAGCCTACACGCCACTTTTTCCGGCAGACAGGCGGAGGGCGAAATCTGGCTTCTGGAGCGGAGAGAGGGCCTGAGCTACGGCCTGCTTCGCCTCACGGGCCTGAAACGGGACTGCCCCCGCGGCGAATTGCGGCCGGAGCTGGCCACGCTGCTCTGCGAGATGTCCCACCCGCAGCCGGAGGACACCGTTCTTGACCCCTTTGCCGGCTCAGGAGCCATCCCGCTGGCCCGCAGCCGCTGCGGCGGGTTTCATGGCATTTTCGCCGCCGACAAAGATTCCGCCCAGATGGATGCCTTGAAGAAGGTGGTCAACGGCATCTCCAGCGCCCGCCTCCGCCGCTCCTTTTTCGTCCGCTGTCAGGATTTTCTTGAGAACACCTATGACGACGGCTTTTTCAGCGCCATCATCACGGATCCGCCGTGGGGCCTCTACGCATCCATTCCATGGGACTTCTATCCGAACGTCCTGCGGGAATGTCAGCGCCTGCTGAAGCCGGAGGGCCGTCTGATTCTTCTAAGCGCACGGACTGACCTGGAGCAGATATGCCCTCCGCAACTGCTTCTACGCCAATGCCTTCACGTGCTCGTGTCAGGCAAGAAGGCGATGGTCTACGCCTTCGTCCGTGAATAAGTCCTCCGTATTATGCGCCGTCTGACTCGTCACAGCGGCTCAATGATCGGCAGGTCGATGTTGCGCTTCTTCGGGTTGAAGTTGACGCCGACGAGGGTCACGGGGCGGGGGCCGGCGGCCCATTTGTCCGCGTAGCCGCGGTCGCGGATCTGGCGGATGGCCTCCTCCGCCGTCCGATCATATTTGTACTCAATGACATAGACGGCGTCCGGACGCTCCACCACAATGTCGGCGTTTCCGCGGGCCGACGGGAACTCCGGCTGCGGGTTGGCGCCGAGCAGGGTGAAGAAGAGCTGAAAGTAGCGCTTGGCCTCCGCCTCGTCCTTCAGCCGCCACTCCGGCGGGATGGCGGCGTAGAGCGAGAAGAGCATGGTCTCCATCACCTCGCGGATGTCGCCTTTGGCGATGAGCCGTTTCGCGCGGTCCATGATCGTGTCGAAGGCCTCCTCCTTGAGGCCGAGGATTCGGGACACATAGCCGTCCTTCAGCGTCTCGCGGATCTCGCGGTTCGGCGGCGCAAGCCGGTACACAGCATTGGCCTCCACCTTTCTCTCCTCCGGGTCCTCCGGCCGGATGATCTCCTTGATGGTGAGATAGCCGCCCTGATAGAGCAGCGACTCCATGGGCAGCGTGTCCGCATCGCACACGTCCAGCTGGATAGGCTTCACGCGGACATTCTCCAGGTCGGGAGGCATCTTGCCGGCGGCCTGGAGGCGGTTGAAGACCAGCGTGGCGCCGCCGGTCGTCTCCCAGTAGCTCTTCAGCTCGCCGCCGTCCTCGCCGAAGAGGCTGCCCAAAGAGACGGGGTTGAGGACCCGCTCCTCGCTCTGCGGGGAGAAGCGGTAGCCGTCATACCATTCCAGCAGCCGCGCCTTGGCGGTCTCGAAGTCCATGCCGTTCCGTGAGCCAAAGGATTCCACGTTCTCCCGCAGCGCGCCGTCCAGCTCCTCGTGGGTGTAGCCCAGCAGCGTGGCGAAGCGGGGGGACGTCGAGAGGTCCTTGAGGTGGTTGAGGCCGGAGAAGACCGACAGCTTCGTGAGCTTCGTCACGCCGGTCATCATGAGAAAGCGGATCTTCTCGGAGTTGCTCTTGAGCTTCTCGTAGAAGTCGTGGAGGACGGAGCGCACGCGGTGGAGCGTGGGGAGGTCGTCCAGGAACTTGGCCACCGGCTCGTCGTACTCGTCGATGAGCACCACGATCTGGCC
>JAEEGL012327459.1_pt1 | contig 39808 bp, 23 predicted proteins | sample 9134231 | NCBI WGS metagenome assembly JAEEGL01 (sample SAMN16246548, study PRJNA631951) | gut metagenome | biome: gut microbiome; feature: rumen; material: fiber-attached | host: Bos | place: Iran: Karaj | collected 2018-10
ATGCAAGGTTCCGGAGAAAAGAATCCGAAGAAAAACCTTTATATGGGAGGCAGACTTCAAGCCCGGGAGTGGACGGTAAATACGGGCATACTTTATCAAAAACATAAGCAGACACAACGTCTGCTGAAAATATGTCCGTTTATTCTTAAGAATTGCAAAGGACTTTCTATGAAAAATCAGTTATCAATCGCAGAGAAGTCTCTGCTCACACCGGAAGAGGCTGCCGAATACTTCAATATTGGCGTCAACAAGATAAGATCCATGACAAATGACCCAAGTTGTCCGTATGTCTTATGGAGCGGCAGCAGACGCCTTATTAAGCGGAAGCCGTTCGAAGAATACCTTTACAAGATGTATTCGATCTGACCCTTTAATCGTACTGCACATATATTGTTCGGAATGGGGGCAGAAGCTATAATCAACTTATGCCCTCGTTCTCGTTTTCTTGGAGGCTAATTTAATGATTAAAACAAGATATACAAAAGGGCGAATAAGATTAAAGGAAGGAGAATACCTAAGAAAAAACGGAACCTTTGAGTACAGATGGACTGAAAAACGAGTCAGAAAATCGGTCTATGCCAGATCACTTGAAGAGTTAAGGGACAAAGAAGAAGCTGTTTTAAACGGCACTGCTATTGTTTCAGACAACTTCAAAACAAGCACAAACCCTATTGAACAGTTGTGCGAAACTGCGAAGACAGGCGCCAATGCCACCGTCAGCACATATTTCGAGATCTGGAAGAAAGTCAAAAGCGGGATCAGGCAATCATCGTTTGATACCTACTTAAGACACTATAACCGATATATCGAACCTAACATCGGCTCCATAGCACTCAAAGACCTAAGTTACAGTAAGGTCGTAATGTTTTACAAGGACCTCATTGAGAATCGAGGACTGGGAATATCAATGGTTAGCAGTATTAATGTAGTCCTTACCATGATCCTCAATGTAGCTGTGAAGGACGGAGTACTTAAGACCAATCCCTGTACCGGAGCAATTAAAGAGCTTAACCGCAAATATTCCGGTACCGTAAAGGAAGTCAGGGCACTGACAGGCACAGAGCAGGCCGCTTTTGAAGAATACTTAAGCAGGCCCGGCACTTACCACTACCTCTTCCCTCTTTTTACCGTGATGCTATACACAGGAATCAGAGTCGGAGAGCTATGTGCCCTGAGATGGGAAGACGTCAGTTTTGAGAATAATGTGATCTATATCAACCACACGCTGGTATACGATGGCAGGAAAGGCTCAGAAATGGCTCTAAATCCGCCGAAGACCAAGACAAGTGAAAGATGTATCCCCATGAGTTCCAAGGTCAGAGAAGCGCTCCTAGAGGAGAAAAAGCACCAGGAATCATGCGGCATACACTGTAAAGACAGTGTCGGCGGTTACAAGGACTTCGTATTTCTTGACAGCAATGGCGATTTGTATCACCTTAAGAAGCTCAATCACAAGCTTGACAGGATTTCGATAGCGATCGACAAGGAAATCAAGAGCAAAGGCTCTGTAAACGGTCTCACAGGCTTTCCTCATGTCCACAACCACATGTTAAGGCATACGTTCGCGACGAGGATGAGAGAAGTCGGAGCCGACATCAAGGCCACAGCCGACATCATGGGACACCACGAAGTAGGAATCACTCTTAACACCTATACGGACGCTTCGGAAAAATTCAAGATGAAAGAGATCTCACTGCTAGAATCCAGTGGTAAAAATCTTGCAGTATGAGCTCAGACCTTACCACAAATTTACCACGAATTTACCACAATTTTCGTAAACTCAAGTGAATTTAGGTGAATTTGCGTAGAGAAGTTGCAGAAAGACCAAAACCCCGAAACCCTTGTAAAATAAGGCTTTCGCTAGAAATAATAAAGGGTTTACCGAACCTGGTAAACCCTCTATGGTGGGAAGAGGTGGATTCGAACCACCGAAGTCAGTGACGACAGATTTACAGTCTGTTCCCTTTGGCCGCTCGGGAATCTTCCCATATATTAAGTTGTTGTGTAATGGTGGGCCTTCGGGGACTCGAACCCAGGACCAACCGGTTATGAGCCGGGAGCTCTGACCAACTGAGCTAAAGGCCCACTTCTACACTACATCGTGCTTTTACTCAAAGCGCTTGATTAGTATAGTAATTTACACTGATTAAGTCAAGAGAAAATTTCCGGCTGCGGGATTTTTTAGCCACAGCCGGAAACAATTGATTATTTAGCTGTCAGATAACCCTTTGCTGCAAGGAGTTCCGCCGTGAGGACACCGCCGCCTGCTGCGCCTCTTACAGTATTGTGGGACAGGCAGGTAAACTTGTAGTCAAAGAGGTTGTCCTCTCTGAGTCTTGCTACAGATACGCCCATTCCGCCCTCGAAATCAGCGTCAAGCTTGGGCTGGGGACGGTTATCTTCCTCAAGATACTGGAGGAAGTGCTTCGGAGCAGAAGGCAGACCGAGCTTAACGGCCTCGCTCTCGTAAGAATTCCATACAGCGATCATTTCTTCCTTGGAAGGCTTGTTCTCGAAAGAAACGCTTACAGCCGCAGTATGTCCTTCCTGAACGGCTACACGGTAGCACTGAGCAGAAATAACGGGCTTTGAAGCAAGCTCGATGTGATCGCCTGCGAACTCACCCCAAACCTTGAGAGGCTCCTTCTCGGACTTCTCTTCCTCACCGCCGATGTAAGGGATTACGTTGCCGACCATCTCGGGCCAGTCCTTAAATGTCTTGCCGGCACCGGAAATAGCCTGATATGTACAAACGGAAATTGCTTTAATACCATTCTTGAGGAAAGGCGTAAGCGCAGGAACGTAGCTCTGGATGGAGCAGTTAGGCTTAACTGCGATGAAGCCTCTCTTCGTTCCGAGTCTCTGTCTCTGAGCGTCAATGAGCTTGATGTGGTCTGAATTGATCTCAGGAATTACCATGGGAACATCTTCAGTCCATCTGTTTGCAGAGTTATTTGAAACAACGGGAGTCTCGAGCTTTGCGATCTTCTCCTCAAGAGCCCTGATCTCATCCTTCTTCATATCTACAGCGCAGAAAGTAAAGTCGATCTGCTCACAATACTCTTCGATATTGTCAGTACCGTAAACTACCATCTTCTTGACGAACTCAGGACAAGGTATGTCGAGCTTCCATCTGCCCTCGACAGCTTCCTCATATGTCTTGCCTGCCGATCTCGGAGATGCGCATAAAGCAACGATCTCAAACCAGGGATGATCTGCAAGAAGCGTGATAAACCTTTGTCCGACATAACCCGTAGCTCCGATAATGCCGACTTTCAATTTCTGTTCCATTTCTAATACTCCAATGTCTCTTCACAGCGTCTTTACTGTGGTATTTTTGTCTCGATTGTCCGCGTGTCGCGCACATTTGTCTCTCGAGCAAAAACATATTAGCACAACACTTTTTATATAACAAGTATGACAAATCAACTAAAAGGCCTTCTTTCGCGCATTGGAATTAAGGCAATTAGGCAAAACCGGCCGGGGATTCTTTCTGTCAGATCAGCTTTTCGAATTTCTCGAAATCATCATCCTTACTGAATCCTTTAAGCTGGCCAAAAATCCAACCCGGAGTTGTATTGTCCTTATATTGTCCTGATAATGACATTGGAATGAGCGGGCAAGATAAATATAATAAACTCAATAAAGATTTGTCCCAGCGGAGGTCGAAAAAAACATGGCTCCTACATTTCCAATCCTTGAGAATTACTGCAGCTACATGCTTGCTGCTCTCGGGCGCTCGGAACTGACGGTAAAAGAGTATAAATATGACCTCATTCTTTTCGCGCGGTTCCTGAAGCTCGACAGAGGAATCGTACCGGAAGGCACACCATTGGAGGAGATAGACATCTCCGATATTGATGTAAAGATGCTTAATGCCGTGACTACAGACGACCTGCTGGCCTTTGTTATCTGGCTGTCGCGCTTCAAGAAGCAGTCAAATGCCGCAAGGGCGAGACATATAGCTTCTCTACGCAGTTTCTTTAAATACCTGCATTCAAAGAAAAGGCTTATCGACAACAATCCCGCATACGATCTCGAGACACCCAAGATCGGCAAGCGCCTTCCTAAATACTTGACGCTTGAGCAGAGCCGCGATCTGCTTAAGACCGCCTATGAATCGCCTAAGGACACCAACGAGCGCGACTACTGCATGCTTACCCTTTTTCTTAACTGCGGCATGCGTTTATCCGAGCTTCGCGGGATCAACACAAATGATATTCACGGAACGACGCTGACCGTTATCGGTAAAGGCAACAAGGAACGCACGATCTATCTTAACGATGCCTGTCTGGCCGCTCTGGACGACTGGATGAACAAGAGAATGACTCTAAAGATAAAGCCTGAAGCCGGCAAAGCCCTCTTCGTATCTAAGCGCGGCACCAGGATCTCCGATGACATGATACAGATCACGATCAAGCGCCTTCTTGAGGAAGCAGGAATAGACACGCGCATCTATTCAGTTCATAAGCTGAGACACACGGCCGCCACGCTGATGTACAAGTACGGCAATGTCGATATCAGGAATCTTCAGATGATCCTTGGACATCAGAGTGTGTCCACGACCCAGATCTATACGCATGTCGACGATGAAGCATTGCAGAAGGCCATAGAGAGCAACCCTCTGGCCAATTTTGATCCGGAAAAGAAGGGCTGATTTATAACCTCTTCATCGGTTCGCCCCAGGTGCCCATATTCCTGCCGTCGTAGCCAAAATAAGTCTTTGCCGTAGTCTTCACGGGAGCTATGCGGGCAAGCTTCTTTTCGACCGGCTCATCAGAAGACAGGGATTCATCCTGAAGCACGTTTCTTATCTTGCAGAGCATTATCACGCAGTCGCTCTTTTTGATAAAATCGGTAACCTCAAGTTCGAAAATGACCGGAGAATTATTAAGGACCGGCACGTCAAGGACTTCACCTTTGCCGATATCAAGATCTATCTTCATCTTATCAGGGCTTTTGCCGCTTACACAGCCGAGATGATCGGCAACGGGAAGCAGTTCCTCCGTCACGAGATTAGCCGAGAAGATCTTATTGCGTTCTATATTCTCTCTTGTGGTCTTATTGCCGCCTATGCAGCACATTGCGCCCAGCTCGCTGTCCCAGGTATAACTGAACCAGCAGAAAAGGCCGAAGTCCGGATTGCCGTTCTCATCGTATGTGCCATACAAAAACAGCGTTTGAGGACAATAATCATTGTTCGGTTTCAGGCTTATCTTCTTCATAAGTATCCCCTTTAAAAAGCTTTACTTGACCATGCTTGTCAGTCTGATCTTCGGTCTGTCAGGTTTCTGCTCAAATGCCAGTGAACAGATAAGCGCAGCCGCGGTTCCCATAAGATCAAAGTGGGAATTGAATATTCCTATGTTGTTTGCATACTTTTCGCCAAGCTTGAGCTCGGGAAGACCGACGGAATATCCGAAGAGCAGATAAGGAACCGCAGTATGCATAATATCCTTAAAGACCTTCTTTTCGACGAAGAAAGTCCTCTTATTGGTGATAACGATACCTGTTTTCCCGCGTGCGAAAATACCATCGTCGTTGTACAGGATGATATGCTCATCAGGGAGCATGCTTCCTGATAATCTGGCGGCAATATTACTGTGATTCTTCTCGCGTATTCCGGGAGCAGAGATCTCATCAAAGTTCATAAGGTAATCACGCATATACTGCTCGATCTTTTCTGCAGAATCGAACTCATTTAATGTACGGACAAATGAATTAACCGGAATATTCCACTTGGGATTCTCCGTAAGGAGCTGATAATCCCACTCGTAGATAAACCAGTCCTTATGGATCGGGTTATCTCCTATCTCCTCTTTTGTTGTATCATCCAGAGTGAACTCACTTCCGCAATAAGGGCAGATCATTCTTTTACGGCTTGCGGCAAGTTCAAGTTTTCCGTTGCAGTTAGGACACTTATTCAGTTCCATATATCTTTACCTCTTTCTCCTGGCAGACAGCATCTCTCTTATTGTCATTCCGCCTTTAAGATAATTCCTGATAATGACGAAATACATTATCGCAAGTGCTGCGAAGCAGATAACATAATCCTTATAGTAGTCAAACGCTTCGACTATATAGTCTTCAATAAGATGAGGGACTTCATAGTACGCTATCTCAAAAGTGATATCGTCATACCAGTAGAGCAGCGTAAAAGTCCAGATAAATCTTTCACCGACGAAGATTCCCAGCAAAGACAGGAACAGGCACAAGACTATCTGAAATGCAGAGGTTCTCTCCTTACTGAATAATTCATACATAACGATCGGCGCGGTTACAACAAGGACCGCTCCTATAATATACGGTGTCGTATAGTTCAGCATGGACAGAAGGAACCATATGAGCACGGAGCCGGCCGTACCCAACAGCGCGCCTATAATTCCCAGAAACATATTATCAGGCAGAGCAGGCTGTGGCTCAGCCCTCTTTATTCCCTGCTTTTCCATAATCTGTTCGTAATACGCAGTCGTTCCGGCCGCAGGAGCGGCAAAAGCGCCGGTTCCTTCAGTAACGCTCTTATAACCCAATGCGGATAAAGAAGCGGAAAAGGATGTAAGATCCTCAGTTATGGCGAAAGCCGCGTCTTCTGTCAGTTCGAAAGAATCAACGAACAGAAAAACGTTGTCGTTCACAATGGAATAGGATTTGAAGAATACCAGCTTCTGGAAAGCGCTCTCTATGTGGTCCTTGAAAGGATCATCGCCGAACAGACGCATGACAGAATGGACTCTCAGCGTGCCATAGGACGCAAAGCATATCTCATAATTAAGTCCGTTAAGACTGCCGGCGATCTTGTTATCACCGTCAAACGCAAAACCCAGATAATTCTTTAATTCTACAAAGAATCCGTACTCATCCATCCTAAGACTCTTTCCCTACTCTCCCGGATAACTGAACCTTATTGTAACATGAGCAGACGTTCTTTCCTAATAAGCGGAAGATATTACCTCATCAGATATAGAAGACATAATCATCTTTTCGCGGAGCCGGATCCTTATGAGGCTCAGCAGCGTATCCCAGGGCGCAGTGACCTATACCCTCATACTCCTCTGTAATACCGAGTTTTGCGAGTATATCCTTGCCGAAATCCGACTCGAATTCTTCCTTAGCCCTGTGGATCCAGATACTTGCCACGCCAAGGCTCTCAGCTGCGTTCATAAGGTTGCCCATAACGAGAGAACCGTCGTAAACATGTGTGGCAACATCCTTCTTAGCAAGAACGATCAGAATGACTGGAGCGCCATAGAAAGGGTCAAAACCCTCAGCCCATCCGCCGATCTTCATGTTGGCCTCAGAGATCTCATCTCTGGTCTTCTTATCAGTAACAGCAATGATTATAGGGCTCTGCTTGCCCATTCCGGTGGCCGCATATGTTCCGGCCCTTAAGATTGCATTAAGATCATCTTCATTGACCATATCAGGCTTGAAATTCCTGCAGCTTCTTCTTGTCTCTAAAACTTTCAATGTCTCGTTCATATCAGTCACCTCACAAAAACAGTATTAAGGAAGATATTTGCCGGCAGCAAGATAAAGTGCATACCAGTCATGATGGGAAAGATTTACCTTGGATGCGTCACATGCATCCTGTATATGCGAAGGATTCATAGTACCTATGATCGCCTGCATCTTAGCAGGATGCCTCAGTATCCAGGCAATAGCAACAGCATTCTTTGATACGCCTTCACGCTCGCCAATTTCCGCAAGTGCCTTGTTAAGTTTAGGGAAATCAGGATTGTCGATGAATGTGCCTCCGAACATGCCGATCTGCAAAGGAGACCACGCCTGGATCGTAATATCATTAAGTCTGCAGTAATCAAGCACGTGTCCGTCGCGGTTGACAGAAAATTCCGTCTGCTTGTTGTTCATGTAAAGTGCCTGGTCGATAAGCTGGGACTGCTCAAGCGAGAGCTGAACCTGATTGATCACAAGAGGCTGCTTAACATACTTTTTCAGAAGTTCTATCTGCATCGGGACAAGGTTGCTTACGCCGAAAAAACGCACCTTTCCGGCTTTCTCGAGAATATCAAATGCTTCAGCAACCTCTTCCGGTTCATAGATAACATCAGGTCTGTGAAGAAGCAGTGTATCAAGATACTCTATATTCAGTCTTCTGAGACTGTCATCAACACTTGAAAGTATATTATCCTTTGACCAGTCAAACTCGTTGCGGTCAAAACAAAGTCCGCATTTGCTCTGGATAAAGATATCCTCTCTCTTTATTCCTGTCATCGGAAAAGCTTCGCCGAATCTGCTCTCGGCAGCTCCGTTCTCGCCGTAACATGTTGCATGGTCGTAGAAATTGATCCCGCAATCATAAGCAATACGGATTACTTTTGCAGCATCATCCTTCGACAGCGCGGGCATTCTCATGCATCCATGTATAATAGCCGATGCATTTTGAGGACCATTTACTATATTAACCGTCTTCATTCTCTACACCTCCCGTAAATCAATATCCGATCTGTGCAAGGATCTTATCCAGCACTTCAGCATTCTTTATCGTGAATTCAGATGAGATATGCGGGGCTTCCCCGTTTTCGATACATCTGCCGAGCTGTTCGATCTCGAGCATATAGTTCTGACCGGCATTTATAACCGGATGATACTCATGCGTTCCGGCTTTAATCGTGTATGTCAGACTGCCCTCCTGGTTGTATTCGACATCAGATACTATCGTGCCCTTGGAACCGTGGATATAGAGCCTGTCACGCCTGCCGTTCTGTGCCGGATTAAAGATCATTCCGACATTAAAAGCAGCTCTGGCACCGTTTTTGAACTTCATAAGCGCCGAAGCGAAAACATCTGCGCCCTTGTCATTGAATTCGGCATTCGCCATTACGTATTCAGGCTCGGATTCGATAAGCGACAGGATCATCGTCGTGCAATAGCATCCGAGATCATAAACAGCGCCGCCGCCCAATTCCTTATAGATCCTTATATCATCAACATATCCCTGGGTATAGAACGCAGTCTCGATAAAATCGACATCGCCTATAACGCCGCTGTTGATGTCATCTTTGAGAGACTTGATATACGGGCTGTGCAGATATGCATAAGCTTCCATGAGAATGACGTTGTTAGCTTTTGCGGCAGCGAACATCTCCCTTGCGTCATCAGCGTTCAAGGCCATCGGCTTTTCGCAGAGGACGTGCTTGCCTGCATTCAAGGCCTTGATTACCCACTCTTTGTGAAGATTATTCGGAAGCGGAATATAGACTGCCTGAACCTCAGGATCCTCGAGAAGCTTATCGTAACCGGTATAAGCCTTCTTAAATCCGAACTCGTTTTTATAACTCTCCGCCTTGGCTTCACTTCTTCCGGCGATCGCATAAAGCTCACAGTTGCCGGCAAGAAGCATGCCCGGAATAGTACAGCCTCTGGCTATATTAGCAGTGCCCAGAACGCCCCATTTAACAGACATAGACAGTCCTCCGTGAAATTTAAGATTTACTAAAGATTCAAAATTGTTTGATGTAATAAAATGGCATTTTTCGGGGTCTTTTAGACAAAAAGCACGTTATTTCTGTCATAAAATACGTTTTTACGAGGTTTTTTACATCAAACGGGCAACATAAATGCGTGAATTACCGCACGATAATTTGTTCTCTCGAAAAACTCCCCCTTAAACACTCGCCTTGTAAATCGCCAGCATAGCAGCTTCATCAAGCACCTTGGCAGAGCCCATCTCGCCGCCTACGCCGACAGCGCACTTGTGAGCCATATCAACGAGTTCTTCCTCAGTCGGATTAACGCCGAGCTCACGCAGATTAGTAGGCATCTTGATAGACCTGTAGAAATCCTCCATTGCCTCGATACCCTTGAGCGCGATCTCCTCGTCCGTGCCCGAATCTTCAACGTCCATAACACTAATAGCGAACTTCTTGAAGCGCGGCAGACAATCCTTATATACATATCTCGCCCAACTGCCCCAGATAGCGGCAAGGCCTGCGCCGTGAGCCACATCATAAAGACCGCCGAGTTCATGCTCAAGCTTATGAGTCATCCAGTCGCCGCCGTCATTGCCGCAGCCTGTAAGGCCGTTATGCGCAAGGCTGCCGGCCCACATGACCTCGGCTCTTGCATCGTAATTCTGAGGATCGTCGCGGAGGATAACGGCATTCTTCTTAACCGTGCGGAGAAGGCCCTCTGCGAGCGCATCGGTGATCTCCATATTGCCGCCGTTCGTGAAATATCTTTCCATCGTGTGCATCATGATATCCGTGCATCCGCAGGCCGTCTGATAATCAGGAAGCGTCATGGTCAGTTCAGGATTCATGATCGCGAACTTTGCGCGTGAGAAATCGCTGCTGTAACCTCGCTTAACAAGGCCCTCTTCCTTTGTGATTACTGAAGAGTCGCTCATCTCGCTACCAGTAGCGGCGATCGTAAGGATTACGCCAAGAGGCAGACAGCCTTCAGCCTGGCGCTTATAGTCGTAGAAATCCCAGACATCGCCTTCATTTGCGACACCGTAGCCGATGGCTTTGGCGGAATCGATGGCACTGCCGCCGCCTACTGCGAGAAGGAAATCAACGCCTTCCTTTTTGCAGAGTTCGATGCCTTCATAAACAAGTCCGAGATGCGGATTCGGAACTGCGCCGCCGAGCGTAACATAAGCAATGCCTGCAGCTTCCAAAGTATCGGTAACCTTCTTAAGCAGCCCGGAACGGACAACGCTTCCGCCGCCGTAATGAATCAGGATCTTCGTGCCGCCAAACTCTTTGATCAGCTCGGCCACTTTAGCTTCCGTATTCTTTCCGAAAACAACTTTTGTAGGTGTGTAATACTTAAAATCAAACATGAGATCCTGCTCCTTTCGATTTGGCCGGCAAGCGGCTCGGAATAATAGATATAAAATATTTTACACAAGAGCAAAGACCCGAAACTACAACATTTCGGGTCTTTTTTATCGTATTGGTATTCATGTTTACAAAACGCTTACAAGATGGAAATAAAAAATGCAATCAATCACTCTTTATCGTTGATAGAATGATTACAGTTTCAATCCTCCTATGAAGAAGATGTATTTAGTAATTGATTAGGCTCCCGTCTTTCCTCTCCTTTCTAACGGGAGCTTTTTCATGGGCAGAAATCAAAGAGGCCACATCTCTGTGACCTCCCTGACGTTAAATTATTTAGAGGTGTCTTTTGCCCTCTTCTTGCGTTTGTTAAGCAATACAACCGTACCGAAGATCGCGCCTGCCAGGGCGATCAGGCCTGCACCTATGAATACCGAGTACCCGATGATCTCGCCCGTGGAAGGAATATCCGCTTTACTATCGGTATTGCGTGTAATGACAAAATCAACCGACAATGTCACATCATCCTTGAAGTATACCTTGAGCGTGTGTGTACCTTCGCTTAATGTATCAAGATATTCCTTTCTGAGCTTGATAATTACACTTCCGCTATAGATATCCGCATCTTGGCCTTCATTAACTTTCTTATTATCGACCTCGCTCTGATCGTAATAATCTATCGTGTGCGCTTCGTCACCCAATCTCTCGATCTCGAAATACATATTGCCTGACTCATCTACAAAAGTTCTCTTCAGGTAATACGTTCCGGGTGTCGGCTCAGGCTTAGCGACTTCAGTAAAGACAGCCTTATAAGTTACATCACCTGTTACCTTAGGAAGAACACCGTTATAAGTCTTTGCTCCGTCATTCCATCCTGCGAAAACAAAAGTTGACTTGTCAGTCTCAGCCTTTACCGGTGTTGCTCCGGTATACTCCGGAACAGTACCGTAAGCAACCTTACCTGACTGAAGTACTGTACCATCGTAATTAACGAATGTGACCGTATATTCGTTTACAGTTCTGGTGTACGTTGCCGTATATGTCGCATCTCCGGTTACCTTGGCAATCTCAGGTGTCCAGCCGGCAAACGTATAAGTATACTGAGCAACAGCCTTCTTTGTGGGTGTTGCGCCTGTATATGAAGGCAACTCACCGTATGCAACCTTACCGGTCTGAAGCTCAGTGCCATCCTCGTCTACAAACTTGATCGTGTACTTATTTACGGTTGCTGTATACGTTGCCTTATAAGTTGCATCACCTGTTACTATTGCAATCTCAGGTGTCCAGCCGGCAAATGTATAGGTGTACTGAGCTGTAGAAGCCTTAGTCGGAGTTTCTCCTGTATAGGAAGGAAGCTCACCGTATGCAACCTTGCTGGACTGAAGAACTGTTCCGTCTTCATTGACGAACTTGATCGTGTACTCATTTACGGTTTCTTTGTATGTTGCCGTATATATTGCATCGTCTGTAACCTTGGCAATCGCTGGAGTCCAGCCGGCAAATGTATATGTATACTGGGCTGTTGCTGCCTTTGTCGGAGTTTCTTCTGTGTAGGAAGGCAACTCACCGTATGCTACCTTGCTGCTCTGTAAGACAGTACCGTCTTCGTCTACGAACTTGATCGTATACTCATTTACTGTTGAAGAATACGTTGCCTTATAAGTGGCATCGCCCGTGACTGTAGCTATAGCCGGATACCATTCCTTGAATGTATATGTATACTGCGCGTCTGCTTCCTTTTCAGGTGCAGCAGGAACTTCGATACCGGATGCCGTTGTTCCGTATACATATGTCTTGGAAGATATCTCTGTTCCGTCCTCCTTGACGAACTTGACCGTGTATTCATTTACAGTTGAAGAATACGTTGCCTTATATGTAGCATCGCCTGTGACATCCTTGATCTCACCCCAGCCCGCGAAAGCATATGTGAACTGCTTGTCTGCTTCCTTCTCAGGTCCTTCAGGCAATACTATATCTGCTGCTTTTGTTCCGTAAGGATACCTAGCAGAAGATACTTCTGTTCCGTCTTCTTTTACAAACTTGATCGTATACTCTCTGGCATTACCCGTAAAGAGAGCCGTATACGTTACATTTCCTGCAACTGTAGGCAGAGCATCGCTCAGACTATAGTTGTTTTTACCGTCAGTCCAGCCGGAGAACTCAAAAGTCTCAGATTGTGTCTTTTCCTTCGCCGGAGTCTTACCTGTATATGTGGGAACTGTATCGTAAGCCAACGTAAGTGTCTGAAGCTCCGTTCCATCGTAGTTCTCGAATGTGACCGTATACTTGTTTACTTCATTATTGTAAGAAGGAGAATATACCGCATCACCAGTGACATCCTTGATATCACCCCAGCCGGCAAATATATAGGTGTATTGAGGATCTGCTTTCTTTTCAGGTCCTGCAGGAACTTCGATATCACCTGCCTTCGTTCCATATGGATAAGTCTTTGAAGATATTGCTGTTCCGCTTTCATTTACGAACTTGACCGTATACTCTCTTGCCTTACCAGTAAAGAGAGCCGTATACGTTACATTTCCTCCAACTGCAGGCAGAGCATCACTCTTGCTATAATCGTTTTTACCGTCAGTCCAACCGGAGAATTCAAAAGTCTCAGATTGAGTCTTTTCCTTTGCCGGAGTCTTACCTGAATATGCGGGAACTGTATTGTAAGCCAACGTAAGTGTCTGAAGTTCAGTACCATCATAGTTCTTGAATGTGACCGTATACTTGTTTAATTCCTCTTTGTAATTGGCAGTATAAACAGCATCACCTGTGACATCCTTGATATCGCCCCAACCGGCAAATGTATATGTGTACTGCTGATCTGCTTTCTTTGCAGGTCCAGCAGGCAATACTATATCACCTGCCTTGGTTCCGTATGGATACTTGGCAGAAGCCACTTCTGTTCCGTCCTCTTTTATGAACTTGACCGTATACTCTCTGGCATTACCCGTAAAGAGAGCCGTATACGTTACATTTCCTGCAACTTTAGGCAGAGCATCACTCTTGCTATAGTTGGTTTTACCATCAGTCCAGCCGGAGAACTCAAAAGTCTCAGATTTTGTCTGTGCCTTCGCCGGAGTATCACCTGAATATGCGGGAACCTTACCATAGGCCAACGTAATGGTCTTAAGCTCTGTACCATCGTAGTTCTTGAATGTGACCGTATACTTGTTTACTTCATTATCATAAGAAGGAGAATATACCGCATCACCAGTGACATCCTTGATATCGCCCCAGCCTGCAAATATATAGGTGTACTGCTGATCAGCTTTCTTTTCAGGTCCGGCCGGAACTTCGATATCTTCTGCCTTAGTTCCGTATGGATAAGTCTTTGTAGATATTACTGTTCCGCTTTCATTTACGAACTTGACCGTATACTCTCTTGCCTTGCCGGTAAAGAGAGCCGTATACGTTACTTTTCCTGTAACTGCAGGAAGAACATCACTCTTGCTGTAATTGTTTTTACCGTCAGTCCAGCCGGAGAACTCAAAAGTCTCAGATTTTGTCTGTGCCTTCGCCGGAGTATCACCTGAATATGCGGGAACCTTACCATAGGCTAACGTAATAGTCTTAAGCTCAGTACCATCGTAGTTCTTGAATGTGACCGTATACTTGTTGACCGAGCTCCTGAATACTGCCTTATAAGTAACATCTTTAGTTACTGCAGGAAGTTCTGAAGGCTTATACTCATTAACACCGTCTGTCCAGCCATAGAATGTATAAGTGTACTGGGCATCAGGCTCTTTTGAAGGAGTTCCTGAATAAGAAGGCGTAGTATTTAGATCCCATGCTTTTGTCTCATAAACCGTCTTTCCGTCTTCTGAAGAGAAAGTGACATCGGCCTTTACCCGTTTGAACGTTGCTGTTACTGTTACTTCTGATCTCGGCATCTCGAAAGAATACTTGCCGTCAGCATCAGGTTCTAATGTAGTATCTTTTTTGTTTTTATCGGTTACCGTTACTGTGTCCACAGCATAGTTATGTGCGGGAGTAAAGTTAAGGTCTACTTTATCGGTATCACAGGCTTTTGCAGCACCGCTTACTGTGCCGTTAGTTGCTTCAGCATAAGTAATGTCATATTCATAGTAGATAAACTTAGCCTTAGGATTGCAATTCTCGAAAACAGACTTATCGCAGCCTTCCTTCAAGCCCTTATTTAAAGTGACTGTTGCAAGATTCTCACAGTCTTTGAATGCACCCTCGCCAAGCGAAGTTACACTATCCGCGATCGTTACATTTTCGATTCCATGACAATAAGAGAATGCATATTCTCCGATCGATGTAACACCATTTTGAATGATTACAGTTTTAATCTCATTTTGAAGTATTCCCCATGGAGCAGAACTGATCAGGTCATCGCTGTCAAACCAGTTATCCATCTCCCCTGTTCCTGAGATAATAAGCGTACCTGTATCGTCAACCGACCATTTAAGGTTATCACCACCGTTTTTGCCGCATGTGCCGGAAGCCGAGACCTTGAAAAACGCTTTTACCGTAGCCGTTTTATCCGATGCAGGCATCGTATACTTACCATCAACAGGTTTCAATTCTGTTGTGTTGCCAAGGTTATCGGTAAATACGACCTTATCAAGGACATAACATTCGTATGGATTAATAACAAATTCAACAACATCCGTTCCGTAGGACCGTTCTTTTCCGCTTATTGTTCCGTGACCGTCATCATCGTAAGAGATATCGTATACGTTGATTATTTGGAGCGTAACATGATAATAAGAAACTAAATGTTTAGCAAAGTCCGAATTACTGAAATCATAGGTACAAAAAACGGTTTTAACTCCGGAATAATAAAAAATATCTAAATCATATCCTACAGGGGTATCAGCCAAGAAAACAGCTTTTTCAAGATTAGTACAACCAGTAAAAGCAGAATAACCAATTGAAGTTACGCTCGCAGGAATCTCTATGTTTGTAAGACTTGCACAAGAATAAAAAGTCCATTTACCAATCGAAGTCACACTTGCAGGGATATCTATACTTGTAAGACTCTTACAACCATAAAAAGCATTATCACCAATCGAAGTTACGCCATTAGGAATCTCTATGTTTGTAAGACTTGCACAAGAATAAAAAGTCCATTCACCAATCGAAGTTACACTTGTAGGGATTTCTATACTTTTAAGACTTGTACAATAATAAAATGCATAATCACCAATCGAAGTCACACTTGTTGGGATATCTATGCTTGTAAGACTTGTACAATTTTCAAATGCACAATTACCAATCGATGTTACACCATCATTGATTGTTACTGAAGTTATCTGCTCTCTATAGTTATACCAAGGAATATTTGATGTGTTATTCCAATCTGCCATCTCTCCAGTTCCTGTGATCGCGAGAGTGCCTGTATCCTCATCAAAAGCCCATTTAACGTTGTCGCCATCCTTGCCGCAGTTACCGCCAACCTGCTTGAAATACACATTTACAGGTATATCACCATCAAACAACGTATCATCAGCAGTATTGATAGAATAAACTCCGTTTACGGGTTCGATCTTTACCACATTACCGTCTTTATCTTCATAAGTTGCTTTATCTAACGCATAGTTCTCGTTCGGTTTGAATTCAAGTTCAACTACACCTGTTGTGTAATCTCTCTCTTTAACTTTGGCAGTACCGTTGCCATCAGTGGTGAATCTAACAGCATTATAGAAATACTTATTGCTAAGATAACAAGCTCCAAAAACACTTGGATCTAGACTATCAAATAAAGATCTTGAAATCGTTAATGAACTAAGTTTTAAACAATTACAAAAAGCAAAATTATCAATAGATTTCACACTATCAGGAATCGTTAAACTTGTAAGGCCCTCGCAGCAATCAAAAGCATAATTACCAATCGAAGTTACGCCACCTGGAATAGTTATACTTTCAAGACTTGAACACTCAAAAAAGGCATAATCACCAATAGAAGTTACACCACCTGGAATGGTTATACTTTCAAGACTTGAACATTGAAAAAAGGCTCGTTCACCAATCGATGTTACGCTCGCAGGGATATCTATGCTTGTAAGACTTGTACAATTATCAAAAGTATGATCACAAATCGAAATAACACCATCAGGAATATCTATACTTGTAAGACTTGTACAAGTAGAAAAAGCACCATCACCAATCGATGTTACACCTGTAGGAATCTCTATGCTTGTAAGATTTGAGCAAAGAATAAAAGCACCTTTGCCAATGGAAGTTACACTTTCTGGTAAATCTATACTAGTAAGACTTGTACAAGTAGAAAAAGCATAATCACCAATAGAAGTTACTCCATCAGGAATATCTATACTTGTAAGACTTGTACAATTAGAAAAAGCACCATCACCAATTGATGTTACACCTGCAGGAATCTCTATGCTTGTTAGACTTGAACAAACTGAAAAAGCACTATCACCAATTGATGTTACACCAGTAGGAATCTCTATACTTATTAGACTTGTACAATTATAAAAAGCATCGTCTCCAATCGAAGTTACACTTTCAGGGATATCTATTTTTGAAAGACTTGTACAATTATAAAAAGCATAATCACTAATATAGCTTACTCCACTACCTATCTCTATAACAGATATTTGATCATTCTTATCTCCCCAAGGAGTTGATAAAGTGTGCAATATTCCATCATATGTATAATCATTCATAGCGCCTTCGCCGAAAATACGAAGAGTACCCGAATCATCTAGCTCCCATTTGACATTGTCGCCTTTATCTCCGCATTCACCCGATGCCACCACAGCAGCATATACCGGAACATATGGAAACAGGCTCAAAGTGAGAACCAGGGAAAGCAAAATAGAAGCAATCTTCAAACGAGTCTTGTACATAGGCACGCTCCTTGCATAAATAAAAAGGTTATTCAGTTGATTGATGAAGTTTTCCCCACCCCATACTTATACCACAAGGTCAATAGGAAAATAAAGGTGTTTGCTGCAAAGTTTACAATTAACGCCCACCGGCAGTTTTCGAACACGGTGGGCGTTATTAAAAAGTAAATACTAAAACTATATTATCAGCCGCTCGTTGCGGAGATCTCGGGGACCGAGGACTCGGCCAGCTGAGGACCGGGAACGCCGTTGGTCGTTGCTGTCGCCTCCTGACTTTCGGCAGGAGCATCTGCTACGGCCTGAGTCTCAGTGGTAGGTGCCGGCATGAAGCCTTCCTCTGCTGATTTGTTTGTCTGTATCCTGAAAGGATAGAACTGCAGTGCATTGATGTATTGTTCCTGGATAGAAGAAGTCTCGAAAATGCTCTTCTCGTTGATCAGTTCGGAATGTCTGTAAGGAAGAGTAATCGCGACATAGCTTACTGCCCAGATAACGATCGCAAGAGCGATTATCTCAAGGATAAGAAGAGGCGTGATCTGGAAGAGATCATTGAGCTTTCTCATCTGCTTCGGGCGTCTTCCCTTCTTGACATCAGTGTTGATGAATTCCATTGCTTTGAAGCTCTTGGAATCGATCTTGGAGAGGATCTTTTCGAGCATGGAATTGCGGGTGTATTCATCGAGAAGCCTTTCCTCGAATTTCAGATCAGCAGGAAGCGGATACTGGGCAACGATGTTCTTTGAGTTAGCAAGAAGGATATCTCCGAATTCGTAGATTACCTTATCTGCGGGAATCGTATTGCGCTTGGAATAAACGTCAAGATAAGACTTGACGATGGCGTTCTCGCATCTGGTGGCTTCTTTCGTAATGCCGTAGCAGGATGAATAGACCATGACTACGGTGGACATATAGAAATCACGAATGTTCTCGCGTGTCAGTTTCTGATTCCAGAGTTCATCAGCCATTATTGATTTCCTCCTTCGTTTTCATCACTGTTCAGGAAAGCAAGCGGATCAGCGGGTGCCTGCTGGGTCTGAATATCGTAAGGCGCGGGACCTGCTCCCATATAAGGATCTGCAGGCTGCTGCGCATAAGGATCAGCCTGTACCGCGCCATAACCGTACTGTGAAGCATACGGATCAACTGCTGCACCGCCATACTGCTGAGCCGTATACTGATCAGGAACGGGCTGGTACTGGGTCTGATAAGGCTCCTGATACTGCTGCTGATACTGTGTCTGAGCAGGTTCCTGATATTGCTGTTGGTACTGCGTCTGAGCGGGCTCTACCGGCTGCTGATATTGCTGCTCTACCGGTGCCTGATACTGCTGAGGAGCACTGTAAGCAGACTGTGTATACTGCTGTGCGGGAGCCTGATATGCAGGTTCCTGAGAGAAAGATTCCTCATAACTCATCTCGGGTATAACAGAATCTGTCTGAGGCGCTTCTGAGGTGAAAGCATCACCTGAAGGGATCTGTCCGTCAGCGGAAGCCGGTGCCGGAGAAGGAGTTCCGAAAGCAGGTGCTCTGGAAGAGGACTTCTCGCGCTTGGGCTTCTGAGGCTTCAGTGAGATATCACGCTCATCGATCTTGCCTGAGAAAGAAGACAGAGGATAGATGAAAGCGAGAATTGCAACGATCAGTGTAAGGATGAGGAATGTGATCCTGAAATTCTTTACCATGAAGGCTGCCATGATTATCGGGAGCATCAGGCCTGCACCCATGTAAACGGTGTATTCAGCAAGCTTTCTGAGGTTGAGCTTAACCTTGCCGTTGCAGATTAGATACAGGACATAGATGTAATAGTAATCGTGGATTCCGAGCGCGATACCGAGGAATGCGCAGGTTACTACGAGCATCTTAGCCGAAGGCATCAGTGCGAAAAGGAACATACCCAGAACCGTTGATACAGCCTGGATAAGAACTCTTGTTCTTGATGTGAGAATATGCGCGAATTTGTTTTTCGCGAAGCCGCATACAAAGCATGCCGTAAAGCCGCAGACCAGGAAGTAGAACGATGTCGTGGGCAGCGAGATGCCGACATTCTCAAGATAGTTCGGAATGAACATCAGTATGAATGCCAGGACGACACCGAGCATAAGGAATGAAGAATTAAGGAACCTTGCGATCCTGGAATCACCGAATACGGAAAGGAAACCGCTGATGGACAGAGGAGCTTCCCTTACCTGTGTATTGTTCTGCATGAAGTAGATCATGCCGATGCTCGTGAGAACGAGTGCGGCACCGCTGATGATGGTGACTACGAACAGGCCGTATCTTTCATAGCAGATACCTGCGATAACGGCGCCGACAGATACTCCGAGGAAGTAGGACGATGCCTGGACATTGTGGATGACTCTGTCGTTGTAATCCTTGTAACCGAGCCTTCCCGCATTGATACGGTAATCTCTTAAGTAGTCGAAAGACATACCAAAGCAGAAGCCGATAGGAAGCGCAAGAACTGCCGTGAGATACGGGAAATTGATAACGCCTGCGATAAGCGAGAAGAAATAACCCGCGCATGTGATCGCGATAAGAGCGATCCTGCTGGTGAACTTCATCTTAAGACTGTTCCTGATACCGGAGAATCCCAAATAACCCCAGATGAACAGGAGCAGAGCAACGCAGATGAAGCCCTGAACTGCCGGCATAGGAAGATATTTTAATTGTTCTTTGAAATAGTCCGCAAAAGCGACCGGCATCATGACAGAACCGAACGCCGTGAAGAAAGAAAGGAATCTGTTGGCATTCTCGCCGTACATAACAAGCACGGGAGCATTGCCTGAGACACCCTTGGATACTGTGGAAATAAGCAGGTTAAGCTCAAAGATCATGATACCCATCGATATTGCGATAGAAATGATCGTGAATATCCATGAAAGGCTCATTCCGTTTACGGAGCTCTCAAAATCAGAACGGGGCATCATAATCTCAAGAACGCCGGATACGGTATTCTCGGAAGAGATGATTGGAGCTATGGCGCAGACATAAGAAACGCCGCCTTCATTTCGAGATGTAAAGGCTGCCTGCTGAAGGCCGAAACAATCAATATACTGATTGCCTGCGCCTGTCAGATAGTACTGCTGTGCATTACCAGCAGCCGTCGAAGAATAAAGCCTCAGGAATGAGTCTCCGGCCATCGTGTAGATGTTGACCATATAAGACTTCTCTGCACCGTACTTATATACAGGAAGCATATAATTCATGCCTTCCCTGACTTCCGTATATGTGAGGGCAGCAGCAGAGGAAACAGCGCACTTCTCCATCATGTCCGCGCGCTCGCTCTCAAGCGCTTTGATGTAAGTCTTGGAGAGCTGTGTTGCCATCACGAGAAGGACAACAAGGATTATCGTAAAGCAGTAACCAATGGTGGATGAGATCAGGCGTCTGTCGCGGCTCTGGGGAGTCTCTGTGTTCTTCTTTCCCGAAGAACCGTTCTGCCTGTTCCTGATGACACGGATAAGTATCTCCTGAACGGCGAAAAGAACAACGCCTGCAAGCACTGCGATAACAACAGCCGTAAGGATCCTTGACTCGAGCTTGTCGCCGAGGTCATAGAGCTCAGCGAATGTGCATTTATACTCGAAAACTCCGACGCACATTCCCGTGCTGTCGGTAATCGGAACTATGATGCTCTCATAGTTCTTTCCCTCAATGACAGTCTCGTCCTTTGAACCGCCGAGCCACTCGGAAATATCCCTGCTCGCGACAGCGAACTCGGAAGGATCGCTGACGCCGCGGCTTACGAGAAGTGATAACTGGCCCTGGTTGTAACCGAAAAGTCCGTAGCCTTCAGCGGAAAGATTCTCCGATGAAGTATCCGCGAGCATGAGATCCAAGAGCGCACTGTATCTTGCAGGAGCATTTACGGTATTGGATACAAGATCATCACCGTCTATGCTCATCCTGACGACATCTGTCACCTGCTGCATCTTATTGTCCGAGATCTTCTTGAACTCATCCTCGAACTGAAGTCTCATATGATGAACGGCAAATGAAACTGCCGCGATCGCCACAACAAATGAAACAATTATCAATATACAGATACGAACTATTCTGCCGGCAACATCGTTATGTTCAGCCGTCCGTTCATTCTGAAGATTAGCCATTTGAAAAGCCTCCTGCTTTGCTTATAAACCGCATACATTATACACAAATAATAAAAAAACAAGAAATATATGACAAAGGCAGGTGTAAGGCAGTTATCTTAATGCTTGTATGGACACCGGTCCAAAAGCTTATCCCAGTGCCCCGGAAACGGCATCCGAGAGTTCCTCATAAGTGAGGCTTCCGGTCTTTTTATAAATGACATTTCCCTCTTGATCGATAATGATTGTCTGAGGCAGGACATCAGATGAAGCAAGCATTTTGCTGATCTCTCCTTCCTCATCTGAAGCAAACTTTATCTCATACGAATAGTCCGAAAGCCACTCATTCACATCCGTGGTGACGGGTGCCGAATGGATCGCGATCACGGTAACTTCATCAGGGTATTCCTTCTGTATCCTGTCGAAGTTCGGAAGCTCATTAATACATGGAATACACCATGTCGCCCACAGGTTTATAACGACCACTTTTCCCTTTTGTTCGGAGAGTGTAAAATCCGTGCCGTCCAGGCATGAAATGGTGAAATCTTCAAGTTTTTCGCCCGTTTCATTTGCTAAAGAAACAGGATCGTTTTTGGAGAAATTTACAAAGACGAAAACACCGATCAGGAAGATGACCGCGGCAGTCCAAAGAATGTATTTCACAGTCTTTTTCATGTCTGCTCCTCCCTCTTTTCGAGACCGATGTCAGGGCCTCTGAGAACGAGTTTTCCGGCCTTGAAAGAGATGGCTTTCTCAGGGCAGATATCGATACAATTTCCGCACTGGATGCACTCCCTGTCGCCGACATTTCTGATATCCATCGGGCATGTCTTAATGCAAGCTCCGCAGTCCGTACACTTCGTCAGATCGACTCTTACGCCCAGCAACGCTATCTTTGCGAAAAGGCTGTATACCGCACCGAGAGGACAGATAAAACGGCAGAACGCGCGGAAGATAAAAACACATGCGGCAAGGATTATTACCATCACCGCGAACTTCCACCAGAACAGCCCGCCGGTCATGGCACGAAGATCGGAATTCGCGGGATGGATAAGCAGCATCACGGCCCCCTCAAGCGTGCCTGCAGGACATATGTATTTGCAGAAAGCAGGAAGCGGCAGACGCCTGACTGCATAAAGCACAGGAATCACGATCACGAAAACCGCGAGGATCACATATTTGAGCCATGTAAGCTTCTTTGTGACCTTATTCTTTTTCACCTTCTTCGACGGGATCTTGTGAAGCACTTCCTGTATAAGTCCGAATGGGCACAAAAAGCCGCAGATCACGCGTCCTAAGAGCATGCCAAACAGCAGGATTATTCCGATAACATAGAAGGCAGGTCTGTCGGCAGAAGCCGATATCGCATTCTGCAAAGAACCCAAGGGACAGGCACTCACCGCACCCGGACAAGAATAGCAGTTAAGTCCCGGAACACAAACGGATTTAAGCGGTCCCGTGTAGATATGCCCTTCCGTAAACCCCTTCAGATAAGCGTTGTAAAGGAGCGCCGAATAGAGCTGTATGAGCCTTCTGGTAATGGGTTTTCGCTTCTTATCCAAGGCCGATACACTCAGAACATATCTTAACAGCCTTTGCCAGCACGTCACGGGCTCCGCCGTTCAAAACACCGAAGACTATAAGAAGGACCGCTGCGGCGATAAGCACCGCCCTTATCACATTTTTGCGCTTCACTGATCCACCTTCTCGAAAGGAATATAGAAGATCTCTGAATAAGGATGAGTATAAAACTCTTCATCCGTCGCCAGTTTCCATCCGTCAGGAACACTGACGACCTGCATATGGTATTTTCCGGGCGTGCCGCGGAAGACGGCCTTACCCATGTCCTCGGTTGTCGTAACCGGCGTGCAGGCGGTATCGGAGCAGAAATTGATCACGGCGCCGACAATATCCTCACCGTTCTCGCTTCCGTAAGCATATACGGTATACGTGCAGACAGCGAGATTGTAATTATCACCCATGAACTGGCCGAACCAGTCAAGGAAACTGTCTTTCGAGACATCAGGCAATGTGCCGACAGTCTTCGCAACGATGCGGCATTCTTTATCGACAAGAAGCGACGTGGGATACGCATCCGCATACTTGTCCATATCTGTTCCTTCTTCCCTTCCGACAGCGAACTTCAGTCCCTTCTCTGCAGCATAATCCTTCAGTATCTCCATTGTATCGGTTGGCTCACACGAAAGAGCGATGACAGAGACCTTATCAGAGCACTCTTCCCATGCTTCCTCCATGAAAGGAAACTCCATGGCACAAGGCGGACACCATGACGCGAAAAGATTGATCAGTACCAGCTCATGATCCTTCAGTTCCTCTGACAGCGTGAATCTTGAACCGTCAGTACAGTCGACTGAAAAATCCTTTATGAACTCGTATTCTATGTTAGCCTGAACAGGCTTGGATGCCTTCTCTGTTGTTGCTTCTGTGACATCACCCGCCGAGCAGCATACAAGGCACCCTAGTGATAATGCAAGTGCCACTATTAGCGAGAGTGTTTTGATATATTTTTTCACGACCGTCCTCATATAAAACATGGATTTCGACGCCATTATTTTAGCATACGAGCTTCGGCTCATTAATCTGAACCCGTGATTCCCGACAGCATATTTTTTTCGCTAATTCGAAAAAACAGCATCAAAAAAGGGCTGTCTCACTAAAGACAACCCTTCTTTACTGGTTGCGGAGGCGGGACTCGAACCACACGACCTCCGGGTTATGAGCCCGGCAAGCTACCAACTGCTCCACTCCGCGATATCACGCTGCACTTATAAAGGAATAAATGGTGCTCGTGACCGGACTTGAACCGGTACGGATTTTACTCCGACGGATTTTAAGTCCGTTGCGTCTGCCGATTCCGCCACACGATCCTATCCGTAAGTGCTGAATGATATTAACATCATGATTGTTCATAGTCAAGGCTCAAGCTCACCAAGTTCTGTCAAAACAGACAAGAAACCGTAACATTAATGTATTGATTGAAAACACATATTCGCTACAATTGAAATAATTATTAAATAAAAAGGAGATTAGACTTATGCCTAACGATCCTGAAAGTTTTAACTTTGACGGCAAGAAAAATCCTTCTGATAAGGATGATTTTATTGATTCTTCCTTTGCTGTTCAGTTCAAGCCCGGCGACAAGACCGAGTCAGTTGCCGATAAGCTGAAAGAGTCAAAAGAAAACATCGATAAGAGCGGTGCCAGCATTAACAAAGGTCAGACCAGCAGATTCAGCGGTTTTGAATACAATTCCGATAACGATAAGTTCCTGGATGAGTTTGATAATTTCGAATATGATTCATCCATTACTGCATTTAAGCCTTTCAAAGCACCTGCACCGATGGAGCCCGCAAAGCCCCAGGCAGAAGCGCCTAAAGCAGAGGAACCCAAGCCGGAGATCAAATCAAATGAGCCGGTCTTCCCCAAGGACGGCGGTACATTCGACAAACCCGCTGCAGCACCCAAGGCTCCTACACCCGAGAAAGCAATTCCCACATTTGATGATGGTGACAAAGGAAAAGGCGTTCCCAAGACAGCACCCGCAAATGACAAGCTCTTCCAATCCGGAAGCGGTCTTGACTATGCGACTTCAGCACATGACAAGAAGACAAGTCCTTTCATGAATGCTGAGAAGCCCGAAGCTCCTAAGCCGATCGATGTTGATATCCCGCCGGTTAATAAAATCGAAGATAAGCCCGCTGCACCTGTTGCTCCTACTGCTCCGCAAAAGCCTGCAGCACCTTTCGAAAAGCAGAAGCCGGCAGCACCCGGAACCCCTGCCCCCCAGTCAGCAGGCTACAGACCTTATCCTTCAGCAAATAAGACTGATGTCTTCACGACACCTACGCAGGCAGCTCAGGCTGCACAGGCAGCATATGAGGCAGAGAAAGCTGCGGAGGCAATAAAGACCGAAGAACCCGTAAAGCCTGCTCAGCCTTCAAGACCTGCTGATGTCATTCCCGATAAGAGACCTGAAGCGGCACAACCTTCCACACCTGCAAGCGTAATTCCTGAAAAGAGACCTGAGGCAGCACAGCCTTCAAGACCCGCTAATGCAGTTCCCGAGAAAAAGACGGAAGCTCCTGCACAGCCGGTAAGACCTGCTGCACAGCCCGCTCCCACAAGGCCTGCCGCTTCAGCGAAGCCAGCAGAACCCGCTAAGCCTGCATCGGCACCTGTGAAGCCTGCAGAGCCTGCTAAGGCGTCAGCTCCTGCATCCAAGCCCGCAGAAGCTCCCAGATCAAACACAGGAGCTGTCGCAGCATCTACGGCAGCAACAGCGGCCGCTGCCGCAGCTGTAAGACCTGCAGCACATAAATCCGAGCCCGTTAAAGCACCCGCAGAAGCAGAAAAACCTCTTCAGAGACCCGCTGCATCCGCTCCCTCAAAGACGGCTCCTGCCAACGCAGCTCCCGCTAAGCCTGCAGCAGCACCTGCATCTGCAAATGCCGCACAGGTCAAAGCCACACCTGCCCAGAGCAAACCCGCCGCTCCTGCGCCTGCACAGGCAAAGCCTGCTGCTCCAGCAAAAACAGAAGCGCCTGCAGAACATGCTCACAGACCGGGTACAGTACAGAATCAGCCTGCACAGCAGGTTCCTTCAAATTCACCTTTCGAGCCTAAGAGCAAGCAGCCTGTAGCAGCTACAAGAGGCGTTATAAATGCCAACGCTTCCGCTCCGGCAACCAATCCTCATCACGATAACAAGACGATCTCACCTGTAACAACGGTCAAGACAAAGAAAAAGAAGAAGGACCCCAAGGCACAGAAAGATCCTGGACTTGCAGGTCTTATCACTTTCCTCGCTATTATCGTTGTAGCAATTGTTGCTTTGTGGATACTTGATAACACGACTGGTCTTAAGAGTCTTTTCGGAAAGAAGGCTATCGAGACGATCGCAACTGTTGCAACTGAAGCACAGCCTACAGAGACTGAGACCGAAGCTACTGAAGCAACGACCACTGAGGCAACCACAGAGGCTACCACCACAACAACTGAAGCAACAACATCAGAAACAACCGAGGCTACCACCAAGGAAACCACTGAGGCAACGACAACTGAAGAAACGACAACCGAAGAGACTACAGAAGCTCCGAAGCCCAAGCCGACTTCAGCAGGTTCGACTGCCGCAGGCGCCTGCGTTACTGACTTTGGTACAAACTTCACTCATTTCTACACCACATCAGACGGCTTCAAGTTTGATATCGAACTGAAGAACAAGAGCTATACAACAGCAAATCTTGCCAAGTCTCTTAAGTGCCTGGATCTCAAACTCTTCTGCGACGCAGACATCACCGATGTTACTGCCGAAGGCATGACATTCACAGGTGACGATAATTTCTACAAAGGCGTACCTGATGAGGTTACGGTAGAACCCGGCGAGACATTCACGATCACGGTCTATGTCTCCACAAGTTCAGATGTAAGCCAATATGGATACAGCTACGCATACTTCGACTGGTATAAGTAATAACGGGAATTAAGAAAACGACAGGGCCGTTTCACAACACGTGAGGCGGCCCTTTTCTTTTAGCATAATCACGGCATACTATTACAGCGGATACTTTTTGAAAAAATAATACCTGAAATCTCAAAACAGGTATTAGACCACAATCATCACAATGAATGCAACGAATGAGTTTTCAAACATCCGACTTTTCGTGCCAAAAAACTTGGAAGAAAAGTCGGATTTCACGATTTCCGACTATTTGTCCGACTTTCACGAATAAAACAGTCGGAAGAAAACTCGGAATACAAACCGCATATTTATCAGTCAGGTTTTCTGTTGCCCCGGACCATTACCTTATCCCACTCATTATCCCTGACCAGATACAGGATCCCGGCACCGCTTCCCAAATAGGCTTCGTATTGCGAATTCAGGACATCCTCAAATTCGCCTTCACCGGCCATTATAACATTGACCAAATAATTCTTCGCAGAATCGGGATAAAGCGCGGAATAATCGACACCTGTGTTTACGTATTTGAAAACATCCGGTCCGTATCTTACGCACATGCTTCCGTGATGAATAAACTTTACTTCATCCGCAGTCTGCCTGGCTGCCTCATATGAAGACTCTGCGCAGATATCTTTGTCCACATACATTTCCCTGCCGGTCAGGAGATATCTGTCATAAGTAAACGGATCATCTGAAGAGAGAGCGCGTATACGCTCAATATTCCCGGGATCAGATATCCAGTTAAGATAGACAAGACATGCTAGTGGATCCGAACATGCAGACGGCAGGAATATCTTAGTTCCGTCTTCATGAAGATAATCCTCCTGCCAGGCTGTGTAGCTGCCGTAAAGGTCTTCAAAGGTGTTTACCGCGATATAATCCGCTTCTCCCCCGCAGGCATCGTGAAGGGCTTTTATGTGCGAATTATCACCGTTGCCATAAAGATAATCGCATTGGGCGCAGAAAGCGCCGACATAGCCATTTTCGATGGGTTCATAAGACTCTTTTGATGACGGTCTTATATTCATGAAATCATCAGGGATCAGATCTTCCAGATACCATTGATTCAATATCTTAAGGCCTTCTTTATATCCATCCTGAGCGATCCTGCAATACCCGGAATCGAAAAACTCCCTGTCGCTAATTGACGTATCAAGGCAGGAATCAAAAAGTGGTTTTGCGCTTATGTTGGGTTCCGAATCAATGAAGAACGGGATCATGTCGGAAGCATCTTCGCCCAGCAACAGCTCCGAATTATCACGGAAAGCCGTAAGGCAGTTATGGAACTCTTCTATGTTAGAAGGCTTCTCGAGGCCGAGCTTATCAAGCCAGTCGCTTCTTATGAAAGTGATCCTTGCGTCAGGACAGTCATCCTTTGCTGTCAGATACCATATCTCAGACGGATCATCGCTGCAGTAACGGATATTCTCATTGCCAAGGAAATCCGTAAGATCAGTCAGCGCATAAGAATACTCATCAAGATACGGCGACATATTGATCACAGCCCCCATCCTGTAAAAAGATGAAAGCTGGTTATAGTCTTCCGTGTATGAGATGTCGGCGGCGATCCCGTTGTGAAAATCCAGTTTGTCAAAACCGATAAACTCGACATCGATATTGCATTCTTCCAAAAGTTTTTCGTGAATATATGCGGCGACAGATGACGAATTCACATCAAGATCCGTAGCTTCATCCGTCCATGAATCAGCAAGGACAGTGATCTTACGTGTTCTCGAAAACCTTACTCCGTCAAAGTCCCGTGAATTCCTTTCGCATGAACATAACATGCCCGTTAATGAGCATATCAGGATCATGGCTGTTATTCTGACAGGCAGCCTCTGTAATCTGTGCTTAAATTGATTAAACATTTGCGCCACCTGTGGAATAACCTTCCATGCCTTCCTTCATCCTCAGACGGTCTGCCCGGTCTTGCAGTCTTCCGGTCACGATAACATGACACCCGGGTTCTTCCGAATACCATACGGAATATACCTTTCCTGTGATCACATCATATTCGATCACAGCGCTTCCGTTTCCGATCAGCGCCCTGATATCGTCAGTGATCAGGAGTCCGGTCACGCTATTGGGATCATCATTTTCGCGCGGATCAAAGGTTACCGAATAATAAGAATGGACCTTGGGATCCTTATTCGCATCTGACCATTTCTTACCGGCAACGTACCGGAAATCATAAGGTTCATCAGTGATCAAGTCACCGTATTGGGCAGAATTCATCAAAGAGGTCTGCTCCTGCCAGATACCGTCCGCAGTCAAAACATTAAGATTATCCTGAACCGCACGGTATATCTGCCCCGCTCTCGCATCCAGCCTGTCACACTCTTTAATCGCCTTATATCTCGGGTAACTGATACACACGGCTGAAGCAATAAAAACCACACCGAGGATCACCGGCGCTATAATTCCAATAAGATTTTTACTCTTCTTCCTGACAGCGGCCGTCTCATCTCCTGTCTTGGCTTTGTCAAAATCAGCAAACAAAAGGAGCACAAAGAAATTGTATGGCACTTCTGCCAGGTGATGCTCTTCAAAACACGACAGCGCACAGACTGCGAGCAATACCGCACCGAACAGATACTTCTTGTGCTTAAGCTGGACTGCCGTCATGCTGCCGAGATAAAAGACAAACGGTATGATCCCCATTCTCACAAGAACAGAAAGATATGAGCTGTCCATAAAATTATAGAAATCATCCACGATCGAGAAATTGCCGTAAACCTCAACGCCTGAGGCAAACAGGTGTACACCGTTCTCGATCATGCCTCTCTGGCCCAGAGCGAGACGTTCATGAAGAATGAGATTAAGTCTGTAGAACAAAGGATTTCCGATATCATACAATACAGCCAGCAGGACCATTAACAAAGCCAGTATCACAAAGGAATACCTGGAGCAGAAACTAATGATTTTTCGAATAGATAATACAAATACATTATCCTTCCGCCCTACTTCCTGAGAACCATTCGCGGAATGCTTTTTTCGCATCAGATCCAGCTTGAAAACAACCGCGGCGAACCATGCAAATGTTATACAGATCAGCGAAGTGTTGGAACCTGTAAGCGCATAAACTAGGATATCCAGACCTCCGACGGCAAACACTTCGCCCCAGGTGAGCTTCTTTCCGCGGATCCATAGATACGCAATGATAGCCCAGAAATAATGGGCAGCCCAATCCGTGGAGGAACGGTTATTCATCCTGTGGAAATAGAATTCATTCTTTCCAAACCATAAGAAATCATTACGGGAATACAGATTCTCAAACACACCATCCGTCCTGATGATGCTCACATATATATTATTGATAACCATAATAGCATTGCCGATTATGCCTGCAGTCAGGATATGATCGGCATTTACCTTAACGGCACCCGCAACCGCAACAGCCGTTATCAGAAAGATAAGAGCATCGTTCGAATAAACAGTGCAGACGCTGTAAATAAAATACGCAAGGCCTAACAAGACTACGGATAATGCAGCCAGACCTGTCTTCAGATCATCAAACAGCGTGAAAAAGATCCTGTATATTCCGGCAATTACCAGAAGCACCGTTCCAGCATAGAACAGCAGGTTGTAGAACGGTCCGGATACTGTGCTCGAGAGTGCGCAGGCCTGGGAAGCAAGGAAAAAGACAAGTCCATACAGATAGACTTTATCAGCATAATACCCGGTCTTTTTGCCTGCGGCATTTACTTTGACAGCGATACTTCCCATACCATCACATTATATATAATTTAAGGAGCACCTGTAACCGAAGCGCTCCTTAAAGATAATCCGTAACTGTCCGTTAAGTCAAAACCTGTTACTCACTCTTTTTAATTGTATCGAAAACAAACTTTCCTCTTCTGTAATCGATCTTCAGTGTGGCAACATCGTTAAGCGCGCCTGTAAGGAACATATCTGAGAGCGGATCCTCGACATTGGTCCTTATCGCCTTGCGCAAAGGTCTCGCACCGTACTTCTCGTCATAGCCGAGCTCGGCAAGCCTGTCGCCTGCAGCCTTTGTCATCGAGCCCTTGATGTGCTTGTCATCAAGAGACTGGAATACATCCTTGATCATGATGTTGACGATCTGGCGGATCTCCTCAGGCTTGAGGGACTTGAATATGATCGTCTCATCAACACGGTTCAGGAACTCGGGACGGAACGTCTCTTTGAGAGCGCTCTGAACGTGCTGCTCCATAGCCTCGTGAGTCTCATTGAAGAAACCGATAGTCGCCGCCTTAGCAGAGCTTCCCGCATTGGATGTCATTATGATTATGCAGTTCTCAAAATTAACATGCAGGCCGTGGCTGTCAGTAAGGACACCGTCATCGAGCATCTGCAGGAGAAGGTTAAAGACATCCGGATGCGCCTTCTCGATCTCATCGAAAAGGATTACCGAATAAGGCTTCCTTCTTACCTGTTCAGTGAGCTGTCCCGCATCGTCAAAACCTACATATCCCGGAGGGGAACCGATGAGCTTTGAAACTGAATGCGGTTCCATGTATTCGGACATGTCGATCCTGATCAGAGCTTCCTCCGTGTCGAACATGACCTCGGCCAAAGCCTTAACGAGCTCTGTCTTACCTACACCGGTAGGTCCTACGAAGATAAACGATGTCGGCTTGTGCTTCTTGGTAAAGCCGGCTCTGGTACGTCTTACGGCGCTTGCAACTGCGTGGACAGCATCCTCCTGGCCGATGACACGCTTATGAAGTCTTTCCTCGAGATTCTTAAGTTTCTCAGTCTCAGTCTCGGAAATGGACTTCAAAGGAATTCCCGTCCACATCTCGACTACGCGTGCAATGTCCTCGACCTGGATAGGATCGGGTGCGATATCGCTCTCGAGCTGGTCAAGCTCATTCTGGAGCTTATCGGCCTTTGCCTTGAGCTCTGCAACCTTCTCATAGTCTGACTCGCGCTCTTCGGGAGATGAATTCTCCATCGCGTCGATCTGCTGCTGGTGCTCGCGCTTGGCCTTTTCGAGCGCCTTCTTAGTATTGGCAAGCTTTACGAGCTTAACATTCTTGAGGTTGGCCGCAGAACCTGCCTCATCGATAAGGTCGATAGCCTTATCCGGCAGATATCTGTCTGTGATATATCTCTTGGATGCCTTTACGGCAAACTCAATTACCTCGTCAGAATATGTGACGTTGTGATGCTTCTCGTAATAGTCCTTGATTCCCTTCAGGATCTCAATGGACATCTCAACGGAAGGTTCATCGAGCATGACCTTCTGGAAACGTCTCTCAAGAGCGGAATCCTTCTCGATCCTCTTATACTCGGCAGTTGTAGTGGAACCAAGAATGCGCAGTTCTCCCCTTGCCAGAGCAGGCTTAAGGATATTGGCGGCATTCGTGGAACCTTCCGCGTCGCCTGCGCCTATGATCGTATGGAGCTCATCGATTACGAGAATGATGTTCTCAGCCTTGATGGCTTCATTTATAACGCCCTTGATACGGCTCTCGAACTGTCCTCTGAACTGTGTTCCCGCAACCATGGCAGGAAGGTCGAGCTGCCAGATCTGCATATTCAGGAGCTTCTCCGGAACAGTACCTTCGACGATCTTGACCGCAAGGCCCTGCGCGATGGCAGTCTTACCGACACCGGGGGCACCGATGAGAACAGGATTGTTCTTGGAACGCCTGTTTAATATCTGGATGCAGCGTTCTATCTCTTTATCACGGCCGATTATACGGTCGATCTTGCCTTCAGCGGCACGTTCTGTAAGGTTTGTACCGAATTCATTGAGATACTTGAGTCTCGGCTTGCCTCTGCCCTTTCCGGGCTCCTTGCTGTCCTTGCCGCCCTTCGCATCGTCACCGGCCTGGCTTCCGGGTCTTCTGCCGAAGATCGAATCAAAAATGCTGCCGGAAGACTTCTCTTCACCGCCCTTGTCGCCGTCAGACTCATCTGCGTCAGCGATGCTTACGGGCGTGGAATCCTCATCGAATTCATATGTCTCGTCATCTTCATAAGGCATGTCTCCGAACTCATCTCCGGAAGCAAGCGACTTCAAAAAATCAGTAGGATCTGCTGAGAACCCGTTCTGTGATACAAGCTCTTCAAGCTTGTCGCTCATCTCATCGATGTTGTCAGCGTTGATACCCGTTGCCTTGAACATATCGGTAACACCCGAAATGCCTGATTCATAGGCACACTTAAGGCAAAAGCCCTCATCTATCCTGCTGCCGTTCTCATAGCGGCTCGTAAAAACGATCGCATGTCTTTTTTTACAAATACTGCAAATAGCCATTATTCTTCTCCGTTATCCTCTATATCTTCCCTTATCCTGCGTCTTACCCTGGGACCGGTAAGAATGTCGTATTGTTCTTCCTCGAGCCTTGCGGTGTCGATAAAAGCGGAAATATCCTTATACTGACCGTTCTTCTTAGCCCTTTCGAGAACGGGCTTAAGGAACTGGCCGGTGTAGGACTTCTTACATTTCGCGATCTCCTCGGGAGTGCCCGTGACAACGATCTCGCCGCCTCCGTCACCGCTCTCGGGACCTAAGTCGATAATGTAATCTGCCGTCTTTATGACATCGAGATTGTGCTCGATTACGACCACAGTGTTCTTACTTTCTGTTAGGCGTTCTAAAATGTCAACCAATTTATGAACGTCGGCAACATGAAGACCAGTGGTCGGTTCATCTAATACATATATCGTTTTTCCCGTAGATCTTCTCGATAATTCCGAGGCAAGTTTGATCCTCTGCGCCTCACCGCCCGACAGCGTCGTGGAAGGCTGTCCGAGCTTGATATAGCCCAGACCGACGTCCTGGAGCGTCCTTACCTTCTTATAGATCGCCGGATGGTTCTTAAAGAACTCACAGGCCTCGTCGACCGACATATCAAGGACATCCGAGATGTTCTTTCCGTTATATCTGACCTCGAGGGTCTCCCTGTTGTATCTCTTTCCCTTGCAGACATCGCAGGTTACGTAGATATCCGGAAGGAAATGCATCTCTATCTTGTTGACGCCGTCACCCGCACAGGCTTCGCACCTGCCGCCCTTGGTGTTAAATGAGAACCTTCCTGCCTTATAACCCCTCTGCTTCGCGTCCGGTGTCTCGGCATAGAGTTTTCTGATCAGATCGAAAAGCCCTATATACGTTGCCGGATTGCTCCTCGGAGTCCTTCCTATGGGGCTCTGGTCGATGCATATGATCTTATCAAGGTTCGAATAGCCCGTGATCCTCTCGCACTTTACCCTCGTCTTCCTGGAGCCGTTGAGCTCGTGTGAAAGGTACGGAACAAGCGTCGAATTGATAAGCGACGACTTTCCTGAGCCGGAAACGCCCGTAATGACCGTAAACAGGCCGATCGGTATCGACACATCGATATTCTTCAGGTTATTTACGCAGGCGCCCGAGATCTTGAGCATCTTCTTATCGTTAACTTTGCGTCGGTTCATGGGAACCGGAATGAACTTGCTGCCTGACAGATACTGTCCCGTAACGGATTCAGGTTCGCTGATGATGTCATCAACAGAACCCTGCGCAACTATACGGCCTCCGAACGAACCGGCGCCCGGACCGATATCGATAATATGGTCTGCAGACCTCATCGTATCCTCATCGTGCTCTACAACGAGGATCGAATTGCCGAGATCCCTGAGCTTGAACAGTGTCTTTATAAGCTTGTCGTTATCTCTCTGGTGAAGACCGATAGAGGGCTCGTCAAGGACGTAGAGCACGCCCTGCAGACCCGCGCCGATCTGTGTAGCAAGTCTTATCCTCTGTGCCTCACCGCCCGAAAGCGTCGCAGACGACCTTGAAAGCGTCATGTAGTCCAGACCGACATCATATAAGAACTCCAGCCTCGCCCTTACCTCTCTCAGGATAGGCGCCGCGATCTCAGCGTTCTTGCCGCTGAGCTTTAAGTCAGCGAAAAACTGTATCATGCTCTTGACCGACATATCAGTAAGCTCGCTTATATTAAGGCCTCCGACCTTAACCGAGAGACTGTTCTTATTGAGCCTTGCGCCGTTGCACACAGGGCAAATGTCTATGCTCATATATCTCTCATATGAAGCCTTCGCATCCTCGCTTCCGGACTCTCTCCAGCGCCTCATAACGCTCGGGACGATGCCTTCCCAGTCGGAATAGTAATCACCGCTTCTGGGATATATGGAATTCCTTGTATCGACCTTAAGCATCTCTCCGCCGTTGCCGTAAAGGATTATCTCCTTAATGCTGTCAGGAAGCTTGTAATAAGGCGTGTCTAAAGAGAACTTGTACTTCTTTGCGAGCGCTTCGATAAAGCATCTTCCCCAGCTCTTCGGATCGTCGAAATTCCATCCCGCTGTCCTTACAGCGCCTTCATTTATCGAAAGTTTCGGATTGGTAATACATAGCTCCGGATCGACCGCCGTAAGCGTTCCTATTCCCGAGCAGTTAGGACATGCGCCTTCCGGACTGTTAAATGAGAAGCTTCTCGTATTTATCTCGCCAAAGGATATGCCGCAGTCAGGGCATGCAAGGTTCTGCGAGAAGAACTCCTCGCTAGTCTCATATGTTTTCTCGCCCTTATCGTCAACAGTCGCGGTCTGGAGCTCCACAAGGAGCAGTCCGTCAGATAGCTTCAGCGCCGTCTCGCAGGAGTCGTAGAGCCTCGTCGTATTTGCTTCCTTGATAACAAGCCTGTCTACAACGACCTCGATCTCATGCTTGTTGTTCTTGTTGAGGCTGATCTCCTCGTCAAGTTCATAGGTAATACCATCGACTCTGACTCTCGCATAGCCCGTCTTCCTGAAGCCTTCGAAAAGCTTTCCGAACTCGCCCTTCTTTCCCCTTACGACAGGCGCATACACAATAGCCCTCGTTCCCTCGGGATATACCTTGAGCTTATCGATTATCTGATCGATGCCCTGTGACTTGATAGGCTTGCCGCAGTTCGGACAGAAAGGCTCTCCGACTCTTGCGTACAAAAGCCTGAAATAGTCATATATCTCCGTAACAGTACCGACCGTCGACCTCGGGTTGCTTACCGTTGATTTCTGGTCAATGGAGATCGCAGGCGAGAGTCCTTCTATACTGTCCAGATCAGGTTTGTCGAGCTGGCCCAGGAACATCCTCGCATACGAAGACAAAGACTCCACATAGCGTCTCTGTCCTTCAGCATATATCGTATCGAATGCCAGTGAAGACTTTCCCGATCCCGAAAGGCCGGTCAGAACGACCATCTTCCTTCTCGGAATATCTATATCGATATTCTTGAGGTTATGCTCTCTGGCTCCCCTGATCTTAATGTATTTATTCTCTTCCATAATCATTTTTGCCTTATTGAACAAAAAGACGGACATCATGTAAGATGTTCGTCCTTCCTTCATAAACTGGTGACCCCAAGCGGATTCGAACCGCTGATTGCGCCGTGAGAGGGCGCCGTCTTAACCACTTGACCATGGGGCCTTGTTTGTTTGCCCGAGTATATTACCACAGGTTTACTACCTGCGCAAGTATAACATCCGGCTTAAAAGGACTGTTAGCTTTTTTATCAGCATTTTCGGGCCAAAAAGTTGATAGAAAAGTTGATTTTCGCGAAAAATCAACTTTTATGACAGGTTTTCACCCTTGAAATGTTGATAAAAACTGATGTTTTTCTGCACCATATCCTGACATGAAGTTAATTCTTTTTTCGCAACATATCCAGACAGGAACCAGACTCACATTCTCGCATTAAATCCAGGCAAGAAAAAGGGCGCGAACCGTGCCGCGCCCCTAATTTTCATGAAATCAGATAATATCTGTCCTCTTATCCGAAGGAATGTACGGTCTTCTCTTGTTTACGCACTTGAACGCAGGTCTCATGATACGGCCTCCGGAGACAAGCTCCTCGATCCTGTGCGCGCTCCATCCCGCGATCCTTCCGCATGCGAAAAGCGGCGTATAAAGCTCTGTCGGAATGCCAAGCATCGAATAAACGAGTCCTGCAAAGAAATCGACGTTGGCGCAGACGAGCTTATCGGATTTCTTGACCTCATGGAAAACATCAGGCGCGAGCTTTTCGACGAGAAGATAGAGATTATAAAGATCCATATTGCCCTTCTCTTTAGCAAGGATCTCTGCATACTTCCTGATGACAACGGTTCTCGGGTCAGACAAGGTATAGACTGCGTGACCGATGCCGTAGATAAGTCCTGAATGATCGAAAGCTTTCTTGTTGATTATATCGGCGAGATACTGCTTGATAGCCTTCTCATCCGTCCAGTCGCTTACATGCTCACGGAGATCCTTCATCATGCCGTAAGCCTTGTTGGATGCGCCGCCGTGCTGTGGACCCTTGAGAGAGCCTACAGCGGAAGCAATAACCGCATAAGTATCAGAACCTGTTGATGATACCGCGTGAGTTACGAATGTCGAGTTGTTTCCGCCGCCGTGCTCAGCATGGAGCACGAGCATGAGATCAAGGATCCTTGCCTCAAGCTCGGTAAACTTGCCGTCAGGTCTGATCATGTGAAGGATATTCTGAGCGGTGTTATATTCGGCAACAGGAGCATGGATATAAAGGTCCCTGTGCTCGATGTAGTGGCGTCTTGCCATATATCCGTAAGAGATGAGCACCGGGAATCTCGCGATGAGCTCAGTGCACTGTCTTACGACGTTGGATATCTCCGTCGAATCCGGATTGTCGTCATATGAGTAGAGAGCCAGGACAGATCTTGCAAGTTTATTCATGATATCCGGCGAAGGCGCCTTCATGATCATGTCTTCCGTAAATCCGTCCGGAAGAGGTCTTACATTCGAAAGAAGCTGATTGAACTCCTTAAGCTCAGACTCAGTTGGAAGCTCGCCCGTAAGGAGCAGGAACGCTGTCTCCTCATAACCGTATCTTCCCTGCGAGAAGAAACCGTTTACGAGATCCTTGACCTCATAACCCTGATAGAAGAGCTTGCCCTCGACTGGGATCCTGTCGGCATCGTCAACGATATAGCTCATGACCTCGCCAACCTCAGTAAGACCTACGAGAACGCCGGTACCGTCATTATTGCGGAGTCCGCGCTTAACGTTATATTTGGTATAAAGATCCGCATTGATATGCGACTTGACTTTTGCCACTTCGGCAAGCTTGTTGATCAGCTCTTTGTTCTCTTGAGATTCCATTGTCGTAATCTTCCTGTTCGCTTATATTACGCGATATATTATATTACTTTCGCCGTAAAGGAAACTGCAAACGGTTTTACGAATAATTATGCAGTCTTTATGCGTTTAATTGTTTAGTTCGTTGATAAAAGTTCGTTGATAAATATGTGCTGTTACAACAGTTTTGAGAGTTCGTACCCTATTACGGCTGCGGCAACAGCGGCATTCAGGGATTCAGCTTTTCCCTTCATCGGGATCTTAACGAGCTTGCTGCATCTGTTCGCCGTCTCATCGGTCAGTCCGTCTCCTTCGTTGCCGATGAAATACGCGCACGGGAGTTTAAGGTCTCCTGATCCGGGTTCACTGCCCTTGAGATGCATTGCAAGAGTGTCTATTTTCGCGCTGCTAAAGAATTCAAAGCATTCATCCATCGTCTTTCTTATGACCGGAATATGCCACACAGAACCCATAGTTGCCCTGATGACCTTATCGTTATACGGATCGCATGTCGTAGGGCTTATTATGACCGCAGTAAGTCCGAACGCATCCGCAGTCCTTATCATCGTTCCGAGATTGCCCGGATCCTGCGTATTCTCAAGCACCAGATAGATGTCTTTGCCGTCATTATTGAAAGGGATCCCGCTTTCTGCCGCCGGCTCCTTAACGATCAGCGCAACACCCTGCGGATTGACCGTTTGCGATATCTTCTTGAAAACATCCCTGCTAACGACCATTGGTTCTATGTCTGGCGCAAACTCTGCCGCCCAGCCGGTCCTGTCTTCGGAAACGATCACTTCCAGCGCCATCTGCCCGCTCGCTAATGCCTCTTCGCAGAGCCTGGTGCCCTCGAGATAGATAACGCCTTCAGATCTGGCATTATCTCTTTTGGTCAGCTTCGCGATTCGCTTGACATTCGGATTGTCACGGCTGGTAATGATCTGCACCTTGTATGGTCTCCTTTTTTCGCTTGGCTAATTATATCAGATTAAGTCTGAAGTCAGTTCGAAAAACATTCGAATAAGCCTGAGGGCATCTCGAAAAACGTCCGACTCCATGACCGACATTTACACTCGTTTTGTCAATCAAAAAGTCGATTATTTACGGGAAACCGACATTATGACCGCCTTTCAGCCACATTTTATCGATCAAAAGTCGGTTTTTCGCACACAAAACAGCACCACCCGTCAAACGGGTGGTTTATTGTTTCGCACGCTTCGTTCCTCGCGTTCTCGACGGAGTCACGTCTCCAAATAAACAAAAACTGCGCAGGATCACTCCTGCGCAGCTGTTGGATTCAAATTTAAATTGTTATCAGAGAGCTGCCTTAGCCTTCTCAACGAGGGAAGCAAAGCCTGCTGCATCTGTAACAGCGATATCGGAAAGAACCTTACGGTCAAGCTCGATGCCTGCCTTCTTAAGGCCGTCCATGAATCTGGAGTAGCTCATGTCGTTAAGACGGCAAGCTGCGTTGATACGAACGATCCAGAGTCTTCTGAACTCTCTCTTCTTATTTCTTCTGTC
>JAEEGL013853608.1_pt1 | contig 39805 bp, 41 predicted proteins | sample 9134231 | NCBI WGS metagenome assembly JAEEGL01 (sample SAMN16246548, study PRJNA631951) | gut metagenome | biome: gut microbiome; feature: rumen; material: fiber-attached | host: Bos | place: Iran: Karaj | collected 2018-10
TCCATTTTAGATAAATCTACACAACTTAAAGTAGCATCTGCACCAAAAAATCCATTATTAGAAGCAACAAATGAGTCTACAATTGTTGGAGCAAGTTCAGATCCGTTTTGGTTAGAGTTTTTTGATAATTGATTTAGAACCTTCTTATAGTCCCACCCTGTTCCAGGCTCCGTTTCTTCTGATGCAATTAAGTAATTTGCATTGTTTTTTACAGCATATGCTGTTTCAACATTTGCCATTAAGCATGCATCAAAACCAATAAAATCTAATTTCGTTCCAAAAGAATCTAAAGCAGATTTTAATTCATCTATTGTTAAAGATTCATCCTCATCCGAATCATTTTCATCATGTCCGAAACCACTTACAGCGCCTCCACCATGGTCCCAAAGAATAAGTCCATACTTATCAGCTGGATAGTTTTCTTTTGCATATCTCAAGAACTCTGCAAGAGTATCCGCTCTTGACATTAGCTTTTTTCCAATATTGTCTTTTACAAGATTTAATTCCCCATTTTCAACCTTATGAATTTGATTTGTTCTACTTGAAATTCTATCATCATACCAGCTTGAAGCACCGCCAGTATAAATAAGCAAGTTTACTTCATTTGCAAGCTGAGAATCAAGCATTTCTTCAATATCATCAGAAGCATAACCAGCATCTGATTCAAGATCTGATCCACACAAATATACCATTAATGTGTATGTACCATCACCTGCATTTGCAATAACTTCTTCTATTTCCTCATCATCACTAAAAAGCCACATTGCAATTAGTACAATAATTATAAAAATTATTAACCCTTTTTTACTTTTTTTCTTCTCCATATAACCCCTACCATTTTTTAACATCGTTTCTTGTATTTTATATGCCAAAATCAAATTAGTCAATATTAATGCTTGAAGATTATGTAAACTTCTGTTATAATATATATAGTATTGACTTTGTCAAATTCCTTCGGTACCACAGCATGACAAGTCACAATCAAAACTTTGAGGAGGAACAAACACATGATGGCTCGTAAACTTGGAGACAAAAACGCTCTGATGGTAATCCACGCCTTCGAAAAAAATCCCAAGCACTTTGGTTTCATCAAAACCACCGTCAAGGATCTTTCAGAGCTGATATCGCTGTATTCGCCGCCCAGCATGCCCTATCACAGTGATGTCTTTTCCTTCAGAGCCGGTGTGTGGATGGTCATCATCGTCTCTCATGGGGACTGGATCGAAGTTACCCTGGCGAATCCCTATGACCTGAACGAGCACTACACCGTATCCAGTTTGGACTAACGAACCATAAAAAGGGAGACCTTTCCTGCGCCCGTAAAACGGCGCAGTTTTTTTATTTTTAAAAATAAAAATAGCAAATCTTTAAAGACTTGCTATGATTGGATTCATAAGTAAAGTTCGAACTTAAGGCCTTCGGGTTATGAGGAAGGTCAAATGCCCGAAGGTCTCCTCTGCAACCATTGATATAAAACCATTTTAAAACATTAAAATTTATTTTTACCCTCTATATGCCCTTTATATTTTTTTACATATAAAAAAAGCCAAAATTAATTTTGACTTTCTATATTATTTTTATAAGACTTTTATTATTGTTTATATTTTGCAATATATAAACATTCTTAAATCTATATTCTATTTGTTTTAAACTACTTTTTATTTTGTCCAGCATATCTTCACACATTTCATCATCATGAAAAAAATGGGTATAATCCTCCAAATATATTACTAGAGTAATTGTATTATCATAAGTATCCTTATTATTTTTTTTATTTGCAATTCCTTCCACCTTTACTTTTATCTCTTCTAAATCTTCTTTTAAATCTCCAATTTTTACTGAACTATACCCTTGTTTATTTAATTCAATTGCAATATCCTTGTCTTTTTTCGAATATAATGGATATGTTATTTCAACTTTCTCTATAATTTTGCTTTTTTTATAAACAATTCCATCATAATTTAAAACATTCCCTTGTTTTTCAGCTCCAACCCATTTAAATCTTATATCTGTATCATTTGAATATTTCAATTCTAAATACTCTAGCAATACTAAAAATTCTTCGAACAAATCTTTATATAATCCTTTTCTTAGTCGTGCATTAGCTATTCTTCTCTTGCTTTTTGCAGTATTATCGTATATTTTATTATAAAATTCTCTTTGTTTCACTATACTTCTAGTTCTTTGCATTTCACTTTTTCTCATATTTTTATCTCCTTTTATTATGAGTGTTATCCTAAATCATTATCTACTATATAATTCATAATTAGTAAATCAAATCCAGATTTTTTCAATTTTTTTTCTAACTCACATAATAGATACTTAGCATACGGTGATCTAGTTTCTTTTTTATAGTTTTTTGAAAATCCTGCAATATAAATTATTTTTTTATTTAAAAATAGTTTTAAGAACTCTTCTTTTTCTATTTTTACCTTATCTGTATTATCTAAATTTTCGTAATACTCCTCCAATAAATTTTTATTAGTTTTTAGTACTAATTCTATCATACTTGAAGATGTATTTATTTGATTTTCCAAATCTCTTACATTTTCTCCATTGAACACTCCCTTATTACACATTAAATATGTGTTTTTTTCATCATAAAAAATCAAATCTGCAAGTTCTATAGATTTTATCTCATGTTTATGTACAGTAATTATTCTTTCATCTTGTTTAAATAAATCATTATATTCATCTTCGTTATTAGCTAATTTTAATAAATCATATTTTTTTAATATATTTTTAGATTCTTCCTGTACTGCATCATATAATGCTTTATATTTTTCATCTAACATATCAAAAAAATGTTCTTCAAACACATACCATGTACCATTTAGTAAATAATAGCAATATTTTTCATCTTCTATACATCCTCTAAGTAAATTTATTATTTTATCCGCTACAATAACTTTCTCTCCATTTTCATTTACTGTTTCTATTTCGTATTCATTTAAAGCATCTTCTATTCTTGTTTTATATAAGTTTCCTTTATCATCCTTTAGTGTATCTATAATATCCTTAAATTCTATAGGTGAAGAACTCTTATATATACATCCACCTTCTTTAATTAAGTGATACTCACAAGAAGTAAAATAATATTGAGATATGTCATCACTCAGTAATTGGAATTTATCTAATTCATCATTTAAAATGCTTTTTACCATTATTTCTTTCAAATATGAAAGCTTAATTCCTTTTTTTCTTATAGGCACAAAGTAGTTTAAAATAAAGTTGTCTTCTTTTTCTTCTAATTTTGATAAAGTTTTTAAAATAACTTTTAATTCTTCTAACGAAATACTTTTTCTAATAACGACAGAATCTCCACTCGAAATAGATATTTGTTTATTATCTTCAATCCCAGATACTCCAAGTTTCTTTGCTATTTCATTAGAAACCTGTATGCTTAATTCCCTATAGATACTTCCTAAACTATCCTCCATAGATACACTAGTTGCATTCTTTGTTGTTCTTTCAGTCGATAAATTATTTCCTGTTATATTATTCTCCACTACTTTTCTAATTATCGGATTATTTTTTTCTACAATTTTTGGAATCAAATATAAGCCATAATTTTTTTCTATAAATTTACTTATATAGCTAGCTCCTCTTCCTCCTGTCATTGCGTAAATTTTGTTATCTACAATAGTGAATAATATATATGATGTACTTTCATTTAAAATTTTATAATTTTCAATATCTTCTAACACATTTCCATTATTTATCATATATTCCACAATATTTTTCCATATAGGATTTCTTTTACTTTTTATAAGCATCAATGTAAATTCATCATAATCCGATATTAGAACATTATCTTTCCCTTTTTTTATACAATTCCTTAAATATTCTATTATTTTGCTTTTAATGCTATTAGCATTTTCTCCTTCTTTTAGTGATATAATCTCTTCAACTTTTTCAACATTTATTTTATATATGCTGAATTGAATTAGCTCATTATTTTCTCTCATTGAAATCCCCCTTTACTATTGTACAATATTTAATATGCAGAATTTGTCGAAACTTGTCACTAATTATCAAAAAAAGCAAAATAATTTGTAAAATTAATTACATTATTATTTTGCTCTTCTTTTGTTATTTATTTTCAAAATTTTTGTAACATTCATCAACAAATTGCTTCAAAATTTCTTTTTGTTCTTTTGTAAGATTATATTTTTTATCATTTTCTATTAATACTTTTCCGTTTCAGCTAAATATTTCTTAAATAAATTCATATCTTTATTCATACTTATAATCTTCCTTCTCTTCCGCAACCATAATGTCTAAATCTGTTTTTTCTTCATCTATATCATAAGTAATCTCATTACATTTGTTTATTCTTTGTCTTAGATATTCAGCTAAAGGTTTGTCCTCGCAATATATGTAACAACCTTTTTGTCCTCTTGTCATAAGTGTTCTATAAGTATTCTTTATAATTTCATCTGCTATTTTTAATGCCTTCTCAGGATTCTTTTGATACATTGTTTTAATTCCTTTCAAAGAATTATCTGTACTTGCTCTTTGAGTAAAATCAGTAACTATTCTTCCATTTTCATATCTCAAATCTTTGCCTATAATTACTCCCACATAGTCAAATTCTAATCCTTGAGATGTATGTATACATCCTACTTCATTTACAGATTCAGGATCTATTGCCCATGTTGAACTGTTTCCCAGATTCCAACTCATTTTAAAGTTATACTCTGGTATAACAATGTCATAAATATTTGTATCATTTTTTCCTTCTTTAATCCAGTCCCAACAATACCCTGCTACTAATCTTGCTTTATTATTTATTTTGTTTAACTCAAATATTTTATTCTTTATATCATTTGGATTGTCTATCACTTGAATATCATAATCTAAATCAAATCCATCACTATTAGCTGTATTTCTTATTTCTAACACATCATCTAACCAAGCTAGATATCCATCTGAACCATTACATCTAAATTGGGATTCAAGTTCTAATATTTTTCTTTCTTCTCCAACTACTCCATATTCATCTAAGTATTTTTCAATTTCAGCTATAGAACCTATATCAAATATGTCAATTCTTTGCGTTTCATCAATAAAAAATACTGAAAATTTTGCTGCATTTATAATTTCTTTTATTTGATTTTCTCCTTTATTCTTAAACATACCTGATTTTTCATTTAGTCTATGTGCCTCGTCTGCAAGAATAACTCCAATATCATCTTTGTTTGATTCAGTGTATACTCCTGAACCCTTAAACATATTATCTATTTTAGAAATCTTTTCTTTTTCTTTTAATTTTGCCTTAAATACAGCTCTTGGTGCTGCATTTTTTGTTACATAATGGCATACCATTTCATATGGTTTATTTGTTAAATCTGATAATAAGTTAATTGCCAAAACTGTCTTACCAGTTCCTGGTCCACCTTTAACTATTAAACATCTTTTTTTACCATCGTCATTTGATTTTTTTGCCATTTCAATTGCTGTTTCGTATACTACCTTTTGGTTATCTAATAGTATAAATTCTTTATTTTGTTTTACCATTTCAGCAATACAATCTTGTAATGATTTAGATGGTTTTATTTTTCCATTTTCTATTAAATATAAGGTTTCCTTATCATCACCTTCTGTAACATATTTATTTATAAATGCTCTCAATTTAAGATAATCACCACTAATAAATACAGGGGCCTTTTCTATATAATCTTTATATTTATCTGATAATATTGTTTTTGGTTCAACGCTTTCATAATTGTGCAAATAAGCACATGGTAATAATTTGACATTATCTCCTTGAATATTTTCATTAAAGTCTTCAATATATGCTGCATAAGACCATGCTTGATAAGATGGATGTGCAACTTCTCTCATTGCACCTCCTGTAAATGTTCTAACAATTCCATCTTGTCCATCAACAATTTCTGCTTCAGTCCACTGTTTCAATTCTATAATAATTGCAACATTCCTTTTCTGATTATCTCTTCCTGTTATTATAAAATCTATTCTTTTAGATGTATATGGAATTTTGAATTCTATCGCTATACCACTATTATTTGGGATACTTGAATCATTTAAAACATTATTCATATACATCATAGAATTTTTCCATGCTTCTTTTTCTCTTGGATTAACATTTTGTCCAACTTTTAATCTATATAATTGTTCAATTATACTTGCAATTTTGTTATTCATAACATCATTAACAAATATTTGCTTTGTTGCTTCGTATACTATCATAATAATTTCCCCCATTAATTATTAATATACGCCATAAGGTTTATGTCCTTTTGGTATTTTATTCTTTTGATAATACTCTCTCAAATCTTCCCAGTCTCCATCTTTTGAATATATTTCATTTATTCCATCAAAAACTATTTCATGGTTTATGCTTTTAACCTGTAGAATATTTAAATTTATAAATGACATATCTACTATCCTTTTTTGAAACATTTTTTGATCATACATCAAAATACAAATTCTAGAATTTATTGGAAACATAATTATATTTCCATATGTATCATATCCTACAGATCTTTCATTTTCTATAGCAGTATCTAAAGCATGTCCATTATCTGAAGTATATAACAATTTTTCTGTATTATTATATGCTATTATCCATTGATGATTATAAAGTATTTTTGCTAGATCATTAAGATCTTTTCCTTTAAACAATGATATAAGCTGCTCTATTTTTATATCTTCTTTTGTTCCTATCTGTTTTTCAATCTTATTATTTATTTCTTCTTTATTTTCATATCCTTTTGCTCTATACAAATCACTTTGTATTAACTTTATTTTTTCTCTAAATTCTTCTGCTGCTTTTCTTAATTTTCTACCCCTATATATAAAATAAGCTAACAAATAAGAAATATATTTTTTATCTTCAAAGTTTAAGCAACAAGAATCTTCAGATTTATAAAAGTCAATACTCATGCAATTATAACAATTGTTTTCTATTTGATTATACTTCTCAATTTTTCTTATTATTTCGAAATATTTTTTTGAAAAATTTTTTTCATAAATCTCATTATGCAATTTTTCAAAAATATCTGTTTTTATACCCTCTATTTGGATATTATTAAAATCTTTTATATATCCAATTTTTTCAACCAAGTTTGAAAAACTATGTAATCTATCTTTATTATATATATTAATCGAATATCCATTTTTTACTTTAACTGCAAAACTGTTTAAATAAAATTGAGGAATCGTATGGTGTCTTGTTGAAATATTATTTTCCATATATATCACCTCATATTTTATAACTTATTATATTTTGTGCTTACTCCCTTTGCTTTGTCTACTGGATATTTTTTTCTTGTTTTATCTAATTTTTTTAGTATTATTTCTCTTGGATCTACTCCTAATTTGTCAGCCATCATAATACAATATGTAAATACATCAGCTAATTCTTCGCTTACTTCATCTTTATTATAATTAGTATTCCATTGAAAGCATTCCAATAATTCTCCTGATTCTATTGCAATTGACTTTGCAAGATTTTCTGGTGAGTGGAATTGATCCCAATCTCTTTCTTTATTAAATTGTTCTATTTCTTTCATTAATTCTTCCATATTTCTCATCTCCATTTATATATAATTTATATCATAAATCGACTTTTTTCTCAATATTATAGCAATTTTTGCACAAAAAATAACTCCAGCATCTGCTGAAGTTATTGATATCACAATATTAAATCACATTATTCATACCCTCTATCTGCCCTCTATGCGGTAGATTTTAATGATTTTTAATTTTCTTTAATGAATCTTAAAGTGCTTATATATCAAGTTGTTTATGGTTTTTTTGTCGTTAGTTCTTGATTTGTCTATTTTTAATAAAAAATGCTCTCAGTCAGAAGCTGAAAGCATTGGTATTATTGGTTGCGGGGTTTAGTTCCAGAAGTGTAGTTTTTGTTTGTATATCAATAGATACAAGTATTTTTTTGTCGATTTTTCGGTACAAATTCTATGTAAATACTGCTACATCAGCAAAAATCGACACAACCATTGATTTTATCGGCATCATATAACATCATATAAAGTCATATAAGTTCATTAAAAATTTTAAAAATCACCTGCGTTGCAGTACTAATTGCAGTACTAAATGATTCTTGAAACCACAAATAAAATATGATTTAATAAAATAATCAATTATAAATTTATATAAGGAGTATAAAATGGATAAATATATCGTTGAAATAGCAGAGGATTTATCTTTTAACCCTAAAGAATTTCCTTTATCACATGAAATAAAAGAATTGCTGATAAAATATTCAAAAGATAATATTACTTTAGCCAATGGCCAAAAAATTTTTTTAAATATTCCAGATATGGAAAAAGAGAAAATGTTTGATTACTTTCAGAGAACACTTATAGAATTTATTGAATCTGAAAAATTATTAAAAAAATGTAATGACATTAAGGCCACATATATATCAAATATAAATAGTATAAATAATACAAGCTCTTATGTAAAAATGACTTTTGATATAATAAAAAATATGGACATAGTTAATAAATATATTTTTTCTGTTTTTAAAATACATGTAGATGGCATTAATAATTTTAAAACCGAATATGTTAATTGGATAAAAAGAACTACAAAAATAGAAGATAACGTTATAGAAAGATGGATATTGATACACAATATTAGATGTAAACTTGAACATCCCGAAAGTTTAGAAACAACATTCTTTTCTCGAACACAATCAGAGGTAATTCTTCCTAAAATAAAATATGAAGAAGAATTTTATGATTTACTGCAACTTGCTGAAGATGCATTATCTTGTATATGCTTATTTTTTAAAGCAATAATAGGTGCCACTTTACTATATAGTAAATACTTAATAGCATTTACCGATGAATCAGGAAATGCCCTGTATAGGAACTAATATAATTTTATTAAAAAATATATTGTTAAAGAATAGTAAAACAGAGTTTGATTAACTTTCAAACTCTGTTTTTTATTTATTTAATTTTTACTTTGATATTATTGTCTATAACAACAAACCATTCTCCAGAATTATAAGATTCTTCAGATATCTCAAACACATCATTGTCTGTAACAGATATGCCAGGATTTAAATCACTTAATACTTTTCTATTAGGGTCTTTTTCAGTTGCATAATATGAGCTTGCACTAATATCGGCACTATATGAAGTTCCATTTCCATCTACCAACTTAATTGAAGGAAAATTCCAAGTTGTTAGTGGTTCTGAAGATATATTTTTGTATTTCCAATCAACTGTAACATAAATTCCGCCTTCAGCTGGTTCGGAATTTACATATGTAGATCCAACTCTTTTTGCAGTACCAACATTTTCAATAGTAATTTCACAATTCTTTGTTGAAACTAAATCACCAACATTATAGACAGTATCTTCTTTCTTTTGCGAAGATGTACTTGAATAAGGAGCATTAGATGTTGAATTATCATTTCCTCCCATTGCACCACCAATTATTCCCAATAAAATAAGTACCAATATTATTGTTAATATGATATGTTTTTGAAAGAAATTTCTTTGGTCCTTACCACATTTTGGACAAACTTTTGCAGAAGAACTTATTTCTTCTCCACACTCTTTGCATTTTTTTATAGCCATATTAAAACCTCCACTAAATAAATTATAAAAATATAATATCATAACAAAAAATAAAACGCAATACATTTGTTATGCATATAATGTATAAAAAGTTGTTTATACTATGTATATATTAATGTATTGCGAGGTATAATCATGAAAAAATTTAAAATCCCATCTACTCCACCCACAACAAATAAATGTATAAGATTTCCAAATGATGTTATTATGAATGTAGAAAAAGCTATTTCTGGAAAAGATTGTACATTTACAGCATTTGTAATAGAAGCTGTTAGAGTTGCATTGGAAAACATAGAAGAAGATAAGTAAATTTTCATTAAAAAATTATCATGATTAATGATATTAATCATGAAAAATAGCGAAAAGTGGTGTTAATTTTTCAGATGGATTTTTTTACAAATGCTATAACCAAATAATAACAAAAAAGTGCTGATTTCTCAGCACTTTTTTCTTGCGTGTAGTTTCCTCCGCAGGACTCGATTTTTCTATTGCAGTAATTTCAATTGTTTTATAATATTATTTTTTTGCTCCGCGTTGCAGTACTATTGCAGTACAAAAAATAAAAAATGGCTTGAAATCAACATTTTCAAGCCATTAATTTTGGTTGCGGGGGATAGACTCGAACTATCGACCTTCGGGTTATGAGCCCGACGAGCTGCCAACTGCTCCACCCCGCGATACATTAATTAAATAGCATACTTATTATAGTACAATGAAATAGTATTGTCAAGAAATTTTTAAGAAAAAGTCCTATTTATTCACAGTTTGATAACAAATTGTGGATTTTCTATATTATATTTTATTCAATATTTGTAAAAAAATACCAACAGAAATCAAAATAATCTAATACCCAATAAGGGTCAATATGAGCCTATTTTCATTTATATATTGTAAGTTACAGAAAATGTGATATAATCAATATATAAGTGAGGTATTGTATGGAAAGTTCAATTCCAAAAGTTCATACTCAAAAGATTTTAAAGAGCAGAGAATCTTTAGCAAAAAAATATGTTTCATCTATATTAAAAGAAATAGCTCATTTTAATCCAGAAATGTTGGAGTTCATTAAAGAACTTGATGAAAATGTAAAAGCAATAAGAATGGAAAGAATTGATCAGAATTTAGCAAGAGCTAATGAGTGTGCAGAACTTATAGGAAAAAATATTGGAAACAAAAGACGATTAGAACATCAAATAGAAAGTATGGGAATAGAATTAACTTTTCCATTCGAATATCATCTTAGTTTAGGACGCTTTTCAACAAAAAATGGAAGCAGGAACTCTTTTTCAATATATCCAAGATTTAATGGAGTAATATTGTCTAAAGCCATGCTTACAGATGAGGGCCTAAAAAAATTAAGAGAAGAGTATGCTAGACTGTTAGAAAGAAAAAAAGTATTAGAAATAGAAGAACACGAAACTGCATTACAAATTAAAGAAAATCAAAGGAAATTGAAACATGCAATTTTGAGAAGAACAAAGGCAGATCTAAATGATCGAATAGAAGATGAAAATGAAAAATTAAGTATTATTAAATCTCAAAAAAACGATGAAGAAAGAGTAAGAAAAATGCTTGAAGTCGTTGAGAATTTATCTCCTGAACAAAAACAAATAATCATTAAATATCTTGATGTCTCAGCTGCATTATTAGATATATTAAGAGTTATAGACTCTTATAAGAAAACAAATTCGGATATAACAAGCTCAAGATATGATGACGAAATTATACCAGAAGCTTTTATGAGAATAATCAATCAAAAAGGAATGACCAGAGAAAATGTAATTGGGATATTTAATATGTTTAAAAGGGTTGAAAAGAAAGTAGAAAACCAAGCATATTCTAGACAACCAACAGACAAAAAAGATTTTAAAGTAGAGAATTATAGAAAGGTAATAGAAGGATTCTTGAAATATGTATATGATCCAGAAAAACCAGTTGCAAGTCAAGAGTTTTTAAGAAGATTCGATACCCCTGCAGTTGATGGTCCAGAAAATCAAATGCCAGAACAACCTGAGGGAGAAGAGCATTAAGAAAAATTGAATAATTAAAATAAAAGAAATACCTTGAATTAAAAAATTCAAGGTATTTTTATAGTAAAAATCTATTTTCATTTCTAATAATTTCAGAAGTTTCATCTGCAGATAAATTGCTGGTATCTAAGATATATTTTGAATCATAGTTATATTTTTTTAAGTTATTTAAAAGTACAATGCAACGTTCATTCATTCTACAATCTTCTAGTCGCTCAGAATCTCTTTTAAGGAGAGTTTGTTCGTCTACAAGTAAAACTACAAACTTAGAATTAAATTTTTTAAAATTATCTCTTAAATTTGAAAGAGCATCAGGTGTAACTATGTAATTAAACACAACATCATAGTCATCCTCTAAATATGTTTTGATAGTTGATATACAAACCTTCCAAAATGTACCTAAATGATTACCATCTTTCCAAGCCTCAACGTACCCACCAACAACTTGATGATAAATATCATCACCTTCAATTAAAGCAGATTTTGAGCTGGAAGTAGCAAGCAGTTTAGATACTGTACTTTTTCCAACGCCTGCAGGTCCAGTTATAATATATAAATTTGGCATTTTAAATCTCCTTCTCTCCTAAGTCTTGTGAAAAACGAAGTAAATATCCATCTGGATCCTGAATTAAAAATTCTTTGTTTCCTAAAAGTTTATTTTCTTGTCTGTACCAGTTTTCTTCTATATCAAATGTTATTTTGTAACCTGCATTTTTTAAATTATTATATATTTCGTCTAAATTATTTATTTCTAATTGGAAGTTAATCCCATTTCCAAAAGGGTAACTAAGTGTTCCAACATCCCATTTATCATTGCCTGTTAATTCTTGAAGCATGAACTGTATTGCACCAAAGCTAATAAATGCAAACTTGTTTTCAGGTCTATCATACTCTATTTTGAAGCCTGCAGTTTTATAAAACTTTAAACTGTTTTCTATATTTGAAACAGACATTTCTGGTATGTTTTTTGAGAATTCTAGATATCCTTTAGGTCTTATAATTTCACTTTCAAAAAAACGTTCTTGAAAAAATGTAAGAGTGCGAATTTCTGCATTTGAAAAGGAAACATCATTAGGTACTAAAACCAATTTGTCATCATTATCATTAGTTCTATGAATTATAGCAATACACTTTCCAGTAAAGCTTTGAATTGGTTCATATATTCCTAAAACATAGCAATCTATTTCTTCACCATCACCACTTACAGTATCTGGAACAAAACCATAATTGATAGGATAGAAAAGCCCACCATTTGGATGTTCTGAGCCAAGTGGCCTATCAATTTTGCAAGTTATTTCTTTTTCTAAATAGTCTGTAATTTCCATAGCAAATCCTTTCTATTTTTTAGCAACATCTACCAAGATCATTGTACGCCTTGAATTTTTTTCTTGCATACGTTTTCCTTTCTAAAAAAGCTGACTATAGATATTTAAAGATTTCAATTGGGTAAAGAATTTTTGAACCGTTTTTAAATTCTTCCACATCAACCCATATAGCATCTCTATCACTATCATCAGCATCTTCATGTTGAACATATTTTTCTTGGTAGTATTTTTCAGGAATATCGATTGAGTAGAATAGAACCAACTCATGTCCTGTTTTACCTTCGAAAGTAAAAATGTTTTCAGCGATTCCTAGAAATTCTTTGACATCAATTTCGATATTAAGCTCTTCTTTAAATTCTCTTTTAAGAGCAACATCACTTGTTTCTGCAAACTCAATTCCCCCACCTAAACATCTGTAAAAATAAGCATCTTTTTTTCTGTCATAACCTCTGCTTACTAGTAATTTGTTTCCACGTTTTGCAATTCCTAAAACGATTGGGCGTATCTCTTTGAACTTATCCATAAATACCTCCTAAATTACTTTATTGCAAGTATTTTATAACAAAATAGAGAGAATGTCGAGGGATTAAGGAAAAATAGAAAATGAATTTGACAAAATAGCGATTTTGTGATAAAAATAAAGTGAATTAGATAGTGTTTGAAGCGGTTAAGAAGTGATTTTAGGAATTGCTGTCTAACCGCTTTTTTGGTTATTTAATAAATTTCGAAGAAAAGGGATGATAAATATGAATAGCACATTAGTAGCGTACTTTTCAGCGACAGGAGCAACTAAAAGATTAGGACAAAAACTTGCAAAAATATTACATGCAGATACTTTTGAAATTGAACCAGAAGTAAAATACACAGAAGAAGACCTAAGATGGCCAGATAAAAGTAATAGAGCATGCATGGAGATGAAAAACAAAAGATTCAGACCACTAGTTGCTAAAAAACTAGAAAACGTGGACAAATACGATAGAATTCTTTTAGGATTTCCAATATGGTATTACACAGCTCCTAAAATAATAAATACTTTTCTAGAGGAAAATAACTTAAATGGAAAAGATGTATATGTTTTTATAACAAGTGGCGCAACACCTGTTGATAAAAGCTTAAAGGATTTAAGAAAAACCTATCCAAATATTAATTTTATAAGTGGTAAAAGATTCAATGGAAGCTTTTTAGAAGAAGATGTTTTGGATTGGGTGAGATAAAATGAAACAAATATGGAGGTAGTGACCCAAAGGTCATAAGGTCTAGTCTTACCCTCACAACCAAAAATACCAAAACTATATAAGTTTTGGTATTTTTTATTATATGTCAAATTCAACTTTTGTTCCACATTCTTCGCAGAACTTCTGACCTTCTTCTAATTTTGCACCACAATTAGTACAAAATTTATTTTTCATAGCAGGTATAACTGGCTTTTTAGTTCCACATTCCTCACAAAATTCGCTATTATTTATGTTTCCGCATTCTGGGCATTTCCACTCTTTTGCCTCTTCTTCTACAGATTTTTCTGGTTCTACAGTTTTAAAATTTGTTTCTGCGTTTTCTGGCTCTTCCTCTACAGAACTTGAAGCATCTGGTTCTGTTGTTTCTATTTTACCTGTTTGCTTTTCCTCTTTACCAACTATTAGTCTCTCAAGTCCTTCTCCTATTAATGTACAGACAACTATACATACTATTGCTCCTAGTATTTCTCCTTCACCAATAGCAAATCCAGCAACCATTATTCCTATAAAAATAAATACACCTTTTATCATATATACCTCACCAAATATTTAGTTTTAAGTTTTTATTCATTGTTTACTTTTGTTCCACACTTACCGCAAAACTTTTGATTTTCTTTTAATTTTTCACCACAATTAATGCAGAATCTATCTTTCATAACAGGTATAACTGGCTTTTCAGTTCCGCATTCTTTGCAAAATTTTTTACTATTCATTTGTCCACAATTTGGGCATTCCCATTCGACTGCCTCTTCTACAGTTTTTTCTGGCTCTACAATTTCAGAATCTGTTTTTACTTCTCCTTGTTTTTCTCCAAATGCATCTAATACTATTTTTCCGGGTTTTTCTCCTATTAATGTACAAACAACTCCGCTTACTATTGTACTTGGTACATCAGATTTCTGTTTTTTTTCATCATTTTTATTAGTTCTCGATATTAATCTTTCAATTCCTTCTCCCACTAATGTACAAATGACTACGCTGGCTATTACACCTAGTACTTCTCCTTCACCAAGAAAAACTCCAGCAACTATTATTCCTATAAGTATAAAAATACCTTTTATCATATATACCTCTTTAAATATTTGAATTTTTTCTTCTAATTCATTTTTAATATTATCACATTTTAATTATTTTTTGAATAATTATAAAAAACAAAAATAAAAAAACCGTTAATAAACTTTAACGGTTTTTATTTATTAAATTTATCTATATTATCTTTTCTGTTTAATCATCCAGTCTAACAAATCTGTATCTTTATAAACATTTGTTACTGTACTATGATTTGATCCAGGTATTATTTCATAAGTATATCTTTCTTCTCCTACAGCTTTGTTTCCTCTAGCTACAAAACGCTTTGACTCTGGTTTAAATGCTGTTTCTGTTCTGCCTGTTCCATAATATTCAAATATAAATCTTACTTTTGTATTTGGATATGTTGTTGAATTTAGATATCTATTGTCCCTTAAAGCTACTGGTACACACGCTGAATATCTATCAGGGTTTTGAGCTGTTGAGCACCATGCTGCATTTGCTCCTGTACTATGTCCTGTAATTGAAATTCTATTTTCATCTATATTAAAACTCTTTTTTACATCTGAAATTAATGCTGGTATAGCATCTTGTTGCCATGCCAAGAAGCCTACTTCTGTTCCTCTTTGAGGAGCTATTACTATAGCTTTTGGTTTAACATCTCCATCATATAGAAACTTTGGTAAAGATGCTCCAATTACTCTTTTAACATCTGAACTTTCTTCTCCCCCACCATGTAAATATATAATTAATGGAATGTCCTTATAAGTACCTACTTCAGAAATATGTGGTACATAAATCCAATATTCTACTTTTCTATTTTTACCATATATAGTAGCTTCTAAAGAATTTACCCACATTCCTCCTTTATCTTCTTCAGGTTCACCTTCCACATCTTTAACATATCCGCACACGCAGACATTGCTTCCATCTTTGAAAACATGTGGTTCTATTCTAGTGTCCAAAATATTATCATCACAATACTTACATACTAACAAATCACTATGTCCTTCTTTTCCTCTATTATAATAACTAACTGTGTAATCGTGAACATGAGCTGGAGCTATTGTATTAGAAACTGTATTATCTATTCTATTTGATATTGTATTAGATACAGTATTTCCTACTGTGTTTGTAACACTATTTGATATCGTGTTATGTGTTGTATTGTGTACTGTATTTTGCACTGTGTTATGAACTGTATTATGTACTGTATTCTGAACCGTATTTTGTACTGTATTTTGTATTGTATTCTGAACCGTATTTTGTGCTGTATTTTGTACTGTATTTTGTACTGTATTTTGTACTGTATTTTGTATTGTATTCTGTATTGTATTCTGAACCGTATTATTAGAAATAGTAATAGGTTCAAGTATTATTGAAAAATAAAAAACAACTGCTACTGGAATAAAAAACAAAAATAAAATCATTATTAACTTAGATAAAAGATCTCTCATAGTAGTCCCCCTTTTTTAATTTTTTTAATTTAGTCGAGTTCCCACAACTTTATTATATCACCTTTTACATGTTTTTTCAAGTTTTCCAAGGCTTTGGGGATTTTAAAAAAATATTTTTCTAAATACAACTATTTGACTAAACGGCCAAGCCGTGCTATAATCCAAGCACAACTTAATATTAGGCCCCCTTAGAACTTATCGACATTGCACATATCAACCAATAAATATTGAGGAGGGATTTTCTTGAGTAACAAAGGATCACCGATGTACAAGGTAAATCAGTATCACTTAGATGCTTCTGCAACTAATGATGGTATTGTCGTATCATCAACCGAATTTCAAGATGTTCAGAAAATCAGTGCTGTCACTTACTACAATGAGGAAGGAAAAATCGAATCGAAGATTCGGAATCAAAGCATTGGGATTACTCTCAAAGACTATTTTGATGCACATCCAGAATTCTCCAAGTATCTTCAACGTTGTGTTTCCTTCACAAAGATCTGTTCATTTGCTGTACTGTTACTTATCAGCATGCTTGGAAATACTATGTTAACCGTTTTCTCGATAGTTTTCATGGTATTTTGCATTCTGACTGAAGCAAATAAAAACTTTCCCGACTACATTGCACACATACTGTATGCTCGACACTTCAAATCTTGCTCAAGATATCATTCTGCTGAACATATGGCTGCAAAAGCATCAATTAAGCTTGGCCATGCTCCATCTCTGGAAGAGATAAAAAAAGAAACCCGATTCGATGTTAGCTGCACAACCGCCGAAACAATTTCACTCATGCTCACATCACTTACTAACTCTATTGTTCTCACATTTGCTAGCGTGTTTGCTACCAAGTACTTCATTATGGCATATAGTGCTGTATCATCCGCGTTTCTACATGTTTTGTTGGCAATATCTGTAGTAGTTCTCGTCTTCTTACTGAGAAAACTTCTACAGTTTCTGGATATCCTAATAGAAGAATTGTTGAAAATTGAAGATTTCATAAAGGTTTTCCAGCGCCCAATATTGTATGTACCAACAGATATAGAGCTTACTCTTGCTGAAGAAGCATTTAGAGTTCAACAGACTATCAACCAAGAGATTGCAGAGCATCGTGAAGAATATGAAACTGATTCATACCGTGTGGACCCTGATGACAAAGCAACTATTTTCGAACTGAATAATGGTAAAATCTTTAAGAGCACTGTTGACGAGTACGCGAATTTTGTTCTCTCAATAATCAATGCTCAAAAAACAAACGATGACGAAACTCAAGAATGAAAAAAGAGCCTTCAGCTGTAGTGCTGAAGGCTCTTTCATTATTTATAATAAATATCTAAATCAACATCTCCCTCTATTCCATCTATTCTTCCTGTACTTGCATTTTGCCATAATATATATTTGTTTTCATTTGTAATCTCTGGTAAATTTGTAGAGTATCTTGCAACCCAAAGAGTATAATCTTTTAAATCTAGCCAAACATTATTTAAATAGTTTTGACTAGCATATAACATTGTTTCATATCCATTTTGTTCAAGTCTTTTACTAAATGCATCATACATCTCATTTAGCATGTGCAAGTTCATTTGCATACTATTAAAATAAGACCAGCTTTCCCAGTCAAATGCTACTGGAAAGTCTAATTTATCTCCATTTAATGCATCAATTATAAATTCCGCATTTGAAACAGCTGTCTTTACATTATTTGCTTCTGAATACACGTATATTCCAACTTTAAGTCCAACAGCTTTTGCATTTTTATAATTTTCTCTAAACGTATTGTCCATCACCAAATCTGAATCTTTGTCTTTCATTACACCAATTCTTAAAATTACAAATTCGCATCCTGCATCTTTAACTTTTTGAAAATCAACTTCACCTTGCCATTTTGAAATATCTATTCCAACCATAGTATTATTTGTTTTATAATTAGAAACATGATCTTCAAAAGAAATAAAGTTATCTTCTTCCTCTTCAGGCTCTGGATCTGGTTCTTTTTGTTCAACCGTTTTCTTTGTTTCTTCTGTTTTAATGGGTCTTTCTTTTATTGTAATTTGAGTTTTTGATGTTGTTTCATTATTAGCAAAATCTGATATTATAAACTCCACTGGATATGTTCCAGCTTCTAAAAAATTAACATCTCCCTCTATTCTTAATTTTGGGTAAACATCGTAATTATCTGCATAAGCAATCTTTTTGGCTATATCATCAATATCTTTTTGAGAAGCCTCATCAAGATAAAAGCTTGCTGAAGATGCTGGTGCTTTGATGAATATTGGTGGCACTGTATCAATTACTTCGTAATTAATATCATATTTAAATTTCCTAATACCTTTATATTTATACTTTATTGTTACTTTATGTGATCCTGCTGTATTAGTATCTAATACTTGGTTTTCTGTTAGTATTTTGACATTTGTGTTTCCAATTAAATCATATAATTTGGTTGTCTCATCATATACCTCTATTGCTTTCTCTAATGTCTGTATTTCTGCTCCTTTTGGCATTTTATATCTGTTATAAAATACATATCTAAACAAACCAAAAGCAATTATTAAAACAAAAATAATATATCTTATTTTTATACCTTTCATATAATCACTCCATTTATAATTTTAATGCATTTCAATTTTATCATATATTGACAGCAAACGCTACAAAAAAAATTGGCAAATGCAAAAAAAGATGATATAATTTGTTTATTGAAAAATGGGGTAAAATATATGAAAAAATTGTTGTTTTTGATTATCGCAATTGTACTATTTATAGTCTCAATGCGAGTAGGAAATAAGATTATTATTAAAATCCTAGAAGATGACAAAAAGAAAAATGCTACTGAAAATACTCTTTCTTTAGCAGAACCTATTGAAAGAACTTATATTGAAGAAAGTGGTGAATTAGGCTTTAATTCATTATTTGATGATGTAAATGAAAATAATCTTATATCAAAAATGGATTATAATTCTTCAGCAAAAATGTATTATAAAGTAATCACATCTGTGAATGATTACGAAACATATAATAAATTTTTTAAATTACCAGAAATGAATATACAAAATTTTGAAAATTATTTTATTGTAATTTTAGTTAATGACAGTGAGCGTGCAATTGATGAAACAGATTTACAAATAACAAAAGTAATTGCTGATGGTCCTTCAACATTTGTAATCATGAAACAAAAAAACCCAGCAAGCGCTTTTCAACTAAATAATATTTTTTATGCTGTTGTGGAAAAAACTCAACTAACAAACGACCTAATAATTGAAATAGAAAAATAATATTTAAAATGAATTAGTTTTTGCTAGTTTCTTTTTATTTTACTGTAATAAAGTCTTTCATTCCTTCTAACTTTTTCTCTCCTATTCCGCTTACATTTTTCAAATCTTCTATGCTACTAAACTTTCCATTGTTCTCTCGATATTGTATTATTCTTTTTGCCATTGCTTCTCCAACTCCTGGAATTTCGCAAAGCTTACTTTCATTTGCATTATTAATATTAATTTTTCCATTTACACCATTTGGTGATGAATTTTCAATCACATTTTCTCCATTTTCTGTGGATATAATTTCAACATCTGTATCACTACTATTGGGAATATAAACTTTTTGTCCATCTTCCAATTTATATGCAAGATTTACTTTGCTTAAATTTGCATTTTGTGTTATTCCACCCGCTTTTTGAATAGCGTCTTCTATTCTTTCTCCTTCAACAATTTCAATTACTCCAGGATTATTTACTTCACCAGTGATATATACTTTTATTTTGAGATCATCTTCTTTTTCCTCTACATGTATTTCTTGGACTTCTACATCATCAATGGTAATTTCTTCAGCTTGATTATTAATTTTTAAAAAATATATGGCTCCGTCCTGCCACTAAAATAACCACTATACAGATAATTATAATCTCTTTTGGTGTAATTGATTTTAATTTTTCTATTATTTCCATCTTCCTCCTTTCGCAAATTCTTATTTTTCTCTTAACTTATTGAAAAATGTCGAATATTGATATAATATATTTTTGTAATTTCAATTATGAGGTATTTTTATGAAACTAAGAGACAAATTATTGTTAATTGCTTTAGCTATCTTACTTGCAATTATTACTCCTCAACAAAATACATATGCTGCTACGCCATCAATTGTTTCAGAGTCAGCAATATTAATTGAAGTAAGTACTGGAAAAATAGTTTATGAAAAAAATTCTACTAAGCAAATGTTTCCTGCAAGTACAACTAAAGTTATGACAGCAATTTTAACAATTGAAAATTGTAATTTAACAGATATAGTTACAATATCTGAAAGTGCATTAAGTAATATTCCTCAAGGATATGTAACTTGTGGCTTAGTTGCAGGAGAAGAATTAACAATTGAAAATTTATTATATGCTTTAATGCTCCCATCTGCTAATGATGCAGCATATGTTTTGGCAGAGCACGTTGGCGGATCTGTAGAAGGTTTTTCAGATATGATGAATGCAAAAGCTAAAGAGCTTGGTTGTACATCAACTCATTTCGTAAATCCAAATGGTATACATGATGACAATCATTATTCTTCAGCATATGATTTATATTTAATTGCAAAATATGCTATGAAAAACGAAACATTTAGAAAAATAGTTTCAACAAAAGAATATACTTTACCAGCAACAAATCGTTATGAGAGCAATGATAGAGTTTTAAAAACAACGAACAAATTACTTGAAGAATCAAGTAATAGTTATTATAAATATGCAATTGGAATTAAAACAGGATACACTTCAAAAGCAGGAGATTGCTTAATTTCCGAGGCATCCAGAGATGGTTTAGATTTCATTGCTGTTACATTAAATGGTGATAGATTTGATGATACTAAAAAGCTATATAATTATGCATATGATAACTATACATTAACAAAAATAATTGAAACTGGATCTATTGTAGAAACTATTGAGATTGAAAAAGCAACAAAAGACACAAAAAACTTAGATGTAATTATTGATAAAAGTATAACTGTAATTAATAATAAAAGTTTAGATATAAGTAGCATTATTCCAGAAATTAATTATAAAGAAAACCTTACAGCACCAATTGAAGCAAATACTGTAGTAGGTACTATTAAATATAAAGTTGAAGATATTGAATATAGTGCTAATTTATTAGCAAAAAATGATGTTGAAAAACAAAGCTATGCAATATATTTTATTGGAGCTGGAGTAGCATTATTAATGGCTTCATTAATAATTATGCCTAAAAAGAAAAAAATAAGAAGATAATACATGGTATTATAAAAGCTTGCTTTATAAAAAGCAAGCTTTTTTTAATTTATTTTCAATTCTTTTATAAGTTCTCTCGTAGCTTTCGAATCATAAACAAAGAACCATATATCATTATGTCTTTCAGATTTTCCAGGCAATTGATTACTTGTTATCTTCTCAAATTTAAAATCAGCAAGCGTTGGAACATATTTCTTAGCTTCTTTCATGTCGTAATTTGTATCTATGTTATCCATGACTGTATTATATATTTTTTTAACATTAAATACATTTTTGATACTTATTAACTGCTTTGCCATTGCTTCCATAAATGCTCTTTGTGTTTTCATTCTTCCAAAATCATTATCACCATAATTACCAGGATATGATGTTCCATCATTATTATGTCTAAATCTTAAAAGCTGTTCTGCCTTTTCGCCATCTATGTGTTGCATTCCTTTTTCTAGATGAATATGCAAGTCTTGAGTAGGATCATCATAATTCATATCAATTGGGACATCAAAATCAACCCCACCCATTATATCAACAATTTTTATTAGTGCATCATTATTAATAACTGCATAATAATCAATATCTATTCCTGCAATTTTAGAAATTTCGTTTAAAAACTTTTCATGGCTTTTATAAAATAGAACATTAATCTTATCATTTCCTATTGCCGAACTAACATCTTTTCCAACAAAAGTGTCTCTCGGAATTGAAATCATAGAAACATCAGATGTTTTTGGATTATAAGAACATAAAATAATTGTATCTGTGTGTCTAGAATCTAAGTCATCACTTACTCCTAATAAAGCTATATTTATAGGTTCCAATTTCTCAATATCTTCGCTGTCAACAAAGAAAATTGTCATAAGTGCTCCTTTTATGCCCCAACCATTTTTATATGTTATGCCACAAAAAACGCTTCCAACAATTAAAACGAAAATGAATAAAGTAAAGAAAACTTGTCCAATTAACCAGCCAAGAATACTTTTCTTTTTAGTTTTCTTCTGCTTTTTTCTGCCCAATATTTGCTCCTTTAATTAATTAGGCAAGTTTTAAAAACTTGCCTATCATTTATTTTCTTAAAATGAAATTTAATAAAATATTATTATTATATAATCTGCTTCCAAAATAAGCTTTTTGAATAGCACTAATAATTCCCCATTGACTAATTAATGGTGAAAGTAATGAAGCTATACCTAGAATTACATATATAATAACAAATCCTTTAATAACACCATATATTATTCCACCAGATTCATTAATTAAACGTATAAATGGAAAATCTGCTATTACCTCTATTACTGATTTAGCAAACAATAACACTATGCTACATATAATGTAAAGTGCTATCATTGTTCCAACTCGAACCATAAATATTGATAATTTTTCAGCAGCAAAAGTAATTGTTTTTGTTTTTATACCATCTGTTGATTCTTTAATAATCTTATTTATAAAGTTTATAATACTATCTGATATATTCGAATTTGGATCTGTAACAAGATTTCCTTCATCATCAATCATTACATCTGTTAAATTTTTTTCTATTGTAACAGTTAATTTCTCATCCCAATCTGTTCTATCTATTACCATTTGTGATACAGGCTTATAAAGTATAAAAGTAATTATTATAGCAGCTATAAATGAAACTATGCTAAATACAACTCCAACTAATCCTTTTTTGTGTCCTTCATAAACTGTTGCTACTAACGTTGATATAAGTATCATATCAACTATAATTCCAGCAATTGAGCCCCAACTAATTCCTTCCATACATACTCCTTATATATTTATTATTTCAATTTTGTTTTTATAAACTACTCCAGCAATACTATCTCCTATTACCAAACTTTTTATTTGTTTACTAGAAGTGTATTTTTTTATTTGCCAACCTGAAGAATTAATAATTTGAACTTCATTTCCTAAATTTAAAGCAATTTTATTATCACATACACTAATATTTTTTGGTAAATCACTATTTAATATATATAAATTATCTGCTTTATTCTCTACAGATTTAACAAACACTTCGTACTCAAATGAAAACAAGCCTGAGGATTGTTTTTTAATTAAAGCCATACCATTTTTTAAGTTTATATCTAAAAATAAGTCATCCTCTGATAAGTCGTAAACTCTATCATTTGAATCTGGACTTACGCTTTGTATATATGTTGAAAACATGCAAATTGCTTTTTCTTTATCTTGATAATTAATTTTTGTAATTATTTCGCCATTTTCAGATTTATAAGTATAGACAATTGACTCTTCTGGATTTGTTTTTGCTAGCTCAACAGAAATAATTTTTACAAATGATTTTATTATTGTTCCAGAATAGTCAACCTCTCCAATTGCTAAGTATTTGTTATTTGTAGAAATTGATGTACATACTGCATAACTATCTGAGATGTAGTTTCTAAATGTTTCTCTTCCAGATGGTTCAAAATATACAACTATTGATTTATAAATCGTATTTGTAATTATGATACTAACATATCCATTTCTATTAACATTTACTCTTGATATATTACCATCTACTGTATTTGTCCACAAAATATTGGTACCTGAAACTAAATAAATTTTTTGACCATCTTTTTCTGCAATAACCATATACTTTCCATTTGTATCAACAAGTGGAACAGCTATATTTACCTCAAGTTGCGCTTCTAATTTACCATCTGAATTATATTCGCTCAAATTGTTTTTACTTAATACTGCAATATATTTGTCGAAAGCATATATTGATGGGTTTGAATCAGAATTTATTTCTATTGCTTTTAAGTTTTCTTCAGATACTTCTTTTCTAAATATGTTTGTATCAATAAAACTTCTATATTCTTCATCTGTGGTATATCTTGCAACCACAATTATTATGAAGAATGCGATAAGAAAAAATATTAATATTTTACCAAATGAATTATCCTTTTTCTTTTGATCTTTCACTATTATCCCCTTACAATTTTTCTGCTGTTATCATATCAATTAAATATTTTTTTTTCAATAGATACATTTAAATTAAGTAAATCTTCATCTTTAAAAGCAAAAGCTCCCAAGAGAAAACCCTTGAGAGCTTGGTGCACCAGGAGGAATTCGAATCCCCGACCTCTCGGTTCGTAGCCGAGTGCTCTATCCAGCTAAGCTACTGGTGCATTTAACATTAATAATTATAATCTCGTTAAATTAATTTGTCAATGTCATTATAGCATTTTTATGTCTATAAATCAAAAGAAGATGCATAGTTTTACCAATGCATCTTCCTTTTTTGTCGTTTTGGATTAAGCAAAAGTGATCATCACCAACTGTCCAAACACATATGTTACCCATACCAGTATCCGTGTTTTTCTGGTTTTCATATGTGCAAATCTCTCGAAGGCTATGATTATATCAGATATCACAAGAGAAGCAGCTCCAAATACAGAAAGTGAACCAATTGAATTGGACAAGATTGAGTAGAATAATGTCATGCAGAGCGTAGTTAGAATCATCAACGTATAGATTACCACTCCCACTTCATATTCTCCAAATTCAATCCTTTGCATCATAAATTCACTAACTGTAAAGAACATCACGATGTCCACCCCGGCAAATATTATCCAGTTTCCTCCAAATTCGAGCACATACTTATAGTTTGTATCAATCAGTATGAAGTATGTAATGGAGTAAAAAAGGTGTGCCAAGAAAAACATCGCCATTCCTGCCTTGAAATCTTCATCTCTCAATGCCTTGTGATTTTTCTGATGATTGAATGCAATGTCGCCCAAAAAGCAAAACACAACAGCAACAATACAGAACCAACTGCTTGTACGGTTCTTATATAATGCCATTATGATTGCATACATGAGAATACATGCACTCATCACAACCTTGAATGGAACCATCCTCACAACCTTCTTGCAAGTAAGTGCAATTCTACTCACTTTTAGTCCCTCCTCGAAATCTCGTGCATCAGGAAATTTACTACAATTGGATACCCCAACAATGGTATTATACTAAAATTTCGGCCTATAGTCAACATAATATGTTTCAGTTTTTTATAATTTGCATCTTTACCATGTAATATAATTAAAACTTTCACATTTTTTCCCTAAAATGTTGACACATTCAAAAAAATATGTTATTATAAATAACGTTCATGGACCAGTAGCTCAGCTGGATAGAGCAACGCCCTTCTAAGGCGTGGGTCGGACGTTCGAATCGTCTCTGGTTCACCAAAACTCTTCTAAAAAGAAGAGTTTTATATTTCGAGGTGTGGCTCAGTTGGTAGAGCGCGTGGTTTGGGACCATGAGGTCGCAGGTTCGATCCCTGTCACCTCGACCAAAATGAGAGAGTTTTTAGACTCTCTCATTTTTTTGTAATCTTTTAAATTCATTGATATTACTAGGCTATATATTTCTCAATATTTTTTAGACTTTCTTAAAATTTCTCATTTTCTATTATTTTTTCAAACAAAATTGCAAACAATGCTTTTGAGTTTTGATGTTTGTTTGAAAAAACTGCAAACAACTAAAATTATATTAATTTCAATCAAAACTAATCATTTTTCAAACTTTATTTTCAAACAAACTCCCTCAATATTTTCAAACAGTTTTGGGACTTCATCTAATTATTATTTATGCAGTTATTTATAATTTCATCTTTACTAACCTGAACTATAATTTTTCTATTATCTATAATCCCTTTATTATTACTAAATGTTTCTTCCCAATACTTTTTCCTATCATCAACTATTTTTTTATTCTCAGGAGTTAATTTCTCAATATGCAAATCACTCCAAGCTATATGTCCATGAATCTTAAATATCTTTGAAAGATTTTCTACAAGTACCTTTAAAATATCTTTTTTTTCTTCTACTTGTTCAACTTCAAAAAAGAAAACAACATCTATGTCGTTTGGTAATTCTTTATCTGTTACAAAACTACCACCTATCCACATATAATCTGGTATTAGTATATTGCACATTTCCCCTATGAAGTCCTTTAAGTTTTTAAATAGTTTATGTCTTATATTATTCTTTTCGTATTTCTCAACAAATTCTCGGTAGATTTCTAGAAAAGTATATTTTTTTATGTTATTCATTAACTGCTCCTTTCTTATTCTTTATCAAAAATATTATATCATATTTCTTATTTATCTAATCTATAAATATCTTTATTATTGTCTTTAAACATTCTATTCTCCAAATAATACTCATTAACTTTCTGCAATTCTTTCTCTTTGTACTTATTGAATACGGATGTATATGTATTTAAAGTAATACTTACATCTGTATGCCCCATTAGTCTTTGTAATGCAACAGCTCTCATTCCTGCTTCAACACATCTTGTTCCATAAGAATGCCTTAAGCTATGAGTTGAAATATCTGTTATTCCAAACTGTTCTTTCATCACTTTTCTTAAATGATAGTTTGCACTTCTACCATCTGCATAATTATTATTGTGTGTCATAAAGAATTGTTCATCCTTGTTGTTTTTTGCAATTTGCATTTGTTCGATTACATAAGGTCTTAAAAATTCTGGAATTGGTAATGTTCTTGTACCTGCATAAGTTTTAGTCCCTTTTCCCATAATTACTTTTCCGTTTTTGTCTGTTGTAAGTGTTTTATCAACTTTTATTAAGTTATGCTTTAAGTCAACATCACTATTTCTTAATGCAAGTACTTCTCCTATTCTAAATCCCATATATAATTGCATTAAAAAAGCATTCTTAAAAGGATAATCTTTTGGACTTGTATTTATTAAATATTGTGTTAGATATGCAACCATCATTCAGTTTCGGATTGGTACTACTGTCAGGAGAGAACACTTTAATCCTTAGATAGGATTGGTTCGAGTCACCAGAGTAAATCCTATAATATGCTTTAACGCACATTTGGCTTGCATTTGCAGGGATAACTGCATTAATGTAAGCATAGTCTCTGATAACATCACCTTGCCAGCAAAAAACTGATGTTCCCCACGAAAGATACACTGTTGTAGTATCATGAAAGTGAGGATTACTTCTTATAGAAGGAGCTGTTTCTTCAGATCCTGCTTCTTCAGCAGAAGCAACCACAGTCATTGCAAACAGCATGCAGATAGCCATAATTAGGCTGACAAACCGAGTTACGATACATTTTTTCATTGTTGTTACCTCCATCTTGTTGTCACCATTAGCTTTTTATCTTAAAGCTCATTTCCATGAGCTTTAATTCACTATATATGATATGTATCATATGTTTTTATTATACTCTCTTTTTCCCTCATATAATAAAAAGATAAATAAAGATAAAATAGAGAGACTATAATTTTGCTATATCTTTTTAATTAGTCTTTTTGTTTTAAATAAATTTCTACCATTTTTCCATCATGGTCTAAAACAATTTTTATTTCGTTTGTCGCATTAAATTTGGTCATATCAAAAGTTTCATAAAAATTATATTTATTTCCTTCTTCCCACTTATAACTTTTATTTCTGCTTAAGTCTAATCCTGAATGTGTAAATTTTTCTCCTCTTGAATTTTGGACATAGGTTCCATCAGTAAATTCATCAAAAATATGATATCCTGTCAAATCTATAGGAGAATATCTTTCTTCCCAATCCTTGTACATTTGAACATACTTTTCTTCCCCATATATTTTTATAAATTCTTCTTTTGTACTCCAACCATCCATTCCTTTCGGATAAACTTGGTTCATCAATTCTGCTTCTTTTTTCACAAGTTCTGGATTTTTTACAGGTTCTTCAATATTAGATATCATTATTCCTAGTTCAAATCCTGTTGAAGTGGCTTTTGCCTCATATACTTCAAAATTATCATCATTGCATTCAGTAACATTATAATAAATTGGTTTATCATTACGCATATATTCAGGAATGTCTATTGCAAATTCCCAATCACCAATTAAATCTATTTTTCCAAACTCATTTGGAACACTTTCCTTAGGAACAAATGATATTTTACTAAACTTTATATCAAAATGTTTTGCCTCAGTGATTCCACTTCCTGTAAGTTGGTGTACTACTAAAATTGTATTTGTCGTATCATCTATTTCAGTAACATAAGTTATTCCGCTTTCATCTTGTGCTTCATCTATGTATATATTTTCATCTCCAACAATATACATATTTTCTAATACTATATGTCCAAAATATTCATAATTGATGTTTCCATTAATTTTATTAGCACTAAAATCCTTATACTGTTTTATCTTGTTATCAAATGTCATTTCAAACTCTATACTTAAATTGTTTTCTGTTGCTATAAAGTCTTTTAACTTTATTCCTACATCTATTGAATCAACCACTTTCTCCCCTTTTTCTATAGAAACTGTCTTATAAGTATAGTCTTCTTCTACTTTCTCCATATATCCATTCTCTACCGCAGTTTCTACTCCATTGCCACGTAAAAATCTTTCTTTTATGATTCTTTCAATGTCTTTGGCAAAAACTATACCTACAGATATTGTCAAAACAGAAACTATTGTTGCTATTATTCTTTTCAATCTATATGCTTTAATAGTATGATTATTTTTTAAGTTAACCTGATAAATAGTTCGTGTTATTTCTTCAGGAACTTGATTATTATTTTTAAAAAAATCATATATCTCTTTATCAAAATCATCATTACAAACCATTTTTTATGTCCTCCTTATTCATTTCTTTTAATTTTATTTTGCTTCTATTCAGTTTACTCTTCACTGTGTGTACATTAGCATTTATTATTCTTGCTATTTGGCTACAAGAAAGTTGGCTATTATAATATAATGTTATTATAAGTTGTTCATCATAATCCAACTTAGATATAAATTCATTAAAGTCCATTTTAGACTGAACATTAAAAATAGATTCATCAAATAAATTACCGTCTAATCCGTTCATTGCTTTATCAAATGCCATTTTATTTTTTTTATATGAATTATATATTTTATTACATTCATTTATTAGTATTTTTATAGTCCATGCTTTAAATGCTTCTATATTCCTTACTTTTTTTATATTTTTATATGTAATAATCATTGTATTTTGTATTGCATCTTTTATATCTTCATCATTTTTTAATCTAGTTTTAGCAACCCTGTATAAATCATTCTGAAGCATTTCTATTAATTTTCTAAATGCTAATTCATTACCATTCTGAGCATCTTTAACTAGTTCCTCCATTTACTTCCTCCTTTCAAACGTCTTTCTACTTAATAGATATCATTAATAAGTGTTTAAGATGCAAAATAAAAAATTATTTTTCTTTATATGTTTTAAAATCTATTGTGTTTTTAATAGTTGTTTTAATAAAGTTTAGAATTACATTTATTTTATCTTTTAGTCTTTTATTCTCATTTTTTAGATAATTATTTTCTATAGATAATTTTTTATAATTTTCTTTTAATAATTCAATTGTTTCTATACCTTTTAAGGCTTTAATTAAATATTTTTTTAGTTTTTTATTATATTTAATTAATTGCTTGTTTTGTGTTATTATCAGTTCTGTGTTATTACTATTAATTTCATATATCTTTTCAGATTCTATTTCTTCTTTTATTCGTTCATATTCTGTTAATTGCTTTAGCTTTTCAGTAGATAAATGTTCTATTCCTGTTTCTTTCCCTCTTTCTAAATCAAATCCGTTTTTTTGTCATATATTCATAAAACTTATTTTGTAACTTTTTATAGCTATCTTTTCCTTTCCAATATTCAGAACAAGCAATCTTATCAATCTCTTTTCCACTTTTCTTGTCCAATTTGTGTATAACAGGAATGAATACTATATGCATATGTGGAGTAGATTCATCCATATGTACTTTTGCAGAAACTATATATTGCTCTCCTAAATTATTATACTCTGCTACAAATGGAATGCGCCATTTCAAAATATCGTTTTGTTTCATCTTCTCCTATTTCTTCAAAGAATTCCTTACCAGATGTTATTATAAACTCACACATTACATTGCTTACATTCTTTATCTGTCCTTTTAAATCATATTTTTCTTTTATATCTCTAAACATTTTTTCGTAAGTGGTATAAGGCTTCTTCAATGAATAATTTTTTATTGTTTTCTTTTTATCTATGTCAACATTTGAATAATTGGTATTTTTTCTTTCGTTATGTCTGTATATTCCAGCTAGATTTTTCATCTTATAATTTGTATTTCTTATTATTGCATAACTCATATTCACATACCCCCTTATTCCTTTTTAGCTATTCTTCGTAACTTTACTTATATTTTAGTTTCTTAATTCTAAATCTAAATAAACACCTTCAGCAAGTGTTCTAACACACTAGAACACTTTTTCAAAGTGTTCTGTGTGATTAAGGAACAACCTTCCTTAATAATCTTTTAGCACAATTAATATTCATATTTATTGTGATCTTTTTACAAAGGACAACAAATACCATAAAATTCTAGCGAAGCTTATTTGAATATCTTAATTGTGTTATAAAATATTCATACATTATACTAATATTTTATAAAGAATTTTAGCCCACTTATTTGAATATTGGGCTAAAATCACAAGCGTTTCAAATATTGCTATATTGATATAGTGATTTATTTATGATATACTAGCAGTAATTTAAGGAGAGTGCTATGAGGGCAGAAAATGAAATAGTTAAAGATAATTTAAGAAAATATAAAAAATTAATTAATTTTTACAAAATAGAAATATTACCTAGTTTTGTTAATCAGTCTAAAACAAATTCTCAATTATTATATGAATTCTTTTTTAATATATTTCAAAATAATGATTCTGTAGTAGTAGATGAAATTAATTATGAAAAAATCTCAATGAACGAAAGCCACCTTTTTGGTTGCATTCACAGAACAAGTAACATAGATATACTTACAGAAATAAAAAGTAAATCTAATCTTACATTTGACGAAGAAGATTTCTTTTTAGAAAGTTCAACATATTTTTATATTGATTTCTTACATTTGGGAATGTCAGCAATAAAAACTCAAAAAATTCCAAGTGCTTATGAACTTCTTCAAGATTTTATTATTCAAAAATCCGAATTAAATATTGAAATAATACCATTTAAAAAAAGTGATAGTGAGATAAGTCAACTACCAATTACAAGTATCTCTATGAAATTTGTAGATGAAGATTTTGTTGAACTTAAAGACATCAATAAAAATGATTGTGAATTTAGTGAATATACTCTTTCAGCAAAATTTAAAAAAGTTTCTTCTGGATTTGTTCCTCAATTATTATCCAAGTTTAAGGGAAAATCATCTCTAAAAAAATTAACTATTTCTACAGATACAGAAGATATAGATTTAATAAAAAATATATTCACCAAATATGTAAGTATTGAACTAACTGAGAATTATAAAAATGATTTAGATAGAATAAAAAATGTTCTATGTGAGGAATTATTGAAAATTGTAAATGCTTAATTTATAAATATAATAAGCAGACATTAATGTTTCTTCTAAACTTAAACCAAAAATCGTTATTAATATAGTACAATTAACATTAAATATCCATAAAATAATGCTTAACGTTGAAAATATTAAACCACCAATTATGCATCTACCAAAAATAATATGGTGATTATATTTTTTTACTCTTTTCATTAAATCCGTATCTTTTGGTAAGCTTAAAAAAATAGTTATAGCAGTTAATAAAAATCCTATTATTGTTCCAGCTATTTGAATAATAGTAGAAGAATCATCATTGAAATTAAGCTTAAAAAAATCAATTTTGATACTTAATATATACATTATCACATATAATATAATTGTCATTGCAGGTACAGTAATATAACAATACTTTTTTATAAATTTCTTCATAAAACACCTCTTTTATAGAATTATAATTTTTATATGTCTTATTTACAATGTTTTTTTAATTAAATTTTTGTTACTTTTGATTTACAAATACCTTATTATTTCTTTTTAGTTTCCTATGCATTAAGATTCCTACCTCACTACAAAAGTATGTTTATTTTTCATCTCAATCTCTTTCACAAAAACAATAAAAGTATCATATTAAAATTTTAATACTTTCATTGTTTTTGCAACATATTCTATAATTATGCTTTTTCTTTTTACTTGTTTTCATCTAGTTTTTTCCATCTTTCTTTAAAGTCATCACAATTTTTAATTACAATTTCAAATCTTTTTATTTTTCCTAAAATATAAATATCAATTAACATTAATAATAACAACTTATTGTTTTCAAGAATCCAAATTATATCATTAAAATCATTTATTTTTACAATATCATTGATTATATAAGATATATAATCCCTATCTAGAGGATATTTATAACACATTGCAATATCTGCTTTTTTTACTGTTTTGCTTATGTTTTTTAATAGTTGTATAAACACTCTATAGTAATTTTGACCAAAACCAATATTTATGAGTTCCTTTTCACATTGCTCATACATGTTTACAACATCATGATTTATTTTCATATTGTCAAATCCTTTTACATGATAAAAATACAACCCTTTGATGTTTAATTCCGCAAAATGAATAAAATTGAACATATATGAATAAAACAATGATTCTTTCTTTTCTTTTATCATTGTTTCCAAAATGCATAAACAAGCTTCAAAATATGAAAATATATATTTGTCGAATAAACTACTATCTAATTGATTAACTTTTTTCATATATTCAGTAAGCAATGGCTTATTTAATAACTTCTCGATATCTTTTTTATATTTTTCATCTTCCAAATTAGTTTTGCAAAATTCTTTAATCATATTATCATATTCTTGTACTTTCTTTTGGCATTCATTTTTAACCATCTCTAATTTTTTACAGTCTTCTTCATATTTTTTCCCAAATTCTTTTTCTATTATATCCATTTTTTCAATATCCATTCATTATAATCTTTAGAATTTCTTCTCCATGTGTTTTAGTCTTTATTGGAGATAATATTTTAGTTTTCTTTAATTCATCAAGACTTGTTGGCATTAATTTTAAAATCTTATCTAATTCGTCATTAGTAAAAATATAATATGCTGGAACATTCATCGCTTTAGATTTTTCTTTTCTAAACTCTACTAATCTTTTTCTAATTTCAAGCACAGAATCTATATCGATATTGCTTCCTCTTTGTAATTGTTGTTTTTCTTTCTTACAATCGTTTTTATCCTGATTCTTCTTGCTTTCTTCAATCCAATCAATTAGCTCTTGTTCATAATTTCTTTCTATTGTGTTGTTATATCTATCCATTACACTAAAAGCGCACTCTTTCATGTCTTTTTGATTCCATAAACATTCTTTTTCTGTTTTTTCTACATCCGATTTTAGCAATTTCACTAGATTATCAGATTTAATAATCTTATTTTTAATTTCTTTTGGAGCATATTTTATATTTAAAATGCTTTTAGAATTTGCTATAACTACCAAAGGAACATACCAATTATCAATTTTATTGTATCTATATTGGTTTAGTAATCCTTTGTGTGTTTGTTTCCACATTTTCTTAAATACTTCTACATGTCTTTCTGCTTGTGTTAATGGAGAATAAATGCCTTCACTAATTTTTTTGCCTTTATAGTACCATTCCCTTGTAAATTCTCCTTTAGAGTTAACTGTAATATTACCTGTAAGATTTTTGCATTCAATAAAATATACTTTAGCAGGAGTAATGATAAGATAATCAATTTGTGCTTTCAAGCCTTCAAATTCCAAATTAATATCATGCAAAACATACATGCCGATATTAGCATTTTTAAGCTCAAATTCAATTTCTTTTTCTCCTTTTAATCCTAACTCACACAATGCTAGTTTTTTTGATATAGAACTATTATCAGGGTATTTCTTTTGAACTTTTTTCAATGCTTCTATTTGATATTCAAGTTCACTGTCCTTCTTATAAAATACAGTATCTGTAAACTTATTAGAGAAACTATCAATTAAATCACTAATAGCCATAATTACTCCTTTATTATAATTTGCCTCTATATTATCACATTTTTCCCCATAATTCTACCTAATTGTTTAAATTGGTGGTCCATAATAAAAATAAAAAAATAGCTAAAATCTAATCAGCTATTCTTTATTGTCTCTTATATATATAATTTTCTTTTTTTATTTATTGGCAAATTCTCTTATTATCATTTCAATTAATTCTTCAAATGATATTTCTTTATTAGCATATTTTTTAATAATCTCTATATCTTCATCAGTAACAATCATCCCCTCAACTTCTAAACTAGCCTTTATATTCTCTATATTATATTTAAATTTTTCTTCTTTTGACATAATCATACCTACCTTTTTAAATCATATATACTATATCATACTAATCTAAACCCGCTCATTAGTGAGCGGGTACAGCCGTGTTATTTATCGATTTTTATATTTTAAACTTGCTCATTACTCGCTCAAACTCGCTCATTGCTCGTTACTTTAAAACTATTAAATCACTTATAGCCATATTGCTCATTTATTGTACTAAGGCTTAAAACTACTGATTCCAAACATTTTAACACTATATTTTTACTGAAGTTGAAATATTTTATAAAGCTTTTTGTATTTACTCTAGCTTTCTTCTCTGATATGTTTTCATAAACTTGTCAAAATCAGCTGATGTTTCAAATTTAATGCCACCTCCTATTTTATTCAAAATATATTCTTTTGGAAAATGTTTTATTAAAAATTCTTCTCTTGAATCTATTTTTGACATACTATCAATTTCTTCAACAAAAATTCTAGTAGTATCCATTATTCCAAATGAATCTATAGATATTTTAGTTTCATTTGTTTTTCCAACTAGTATACTATCAAATTCAATTTTTCTACTCCAATGCCTTACAATTCGTTGAGTAATACTTTTTGTGGCTTGTCCTATATATACTTGTTTATATTTATCTAAAACTAAAATATAAATACCGCTACTTTTCTTATAAAGATTTAAATCAGAAACTTCTTTTATATTAGAATTGCTTTTTAGTTTTAAAAAATCTTGAAATTTTGTATTAAAGTCTTCATAATTTAGTTTATCAAAATAATTAAGATTCAGTTCTAAGTTTTTCATTATTGCAGGAGTATGCCTTCGTATATATTCTTCATTATAAACTAACCAATATAATCTAAATTCAAATTTTACCCACCAAGGGTAAATATTCCTATTTTCAGCTAATTCTTTAAGACCTTTTGAATTATCAAATTTTCTCCATTGTTCATTCATATTTGCATGAGTATCTATTCTGGAAAGAGCACCTTTAGTATCTGTTCTACTCGGAACAGTATAATTGCAGATATACGTTTCTCTAGTCAGTTCTTTTTTTATTTTATTTAAATCAAATAGCATATTAAATCTCTCAATACAATTATCCGTATTGTTAATTTTATTCTCAATCATTTTCTGAATAACTACTCCTTCTAATATTTTCTTATTACCGTAAAGAGCCGTTAAAAACCGTAAAATATTTTAACTGTTAATCAACTCTTCATTATTTGACACAAAGTTTACTAAATTCTCTGTATATATTCCATCTCTACTTTGTAACAAATGGTCCATTGTAAATAAATATCTAGGATATAGTTCTTTAATTTTATAAAATGGCCTATATTCTCTTTCTTCTGCTTGCTTTTCTGCTATTGATAAAGTTACTTGAATATAATAATATTTATCAAAATTCTTTCTAGCTATAAAATCGCATTCTAATCCATTAATTCTACCAACACTTAGTTTATAGTTTTTACTTCTTAAGTAATTGAACATAATGTTTTCAAGAACTGGTCCATAGTTTATTCTATTGTCAGTATTTCTAGCAAAATAAATGCTTACATCTGCTAAATAATATTTTTTATCTCCTTTTAGTGTCTGTTTTGATTTCATATCAAACAATTCACATGGATATATAATTTTTGCATTTTCTAAAAGCTCTAAATATCTTTTTACTGTTTTTCTTTCAACATTTACTTTTACATCATTCTTAAGATAATCAACAATATGCTTTATTGAAATAATATTACCAAAATTATTAATTACATAGTTTTGTATCACTTCAAAAATTGATACATTTCTTATTTTATTATTCTTCTTTATATCTTTTTCAAAAATCTGTGAAATAATACTTGCTGTATATTGCATTTTATCCTCATAATTATCATAGAATATTGCTCCTGGAAAGCCACCTTCTTTTATATATTGCTCAAATTCTAAATAAATATCTTCATTTACAGATTTCCCATAATGCTTTTTCATATCAATATATTCATAAAATGTTAATGGTCGCATTTCTATCTCAATATATCTACCTGTTAGCTTAGTAACCAACTCTCCACTTAACAAATATGAGTTTGATCCTGTAATAAAAATAGAAATATTGCCTTCTTCTCTAAAACTATTAATAACTGTTTCAAATCCTTTAACATTTTCAATTTCATCAAGAAATAAATATTTAAAATCAGAATCTAGTATTTTCTCATCTATTAGCTTTTCCAATTCTTTTGGTTTTGTTATGTTCTTATATGGTCTTTTATCAAGTTCAATATTTATTATATCTTTTTCATTTATTCCATTTGCTTTAAGTTCTTCTATTATTGATTGTAATAAACTTGATTTTCCACATCTTCTTATTCCAGTAATTACTTTAATCATTGTGTCATTATAAAAGCCTCTTATTTGTCTTAAATATTCCTCTCTTTTATATAAATCCATACTTTTATCCTTTCTAAATCTTTTTTATGAACAGATTATATTACATTTTTGCCGAAATGTCAAGTTAACGCCTGTTTTTTGATAAAGTGGTATCAAAAAGTGGCGTTAACTCTCATTTTCGTTATAATTTTACTTGTTATATATTGTATTTTGCTCTTTTAAATAACAAACATACATTATATGAATAGACTCTCTCAATCGTTAATAAAATTTATTATTTTTCAAACTTTCCTTCAAACTATATTTCATGTAAATTGCTTATATTCTAGCTTACATATCTTTTCCAATCTTCACCTCGACCACATATCAAAATAAAGAAAAAGCTTGAGAAATCAAGCTTTTTTTATTTACTTTTTTGGCTTAGTACTGCAAAAGTACTGAAAAACAAAAAAACTTTTATATAACCTTTTGTAATTATTCATATAATGTTAACTATCGTTGACAAATTTATAACTATCATATATAGCCAAACTTAATTTTAAAAGTTATAATATATTTATAATCTCAAATTATTATTGAAATGAGGTGGTACAAATGAACTTTAATGATAAACTATTAGATTTAAGAAAAAAAGCTGGTTTGTCTCAAGAAGAATTGGGAAATAAATTAGATATTTCAAGGCAAACTATTTCTAAATGGGAAATGGGAAAAAGCACTCCTGAATTAGATAAATTAGTTTCTCTTTCTGAAATATTTAATGTTAGTTTAGATGAACTAGTAAAAGATATAGAAAACTCAAAAGAAAACACAACCAAAAAAAGAACAATTAGTAAATACTTCTTATTAATCATTTGGATAATAATCTGCATTTTGTTGGCTTTTATTCTTTATAGATATTTATCTATAAGAAGAATTGTAGATGAATATAATGCGTTTATGAAAAATGCAAAACAAAATGGTGGAATGGTTACAATTATGAATACAGTTAATTCAGAAATTGATCCATATACCGCATATACCAATCATTATTTTAAGAATGATATCGAATATATTCAATATTTTGGGCTTAAAACACATGATGGTACTGGTACTACATATCTATATAAATCAGTTTATAAAGATAAACAAAATGTCTATACTATAGATGAAGTTAATAAAACATATACTATATTAAAAAGAATGTCATATTCTGATAATGGACCATTAGATGAAATTGAGAATAAAATTAATTCCAATTTATTACAATCAATTTTTGTCAAACATCCATTATTAAGAATGACATTCAATAGAAATTATCATACAAAACTTGATAAACGAGTTGTAGATCCAAATGACCATGGAATTATTGGATTGCAAAAAGGAAATTATGTAGATGGAAATGATACAATAGTTTTAATGATTGTAAAAGAAAATAATTCTCTTAACTATGTAGAAGGCTTCTATAACACAAGTGATAGAACAAAAATAGATGCTAACTCTTACTATTATAGTAATATAGGTAAAACACTAGAACTTTATTTACAAATTCCAGATTTAACAAATTACACATTGATAGAAAATAAAGAGTCAAATGATTAGTGCAAGTCTATTCAAAGAGCAGCCTGGCCAGCTGCTCTTTTTGTATAAAAAAGAGATATGTGGTCAACATATCTCATGTGTACAATCGTGTCTTCATACGATTATCGCTTAAGCTATTTTTATTATAGCTTATTTTTTATTATATATCAAATAATTTAGCTTTATTCAATTATATATTATTGGGTTCTCTTAATACAAAATAGTACTGCAAAACAGATGATTTTATATGTTCTTTAATGGAATTAAAATAAATTAAATAAACTTAGATAATGCTTGAAAAATCAATAAGTTTCGTTTTTTGTTGAAAAATAAATATTTTTGAATAAAAATAGATAAAATAATAACAAAACAGTCCATGGAGTTCTTGATTCAGTTGGGTTTAAAACATTCTTCTAGCTCAACACCTCGACCAGGTTATTTGGGACTAGTAACAATTAAAAAAAGCTTGAGAAATCAAGCTTTTTTTCATGCCATTTTTCCTGAAAAATCAAAAATGACTGCAAAACATTTTAAAAAATACTCCAGAGGAAAAATTGTAATTTGTCTATTTATTTTTACTAACTCCAAGCAATAGTCTATTTACTATTGGTATTCTTTTTAAGATTTCTATTACTATTGGTAATATAATTATTGTTCCTATAAATAAAAATATATAATTAAACAAAAAATGACTAAATTTAATATATTCTACTAAAACAAATGCTATAACAATTTGTATAGTATAATGTAACACATAAAAACTAAAGTTGTTTTTATTCATATACTTTGTAAATTTATTTTCAAAATTCAA
>JAEEGL012967783.1_pt1 | contig 39800 bp, 33 predicted proteins | sample 9134231 | NCBI WGS metagenome assembly JAEEGL01 (sample SAMN16246548, study PRJNA631951) | gut metagenome | biome: gut microbiome; feature: rumen; material: fiber-attached | host: Bos | place: Iran: Karaj | collected 2018-10
CAAGGCCGATGAGCTTTCAAAGCCCACTGATGACAGAACATACTATGAGACGGTAAGGATCAGGAGGGGAGTGCTTCTTTTTCTCGAGGACCACATGGCCAGACTTACTAAGTCGGTCAAAGGCCTTGAGGATTTCCCCGTAGATACAAAAGATATCTCTGACAAAGCATATTCATTCTTAAAGAAGATCGGCTTTAACAAAGACGGCAACATCCGCATTGTTCTTACAAAGGATCATCTTCTTATACATCTTGTCGATGTCAACGTTCCGGACAGATCGATGTTTGCAAACGGCATCAATACGAGCCTTCTTAAGTGGGAGAGACAGACTCCTAATCTTAAGATATTCAGGGGCGATTATAAGAATACCGTCAACGCTAAGTTCAAGACAGAGAACGCTCACGGCAAGCCTTTCGAACTCGTATTAAGCGATAACGACGGAAAGCTCTATGAAGGATCCATGTCCAATCTTTTCGTTATCATGGACGGAAAGGTATATTCAGCGCCTGATGACAAGATCCTTATCGGTATCACGAGAAGGCGCGTGATCGAAGCTCTCAAGAGATCCGGCCTTGAACTTGCCACAGGTATGTTCACCATGGATGAACTGATCAAAGGCAATGCGGCAATCTTCGTCAGCAGCACGCCTTTTGACATACTCCCGGTCACCTATATCGATGACCACACTTTCAATTCCGTAAACGACCCGCTCCTTAACATGATCTCGGAAGCTTATGCGGGCTATACGGAAGAATACATAGCTTCACATTTGGAGGTGATATAAATGGAAACAAAGAAGGGAAAGGTATCGGTAACCACCGAGAACATTTTTCCGGTAATCAGACAGTGGCTCTACGAGGATAAGGACATCTTCGTAAGAGAATTGGTATCCAACTGCGCGGATGCCATCTCAAAGCACAGAAGGCTCGCAGAGCTCGGCAAGGCCGAAGCAGGCGCAGATCCCAAGGCTGATTACTCCATAAAGATCATTTACGATGACGACGCCAAGACGATCGCATTCTGCGACGACGGTATCGGAATGACCCAGGAGGAAGTAGAGAAGTACATCAACCAGATCGCATTCTCCGGTGCTCTTGATTTCGTTACGAAGTATCAGGAAGAATCAACCGATAAGTCCGGAATCATCGGACATTTCGGTCTCGGTTTCTATTCCGCATTCATGGTAGCCGATGAAGTCACCATTGAGACAAAGAGCTTTGTGGAAGGCTCAGAGGCTGTCACCTGGAAGAGCGAAGACGGTATGGATTACGAGATCTCCGCTTCTGATAAGAAGGACAGGGGAACCGTCATCACATTGAAGCTCTCCGAAGAAGCGGTTAAGATCTTCGATTCCGCCACAGTCCGCATGACACTCCGCAAGTACTGCTACTTTGCACCTGCAGATATCTATTTCATCGATACAAAGGCAGATAAGCTCCATGAAGAGGCTGAGGCAAAGCGCAAGAAGGAAGCTGAAGAGAAGGGCGAAGAGTATAAGGAAGAACCCGTAAAGAATCTTCCCGTCAACAACAAGAGCCCTCTTTGGACAAAGAAGCCTTCAGAGTGCACCGATGATGACTACAAGTCTTTCTATCACAGCGTATTCAACGACGGCAGGGATCCTCTGTTCTGGATCCACCTCAACATGGATTATCCTTTCACGCTTCAGGGAATCCTTTATTTCCCCAAGACAGACAACGTTTATCAGTCTCTTGAAGGAAGGATCAAGATCTACAATCACCAGATATTCGTAGCAGATAATATTGAAGAGATCATCCCTGATTTCTTATTCCTGCTCCAGGGATGCCTTGACTGCTCCGATCTGCCGCTCAACGTATCACGTTCCGCTCTCCAGCAGGACGAGTACGTAAAGAAGCTCTCCGGTCACATCGTTAAGAAGGTCTCAGACAAACTCAACGAGCTCTTCAAGAAGCAGCGCGAGGACTATGAGAAATACTGGTCCGACATCTCCGTATTCGTTAAGTACGGCATGATGAAGGAAGAGAAGTTCTATGAGAAGGTCTGCGATATCTGCCTTTACAAGACCGTTGACGGCAAGCTCAGAACATTGGGCGAACTGACATCAGGCGATCACAAGACCATCAGATACACGACAGATCCCAAGGCTCAGGCAGCATATGTTGAGATGAGCAAAAAGGACGGATTTGAAGTCGTTATCATGAACGAAGAGATAGACAATAACTTCATGTCCTTCCATGAATACAAGAAGCCCGATAACAGATTCCAGAGAGTCGACTCCGAACTCTCCGGCAAGGAATCCGATGAGGAGACCAAGAACAAGCTTAAGGACTTCTTCAGAAGAGCGCTTTCCAACGACAAGCTCAATGTTTTCGCGCAGCAGATGGGCGCTGATTCCATGCCTGCTCTCATCAGGGAGGCTGAGCATAACAGAAGAATGAAGGAAATGCGCGCACAGTATGAGAAAATGATGGCTATGAGCAATATGACTCCCGAGCAGATGGCTGATATGTTCCCTGATACGGAAGAACTCGTCATCAACACGGACAGCCCGCTCATCGCAAAGCTCGAGGCATTGGAATCCATGGGTACAAAGACCGCGGAAGCCGACCGCCTTGCGCAGCATATATACGACCAGGCAAAGCTCGCACACGGTTCGCTTGACAGCGAAGGTCTTGAGCGTTTCCTCAGGTACAATACGGAACTGCTTGCTAAAAGCGCTGACAATATTTAATAAAGGAGAATTCCAATGAACGAGAGCGACGTCAGAAGAGTCCTGTCAGAAAAGAAAGAAGAATTCAACGTTGAAGCCGGCGGCATCCTGCATGACGTTAAATATGATCTTGAATGCTCAGGCATTACCAAGGTCAGAGTCATCAACCGCTATGACGTTTCCGGTATCACCGATGAAGAGTATGAGAAGGCGAAAACAGTAGTTTTCAGCGAACCTCCGGTCGATACGGTTTCGGACGAGAACGTCGATCTTTCAGGAGCGGCTTATGTGCTCATAATCGAATCGCTTCCCGGTCAGTACGACCAGAGAGCCGATTCCGCTGCTCAGTGCATCCAGTTTCTTACGCAGAAAGAGCGTCCGCTCGTTAAGTGCGCAAGGATCGTCGCTTTCTACGGATCTGTTTCCGAAGAAGACAAGGAGAAGATCAAGGGTTACCTGATCAACCCCGTTGAGGCTCGTGAGGCATCCGCAAAGAAGCCCGAAACTCTCGTAGACAGATACGATATCCCTACGACAGTAAAGACTATCAACGGCTTTACCGATATGGACGACACCGAACTCAAGGCATTAAGGGACGGAATGGGCCTGGCAATGAGCTTTGAAGATGTCAAGTTCGTTCAGGATTTCTTCAAGACGCAGGGAAGACAGCCTACGGTAACCGAGATCAGGGTTCTCGATACTTACTGGTCTGACCACTGCCGTCACACAACATTCCTTACACAGCTTACAGACGTCAGATTTGACGGTGATGACGAGCTCACTGAAGAGATAAAGAAGACATATGCCGATTATCTTTCCAACCGTGAGGAGATCTACGGTGAGCGTATCTCCAAGAAGCCCATCTGCCTCATGGATCTTGCTACTCTTGCAGCAAAGAAGCTCAAGAAGGACGGCAAGCTCGCTGACCTGGATGAGTCCGAAGAGATCAACGCCTGCTCCATCAAGGTCAAGATCGAGGTAGACGGCAAGGAAGAAGATTATATCTTCATGTTCAAGAACGAGACACATAACCATCCTACCGAGATCGAGCCTTTCGGCGGTGCCGCGACATGCCTGGGCGGAGCTATCAGAGACCCGCTTTCGGGTAGATCTTATGTATATCAGGCAATGCGTGTAACAGGCGCAGGCGACCCGACAGTTCCCGTTTCCCTGACACTAAAGGGCAAGCTCTCTCAGAAGAAGCTCGTTAGGACCGCAGCAGCAGGTTATTCCTCTTACGGTAACCAGATCGGTCTTGCAACAGGCCAGGTAGATGAGCTCTATCATCCCGGTTATGTCGCAAAGAGAATGGAGATCGGTGCAGTAGTAGGCGCAGCTCCCGCATATAACATCGTCCGTGAAAGACCTTCAGCAGGAGACATCGTTGTTCTCCTCGGCGGAAGAACAGGACGAGACGGAATCGGCGGTGCTACGGGTTCATCCAAGGCTCACGATACAAAGTCAGTTATCACATGCGGTTCTGAAGTACAGAAGGGTAACCCTCCGACCGAGCGTAAGCTCCAGAGACTCTTCAGATATCCCGAAGTTACAAGGCTCATCATCAGATGTAACGACTTCGGTGCAGGCGGTGTATCAGTTGCAATCGGCGAGCTTGCAGAAGGACTTAAGATCAACCTCGACGCAGTTCCTAAGAAGTACGAAGGTCTCGACGGTACAGAGATCGCGATCTCCGAGTCACAGGAGAGAATGGCTGTAGTAGTTCACCCCGCTGACCTCGACAAGTTCATGAAGGCAGCAGAGAAGGAAAACCTTGAAGCAACTGTTGTTGCAGAGGTTACCGAAGAACCTTCAATGAGAATGGTATGGAACGGCAACACCATCGTTGACCTGCCTCGTTCATTCATCGATACAAACGGTGCAAGCCAGTTCACCGAAGCAGTCGTTAAGCCTGCTGAAGGAGAGGTTTACCTCGACAAGAAGGCTGACGGCGTAGTTGACGGTGATTTCGCTGCATCTCTTAAGGGCACGCTTAACTCACTCGACGGCTGCTCACGCAAGGGCCTTATCCAGAGATTCGACTCTTCGATCGGCGCAGGCACGGTCATCATGCCTTACGGCGGTAAGATGCAGAATTCTCCTGAGGAAGGTATGGCATGCAAGATCCCGCTCGACAAGGGTTATACGAAGGACTGCTCCGTAATGGCTTACGGCTTTGATCCTTACTTCACTGAGTGGAGCCCGTTCGCAGGTTCTTACCATGCAGTAGTTGAGTCTTTGCTCAAGCTCCTCGCCATGGGCTGCGATCCTTCAAAAGCAAGACTCACATTCCAGGAATACTTCGAGAGAATGGGCGAGCCTTCAACATGGGGCAAGCCGCTCTCAGCACTCTTAGGTGCTTACAGGGCTCAGCTCGACTACGGTACTGCAGCTATCGGCGGTAAGGACTCCATGAGCGGAACCTTCAACGATATCCACGTACCTCCGACGCTCGTTTCCTTCGCTGTCGGCATGTCAAAGTCCGACAAGATCATTTCCGCAACTCTCAAGGGCGCAGGCCAGAAGCTCTACATGCTCTCATGCGCAAGAAACGGAATGGGCTTCTACAAGAAGGATCACGTCTTAAGAGTATTCAAGTCCGTTAAGGAACTGCAGGAGAGAGGACAGGTCAAGAATGCTGCTGTTGTTAAGTCAGCAGGTCTTGCATCCAGAGTCGCTGCAATGTGCTTCGGTAACGAACTCGGATTCGAGTTCTCCGATAAGCTCACATTCGATGATCTCTTCTCAAGAAAGATGGGCACGATCATCGTTGCTATTCCTAACGATTCCAATGCTATCGACAAGGTCGAGATGGCAGGCGGCAAGTTCGTAGGTACGACAAATGATTCCGGCAAGTTCAGCTGGAACGGTGCTTCTCTTGATATAGCTGACGCTCTCGAAGCATACGAGGGCAAGCTCGAGAGGATCTTCCCGACAAAAGCAGCTGATGCCCAGATGCCTGTTGAGATCAAGGAATTCACGACAGACAAGACATTCAAGGCAGCTCCCGGAATCCTCAAGGGTGCCAAGCCGAAGGTCGTCATTCCCGTATTCCCGGGCACAAACTGCGAGATCGATACCGCAAGGGCATTCGAGCGTGCTGGCGCTGAGGCTGAGGTATTCGTAATCCGCAACAGGAACCAGAATGACATCAACGAGTCATTCGCAGAACTCGCAGCAAAGATCAAGCAGGCTAACATCGTCATGATCCCCGGCGGATTCTCCGCAGGAGACGAGCCTGAAGGTTCAGGCAAGTTCATTACCGCATCTTTCAAGAACAGCGCTCTTGCTGATTCCATCACTGACCTCCTCAATAACAGGGACGGTCTCATGCTCGGTATCTGCAACGGCTTCCAGGCTTTGATCAAGCTCGGTCTCGTACCTTTCGGTGAGATCCGTGAACTGACTGCCGACGCTCCGACGCTCACTTTCAACAACATCGGACGTCACCAGAACAAGTACGCTGCAACAAAGATCATGAGCAACAACTCACCCTGGCTCATGGGCGTAAAGACCGGTGATGTATACGAGATCCCGTTCTCACACGGTGAAGGTAAGATCGCGTGCAGCGCAGAGCTCGTAGAAAAGCTCGCAAAGAACGGCCAGATCGCTACCTGCTACGTTGACTTCAACGGCAATCCCGCAAAGGAAACACAGTTCAACCCGAATGGTTCCGTATGTGCTATCGAAGGTATCCTTTCACCTGACGGTAGGGTATTCGGTAAGATGGGACACTCAGAGAGATACGACATCGATCTTTGCTCCAACATCCCCGGACCCAAGGATCAGAAGCTCTTTGAATCGGGTGTTAAGTACTTCCTCTGATGACAAAGGAACGAGTCTTACAGATAATGAAGGAAAACAATATTCTGCCTGAAGCCGGCTTCGGGCAGAATTTCCTTTGTGATGAGGATATTATCCAGGGCATTATCGAAGCAGCTGACATTAAGCACGGAGATACCGTACTTGAGATCGGCCCGGGAATCGGAGCGCTCACAGAGCCTCTTTCCAAGATGGATATTAATCTCAAATGCGTTGAGATAGACAAAAGGCTCGTAAGCTATCTAAGAGGCGCTTATCCTGACGTTGAGATAATCGATTCTGATTTCCTTAAGCTAAAGGATTACGGCGCTGAGAAGATAGACGTCGTCATATCCAATCTGCCTTATTACATCATGACGGACATCATGATGAAGGTCTTTGAGGAAGCCGTAAACGCAAGAACGATCGTCTACATGGTCGAAGAGGCAGCTCTGGACCGCATTCTCTGCGAATCATCCACTAAGAGTTACGGTCCTTTGGCAGTGGTATCAGAGCTTTACGGAAACATAAGCATCATATCCAAGGTGCCCGGAACATGCTTCGTGCCGATGCCCAGAACAACATCTGCAGTCATCAGGTTTATCTGCCACGAAAACAGGCCTGACAGAGAACTGATGGCTTTCATCAAGAAGTGCTTTGCCCAGAGAAGAAAGACTCTAGCCAACAACCTCAAGGGCTGTGACAAGGATAAGTTAAACAATTGGGTAAATGAAAACTTCGTCACCGAGAGCATCAGGGCAGAGGTGTTGGAGCCCTGTGACTTCAGAGACCTTTTTAATACTTTAAAGTAAAATGATATAATTAAGTATTACGCAGATAAGCGGGGATCAAACTTATGAGAAAATCTAATTCGAGCATTCTTGGCAAGTATTCTGACGGCTCCAATAAGAAGAAGGGGTCAAAGGATTCCGGTATCGTTGAATACAGGCAGCTCTACAAAGGCGAGATATCTGCCAAGAACGTCACCGAGAAGAAAGTCCAGACATTAGAGGACAAGATCGCCGCGCGTGATTACCGTGCAAACGATGACAAGAAAAAGGATGAGGAGAGTGCCCAGATCACGATCGGCGGCATTTCTTACATCGTAAGGAGCGAGGATGCATCTCCGGACAGGATCCGCAAAGTAGGCGACCTCGCTGACGAGATCTACAGGGAAACACGTGACAACAATCCGTACATCGCATCGCTCAAGACAGCCATAATGTCACTGTTCGAGGCATGCGACAGGCTCATTACTTTAAGAGCAGAAAACAATGCTCTCAAGACCGAGCTGATGTACTACAAACAGAAGGATAAACTCAACGAAGAGAAGGAAAAGAAGCCCGATCCCACACCCATGGAGAAGCTCGCTGAATCATCTTCCATCGGAAAGAGCATTTTGTTTTCACACTTAAAAGACAATGAGAAAAAAGATTGAATTACTGGCTCCCGCCGGTAACCTTGAGATACTCAAGGCTGCTGTTGACATGGGAGCCGATGCCGTTTATTGCGGCCTTGGACGTTTTAACGCAAGAGTAAATGCAGATAACCTTGATCTTTACGGGCTTGAAGAAGCCCTTGATTATGCGCATCTGCGTTCATCAAAAGTCTATCTGACGGTCAACACCCTGATGAACGACATGGAGTTCGAAGAATTCCTGCCGGAAGTCGCAAAAGCAGTGGAGATGGGCGTTGACGGCCTCATAATCGCTGACACAGCGGTAATGATGAAGCTTGCAAAAGCTTTCCCTGACGTGCTCATAAACGCTAGCACCCAGATGAACGTATTCTCCGAAGATGAATTCTACAACCTTTCAAAGCTCGGCGTAAACCGTATCGTTCTGCCGAGAGAGCTCACGATGGACGAGATCGCATCAAGGACCGCAAAGGCAGCCAAATACGGCATGGATACAGAAGTATTCGCCCACGGCGCGGTATGCGTCTGCGTGTCAGGTCTCTGCCTTTTCTCCGCAATGAACAAGAGCGGTACCAGGTCAGGCAACAGGGGAACATGCGCACAGCCGTGCAGGGAAGAGTACACGCTCTTAAATGACGGATTAAAACTCCGAAAAGGACATCTCTTATCTCCCAAGGACAGGGATGTCACTGACTATATCGGAAGGCTCATAGATTCAGGTGTCGCATCATTAAAGCTCGAAGGCAGGATGCGTGAGATCAGCTATGTAAGATCTTGCGTTTCGGCTTACCGCACCATGGTCGACGCATACTATGAAGGTGCCTTGGACGATCACCTCAAGAGGAGATTGAGACAGGACCTTCTCATAAACTTCAACAGGGGCGGCAGCTATACAACTCAGGCTCTTTCGGGCAACAAGGACAGTAATCTTCTGTCAGGAGAATACCCGGGCAAGTACGGCCTTTACATCGGCAAGGTAATAAGGACCGACAGGGGAAGCGGAGAGATCCGCATGAGTTTCGGCAGAAACCTTCCGGTTCCTTCAAAGGGCGACTATCTTTCGATCAGGAAGAGCAGGTCTTTTGAGGTTTGCTCATTCCCAGTGGGAAAGCTCGCCGAATATCCTGATCACCTTGACGTAAGAGGACTTCATCCCGACATGTTCAGGAAGATAGAACCCGGCATGGAGATCTTCCTGATGAACCACAACGAGCCGGTTTCAAAGGACCTTTTCAGGAGAACTCCGGTCAAGATGACCCTGTCACTCAAGGGCAGCTCGTTATCTCTCCAGTCAGCAGTTACCGAAGGCATGTCCGCAGGTACTAAGGCTGTGACGGTATTGCCGCTTCCCGAAGATTACAAGGGTTCTCCTATGGATCCCGAGAGAATGGACACGCAGCTCCATAAGACTCTCGATACGGCATTTGAAGTTACTGAGGTAAAGACTGAAGGCGACTTCGAACTTTACTGTCCTGTAAGCTTCATAAACGAGCTTAGAAGAGAGAATTTAAAGCTGCTCGAAGAGAAGATCGCAAAGAAATTCAAGCGGACCTCTGATTACTCCATTGAGCCCGTAGAAAAGACTGAAGGCACCGCAGCAGGAAAGAACCTTGTGATGTACACATATCCCACGATAAGGCTCTTTAAGAACTCGCTTGAACCCGGTGCTGACATCTACTGCTTCAGCCTTTACGACCTTTCGGTACAGGCATTAAGAAACGAGATCGTATCTTTCGTTAAAGAGCAGGGAGCAGAGCTCTGTCTGATGCTGCCTGACTTTTACCATGATAAGACGGCAAAAGTCGTGGACAATACGATCGACATCCTTAAGAAAGAATTGGGAGACAAGTTCACATCGGTACTTACATCCCAGCTCTTCGAGGATAAGAAGAAGTACAGTGACAGAGGCCTTAAGAAGTTTGTTTCCGCTGCGGCAAACATCTACAGCAAGGATTCCCTGAAGGCTGCGACCGCATACTGCGATGCGCTCTTCATGTCTCACGAGCTCTCCGCTGAAGAGATAATGGAATGCTCTGAAGTATTGGAAGGCACGGGAACTGCTCTGATCGTTCAGGAAGAAGGCCAGATACCGTGGATGCAGTCGGATTTCTGCTGCTGCGGACAGAACGCAAAGGACTGCAAATTCTGCGAGCGTCAAAGCGTATTCGAGCTTAACGGCGTAAGCAGTGAAGAGACGAAGTGCCTCGCGGTTCCTCACAGGGCAGACTGCTCATGCACGATCTACGGCCCTGCAAGGAATCTTTGGAAAGATATGGATTACCCGGACTGTGATATAATCACTAACCGCACGATAATACCCAAGGGGGAGAGATATGGCTGAGATCTTTATAGAAAAGTGCCGTGACACCGCTGTTATTCCCGCATATGCCCATCCGGGCGATGCAGGCATGGATATCTATGCGGCAGCAGATGTCATAGTGGAACCCGGCAGGAGCGTACTTGTTCCCACCGGTCTCAAGATGGCCATTCCCGTCGGATACGAGGTACAGATCAGGCCCAGGAGCGGCATCTCACTGAAGACTCCTTTAAGAGTGCCCAACGCTCCCGGAACGATCGATGCCGGTTACAGGGATGAGGTAAACGTCATTATCTACAACGCATCCTATAAGGATGAATCAGATAACGGCGAGCCTTTTGATCTTAATACCAAGGGCTGCAAACACGGAACATATAAGATCTGCTGCGGTGACAGGATCGCACAGATGGTAATAGCAAAGGTCGAGGAGTGTACTTTTAAAGAGACCTCCGACGTATCTTCGATAGGAGAGAACAGGGGCGGAGGTTTCGGCTCCAGCGGAATCAACTGATGAAATTTTCTGAAGAAAACCTTTATGTAGATTATAAGAAGACTAAGAAGAGGAGAAAGAACCCTTTCGCCGTACGTTTCGCGCTCATTTTGAGTATCATGGCAACGGTCATCATCATCATGATCACGCTGACCGTTTTCTCGTCAAACCATCTTCTGAACATCGACAAGAACTATCTTTCAAACGTTCCTTCAAACATCCTGCCGTCATACAGTACGACGAGCTTTGAATCGATAGACGGCCAGACATCGCTTCAGGGATGGTTCTTTAAGACAAAGAACCCGATCTCAACGATAATCGTAAATCACGACACGGGTTCCAACAGACTTCCGTTCGGCGTTGAAATGATCGACATGATCGAAACCTGGCTTGATAACGGCTACAACGTCTTTTTGTACGACCAGAGAAACTCCAATGCATCAAGCGGTGATATCTCCTGCTACGGCTATCTCGAATGGCAGGACGTGCTTGGAGCTATATCCATCGTAAGAAAGATCTCAGTTACCACGGACGTTATCCTTTTCGGGATAGGAACGGGATGCACCTCTCAGATCCTGGCTTATCAGAAGCTCCCGGCTCCAAACATAAATGACATGGAGCTCCAGCAGTACAGCAGGAATATCCGTGAAATAGGTTTCGACAGGTCATACATAAAGGGCATGATCTTCGATTCGCCCGCCAAGATGTCCGATGACTACATCAGACCCGTTGTAGCTCAGAAGGAGTTCATGGGATTCCTTACACAGTATTTCGTACCTTACGCTATCAGAGTCTCCGCAGGTTCTGACAACGTAAATCTCGCAGCAGAGATCGCAAGACTTCCTATGCCTGTAATGGTCTTATACGGAGGTCACGACAACTTCGTAGGCGCTGACAAGATCCATCAGATAGTCAACGAAAGAGGGCGTCTCAACGAATCCCTCACCAAGAGCAAGATGATCACCGGCGCCGGATACCTGGAAGAATATACGATCAATAAGAAAGAATATATAGAAGCCGTTCAGGATTACCTTGATACGTTCTTCCTCATCAAGGATAAGAAAGTATGAAAGACGTACTTGTATTAGGCATAGAGAGCTCATGCGATGAGACAGCTGTAGCGGTCGTTAAGAACGGCCGTGAGATCTTATCAGACGTTATCGCATCACAGGCTGATTTCCACGAGCAGTTCGGCGGAGTAGTACCCGAGCTTGCTTCAAGGATGCATGTCGATGCCGTTTATCCCGCTATAAGCAAGGCTCTTTCAGATGCAAACGTCTCATTGAGCGACCTTGACTGCGTTGCGGTAACATACGGTCCGGGCCTTGTAGGAGCGCTTCTGGTCGGACTTTCAGCAGCAAAAGGCCTTTGTGAGGTAACAGGGCTTCCTCTGGTCGGAGTACACCACTTGAAGGGACACATAGCAGCAAACTATCTTTGTTTCCCTGAGCTCGAACCGCCGTTCCTCTGCCTATGCGTATCAGGCGGCAACACCATGATCGTACGCGTTGACACATATACTGACATGGAGATCTTAGGCCGCACCAGAGACGATGCGGCAGGCGAAGCCATAGACAAGATCGCAAGAGTTATCGGCCTGGGATATCCTGGCGGACCCAAGATGGACAAGGCAGGGCAGGGTGGAGACACCTCCAAATACCAGTTTGCAAGGACTCACATGACGGATACTCTGGATTTCTCTTTCTCGGGAATCAAGACATCTGCGCTTAACCTCATAAACGGCATAAGACAGAAGGGCGAAGAGCCTGATCTTAAGGATTTCACGGCATCTTACCAACAGAACATCGCGGAGATTCTGCTAACTAACACCCTCAAAGCTGCTGAATCAACAGGTCTTAACAAGATCTGCCTTGCCGGCGGCGTTTCAGCTAACTCGTTTTTGAGGACAACTTTTGACAGAGCTGCGGAGGAAAAGGACTTAAAACTCTACTATCCGAACTTAAGGCTCTGCACGGACAACGGCGCCATGATTGCATCTGCAGGCTATTTCGAATATATTAATGGCACCAGACACGGGCTCGACCTCAATGCAAGCCCGTCATTAAAGCTTTAAAGGACACAACATGCCTATACAGAAGGGAATAAAGATAATAGCCGAGAACAGAAAGGCCTTTCACGATTATTTCATCGACGAAAGGTTTGAGTGCGGCGTGGCCCTTTCAGGCACGGAAGTAAAGAGTCTCAGGGCAGGGAAGGTGAACCTCAAGGATTCCTACTGCCAGGTAAAAGACGGTGAGATCTTCCTTATCGGCGTTCACATCAGCCCTTACGATCATGGCAACAGGTTTAACTTAGACCCGATGAGAAGCCGCAAGCTCCTCATGCATAAGAGGGAGATTATAAGGCTTTATTCAAAGACCAAAGAAGACGGCCTTACCCTCGTTCCTACAAAGTGCTATTTCAAGGACAGCAAGGTCAAGTTCGAGATCGGACTTGCCAGAGGTAAGAAGAATTACGACAAGCGTGACACCGAAGCCCAGAAACAGGCTAAACGCGACATAGAAAGAGCAGTAAAGAACCGTAATAATCTGTAATTCATGGTAGAATAACTGTATATATCAGCGGGAGAATGCATTGATGTCAGAGTTTCGAAAGGAAAACAGGGAGGTCTCAAAACAGAACGTCGTTCTGACTATTGTTTTCTGGGCGCTCACTTTGGCATGCATTCTCATAATCTTCATTCTCTCCAACATTCCGATAGATGAAGTAAGCGATAACATCAATTCCATCGTAACGGCATTCAGACGTGAGACGCCAACTTATCTGTTTGATCTTGCAACCAACACCGGAGTCAGGACAGCAGCTCATGTAGTTGAGTTCGGGCTCCTGACGTTATTCGCATATCTCGCGATCTCAAGCACTAACAAGATCTCGGTAAAGACATCCTATGCCGAGAGCCCAATGAAGATCTTAAAATCAGACAACGAGATGAACATTATCTTTACACTCTGGTTTACCATACTTAATGCGATTTTTGATGAATATCATCAGCTCTTTGTATCCGGCCACGAAGGCGGAGTCATCGATCTTTGCAAAGACATAGCTGGTATCGTATTCGTATTGCTCTGGATCCGTGTTATCTTCTCGATTTCCCTCAAGGTCAGGGGAAAGAAAGAGATCCGTTATACCTGATATTACGCTGGAAATAGTGCAAACCAGCTTGAAATAAAAAATGAATAGAGTTTCACTTTTAATAACAGTTATGATAATGTGTCTGACCGGATGTTCAGCCAATGTCAGAACAACATCAATCACAACTTCCCAGGAACAACTGTTAAAGTACAAACAGATCAGTCAGGATGAAGCCAGAAAAATGATGGCCAAAGATGACGATCATATAGTCGTTGATGTACGCAGACAAGATGAATATGATGCTGGACACATTCCGGGAGCGATACTGATCCCGAATGAAAGCATCGACACAACCAGACCAAAAGAACTTCCGGATCTCGATCAGATAATTCTAGTTTATTGCCGCAGCGGACGTCGCTCAAAAGAAGCTTCGGAGAAACTTGCAAAGTTGGGGTATACGAAAATATACGAATTCGGCGGGATAATCACATGGACCGGAGAGACCACCAAAAACGATAAGTAATCTGATTATCGATCGTCCTATACAGGGTAATTTTTATATATGCAATTCGGTATAATTACAATTTTGGTGAATTGGGAAGAGGATAAAAAGGTGATAGCGTATGATTGTCCAAAAAGCATCACAGCATCAATCGATGTTTTCATGTCAGAACTGTAATTCATGTGCAACTCGGAATTAATCATTCGTATTAAATAATTCGTTTTAATCAAAATGTGCCGACGGATAATTTCAGATTAGTTCGTAAATTTATCCGTCAGAATTTCAGCGATGATCATTACAATCATATGATTAACGTATAAATCTATTCATTTATTCGTTTTTATCCGTCAGTTTTAAGTCATAGCATGTTTTGGAGTTCCAAAACGGCGGATAATATCGATGTTTTTTGCTGATATATCCGTCACGCGTATTTGTAATATAAAAGCAGGGAAGTGCTCATATCACTTCCCTGCCAGATTTCAATAATATATTCTCATTTTTCATGTTTCCTTCGATTCTGGTTTCGTTATTAAACATATTCTTCACCTCCCTTTTAATCCAGCTCAACCGAGTCTGAAACATAATAATTAAAGCCTTTTGCCTTGCAGTACTCATCAATCTCAGCAATCAGTTTCTTATCCTTGGTATATTCCAGCAGATAAATATCAGCACCGAGTTTTGCGTAACGCTCGACATAGCTAATGAAGTATTTATGATCAGCCGGATCAGCTTTACCGAATTTGTTTTTATCCCATATGATCTTGGCGAAAACATTCTCCTGATTGATCCCGGTAATGACATCATCCCAAGATCCGCCGGATTTGCAGTAAGCATCCAAGTATGTGTCTCCGCCATTGATCAAAACGGCCAAACCTGTCTGTTTCATTGCTTTCATCATATTGGTCAGGCCGTTCATTATATCTGTTTTGCGGTAGTTGTAATACACATCGCAATTGTCCACGAAGAACCCGTCAATGCCCTTCCCTATTAGCTTTGGGAGCATCTCCCCTATTATGAAATCCTGCCATTTTGACGAAGAAACATCTATCCAGATCTCCTCGTCCCAGTTCTCGTATTTGCCTAATTTCAAGGATTTGAAGCGTTTATAGTAGCTTCTGAAATTCTCTAAAGAACCGATGTTTATATATGAATACACCTTATGTCCCTTGGCTTTGAACGCTTCTATATCATCTTTTTTATAGTATTGGGCATCAATGACAACCGTATGATAATCAGCAAGCTTATCGAGCTTTCCTTCAAAGCTTAAGAATACGCCGTATTCGAATTTGAATGTCTGTTTTTCAGTCTCAGAAACACTCACATCTGAACTCTCTAAAACTGTACCGTCAGTACAGTTTAAGGAAGTTTTCTCAGTAGTTGTTTCAGCAACAACCGTGCTTTCAGAAGATTCCTGAACGCTTGTAACAACGGGCTCTGAAGCTCTGCAGCCTGTCATAGCCAGCATGGAAACCAATAAAACTGAAGTAACAATCTTTTTCATAAATTTATTATCCCTCATAAAGAGATAAAAACACGTGAAAACAAAGGAAAACAGCAGAATTGCCTTATTAAAATGCGTTTAAGAATTATGGATTAGATTTTCTTTTCTTAAGTGCAGCAATGATGTCATTTGTATTATCATCTTTAACTATGCCCGGTTTCTTTTCTGTATAATTTACCAGCAGATTCTTATTTTCTGCTTCAGCTTGACGTATAAGATTATACTTTTCGGGATAGTTACCTTCTTGAACGGAATTCTCAATAAATGATTTGATTTCATCTGAAAGGACATCATAAGAGCCATAAAGTTCTTCAACAGCTCTCTTTATTCTGTCCAACGTAAGTGGATCTCCGTTTCTTTCCTGTTCAAGCAGTATCCCAATAACATCAGAACGATCAAACTTATATTCCCTACCGGCTTTCAATTTCATGGCTATCAGGTATTCCCCGGTAACAGTACGAAAAGTTATTGCATTGGAATATGTATGATAATACTTTGAATACTGAATGATCTTAGGTGTATAAGAAGATGTCCTCATAAAATCATCATTTATCCATCCGTTTGGCAAATTGAATCTGTCTCCAACAATATTGATTGCATCCTTAATTGATGATGAAGCATTTATTATTGCGTCCATATCGTAGGTCATATCACGAAAGGCATAGTTAATGACAACAGAAGCACCGCCTATAAGAATGATCTCAACAGTTGTATTTTTTCCATTCAGTTTCCTGTATTCTTTAGCAAGTTCTTTGAGATAACGATCCAAATTGTCACGTGTAAAGCACTTATCAGATAACATTTCTCACCTCATTTTCAATGATGTTGAAATGTTTAAATTCAGGTATTGCATTCTCTTCCGCTTTACGCAAAGGCTCATCAGATCTAAGAACCTTGCTAGAAATAATAACGCCATCAGGATATATAGGCTTATTTAACTTCATTGAGCGTATGTCATCATATTTGGAACATAAAGCAATGTTATTCTCATTAGATAAATAATCCAACATTGCCAGCAGATACATAGCCTCAGGAAACCATTTTTTATTAAAAAGAGTTCTTATCCGATCAGACTCCAACACATCGATCATGAAATCAATATCGCCCATATCCTTAACATAGTGACAAGTATTACTCTTAAACACTTCGAATGAAGGTCGGACTTCAACTTTGGCTGAATCAATTATTGCTTCTACGGTAACCCCGAGCACCTTGGCTATGCGGTACAAAGTACCTGCTGAGCATTTTTCAAGATCAGTCTTTCCGCTGCATATGTCATTTATAGTGGCTTGCGGTACACCACTCTCTTTACTGAGCTTATATTTGCTCATATTTTTCGACTTTAACTTATCGTTGATCAGCATCGGGATATCACCTTTCATAATCTTTAATCAATTATAACGGTTCACCGAAGTAATTGCACTAAGTTTATTTGAATATAAATAACAAAAGCACCTGCCATTACGGCAAGTGCCTAGAATAATAGTTTCAATTTTTGCTCAGCGTTCGGAATAGATCTCAGCGCTCAATTCGCGCTCGAGCAGATCCTTGGCAACATCCTTTGCAGGAATGCCGTGATTAACCACCTTGTCCACGCCGAATACAATGGGCATGTCAACGCCGTACTGAGCTGAAAGGCTCATGGCTGCAGGCAGAGCATTGATTCCTTCAACTACCATGCCGACCTGCTTAACGGCATCCTCAACGGATAAACCCTGGCCCAGAAGATTACCGCATCTGTTGTTACGGCTGTGCTTACTGCAGGCAGTAACAATGAGATCACCCATGCCCGTAAGGCCGTAGATGGTCTCGTGTGAGCAGCCCATCTTCTCCCCTAACCTCTTGATCTCACCGAGACCTAAAGTGATGAGGGCAGCCTTGATGTTGTCTCCGTAGCCCAGGCCGTCAGAGATACCTGCAGCGAGTGCGATTATGTTCTTTAAAGCACCGCAGAGTTCGATTCCTCTGACATCAGTGTTCGTGAATACCCTGAGGTAAGGGCTGGTAAAGACTTTCTGGACCTTTGCGGCGATTTCTTTGTCAGCATGTGCAGCAACAATGGTCGTCGGATGATCCATTGCAACTTCTTCGGCATGCGTGGGGCCTGAAAGAGCCACTACGGATGCACCGGGTATCTCAGATAAGATAACCTCGCTCAGAAACGCGTGAGAACCCGCCTCAATGCCCTTGGCAACGTCAACTATTATCTGACCCTCAGCAACGTGAGGAGCGACCGTCTTGGCCGTAGAACGCACATAGAGCGACGGTACGGCAAACAATAAGATTTCCTTTGAATCACAAGCCTCAGAAACATCCTTGGTAAAGACGATCTCGTCAGGAATTACCATGTCAGGCAGGTTAACCTGTCTTCTGTCCCTGTTAAGCTGATCTATCTCCTGCGGAAGAGCTGACCATACCGTTACTTCATGACCGCACATAGATAAAGAACGCGCAAGCGCCATTCCCCATGTACCGGCTCCGATTACTCCAATACTTGATTTGTTTTCCATTGATACTGTTTACTTAACCGTTATCTTAAAGGAAACGATCCTGCTGACGCCCTTATATTCTGTGTTGCCTGAAGCGGCAACGCGGCATCTTACGGTATAAGTACCCTTCTTAAGTTTCTTTTTAACGGTTACGACACCGTTTCTTGCATTAACCTTGAAATATTTCTTGTATCTGGACTTGGAAACGCTCATGAGCCTGTAAGTAACTCTTCCCTGCGGGTTCCTTACGGTCATGACCTTAGCTCTGGAAATCTTCTGAGCCTTCTTCTTAAGCTTCTTTTCCTTAAGCTTTGCGTTCCTGCCTCTGACAGTAAGAGTATTGTTCTGCGGTTCCTTATCTCTGAAAGAAGCCGTAATTTCAACATAAGAAGCAGGCATTACAAACGTTGCGGTCTTCTCATCTACAACGGTAAGCTCAACTTCTCCCCTGTCTACGGTCCATTTATCGAAAACCTTGCCTTCGGGCGCTTCACCGACTGTCAGAGTGACAGTTGTGCCGGCACTGGCCTTGCTTACATCAGAAGTGCCGCCATAGACCTTAATCGGGTAATTGGCGATATAAGATACTTCCACACCGGTGCATCCGTAGAAGATACCCGGAGAAGTCCTGTAAAGATTCTCATCAAGGACTGCGCTCTTAAGGCTCGTGCAGTCAGCAAAAGCATAAATGCCGATCTTGGTAACTGTTTCGGCTATATTAATGGTCTCAAGATTCTTGCATCCGTCAAAAGCTCTCGCACCGACAGATGTGACGCCGCTCGAAACGACAACGGACTTGATACTTTCTTTATAGTTCTTCCACGGTACAAGATCAGCAGAATCCCAGGTGTCCATGTCACCGTAACCGGATACTGTCAATGTGCCTTCATCGTTCAAAAGCCAGGAGGTCTTGTCTCCGCACATACCGGTAACGGTCCTGACGGATTTCTTCCTTGATACGGTAAATTTGTCAGTCTGAGAAGGCTCAGTCTCCTCACTCGAAGTAGTCTCTTCAGTTTCGGAGGGCTTAATGTCATCATATTCTGAGGTCTCAGTCTCGGAAGGCTGTGATTCAGTAACCGCAGTCTCAGTTGCAGTAGTCTCATCTGCAGATACAAATACAGGTGCAGTCCATACGGACAGACACATAGTGGCAGAAAGTAAAACTGTAGCTATCTTTAATCTGAACACTTTTTGACCTCTCATTCTTCTTATAACTATTATACAGTTTTATTTCATTTTAATGAAATTATTTCAATGTTAGTCTTGAGATGTTCTGGCTTCAGTTAAAGCTTTCATTATTGCGTATTCAGGTTCAAGTGACTCCCACTCTTTCCTGAAATCTTCATTTTGAAGCTGTTCATCTAAGAATCTCTGAAAATCATCTTTCTTATATTTTCCAAAATAACTAAGTTGGATAAACATCAACTGACAGTTTTGCTGACAAAAGGCAGATCTTCATCTTCTTCGAGAAACTTAATCAGACGGCATGCGGGACCAGTGGGATGAGTCCTTCCTCTTTCCCATGCTTCAACTGTCTTAACGGAAACGCCAAGAAAATCAGCAAATACACGCTGAGTCATCATAGCTTCCATACGGATGCGTCTTATCTCTTCGCTGCTGTATTCAACGACCGGATCAATCTTATATGTAACAACCCTGGCATCGCATCTGCGTTCAGCATGATCAATGGCCTGCTTAAGCCCTTCCTGTAAATCTTCAAACAATTTAGACATAACCATCTCTCCTCCTGACTTTCACAGCGTCACGTAAAGCTTTAACATGTTTTCTAAGAACATTCTTTTCAGCATCTGTGAGGTTTTCCTGTTCGTTTTTAGTAAACGCAGTTATAAGATAAGTTATCTAAATAACGGTACTTCAATAAATGTTCGCTTCATATTCTCTCGTTATTCCTAAAAAAATAATACACCCTACAATGTAGGGTGTAAAGGTTTTAGAGTATTGGATTGTTAATATCTTGATAATTGTTCTGAGATTACTTCTTAACCTTAACTTTCCTTCCGCAGTTCTTCTTCGTGAAGTACTTCTTATACTTCTTAACCTTGGACTTCTTGACCTTAACCTTCTTAACGGAAGATCCCTTAAGGGATTTCTTTACGCCCTTCTTGGTAAGCTTGGTCGTATTCTTGATATAGAGTGTCTTAAGCTTGGCATCCTTGGTAAACGCATATGTGCCTATCTTAGACAGCACCTTGGATGTGATGACAAAAGACGAAAGCTTGGGGCATCTTGCAAATGCATTGGAGCCTATCGTCTTTAAATTAGCACCACCTGAAGCTTTCGTAAGAGCCGTGCATCCGAAGAAAGCGTTATTGCCAATCGAAGCGACATTAGCGCCTAAACTGACAAACGTGATCTTCGTATTGCCTTTGAAGGCATTTGCTCCTATGCCGACCACCTTGTAGGAAACACCTTTCAAAGTGATCGTTGCAGGGATAACGATGCTTTGGGCATACGAGGTTGCACCAATGACCATAACGGTACCTGTACCGTCTGTTGACTTATTCACCTTGCTGTACAAGATGTCACCAACGTGGGAAAAAGTAATGAATTCGATATTCGAATTGTTGTCGAATTGACTGTCTGTTAATGAGTTGAGGAGTTCCTCGTCGATTTTGACGCTCTTCAGATTCGAGCATGAAGCGAAAGCTGAAGCCTGGATTTCAGTAACTCTCGAAGGGATGCTGATATCCGTAAGTCCTTTGCAATGAATAAAAGCAAAGAATCCGATCTTCTCCAAAGAGTTTGGGAGTTTGATTTCGGTTAGGCTGCTGTTGTATGAAAACGCGCCGTCGCCGATAGAAGTTATACCTTCGGGAATTGATACGCTCGTAACATTCTGCAGGCCCGCGAATGCGCATATACCGATCGTTGTTACACCGCTCTTGATAACGACCTTCTTTATATTTTCATTACCAATTCCCCATGGGTTCAAAGACTGATTGCTGTAATCGTCCATAGGCCCCGTACCTGAGATCGTCAGCGTTCCTTCGTCATCAAGAGTCCAGGTAAGCTCAGTTCCGCATTTACCGGAATCAACTTCAGCATCCTTACTTTTCTTCTTATCAGCCTCAGCAGGTTTTTCCGTTTTTTCAGCTGCTTCAGCTGACTCGGAGGGGTCTTCATTCTCCTTATACTGAACTGATGGTTCAGTATAAGGAGTTTCATGTACTGATTCAGAAGGCGAAGTCTCACCTGTTGTCTCCGGAGCTGACTCTTGCGAAGGTTCGGTCTCAGACGCCTTCGGAGGCTCTGTCTCTTTGGAAGCCTCAGTCTCTTTAGCAGCTTCTGTTGCCTTGGAGGTTTCTTTAGTTGCTTCCGTCTCCTTGGTCTCAAGAGCCTCAGTTGCCTCAGTAGTCTGTTCAGGAGCCTCTGTCTCATCTGCAAGAACGCTTACAGGTGCCATTACAAAAGACATGCACATGGCAACAGACATCAAAACGGACATAATCTTAAGATGTTTCATACAGACCTCCCTTATTTCTAATACATTCCTCTGTTTCTTTTATGCCTGCCTCTTAAAGCAATACCAGGGCTCTTCGCTGTATGCCTTTTTGTAGAAGGTAAGAGTGTCAGCTGTAACCACGTACTGGAAGCCCCATTCGTTCGGATTGAAGGGCATCTTGTCATTGGGATCCTTATCAGGGTAGATAGTCACATACTTTTCCGATTTTTCAAACTTGTATTTGCCGGTAGTAACCATTGGCGTACCACCTATGTAGTCGGTCCATTTTAACGTGCCGTCCGCATTAAATGTTATGGTGATATTTTCCTCTGTGGGAGCCGTTGTGACCCATGTTCCGACAAACATCTTCTTATCCGAATCCGCACCGCATGCGGATAAGAGCATTACAAGGCTCAAGATAACAATTACGGAAAATGCTCTGATACGTCTTGTCATACCTATCCCTCCCTTAGCCATGACTATTCATCCTGATTCCACGTTAATTAAGATTATAACATCGATTATATGTAAGGTCTTTAATATAAATCTTCGATCTTTAAAAGAAAGGGCATCAACTGATGCCCTTCCCTTGTTTATTTCTTAACCTTAACTTTTCTTCCGCAATTCTTCTTCGTGAAGTACTTCTTGTATTTCTTAACCTTGGCCTTCTTAACCTTGACGGTCTTGACCTTGGAACCCTTGAGGGACTTCTTTACTCCCTTCTTGGTAAGGCTGACTGTATTTCTGATATACAGGGTCTTAAGCTTACTGTCCTTATAGAACGCCTGTACTCCGATCTTGCTCAGCACATTGGACGTGATAACAAAAGTCGAAAGCTTTGAACAGCGTGCGAATGCGCACTTGCCGATGGTCTTTACTCCAATGCCGCCGCTGACCTTTGAAAGATTCACGCAGCCGTAGAATGCGTTATCTCCAATTACCGCGACATTAGATCCGATTGTAACTGTCTTAATGTACTTAAAGTTCTTGAAAGCATTAGGGCCGATAGCAGTAACTTTGTATATTACGCCGTTTAACATGAAGTCGGCTGGGATATCAATTTTGCCGTATTGGTCGAAAAGATATTTCTCATCGGTTTCCATCGACTTCTTTACGCTGTCGACCATGACCGTACCGGTTCCGTCTATTGCATTGTTCGTAATCTTGTAATAAAGCTTGCCAACACTGTATTTATCACCGATATTGGCAGGATAGATCTCAAAGAATACAGGTTCTACGGTAACGTCTTTTGCGGGCATTGTGAATTCATTTCCAAATGCCTTGCCGTCAACAAAGCCGTAAACATAAAAGTATCCCGGGTTGGCGAACCATAAACCTGGATCTTCTCCCCTTCAGTTGCACTATACTTGGAAAGCGTTATAAAACCCCTATCCGCATTCTTGATCGTGATCTTGTAGTAAGTACCCGTGAAATGCTTTGTAGCAGATTTAAGTATCTCAACCTCTTCGCTCTTAATGCTGATGGCTTCCCATTCACTTTTGGTTCCGTCGTAATAAACATCCTTAACATTGTCAGTTTCATTAAACGCATTATTACAAATTTCAGTAATGCTCTTGGGAATCGTAATGCTCGTAAGAGAAGAACATTTTGCGAAAGAATAATCTTCCAGTTTTGTAACACCTGACGGTATCGTAACGTTAACAAGTGAACTGCAATCACGGAAAGCACCGGATCCGATTACGGTCACACTGTCCGGGATATATATGTTCTTAAGACTTTTGCATCCGTCAAAGAGATAATCATTGATCTTGGTTATTCCGTAAGGAAGCCTGGCAGATGTAAGATTCGAACAACACAAAAAGGCAGCAGCACCAACATTGGTTACACCATCAGAGATCACTACGGATTTAAGATTTGAACATTATTCAAATGCCCATAACCCAACTGTTTGAACATTGGCAGGTATGGTAATGCCAGTGAGTCCGGAATGAGAAAATGCTTTACTCTGAATTTCTGTAAGACTCCTGGGAAAAGATACGTTCTTCAAGTTACTGCAGCATTCGAAAGCTGATTTTCCTATCGAAGTAAGATTGTCATGAAAGGTGACGGATGTAAGGCTGGAACAATTCAAAAACGATTCTTCGGTGATACTTGTGACACCTGAAGGTATCTTTACTGATTCCAGTGCAGAACAGCCGTAGAAAGCTTTTTCCATTGATGTAACACTGTCAGGAACAGTTACGCTCTTTAATGCTTTGCAGCCATAAAATGTCTTGTCAATTTTCTCAACGCCATTCTTGATCACAACATTAGTAAGACCGCTACAGAAACAAAAAGAATTACTTATGTTTTTAACACTGCCGGGTACCGTAATGCTCTTAAGGCTTTCGCAGAAGTAAAAAGCCTCGATGTCGAGCAGTGTCAGACTATCAGGCAGATTTATGCTTGATAACTTCTTGCATCCGTAAAACGAACGGAAATAGATCCCCGTAACGCTTTCAGGAACGGTTACGGATGTAAGATTGATGCAGTCTTTAAAAGCTTCCTGACCAATACCGGTGATGCCTTCAGATATAACTACAGTTTTGATCTTATCCTTAACATCCAACCACGGATATCCGGAATTGGAATATATGGATTTAGTGCCACTGATTACCAGCTTGCCTTTGTCATCAAGCTTATATTCAACACCATTAGGCAGCGTACCTGAAGCAATGATCTTATCCATTGCCTCTTTATTATCAACATCCGGATCCTCTTCGGTTTTAGAAGGCTGAACATCAGTCTCTTCAGGAACTGAAGATGACTCGGAGGGTTCTTCATCTTCCTTATTCTGCACTGACGGTTCAGTCTCAGTGGTTTCATGAACTGATTCAGAAGGCGTCGTCTCAGCAGATGTTTCAGGTACGGACTCTTTCGTAGGCTCTGTTTCTGATTCTTTGGAAGGTTCAGTATCCTTCTGTGTTTCCTTTGAATTCTCACTCTCCTTGGAAGCTTCTGTCTCCTTCATTGTAGGCTTCGTAGTCTCTTTAGCCTTTTCGGTTTCCTTAGTTTCAGGAGCCGAAGTAACTTCAGTCGTCTGTTCAGGAACTTCCGTTTCGTCTGCGATTACGCTAACCGGTGTCATGACACAAGACATGCCAATAGCAACAGACAGCATTAATGCTGTGATCTTGAGATTTTTCATAATCTACCTCTCTAAAAACAAATCTATCCCATGTGCAGTAAGCACGTTTTTATTATATGTTCTAAAGATTAAATGTCAAAGCGTAATTATTGTTTAATAACAGATTCCAGCATCCGTATCGTTTTGCCGCTGACTCCGGACTGCTCCAAATAGACGCTCATCTTATCAGCTATGCTTCGGGTAAGACTGATTATCCTGTCACACTTAGTTTTGTTCAATCCCATTGCCTTTCCGGAAGCAATGAGGTCATCGTATGTGATACCTTCGGTCTTGCCGTTTATCCTCATCTGGTGAGCACGAAGCCACGTATTGTCCGGATTATAAGAAAACGTCAGATCATAAGCAGGTGCAAGTTTCCACTCGCCTTTTTTATCCATCAAAAAGGCAATGTTCTTAACGTGATCATCCTGATTTACAAGGATAACGTTAAACACCATTCTCCGGTAAAGCTCTGTAACGTCCGCAGCAGAATTGGTAAGTCTCATCGTAATATCGGCAGCTTCTTCGTATCCTGATTGTCCGGGAAGATTATAGTCAATATGTGCCAACGCACCCAAGGTCTGCATATGCAGTTTTTGGTTTTCAATACGGTCAAACCGTTTGGTCATAAAATGATAACGTCCGTTCTCTTCGAACAAACGGCATTCGCTCATCTTAATGCCGGCATCCTTTGCCATTAACGAATAAGCATATTCGATCCTGGTGTATTCGACTGCATCTTCAAGATCATGATCACCGTTCTTATTTACTCCGTCGAACTTCATAAGCCAGTATTCATAACCGTTTCCTGCATCTATCTGTCCGCTCTTGATCAAGCCTTTTTCTTCATTCCAGGCTATCAGAGCCTTTGCCCTGGCTCCACCTGCAGATGTACCGAGTCTGATCAGCTGACTGTAACCGGGATCGTCAGTTATTTTGAGCTGCTGCTCTTTCTTCCCTGTTAATACGTCTGATGCAAACTTGACCATCTTGGATATGTCAATATCTTCGACCACTGATCTGTCAGGACCGGAAACAGGATGATACTCCAATGCTCCCATGCCTCTTTGGCCCGTATAGCAAAGTCTGTCGATAACATTGAAATCGCTTAACGAACGCCCCTGTTCAGAAAGCCAGCGCTCGATAACACGATTACCGAATTTATCCGGAAGCGAATCAGATACCAGGCCCGGAGCACCATGAAAAGCACTGCCGGCCAATTCAGGAAATGCATACACTCTGCCGCTTAAAGGCATCTTAACCGGAGACAGTTCAATCCCGCTGTTAATGAAGCTCGTATCATACTCAAATGAGATATACGCCTTATCTTCATCCTGGTGTATAATCCCGATCCTGGTGCCCCAGAGAAAAACTTCTGCTGTATTGATCATTTGTCTTCACCCCAAACAAAAGGAGTATCAGTCTTACTGCCGCGGTTACCCGAAGCCCTGTGTCTCTTCTTCTCATTCCCGAGATAATATGAAGGCCTTTTGCGCTGATCAGGTATAAATTCCATAAGTCTCTCACTAAGATCCAAAGCACGGAGAATGCATATGAATTTAGACATGCTGATATCTTCACCGTTCTCAAACCGCGAAATGCTCCTTACGGAAACACCTGATTTCTCAGCTAACTCACTTTGAGTTAACGGATAATTGATCCTGTATTGCTTCAAACGTTCACATAAGATCCTGTATTCCTGATTCATATTCATCTCCCGAGGTTGATTATACGCCATTTCTGTCTATTTATGGTTATTTTTTATCATAATTCGCCATATTTGTCCAGTTATAATCAAGGCCTCTGAACATCAATCGGAGGCCTTGAAACTACAGTATTAATTTAATTACCGGTTGCTGTGGTTACTTCTTAACCTTTACTTTCCTTCCGCAGTTCTTCTTCGAGAAGTACTTCTTATACTTCTTCACTTTGGACTTCTTAACTTTGACTTTCTTTACCTTGGAGCCCTTAAGTGACTTCTTGACTCCACCCTTGGTCAGCTTAGTAGTATTCTTGATATAGATCGTCTTGAGCTTACTGTCACCGGTGAATGCATAAGGTCCGATCTTATAGAACATTTTTGAAGTGATAACAAAAGATGCAAGCTTCGGGCATCGGGCAAACGCATAGGATCCTATCATCCTGAGATTTAATCCTCCAGAAACCTTCAAAAGATTCGAGCACCCGTCAAACGCTTTATCATTAATTGTCAGCACATTTATACCGATGATCACTGTTTTGACCGTCTTATCACCATAGAAAGCTTTAGTTCCGATCCGGTTGACTTTGTAAGAGCTTTCCTTGATCTCAACGGTTGCAGGAATCACAACATTTTCAACAGGATCTGTAACACCAACGAGGGTTACAGTACCTCTGCCGTCTGTATAAGGAACCGTTACTACATATTTGAAACCGCCTGCCTCTGCAGATTCTCCGAGTACGGCTCCGCCCTTCTTGGGTATTATCGTTTCTTTCAGCAATATCTCGTTGGTACACTCAGCATCAGTAAATAGCTTGCCGCACCTCGGGCATTCAAAATATTCGATATTACCGTCATTCTTATATGTTTCGGCTTTGGCTTCGTAATGCTTCAGATGTTCCTTATCGTGACCGAGACATGGCGCCTTTACCGGAGCCTCTATTTCAGTCTTTCCTTCAGCGTCACTGAACAGCTTGCCGCAAGCGCTGCACTTGTAATGCTTCTCATATCCGTCTTCCGTGCATGTAGGATCTTTAGCCGGTACTTCTTCGATCTTATGGCCTGCCGGGATAACAAGATCCTCAGACTGGATCTCCTTCTTACCGTACTTATCGCTGTATAACTTGCCACAACCACAGTCAGGATCCTCACACTTATAATGTGTTTTAATACCAGGCTCAGTACATGTAGCAGCCTGGCCATCCACTTTTGTGAGTTTGTGTGTAAGCTTCGGAATAACCGTATCTTCAAGCGTTATCTCATGCTTTCCCTCAGGATCTGAGAACAGCTTGCCGCACACTTCACACTTGTAATATTCGATATTCCCTTCATTTTCTTTAGTAGGAACAGTTTCCTCCACGTGTGTCAGCTTATGTTCCTCAACTGTTATTGTCGTTTTGCAGGAGATCTTGTTCCTGTCGGCAGCTGTTGCCGTGATCACGGCACTTCCCGGAGCCACGGCAGTTACATTGCCCTTTTCATCCACAGTTAAAACTTCTGAATTGCTGGACGACCAAGTAATCGTTTTATCAAATACATTGCTTGGCGTGATCGTCACCGAAAGCTTTTGAGTCGTTCCAGGACACATAGTCGCAGCAAGTGTATTCTTAAAGGCAAGTTTAGTTACAACCACCTTGCCGTAAACTGCAGTAAGAGTAATATCCCTTTCAGGCATTTTGATAGTAATCCAATTGGAACGGACGATACCATTTACTGTCAGTTCCTCCAGATTTCCGCTATCTAACTCCCATTTACTGAACTGATAACCTTTTTCAGCCTTGTTCGAGCAGATATCGACTTCGTCACCGGGGAATACCATCTGCTCGGAATAACCATTTACGTTTTCATAGTAGCTTAAACCGTTTACAACAGTGATCTTATACATAACGTATTTGACATGCACGTTATAGACTGCTGTAAAGCCGCCATCAGCAGAAGTTGCAGTGATCTTACAGTCACCCTCACCTGTTGTCGTCAGCTTATTACCTTCGACCTTTGCCACAGCCCAATTGTCAGAAGAGTAAGTGACAGCCTGATTGCTGGCATTTGACGGAAGGACCTTGGCATTAAACTCATATGTAGCTCCGGATCTTGTGAAATTGAGTTCGGTTTCACCATTAGGATTTATTCCGGTAACTCTTACACACTGGCAATGCACAACTGCACTGGAAGGCAATTTAGTCCCAAGAGTAATCTTATCCCACTGCTCCTGGGTTCCGGAATAATATATATGCAGATTATTTAATCCCTCAAAAGCATATTTACCAATTTCAGTAAGAGAAACAGGAATTGACACTTGAGAAGCAAAAGATACGTAAAAAGCATAATCCCCAATCTTGGTAACACCATCAGGTATTTCAACCCTTCTTAAATGAGAATTATAAAATGCTGATTCAGGAATCTCTTTAATTCCTGGGGAGAATATAACTTCTTCAATATCAGATTGCCAAAAACAACCGCTTTCCAAAGTCTTAATGGAAGACGGAAGAACGAGTTTCTTGGTCTCACACAAATTGAATGCACCGTTTTCAATAGTTTCCACACCATCTTCAATAACGATACGTGAAATCTTCGACTCCTTAAGGATGCTGGCAGAAATTGATTTAATTCTTGCAGGAATTACAATTTCACTCAATTGAAGATTAGCAAGAGCCAGAGGTTTTATCTCTGTAGTATTCTTATCGAAAGAAAAAGAATCTGTCTTTGGCGGAACATAGTAAAGTGTCTTTTTATCTTTTGAATAAAGCGCACCATTCACTACTGTGAAATACTGATTATCTGGATCAACCGTTATCTTTATCGGGTCAGAGTTGAAAAATGCCCCTTCACAGATTTTGGTAATCGTCTTGGGTATGTAAACTGACTTAACGCCTTTATTGGGAAATACAGTTTTTCCTTCGCGCCCCAACTCTGTTATCTTAAAGCCGTCCAATTCTTCAGGAATCACAACATCAGATTCAAACCCGTCGTATTGATAAATCACATCACTAAAACGGGAGAATCCACCGGAAATCTCTTTTACCAAATACTGCCTGGGGTGCGTACCTTCAAAACCCGCTTCAGCAATATATGTTTTGCCGTCACAAGAAGCAACAACATTAAGATGACCGCTTCCGGCACCAATATCATTATTGCCCTGCCGGATCCTTGCATTAATACCAGATTTACGGCACATTTCGTTTATCGTCCTGGTACTGGCCCAACAGTCTCCGCAATTATAAATCATCATGGAAACATAGGATTGATAACTGGTACTGTAATCCGTATTATCAGCTACCCATTTGGTAATCGCAGTAAGCTTCTCAAGTTCTGTCATGCCAGGCTTAATTATCTGCTTCAATACAGCATCAACCCTGTTGTCGGCGAACACCGTTGAATAGTCAATTACATTGACCTTTATATCTTCAGTATAATTACCGCATGTTACCCTGACGATGCTTTCACCATCTGCATATTGCAAGCGTTCTACAGCCCCTTCTGTGTAGACTGTAAAACCCTGATTACCTACCCAATACCATTTTGTAAGTTTAGGAGTAATCAAGCCATCTGCTGACACATCAACACAAATTGCTTCTTTGACAACTTTAAATACCGGTGTTCCGGTAAGACCTGTAAGATTGATCTTATAACTGGTGGGATACCCGGAAGGAATATCTCCCACAACCTCTTGAAGATAAGGATTAACAAAATAAAGATTAACTTCATCCGGATTCAGATCTTCATTGTCCGCATTCACACGGCCATAGCCAAACAGAACGAAGACCAGGAAAAAAGTCAAAACAAATACAAACGGCTTAAGGAATCCGGTTACAGTAAAACGCTCACTCATAAGACGCCCCCGCAATAAATGCGAATGCTCATATAGATCAACACTAATTATTATAACACCAGAACAACAGGCCGGATAAAAGAAATGGCCGCACATAGCGGCCACCGTTTACTTCTTAACCTTAACAGTATCTTTGGCTACACCGACATAACCGACTTCAGTCGGAGTCACCGTAGTTTCATGTCAGTCCTCCCTAGAAGCCGATTGGCACTCAGATAAACCGGATACTTTCACGTCTTACAAAAGCACCCATTTCCTCGCAGATAGCTTTTGAAACATTACTGTCAATATAAGGCTGTACCGGTCTTTGGTTGATTTCCTGCATAAAACAAAGCAATTCGAACCTGATACCCTCACCATCGAGCTGATAAAAATACCTCTGGTTCTCTGCCGGGTTTTCATAGCGGATCTCAAAATATTCGGTGTTCCACCAAGGAGCCGGGACATAAATATACCCCTGGGTACCCGAAACGATCAGCTCGCCTTCAGACTTAACACCATTACCGACCTTTATTGACGCAACTGCATTGGGATACACAAAATCGATCTTAGTGAACAGATCATGTGTCATTGATTCATCAGAAAAGTGAGCACACACGTGTTTTTCGACATACTTCGTACCCAGGATCTGAAAGACCGGAAGCAAAGCCGTCGGTCCCCATTCAAAAATAGGATCCCATCGTCCCTGCTGATCATCACGGAGACTGGTACAAGTAGCATCAACACTCACGATCTTTCCGATAAGGCCACTTTTAATCAACAGTCTTAATCTTGAATAAGCTGTTGAAAATGCAGTTTTGACACCATCTAAAAGAACAAGTTTTGATCCTTCAGACAATTCCTTCAATTCTTCCCATTCCTGTTCACTAAGAGCAAAAGGAGCCTCGCAGAGAACATGTTTCCCGCTGCTCAATGCTTTCTTCACCAGATCATAATGATTCTGAGGTTCCTCTTTGATGAATACGGCATCAACATTTTTGAGTAATTCCTCATAATCGTCAGTAACTAACGATAGCTTCAAAACTCTGTTATTCAGGAATGAACTGTTTTTAGTGCAAATACCTACGGTTTCGATCCCGTTTACGAAATGAGACTCTTCTTCAACTTTATTTAGAAATGACGAATCACCGACCAGTCCTAATCTGATACGTCTCACTTCGGTTCTGAGTTCAGAACTCGAAACCCCTTCGGTTCTTGGCAGATATACAACTTTACAGTATTCATTCAGATAATCGAATTTGCCTTCCCAATCAGATCCGACCGTAAAGATATCCACACCGTATCTGCAGATATCATCGATCTTCTGTCCTTCATATTCTTCAACAATGATCTCATCAGCAAAACCTGTCGCTCTGACTGCTTCGATCCTCTCGATCAAGGTCTGCTGCACGTTGATCTTGCCGCGTGTTCTGTCAAAGCCGTCCGCAGTTACTCCGACGATCAAATAATCACCCAAAGCCTTGGCTCTTTTAAGAAGATTTACATGGCCATAATGGAGAAGATCAAATGTACCATATGTAATTACCTTAATCATCGGATCACCTCAATTCCCTTACCGGTCCAGTTCATTCAATGCAGCGGTAAATTGCTCCATATATTTCTTTTCTCCGATAGAAACACGGAGGCAGTTCCCAAACTCTCCTACATTAGGATATGTCTTTATCAGGATCTTTTTCTCTGCTTTCATCCGGTCAACTATCTTCTGGGCATCAGTTTTAGGTTTGATAAAGATGAAATTTCCGGCTTCGCCTTTATGCGGATAACCGTTGTTATCGAGCCATTGAACCAAATACTCACGTCCGGCGTTAAAACCTGATATAAGCTGATCCACTATACCCGGAGTAGTTAATACTGCTTCAGCAAAACGAAGCGCAAAAGCATTTGTATTATGAGGAGTACACATCTTCTGTACAAGTTTGATCCCTTCGGGCCAGCCCGCGACATATCCTAAACGGCATCCGGCCATGGAAAACAGCTTTGAAAAAGTCCTTGTGACAAAGACATGCTCATCTTTAAGCGCGTAGTTGATAAACGTCTTGGGATAAAAGTAATGATAAGCCTCATCTACGAGCACATTGATCTGCTTTTCCTTGGCAACTGAAAGAATACGTTCAAACTCATCTTCGGAGTACACGTTGCCCATAGGATTATTAGGATTAAGAAGGATCAAAAGCTGGGTATCATCAGTCAGTTCGCTGATTATGTTCTCAATATCCATACTCAGATCGTCATTGTATGGTACTTTAACAAAATTGCGCCCGTACATTTCAGAATATATCTGAAACATAAAATATGACGGAACAACTCCTACAATTCGCCCATTTAAAGAGGTAAATGCCTGAATAATGTACCTTATACCTTCAGCAGAACCATTCACCAAGCAAATATGCTCTATGTCAGTTCCGAGATAATCAGCCAGAACCTCTGAAAAATGCAATGTTTCAGGATATTGAGCAACAAGCTGAGGAGTTACATCGGATAAAACACCGGAAATAAAATCTTTAGGTAACCCACCCGGATTCTCATTCAGATCGAGCCTTAAGTAATCCTTTCGCTCATTCTGATCGAAAATACGATACAGATCTTCAATTCTCTTATCCGTGTAATACATAAACCACCTCTTACATTCCTGGAATAATTATACAGTTTTATTCCAGTTCAGTCACATTAAAGCAAAAGAGCGTGGATTATTGCTTAATTACGATCAGAAGCACTTCTGATCGTGCAGCTGCTTGCAGTCAGCGATCTTGCCGCACTTGTAGCAGACTTCGTTTACGCACTTATCTGAGCTAAAGAACTCACGGATGTTATTAAGCGTCGTATCAGCTATTAATTACAAAAAGATTTGTTATAAAGAAGGGCTTCTATCAATGATGAATTCACCCACTATTCAGCAAAGAAACACTAAAAATAAAAGTCATTATACACTCCAATAAAGTAATTTGACATTCCGGTATATTACTCAGGATCTCCGGGGTTGCAAATAAATAGACCTCTGAACAACAGTTCAGAGGTCTAAAGGAATAATTAACTTGAAGATCAGCCGATAAGATCCTTAAGCTCCGTAAATTCCAATCCGAGAGCGTCTGCAACGTTCTTGTTGGTGAGCTTGCCGGCATAAGTGTTTACGCCTGTTGCGATCGCCTGGTTCTCACAAGCTGCATCAAGGCCCTTTGCCGCGATCTCAAGACCGTACTTGAGTGTAGCGTTCGTCAGAGCGATGGTTGACGTTCTGGGAACCGCGCCGGGCATGTTGCCTACGCAGTAGTGGACTACGCCTTCCTCGATAAAGACAGGATCATCATGTGTCGTAACACGTGAAGATTCACCGCATCCGCCCTGGTCGATAGCAACGTCAACGAAGACTGCGCCGTTCTTCATCTCAGGCAGATACTTCTTCTTGAACAGCTTCGGGGTGGAGCCTCCCGGGATCAGTACTGAACCGATTACGAGATCAGCATCCTTAACTACTCTCACAATATTGGAATCAGTGCTTACGAGAGTCTGGATGTGAGCTCCGAACATGTTGTCGAGTTCTTCAAGTCTCTTGAGGTTGATATCAAGGATAGTAACGTTGGCACCCATACCTACGGCAATCTTGCATGCATTCATACCTACCGTTCCGCCGCCAAGGATAACGACATTAGCCTTAGGGGTACCGGGTACGCCTGCAAGGAGTATTCCCTCACCGCCGAACTTCTTCTCCAGGTACTTAGCTCCTTCCTGGATCGAAAGTCGGCCTGCAATCTGACTCATGGGAGCGAGGCAAGGAAGTGATCTGTCCTTCTCCTGCATGGTCTCATAAGCAACTGCCTTGACCTTGCCAGCAAGGAGCGCGTCTGTCTGCGCCTTGTCAGCAGCCAGGTGCAGATATGTATAAAGGATAAGACCGTCATGGAAGAGCGGATATTCGCTTTCAAGAGGCTCTTTGACCTTGACCATCATCTCAACGAGATTCCAGACATCAGTAGCATTATCCATGAGGTTGGCGCCGGCATCGACATATTCATTGTCGGTAAAGCCTGAGCCAACACCTGCCCCCTTCTCGATATACACATGATGTCCCGCGGCCACATAAGCCTTAACGTTATCAGGTGTGAGTCCTACACGAAATTCGTTGTTCTTGATTTCCTTTACACATCCGATTTTCATACCGCTAATCCTTTCTTATGTTTGATTTTGAAAGACCAATGAATCTACTTTACAAATATTTATGAGAAGTTGTCAATAAATAGATTAGATAATATGAAATGACCTCACGTTTGTAGCAACGTGGATTTACCTATATGCTTGAAGTTGCAAACAAAAGCTATGGGATTTACCACATACAAAGGAGGTCACAATGAAAAGAATACTAAAGATAGGAATGGATGTCCACAGCACAAATTACACCTTATGCGCAATGGAACCTGTGTTCGGAGCTGACGACAGGATCTATGCCAACATTCAGGTCGCACCGGATTATAAGAACATATTAATGTTTATCGAGAAAAACAAACAAAAACTTGATCCATATGACACATTTGATATCGAGTGCGGATATGAAGCAGGTTGTCTGGGCTATTCCTTATACAACCAACTTACTTCTGCAGGTGTTAAATGTGTAATCCTGGCCCCGACAACAATGCTAACTCAGCAAGGAAACCGCATTAAGACAGATACAAGAGATGCGTTAATGATTGCGCAGTGTCTGTCGTATGGAGGATATCAACCTGTATATATCCCAACAGAAGATGACGATTCCGTGAAGGAATACCTGCGAATGCGTGATGACCATATTTTTGAACCAGATTTTTATAGAATTCCTATTGAATGAGAATCTCATGAATGCAAGGTTGGGACACGAATAAAAGGCTATCTCATTTACAAAGATTATGTCTCAAAAAAGCTTAAGTCAATAAAAGAGTACTACTTAACATCAGCAGGTTATGAAGAAGCAAAGCGATTTAAAGAAAAGTATCAAGTTGATGTTATTCAACCATTTAACGCCGAATACAAAAGAATATGTGACATTGAAGGACTCTAATGTATTTAACGTTACTTACACATAAGAATGGAATGCTTATGTGGAGGCAATACAAACTACTATAGTAATCATTAAAAACTATCAGCGTTCTTTTCATAAGTTTTTATAATAATGAGTGCTGGCGCGTGCGCCAGCACTCTTATAAAAAGATATTAAGGCTGTTCAAAAGCACTTCTGATCATGCAGCTGCTTGCAGTCAGCAATCTTGCCGCACTTGTAGCAGACTTCGTTTACGCACTTATCTGAGCTAAAGAACTCACGGATGTTATTAAGAGTGGTATCAGCTATATTGGACAAAGCTTCAGCCGTAAGGAATGCCTGATGAGATGTAACTATGACGTTAGGCATTGATATGAGCCTTGCCAATACATCGTCGTTTACTATGTGGTTGGAATAGTCATGGAAGAATATGTTGGATTCTTCCTCATATACGTCAAGGCAGGCTGCGCCTATCTTACGGTCCTTGATGCCTTCGACCAGTGCTTCAGTATCGATCAGGGCACCTCTGGAAGTGTTTATTATGACTACACCCTTCTTCATCTGTGCGATTGAAGAGTAATTGATCATGTGGCGGTTCTCGTCAGTTAAGGGGCAATGCAGTGATATGATGTCTGCCCTGCTCCAGAGCTCTTCAAGCGAAACATACTCTAAGCCGGAATCCTTGGCCGGGAACTTATCGTAGGCAATGACGTTCATTCCAAATCCCCTGCAGATATCGATAAAGATACGTCCTATCTTACCCGTACCTATTACACCCACAGTCTTGCCGTGAAGATCAAAACCGGTAAGGCCTTCAAGCCTGAAATTGAAATCCTTGGTCCTGATATATGCCTTATGGATACGACGAATAGAAGTTAGAAGCAAAGCCATAGCATGCTCTGCAACGGCATAAGGAGAATACGCAGGAACCCTTACAACATGAACCTTGCCGTAAGCATACTGGACATCAACGTTGTTATATCCGGCACAGCGCAGAGCAATAAGACGGATCCCCATCTCATAGAGTTTGTCTATAACGAAGGAATTGATGTCATCGTTCACGAAAACGCATACAACGTCACAGCCCTCTGCAAGCTTATAGGTATCAGGCGTAAGCCTGGTCTCCAGGAACCTGATCTCAAACTCCCCATTGCTGTTGGAAGCTTCAAAAGACTGGCAGTCGTATTCTTTAGCGTCGAAAAAGGCGATTTTTAAGGTGCTCATGTACAAATAACTCCCTATTATCTAAAATTATGTAAAAGTAACATTATCAAAAATAACAGGATCATTACTTCTTGGAATTGGTTTAGCATCATGTATTCGCACTATGGAATCGTTAGGAAACGCTTCACCACAAACAATTGCATGTTGTTTTTCCAATGCACTCATCTGCAAATAGAACGTATCATTTGATATTCTGAGAACGCCCTTCAGGAATTCCATATCGCGCCTACTTGTTATTTTATGCATTATTACAGAATTACACTGACTAACAATCTCATAATCAAGCATTGAAGGAACTTGAGACGAAATAACAAGTCCAACTCCAAACTTTCTTCCTTCGCGTGACAATTTATCAATATAATAGCTTCCAAGCTTACTCTCCTCTGCATCAGGATTAATATATCTATGAGCCTCCTCAAGAACGAGACTAAGATGTGTAGCCTCACGATTTCGAGTTTTATATTCATAGATAGCTTTAAAAAGCAAGTAAACTACAATATCCAAAGTATCAGAGTTAACTTGTAAATCAAGAATAATAACTTTCTTATTTGAATGAATAATTGTATCAATTGTTTGTGTATCAGAAAGGTCATTAATAACACTCATTAACGCTGAATCTTCTACGACGCCTTCAATTCTCAAACACATTGTTCTAAGGTAACCACTAATTTGATTTCTGGAAAAATCACTCTTTTTGCCATTCTGTATATCAGTATGTTCATCAATCCATTTTTCTATTTGATCAGATAATTTATTCAAATCCCATTTTGCTTCAATTGCTTGAAGTTTACTGATGCTATCTTTCAGTGCTGGATACTGAACACCTTCAGCTGCTCTAAACAATCTGCCGTACTCAGGATTGTTCAAAGCACTATGATGGAACCGCAACTCCTCAAATGGAATATAATCTGCTTCATTTTCATCAAAAGCTTGTTTGTATTCTCCGTTAACATCAAGAATAATGAATTTTATATTTTTCTGTGTATTATGACGTATATATCTTTGAATAATTGATACTACAGTACAAGTCTTTCCACTACCTGTATTACCAAATACACCTAAATGCTTTCCAAAGAGTACATTTGGATTATAACCAACACCAACTCTTGAATCATATAAATACGTACCTATTTCAGAAGAGAACTCTTCAACTGAAGGCGAAAAGATACGTTTTAAAACTTCATCCCCAAGTTTAAACACATCTTCTCCCACCAAAGGATAAGTATTAGTTCCAAAAGAAAACGATGCAGTCACATCATCATAGATACCATTAATAGAACCGGCCACAAAAACAAGATCATCATTGTCATAAATCTCATCAACAGTAATAATGAGGAAACGACCATCAACAAGTTTAGTACCAAGCAACGAACCAACAGAAACATAACTTGTAACGAATCCCTCAATGCAAATTCGATCTACATTTGAATGAGTTACAACACGAATCTGGACTTTCGCACCTGTAATCTTAGAAATGTTACCAACCACCACACTATTCTGCATGATACGCCAGAACTTTCTGAAGCAACTCTATAACTTTCTCATGATCGTTTTTCTCAGATGTTGCAGGTAATAAGAATTTGACAAAAGTCTCAAAATCAGCAAGGAATTTCCCCGTCAAGACATTAATATTTGGCATACTTTCGGCCAAACTCTTGATACGAGATATAAACTCTCCTTCCTCGTCAGAATTATACAAAAAGAAATAGAAAACGTTATTGGGATTTTCAATGGATTTGAACAGTATTTCGTTTATATGATCATCACCGTATTTATATCCAAGGACTATGATAACATTCCTGCCCGTATCCATAGTATCAAGCATATTACGCATCAATTCACTATAAGGTGTACTATAAGTTTGAAATAGTTTTTGCGCCGTTGGATATATCAAAACTGGCGTTGTATCTTCAATTACAACCTTGCCATCAACAAATCTAGGCTGAAACTCTTTAATAATACCGTTATCCACACTCCAGTTAACAGAACCATGAATCTTTACAAGGGAAGTATTATTAGCATCTTGTAGAGTTCGAGAATCAAATACGCGATTAACAAAACCTGAAAAGCCATCGTTATACATAATAGATAACTTATCAAGCGAATACTCAAATGCCAAATCATAATTTGTTGTATAAATATTCGTCCGTTTTAAACAGTTGAATGCTCGTAGTTTTAACAAAAACATTTCATGTAGATATAGATTTCGATATTCGACGGAATTAACAAAGCTACCAATCAATTTATTCTTGATATCTGATATTAGACTGCTTATCTGACCTTCTTTTGTTATATCCTTAACAATATTATAGTAAGATTTAATAGTTATCAGAGAATTAAGTTGGTCTTCAATTCCACTATATTTCGCAACTTCATCAATGATAGAATCAAGTTCAGGATATTCTGCTTTATATGATTTAATATCAAAATCGCGTGTATCTTTAGAACCAGCATAAATGGAAACACCATTGCCGAACAAGAAAACAACACTATCTAATTTCATATGTTCAGCAAGTTTTAAGCGAAGATCAGAAAACGCAGCCAACAAATCTTCGTTTGTGATGTTCGTACTCACGCCACCACTAACTGCTACTTTACTCTCTGATACAATACGACTCAATAGATTTTCTTCAGTCGAAATCAAATTTTCATCATCGAGTTTTTCATTCAACTTGTCAATAATATATTTACTATCGAAAATCATTTTGAGTTCAACCTTTCAGATAACAGTTATATATCAATTAAATTGTAAATATTTCAAATATAATATTTAATAATATTTTAGCATATAAATCTGTTCCAATCTTAAATATACACTAAATTTATGTATTACTGACCTCGGTCAATTTATTTCGAGTACAAATCCAAATCCGCTGAACGGAAGAACTGCTGCAAATAACCAGCCGTATACTTTCTCGCCGAAATCCGGATCCTGCCAATAAGGGCGTACGCCTGCCCAGTCTACTTCGATCTGCTTACCGGCATTGTGCTGGATAATGTCCTTAAATCCTGTTTTCTTCAGGTGATCGTTGTAGCATTTCTTGAACTGAGTCAGCTGATAGGGCTTTAAGCCTGATAGTTTGCACCTGTCAGAATACTCTTCCCATAAGAGCTGAAGTGTCACGCCCGGTTTTGCCAGTTCCTTCTTTAG
>JAEEGL014300255.1_pt1 | contig 39798 bp, 41 predicted proteins | sample 9134231 | NCBI WGS metagenome assembly JAEEGL01 (sample SAMN16246548, study PRJNA631951) | gut metagenome | biome: gut microbiome; feature: rumen; material: fiber-attached | host: Bos | place: Iran: Karaj | collected 2018-10
ACAACCAGCAGCACCGTCGGTGTCAATCGGCTGAAGCAACTCACCCAAGTCAAACTCCTTCTCTGGGTTAAAGTGCTCCTCCAGATCACAATAGTCAATCGGATTGTCAACTGATATGACCATTGTACACCTAACACCAGCAGCGTTGTTGTCATACCAGTTCCTAAGCGTCACAAACGAATATGACAAGACGTGGATTGATGTGTTGTACTCGTTCTCGTCATAGAGGTCATAGTTCTTCTCAATGTCCTTCAGCTTCGCCACAAAGTTCAATGCAATGGCGTGAGCAACAGTCTGACACTCCTCCGGTGACAACTGCCTTGAATTGTAGTTCTCAAAAGCCTGTGGGGTCATAACAACGTCAAAGTTGACGGTACACCTAACACTACCGTCGTTCAACGTCGAATCACTCACATAGATTGGGTCTTCAAGGAATACAAGAGGGTGATTCTCCTCACCGATTCCAGCACCCTTGCTCAATCTGTCATACTTGAACTGCCTTACAAGCTTGTGCTCCCTTGCAACATTGTAAAATGTCCTTATAATTGAATTTATCATATGGTTTTCTCATAAAGATTTTATATTCTTATCACACTCAAGAACTCCTTGGTCACTTTCGTGTCATAATCCTGCTTCGCCTGGAGACATATTGCCAGCGACATACATCTGTCATCGTGCTTGCCACTCTGTGCCTCAAACTGCATCTTTCCAGTCTTGGTATATTTCACAATGAATGTTCCCAACTCACTGTACAACTCATTGTCACTCTGGTTAAAGTGTATTTCCTTGTTTGCAATAGCCATTGCAAGGCTGCTGACAGCCTTTTCCTTGCTTGGGTTGCTAGTTGTCCACTCCCTTAATTTTGACTTGTTAGAGACGAGTTTTTCAATCTCGTTCAACATAACAGCACCGATGCCGTTGATCTCCAAATATGCCATCTGAAGACCGACGGTTGAATTGATGATGTCTGCAATCTGCTGATACTTGGAATCAAGTGTGCCTTCCACCTTGTATTGCTTCACTTGCATACTTTCATTTATCTTGGTGACAATGGTAGCATCCTCACCGTTTGCCGACAAATCAATGCCAATCCACTGCTTCTCAGTGTGGTCATACTGATAGTTTGAGAAGCAATGCTCATAACCCTTGAAGAACGTCAACGACGAATCAAGGAACTCCACAAGAAACTCTTCCTGGAAACCAATCGGTGACACGCTCTTCTTGATGTCCTCAATCTCCTCCTCAGTTACCAGATCATCATCATAGATTGTGGCTGAAATCTCCCTATATCCCTTCTCTCCACCAACAGCCTTCATATACATATCATAGAACATACCTCTTTTACCTTTAGGCGTGCTGATGACCAGTATCTTTGGGTGTCTTGCCTTTGTGATAGGCATAATGACAGAAGACCAAGGCTCTGAACCATCAGCCAATATGTCTGGGAAGAACGAAGCCTCATCCAATACCAATAAACCACTGATGGTGTATCCTCGGATAGCCGTCGGAGACTCCATTGTAAAGAACTGAAGATATGAGTTGAATATGGTCTGAATGGTCAACGTCGTTGCATTTGCCTTCTTGATGATTCCAGTGTTCTCCAATAACTGTGTTATCTCCTTATAAACCTTCCTACCTTGAGAATATGTTGGACTGATATAAGCATTGAAGGTCAATGACTTGCACATTGACTCAATCAAGGCAATCTCAGCAAAGACTGATTTGCCAGATTGTCGAGACCACCTTGCAACCAATACCTTTGTGTCATCATCGTGCAATAGTTTGTAGGCTTCCTTCTGCTTCTTGGTGAGATTAATATCAAAGTGCAGATCCATCTTCCTCAGCGTCGTTGTTAAAACCAAAGGAAACCTTGATTCCCTCCTTGTTATTGATGATCTGAACAGCATTCTGTGGTGCATCCTTCCTTTCAACACCAAATATCCTAGCCATTGAGTCCAATATATTCCTGGCGTTATATATGTCGCCTTTCTTGACAGCATCCTGGAGAAGACTCTCATATCTCCCAAAGAACATATCCCTCAGCTTCTCAGCCTCAATGTTCCTGTCTTCAGCAAACCTGTCAAGTGCTGCATTGTAATAGTTTGCAGCAGTCCTTGCAACTAAGGGCTTTTCCATTCCCTCATAAACACCCTTGGTTATCTTCTGGATAATCTCACTTCGAGACACACCATTGGCAATGTCACAATATACCAAGTCAACCAATGCATCAGCCTTGTTGTAAGATTCAGTTGGGGTGGGTATATTGCTATTTGGCATTGTTGGCATTCTCTTTGCCTTTCTCTCCCTCTTATCCTTCTTGCCGTGTGATTTGGATAACATAATGTCTTATAATTAAAAATGGCTCATCCCAACCTGGGATGAGCCTTATTGTTGTGGTCACAACTCGTTATTTCTTCCTGTTCTTCTCTTGAACGAACTTCATCTGAGCATTCTCAGCCCTTACCTTCTCATCACTGTACTGAAGATATGCATACACATCCATCACATTGTAGTCCAACACCCTCTCCAACTCAAGGAACTGATGGTTCGCCAACGACGATACAATGTGCATCCAAGAGAAATTCTTCAAGAACTTGCTGTATGATGGTGCTATCGGCTCTCCTCCACCTTCATAGAGAGTTGAGAAATTCTTTTCAAGCTGTGACCTTTCTTGAAAAAATGATATACAATGCCCAACGCCTCACTGCAAGGCATCTTCCTCAACTTCCCCATCATATCCTGGTACTCACCATTATAAGGAATCCACTTCCCATCCTTGTCCTTCGCTGTCAATAACACAGCCAACAACTCAATGTACTGCATAGGATTCTCCTTGTCCTTCAATATGACATCAGCATCAATGTACTGTCTCAACGGCATTTCATTGAACGGAGGCACTGAATACCTCTTGCCATCAATCACAATCCCAGCCTTTGAACTCTTCCTCAAGAAGTCAACGTCATACAAATACCTAACCCTCTGGACAATCTGTGAATATACATTAATGGGCAAACCAAGACAGAAATCATCCTCCTCACCCATTAACCTGGATATGATGGTTGACTCAGCCTCAACACCCTTCTTGAACTGCTCAACCTCGTCATCCGACATTATGCTGTCCATCTTCCAGAATATCCTACAATACTCCTCCAACGTCAACTCGTCAAACGACTCTGGTATCCTGTACTTCTTGTCATTAATCTCCAACTTAATCATACCTTATGAATTCTTCTTCTTTCTAACAGCCTTCTTTGGCTCTGTAACCTCTTCTCTCTCTTCTTCCTTAACATCTTCCACCTTGTCCTCGGAAACGTCCTCACCAAGATTAATTCTATTCTCTGCAATAGGCTCTGGTGTCTCCTCCTTCAACTCAAAATCAGACTCACTTGCAAGACCGTTGTTGATCAACGTCAACTTGCCATACTTGAAGTAGTTCTGAATGCCGTTGTAATACTTAGGTGCTTGACACTTGCAACCAGTTGCAATCTCGTGAGTGCCAAGAATGTCATTGTAATAACCTACCAACGTGGCAAAGTCAAAGTTCCTCCTGTTTGAACCAATCTCCTCCAGGTACTTCTTTGCCCTCATCACCTTCTCATAAGTGTAACCATTCTTGCTTGCTATTGAAATATTCCTATTTTCCATATTCTGTTTTCTTTATAAAGATTATTATCATTTTCCATAACTCCTATAAACACTGTATGTCAATGCCGACGCTGTAACCAATCCCCATAACAGGAACATCGGACTCCATATGTAAGCCAATAACACATTGGGTATGAACGTCACCCAGAACTGGAAACAGTACTGGCAGCTCCAAGGCTCAATCTGGAATGCATCAATCTGCAATATGCTAAACTTGGGATTCCACTGCAACAAATATGCAATTACAACACTCAAATGCATCCACACTATAAGTGCAATGAATTGCCATAAACTTGGTATCAAACTTAATAATATGCTCATTTCAACAACCTCCTCTTCATTTCCATTATCTCCTTGTCATCCCTCACAAATGCCTTCACCTTCTGTATGATATTAGTCACCTCCTTCACATCCGTCTCCAATATCCTAGCCAACTTCTTGTAACTCACTCCAGCCTTCTCTGATTTCAATCTATAATATATCAAGAAGATGTCACACTCCCTCGGAGAAAACACCTCATTCAGCCTCTGAGACAAATACTTCATCAACTCGTTGATCCTGTTGTTCCTCTCCTCCTTGACCTCCCAGGTATTGTCAAACTCAGCAAACCTCTCATCCTGGTCAATCTCACAGAATATCTCCCTGTCATCATTCTTCTGTCTGTTCTTCATCTTGTTGTCAGCATTGATGTAACAGAACTTCGACGCTATGAAGAAGTACTGCTCAAAGTCCTTGATCCTCGCTCCCTTCTCAATTGCATTGTATACCTTGATAATGCTATCCTGGAATACATCGTCAAATAGATCCTCATTGTATGTTATGTTCTTCCTCAAGTTCTTCTTTAACCTAGCCTCATTCTTGGCAACAAACTTCAAAAACTCTTGACCGTGCTCTTCATTTGTCATATAAAATCCTTCATATCCTTGTATACCTGTTGAAATGAAACGTTACCCAATGAACGATATATCTCAACACCATTATTTTCCAATATCAACGTCGGTATTCCCTCCAACTTGTGCTGTGCCTTCTCGACATCAATATTTCGCTTCTGAGACGTTATCTTGAACGCTGTGGACAACTTATCCACCGTCTCCTCATAAGCCTTGCAAGAGCCACAGGAAGGGCTGTAGTAATATATTAATTTCAAATCCATATATTAAACATATTAATCTATTATAAATATTGCAAGATATGTTTAAAAAAATGACATAAAAAGAGGGGATATGTTCACCCATATCCCCAAGTAGATCAGTCCATAGCGAAATTCCCAAAAGCAAACGGTGCTGATATGTCTTTATCCTCTCAAATTTATTATATTGTATTCCTTCTCAACGTCAAAGCAAGGACAAGCCTTATTGCTGAAGTTATTATGACCCTTTATAACAGCCTTCGGATACTTAACCAATAATACCCTCAATAACTCCCATAATGCCTCCTTCTGTTCTGGTGTCCTGGTATCCTTTGGTCTTCCATTCTTATCAAGTCCACCCACATATACAATACCTATGGAGTTCTTGTTCTTTCCCACACAATGACTACCGATCTCTGCATCTGGTCTACCTTTCTCAACAGTGCCATCCAGATCCACAACATAGTGATAGCCAATGCCCTTCCAACCTCTTTGCTTATGCCATAGGTCAATATCCTTTGCCTTGAAGTCAAGACCTTCCATCGTCGCTGTACAATGTATTATAATCAGATTAATATTCCTCATTCTTCATCCTTTTCTACTGTTATTCCATCAATGTTGTTAATCCATAGTATTCTGCCAATATTTCTACCATCATAATCAGTGAAGTGATACCCTTGATGTGCTATGTATTGATTACAGTATGGATTCTTTTCATATAGTTTCATCTTCATCCTCCCCTGGTATTTCATCCGTCGGTATTCCCTTCCTTAGTTTCTCCCTCTGTATTTGCATATGTTCCATCCTTTCCAAATGTCTGTCCATATCTCTCCTTAACTGTACAGCTTCACTCCTAAAGTAGGCTGATACACCAAAGACACTCGCTGTATAAACAAGCGACTGACCAAGAATCCAGAGGACTCCCTGTTCACTTATAAGCAAAGGTACAAATGCTGCAAGACCTGTTATCAACCATCCTAATGTGAAAGCAACACAAGCAGATCCTATTGCCAGTTTTTCCTTAATGCTAAGGTCTTTCCAAGTTGTTTTCATTTGTTATATCTTCTTTTTTATGAAGATAGAAAAATAGATTTATTTTAATATAATGTGTGTCGTTATGAGACATAAAAATTGTTAATATTCATAAGTATTTGATTATCAGCATTTAAATAAAGTAGGGGAGCTCCCATTCCTGAGGTTATACCCCATTAAATGAGACAAATCTAAGTGATTGATAATAAGCAATTAAGATAATTTAACGTCCAATATTTGGTGAGACAATTTTATCGACCTATATTTGTCTCGTGAGACAAATGATGAGACAATATGAGACAGTTGATTTCTGAATAGAATGAGATTCCGGATCAGATGTCTTACCTGGTTGAAAATATTAATTTTTAAACGTTATAGTTATGGTTAAATTATCTACAGCATCAATTAGATTGGTGCAGAAGAAGAACAGGATGAACAAGGTGGGTGAATATCCCATTTACATTGTGGTATGTTTTGGTGGTAGGACTGAGAAGGCTACTGGTGTTAGTTGTCTTGAGCGTCATTGGGATAGTCGGAGAGAAGTAATCAAGGCTGCTTGCCCTAACAGTGCAGTGTTGAATAAGATGCTGTCAGATATCAAGCAGAAGGTAATTGACAGGAAGAATGAGCTTGAGTATAATGGTCGTGTATATACTCCGTCGATGCTATTGGAAGATTGCAAGGTTGAATACAATGGCAAATCCAATGTGTATGTTGATGTGATGAATAGACTGATCACTGACAGGAGATTGCAGACAAATACCAAGAGGCGTTATGAATATGGTTATAAGAAGTTGGTGGAATATATTGGTAGGAAGGATTTCATCATTGATGAATTGAATGTTGGTTTCATCAAGGATTTTTGTAGATGGTTGGATGTATCAGATTGTACCAAGCGGGATATATGTGCTGGTATTGCAAGTGTATGGAACTATGCTATTGACAAGAAGTTGGTAGATGCTGGTGAATATCCTTTCAACGAATTCAAGTTCACCCAGAAGTTCAAGGACGGTGTTAGGGATTACTGTATTGACCTTGTTAATATCAAGAAGCTGAAAGAGTATTGGTTGAATCTTATAAATGAGAGGGATGGTGGTTTATGGCATTACAGGGATGGTGCATTGAATAGGTTGCATAAGCGGACATCAAAGGAGTTTGGTATATGTTGGTTTCTTGCCTGTTTCTATCTCAACGGCAGTGCTCCCACCGACGTTGCAAGGTTAAGGGTTGCTGACTGTAGTAGGATAATGATTGATGGTGTTGATTACTGGAAGGTTGAGTTTAAGAGGAAGAAAACTGATAGTGTTGTTAATGTTCGTTTGAAGAGGGATATGTTCAGTATTATCCTGTTGGAGCATTTCTTGGGGTTCAGTGGTAGTGACGGTTATGTATATCCGGTGATCGGTGACGCTGTGGGCGATGCAATTCAGAGAAGGGTTAAGAAGTATGGCAATATAGCGATTAAATGGGTTAGGGAGGCTTTTGAAGAGATTAATGAGGAAACTATCAAGAGGAATGTTTCTGAGGGTTTAGAAGAGCCTTTGGTGGATTGTGATAAGGTTGTGTTATACACCGCCAGGCACTCTTTTGCTTCTGCTTATCTCAATAGTGAGGGTGCAACTGTTCGTGGTGCTGCATCGTTGTTGTCAAGATCTGCAAATACCATCAGTGTATATATTCACGCCTTACAGAATGACAAGGACATTGCTGATGCTGTATCATTTCTTGATGACTGATATAACAAAGGGGAGTACCGTGTTGTACTCCCCAGCATCAAAAAAATAACCTAATTAAAATATCCTTATGAAAGAATTATCTGTTCGTTTATATATTATGGCATCCTTAATAGACATTCCAAGCCTGGTTTCGTGTTCCCATTCCCATCCGTTCTTCGGATTTCGCTGTCTGTGGTTTGGTTGAATTACTAGTGGTTCTCTTAGATCATTGAATGAGAATACTATTACACCGTCGCTTGTGAAGTTTATGTATAAGCAGTTCTCGTTGAGTGTGTAGCCGCTTTCCATCACGTCAGTAAAGTGTGACAGCTTCTTTGGTTCTATGAATACATTACCCCATCTTTGGAATGTATCGTTGGATTCGCTCCTGGTCTTGAGTTCCACTGTTATTTTCCTACCGTTCTTGGTATAGCACACTGCATCGGAGTGTGAGTATGTTTTTGTTGGTGTTATCTTGTCAAACCAGTGGAGTTTGTCATTGAGTTCAAATAGATTCTTGATATTGACCTTCTCCATCCAGTCACAATACTTCTGTTGTTCTTCCTTTGATGTCATTTGTTGATGATAGGGTTGTTTTTCAGTCCCTACATCAATAAATATCACATCACTTTCAAAAGTGTCGTTTTTTGACAACTTTTTTTTAAATTTTTTTGTCATTACCCCTCCTGGGCTTTGATTCACTTACCGTCGGAGGGGCTTTTATATATAAGAATGACAAAAGAAACCTCTCATTATTTATTTAAATATTTTGTTTGTGTTCAAGTTTACTGATACTCCTACCATTATTCCCCATTGCTTATTGATCACGTCATATCCACTTGTGATTGATGGCGTTATTGATATCAGATTTTGTTTCTGAGGCACTTTTATTGTCTGGGTGACATATTCCACCGTGTTGATTGTTCTATGGCTTGTGGATAGATTTATAGAGTCCAACCTCGGATAGCCTTCGTCGTTGATGTCATAGCCACTCAGATATGCATTGTATGTTATGGTGTCTTCCTGTTGTACTATTGTATTGGAATAAGTCTTGTCTTTTTTTTTACAGGTATGCTGTCACCATCTGAAGTATAGAGTGTATCTGTTCTGATGATTGTCTCCTTGATGATGATTGGTTGTGTTACCGTTGTGTCAACGTCGGTGTAGATGGTGTCGTGTTGTATTACCACTGAAGTTGTATCTATGCTGTTGAACATATCCTTGTACTCCTTGAGAGTGTAGTTCTGTTTCCAGAGGACAATGCCCATTAGAATCATTATTACCGTTGCTATTACTAGTAGTGTATCATTTGTTCTGTTGTCCATTGTTATATTGGTTTTATACTATTATTGGTACTCCAGCCTCTATCAGAGGCTTATAGAATTCATTCATATTATTTATATATGCTTTTATACCTCTCTTTATATATTTCTTTATCCTCTTCATTTCCTTATCGTTTTATGCATTGGTAAAGATACTGATGGATTGGATATTGGTCATATATGATAAAGAGATTGTCATAACAATGGTGTTTTAATGACATATGTCATAAAATGGTTTGGAGTGGGGCTTGGTGTCCCCACACCAACCAGGTCTTCAGTTACTCTCCGATCACTTGTTGACCGAAATTTATTTATGTGACGTTTTCACTGAAGGAAGTATTAATCGATGATATTAAATAAAAATTCAATTTAAATGTCTCTGAGGCAGTGTTTGCCTTCCAATTCGAGGAATGCCCAATAAGCTTTGGCATCTTTAAGTTTCTGTTTCTTCAGTGCCATTGCCATCTTCTCTCTTTTTTCTCCTACTGTTGCCATTTTTAAATAGATCTTTGAACGTCGTTATTTTCTTAGCACCTTTGATGGTGGTTGTGTTACCGCTTGTTGGCAGAACTATCGGTTGTGCCTTGGCGATTATCTCTCTTGCTTCTTCTAACGTCATAGTGGTATGTCTGTGAATTTTATTCCTAACTTCTTATATGGCATATTGTGATACTTGTAGACTGATATGGCTGTCGGTGGTATGCCTAGTGCCATTGCAGCGAGTCTTGCTGAGTCATACACCCCTATCAGATTATCTTCGAGGTCATACACATATGTCTTGACCTTTCTGCCTTTGGTCTGTGGATGCTGTATCTTCTTCTCTATCCCAAGCTGTCTCCTGGTGTCTTGAACCACCTTGTCCCAAATATCCCAATTGATGCAGTTCCAATTGTCTTCCTCCCACTGTTTCAAAGCTTCCCTGGAACACATTGAGCACCTATCAAACATTGTCTCTTCTATGAAGGCTGAGCCAAGAAATGGTGTGCTTGTAGGCTCTTTTAAGGCTCGCTGAGGCGTTTTTGGAGTTAATGCCTTGAGTTGTTCCATCCTTCTTCTTTTCTCCTCCTCTTGAGCCTTTTTTAAGAGTTCGTCTGCTTGTTTGCACAACAGTCTATATTTAAGGAGTCTATCTTGATTCTTCTTCTCTCTCTCCTTGAGCTTTCGCTCTCTTGATTCTCTGAACAGATCCTTGAGTTGTTCTGATGTTCTTACCATTCTTCCGCTGGAGTTAATTCGATTATGTAGTCACTGTCATTGTATCCGAATTGCAGCACGCCCTCGTCGTTGATCGTGTTGGTTATTTGGTGAGCGAGGATCCTTATGGCGAACTGCTGTGATTCTTCATCAAATTCAGCAACGTCTCCGTTGGTGATGAGGTCAGATAGTTGCTCAAACAGGGTTGATGTGCCCATATACTGTTCGTTATATTCGTCGGTGTTAATCACCGTCCTGGTGTACTGTTTGTCTAGTTTGATTTCTTTCATAATGAATGTTTCTTTTGTTAAATTATGTTATTTTCCTTCTTAGTGCAAAGATATATATTTTTTTTCACAATTCCAAATTTCTGATGAATTATTTTTAATATTTTCTCTCAGTTATTATCATATTATATGTCTTTATATGTCTGAAGAACTTCATTAGGAAGACGTTGGTCAGTCTCTCACAGATATACCCTCCGATCCGGTATTGATATTGTGGGTCGTTGTTAGGATAGAAAGGTTTGAGATACTTCTCCTTGTTCTCCTCGATATGCTTCTTAACGTCACCCACTTGGTCAAGGAACTCGTTCATTATGTCGAAGATGAACTTGATATACTCCTTGAACTTGTCTCTGCTCATTAGGAACATATTGCAAGGGTAGAATGTGTGTCCTCGGAGGAACTTGTTCCAAGTGGCTTGATATTGTGGATACAACTCCTTCAGAATGTCTCCCACCTGGTGTAGGTCATCTATGTTATGGCACTGGTCATATTGTTGTTCCACCGTCAATATGAAGGTCATTGGCGTTGCCGCTATCGCCATATCTTTGCTTAGGCTTGGTACTTTATCACCGAAGCTGAAATAACGTCTGTAGTGGCAAAATCCGACATACTCTGGAAGGTCTGATTGTTCACTGATCCACTTGAACTGGTATAGTTCTGACCAGAAGTCATCCTTGAGTCGGATGTGTGGTGTTATTGATCTTGAATCTATGATTTTATACACTTCGTCGTTATGTACTGCTGGTATGAAGTCTTTATGTGTGCAGATATATATTATAGTATTATTCATATCCATTTTTATAATAAATATCAAGACTTTGTAAAAAATTCAAGTTTTGAGTAAAAAATATATGAAAATATTTGTTTTTTTAACTTTTTTTATATATCTTTGCATAAATGTATGATTTTTTTGAAAGATCATTATATTTATATAAGGAAGAGGTAACTCATTCAAACGGTGCTCAAGTATGCACAAGACCACGACTGGCACAAGTCGTTATCACCTATTAACTAGTAGGTTAGAAGTCGGATTGATAGGTCAGATTACATAGACTGAAGTTTTCTCCGATGGTCGAAAGGGTACAGTCAAGTCATCTTAATCGTTGGTGTCTTAAGGAACGATTCTCAGTTGGTGTGGTTAATGAGTAAATCCAACTGATGGGCTAAATACTTGGATGTTCAAGACTGAATCTGAAACAATCAATACCTAATTGATGCTTTCTCTTGTAGGGGAATACTGTATCTCCGATGGACTTTTAGAGAAGAGGTAATCTATTCACCGATACTAAGTATACATTTTTATTAATATTTAATAATATGAAAAAAGAAGATATATTGAGGCGAAGCCTCTTGAAATTAACAAAGAGATACACAATCTACTTTAAGTACAAGGAGAAACTAGAGAAGAGACTTGATGACGGCAGAATCACCGACAAGGAGCGAGAGGTTCTGTTTGGTCTTGAGAAGAAAATCAAGAAGACATTGGATAAAATTCAGAAAGTGAGAAATAAGTATGAAGGTTGAACTGGTCATTTCATATAAACATTATTTAATATTATTATTGCCCTCAGCGGAGGATAAAAAAACAAGCCCAGGAGACGTTAAATCTCTTGGGCTTTATTGTTTATTAAAATGGTCTGTATGACTGTTTTGCTCCGATCCTGTGTAGGAACTTGTCATACTTATCTATGAGGCGGTCAAGTTCCACTTGTTCCTCCTCAGTTATCTTCCCCTTATCCTTCCGTTTCTGTAGGAAGTGTTTTCGGTGGAACTCTGCTAAGAACTTTGCTTCAACCATATCATTAAGGATTATCTGGCATTATTTCATCAATGACAAGTACACCGTCGTCTGACACGTCAACGTCAGTGATCATACAGCTGCAATCCTTCTTGTGATGATTGCATCCACACTTGTCAGTCTTATGAGCTGATGGGAAGTATATGAGGTTATGGTATGTCCTCTTGTTGTCTCCCTCACCAGGTTCATACTTGCTGCAATTGCATTCAACTGATGGCTTCCAAAGAGGGTATAGTTCCCTACATCCACAGAGGTATGCTATGAGCAATTCTTGAGCCATTTCAGCTTGGTTCTTCAATGACAGTATATATTCACCCATTTCCTTCTCATTGAGCGAATCAGAATTTTCACTCTTCTCCTTGGTCACACCCTTCTGTGTCATTGAGTATCCAAGCCCTCTTACAGCCAAGTAGCTAGTCCACATTGCAAGTGGCATAGCGACCTTCAGAATGAGTGCCTTGTTCTCCTCGGTGAGAGTGTCTTCCTCTACCTGGTGTTGAAGTTCCTCCATCAGTGGTTTGCCAAGGATCGGAAGGATGTAGTATGGCTGTGCAAGGTGTACAAATGGGAACACCCTATCAGCACCGACGTTCTTGCTGATTGGACTGTATAGCTTCAGAAGTTCCTCACTTATAATCAATGTTTCACCTAGTTTCTTCATATGTTATACCTCCTTTGTTTCGACGTTATTTTCTGCTGAGTTGTCCTCAGCCTTCTGTTCCTCGGTATCAGCAGCACCGACACCTTCATTCAACTTATCAGTGTTCTCTTCTGTTGCACCTTCAAACTCTTTTGCAAGGTTATAGTCTTCAATGGTAAGTACCCTAGGAAGACCGTTCATTGATAACAGATCATTCATCTTATCCATTATAAACTGTCTGTCTGAGTTGATAACGGTAAGTCTGTACTGAACTGTAGCAGCGATTATCTCATCAGACTTTGAAGAGAATCCACTTGAGGTTGATATGCCAGCAAGGATAGGGCTTGTAAGCCTATTTGCAGACACTATGGCGAGCTTAACGGTGTCAACCACTGAGTTATAAAGGTCAGCGTTAACGGACTCAATAGAAGAGATTTCTGGGATGACTCCGTTCTCTCCGAACAAGAGCAATATGTTGCCAGCGTTCTCGCTTCCACCGAATGAGTTCATAAGGTTCTGATAGAGTTCAGCCTTCTTGTCCTCGTCTGGTTCTGTAGGATACTTGATGCATAGGTTTGCTGAGAAGTTATTCCTTACATAGTTGTTGTAGTAGGCAGAAAGTGCTGCATCTGCTGCAATGTAGTTTGCTGCTGACATCCACTGAGGTATTGCATAGTAGTACTCTCCAAGCTGATGACGCTTGAAATACATAAGGTATCTCTCACCCTTCTTTGGTGTTTCAGAACCCCACATCTTTATTTCAACGACGTTATCGGTCTTGTTAGCCTTAGCCCAATTGGTACAGATATATGACTTCTCTATCACATTATACTCATTGTATTGACCAAGACGAACCTGGTCAACTGGTTGATGGTAGAATGAGAACGAGTTGCCTCCCTCGTTCATAATCACTTGCACACTGAAGGCGTTGAGATATGTGAAATCCGTCATACACTTATAGATGAGTGAATCCCATCCCTCGGTGAGGTTTGGTGTATAGATATTATCCAATGTCTTTGCAAGTCCAGCTCCATAGAGGTATGACAGCTTGTTCTCAAGTATTGCCTTCTGTAGAGGTGATGCTGAAGCAAGATCAAGGCACAACTGTGGATAGAGGTTGTCATAACCAAATCTCACCCAATCCCTTCTTGTTGCCTTGTCAATGAATGGTGCTCCGATGGAGTAGTCCCTCTGCACAAGGTTTGGAATTATGTTATTAAGTTTATTGCTCATATTGATATTCTTTCTGATAAAGATTTACAATGTAAAAAAAGGGTAGATTGTTTGTCTACCCCTTTTTGTTTATGGTTTTTCGCTTATTGGCTTTATTCTGTCGGCATAGTTGCTCCAACGTCCTGCTGTCTTATATGCCTCCACCGATCCATCTGGTACATATACTGTCATATTGTGTGAACTTCCAAACACATAGACACCAAGTTCTGGTGGCGTTGTTGCAGCAATCTCCACTGTTTCTATTGCTGGACAATAAGCAAATGAATCATAGCCGATTGTAGTTATTCCACTACCTATCTTTAGTGTTTTCAATTTTATGCAATTTTCAAAAGCATAGGCACTTATTGTTTTTACTGAGTCTGGTATTGCCAGGTCAACAATAGGTGTATTCTCAAATGACTGAGATATCCTCTCAACAGTATTGGAGAATGTAACTGATGAGATGTTGGTATCATTGAACGAGCTAGATATTCTGACAACGTGTGGCAATGTAGGTGCTACACCGTTGCAGAATACACATTCGTTGAATGATCCGGTAATCGATGTGATGATGTTGTTATCGCCAACCACCATCTTGGTGCTTCCACTTGGCGAACTGGTCATATCCTTAACACCACTTACCACCTCAACACAATTGCCTATGTAAATCGTGTCATAGCTGAAATGGGCGTGTGTTGAAGGCTTCGCTATGTTGCTGATATCGTCGCCTGTCAATGTGGTGTTGGAACTACAGTCGATACTACCAGTTGCATATTCCCTAGGTGAAAGTCCCCAGCTGTATTCAAAGTATGCCTTCTTGTTGCCTTGCCAAACCGATGGTGTAAAGCAAGTGCAATAGCTTGAGCCACTCTCTACAAGGGTGTTGGTTGTTGCAGTCGTTGTCCAACTTATTCCACCGTCATATGATACCTGGCTGTATACTTCAACATACTTGTCCAGGTTGTCACAGTATGGTGTACCACTGGTCGTTCTGTACTGAGGTTCAACAGGTGGTATGTAGCCACACTCCTCACATTGGGTCTGAGCACTTCCACCCATTCTGAACTCTGCTGGAACGACGTTGCTCCAAGTCTGTCCACTGTCACTTGACTGCTGCATCTGCTGCTTGTACATCTTGGTTGTTCCAGAGCAATAGAAATCGGTTGATGGATCAAGGTTGACCCATCTGTACTGTATCACAACAGGAATATAGCCACAGTCTGGTGACTGATGTTCTGTGACAGTGCCTTTTCTATAGACTGCTGGAACGACGTTCTCCCAAGTTGCTTGGTAGTCGTGGGATACTTGCTTCTGCTGCTTGGTATACTTGGTAGTACCGTCACAGATGTAGTCGTTAGCTCCGGAGAGTGTAATCCAACGGTATGATGTACCAGGGTCTATGTTTGAGTTTGTGAGACGCTGATATATGAGATAGCCGCCACCCATTACCTTATGGATGACCTCACCCTCTTGATACCACTCCCTTATCTTATCATTATTATGATTTATCATATGTTACTATTTTACAATATATAGTTATGGTATTGCTTGAATCTTGTCTGCATATTGTGTCCAAGCTGCTTGATATGCTGATAGACTAGCTGCTGGTACATAGATTACCAAATCATATCCCAATATGGTTGTATCTTTCTTGAAAGCGTCATTACCCAATGTTGGTGGCGTTGTTGCATATATTGTGAATGATGATAGTTTTGTACAGTTATAGAAAGCATAATCATCTATTGATGTAACGCTGCTTGGTACTTCTATGTTAACTAGGCTTTCACAATCAAAGAACGCTCTAGTTCCAATGGTTGTAAGTGAATTTGTAAATGTTATACTTGTCAAACTTCTACAATAGCTGAAACAAGAAGCAGGTATTTCGGTAACACCACTTCCTACAGTAACGTCAGTCATACCACTGCAAGAACCGAATGCACTTCCAAGACTTGTAACACTGTCTGGTATGGTTATACTTGTAAGACCCCAACACCCAGAGAAAGCTCCAGCTTCTATGGTTGTTACATTTTTAAGATCTATTGAAGGGAGAATATGGCAACCTTCAAATGCCCCATCTGAAAGTGTAGTTACACTATCTGATAGTGTTACACTTGTAAGACTATTACAATCATAGAAAGCCCTAATGTAAATAGTGGTTACACAATCCCCAACAATGGCTCTATCAGTGTATTGATAACTAACATCCCCACTTCTAACTTCACTATTCGTGAGTGCTGAAGTTGAATCACACGGAACGATGGTTTCATATTCTCTACCACTATATGTTTGGTGAATATATAGCTTTCCATCAAACACTGGTGGGGTAGGTGTATCTCCAGACCATACAAGATTACCACCACAACCATAGACATACTTGATGCTATGGTTGTTGTAAGTAATTCCAGTTATATTATGATTATTGTAATTTATCATATTAGTACACTAAATATATTGTGCCACTCTCCGTTGAGCCGCTTATTTGACTCCATTCTGATTCATTACCACACCATACATTTGGTTTAACAGATACTTTGTTATCAACCTCAGTCTTGGTATACACGCTGCTTGCATCAGCCTTTGCATTCCAAGTTGCTTTTTCAGCACTTGTGACGTGCATTGTGGTGTTGCCACTATGACTGTTAAAGTTGGTAATGGTGGCAAACTTTGCATCAGACTCTTGTTTGGTGTAAGCATCAATTGGTTGTGAGCCTCCTGTAACGCTGATAACGTCGTTCACAATTGAAATACCACTACCAGGTGTCAAGGTGTTCTGTTTGCCGTTCAATGCAGCCTGTATCTCAGTCTTGCCACTAGTCTCACTCTTGGTATAGTAGTTACTCAAGTCCGTCGGAGTGTATGCAGTCACATCAAGCTTGGTAGCAAGTGCATTTGCAATCTCAGTCTTACCACTTGTCTCGGACTTCTGATAATACAACGTCGGATCAAATGAACCGCCTTGTGCAATCTTGTTGTCAATTGTCTGCTTGTCATAAGTGAATCCGCTTACCCACACTTGAGTTGCATAGCCCTCAAGACTTGGTATTGTAGGCTTGTCGGTCAAGTCATTATAACTTCCAGAGAAGTCAGACTTTGCATTCCAAGATGTTCTCTCAGCAGCAGTGATATGCTTTACAGTGTCTCCGACGTGCTGTGTCAATGCTGAACTGTCAGCCTTGTTTGCAAGAAGAGCGTCGGTTTCGTTCTTTGTATATGTATTGCCACTCACATATTCCTTTGAAGCATACTTGTTGTCGCTCTCGGTCTTTGTGTAGTAGTTGTTAAGCTCTGTTCTATCAGCCTTTGAGTTCTGAATGGCTGTCTCTGCTGAAGTTGCCCTAGCAATCTCAGCATTGATGCTGTTTGACAATGCTGACTCAGCAGCAAGTGCCCTTGTTTCCTCTGCATCTACATCTGCAATTCTGTTCTGTATCTCGGTATTGAGATTTGCTGTTATGCCACTCTCAGCAGCAAGTGCTCTGTCTCTCTCAGCAAGAATCTCGTTATGAAGTTCCGTCTCAGCAGATATTGCTCTGTTATGCTCGTTGGTAAGGTTTGACTGAAGAAGGTTATCAGCAGCAGTTCTGTTGGCTATCTCTGAGTTGATTGCACTTGTGCTTGCACTTATAAGGTTGTCGTGCTCGATGTCCTTCTGAGTGCTTCTAGCTACCTCTGCTGTGAATGCAGATAGTGGGGTGTAGTCTCTCAAGTCCACATCCTGTGCATCAACTATGATATAGAATCCGTCTGGGTCAATCTCCTCAAGAGCGTTGTAAGCAGCCTGTGTAAGTCTGTAGACGTGGTTTGAATCAGCACTGATGACGTTGCCGTTTATGGTGATGTAGTCACCAGCCACAAGATTGTCTTGCTTGTTTGCCTCAAGGTCTGCAACATCGTCGGTGAGACCACTGATAAGGTCATCGTGCTCGGTGTCCTTGTTGGTTGAACGGACAATCTCGTTTGAAATGGTCTCAGACAATGCACTCTCTGCTGCAAGTGCCCTTGCCTCTTCACCCATAATCTCGTCGTGGAGATTGGTCTCAGCCGACAATGCCCTTGCCACCTCGGAATTAAGAAGGTTCTCCAACCTGGTGTCACCACTTGTTCTGTTTGCTATCTCTGCATCCAAATCGCCTCTAAGCCCACTTTCAGCCTCTATAGCCCTCTGGATCTCGTTGTCCAATGAAGTTGTCAATGCTGAGATTTGAGCGTCGTGTTGACCATCTTTTGCTGTTGAACGAGTTATCTCAGCATCAAGGTCATTTGCAATCTCCGTCTCAGCAGATATTGCCCTCTGAATCTCGTTATTGAGACCAGTGGTGAGTCCGCTTATTGCAGCGTCGTGTTCTGCATCCTTGGCTGTTGAACGGATAACCTCGGCTGTAACGGCTGAAAGTGCCTCAGCAGCGTCCTCTTCAGCCTGTGTGATCCTCTCGTCGAAGGTTGCAACGAGTCCAGAGAGTTCAGTCACCTCGGTCTGAAGGTGTGTCTCAGCGGATATTGCCCTGTCCCTCTCATCGTCAATCTCCTCTTGAAGAGCCTCATCCATAGCCGTTGAACGACCAATCTCTTCCTCAAGGTCAGCCCTCAACTCATCGAGCTGTTCCTGGAATCGGTCATTCATAATGTTGTGGAGGACAGCAGAAGCGTCATCCTCGTTATCATATACAACACCGTCAAGCTCGAATGGGATGTTGATAGTCCAGACATCGTTCCTCCAAGGGTTCTCTTGGTCGTTCAAGTAGAATGTTACCTTTCCGTTCTTAATCTGGAAGTAGAGTTCTCCGAACTGAAAGCCTCTTGTTGACAATATGTTTCCATTGTCACTAGCCTCGATGAACTCAACATAGTTATTACTAGTTCTAATATATCTCATAATTATGATTGATTTCTTATAAAGATGATTGTCAAAGAAAAAAGGATGAAGTCTCCTTCATCCCATTTTCCCTTATATGTTAACCACCGTCCAACCAGATGGTATTCCACTGCTGTTCCTATCCCATTCAACGCCTCTTGGCTTGTAGAACCTACCAGTTGATGATACATTGATCAACCATCCAGAAGTTGGTGTCTGAGCCGACTTGTCAATAGCTAGACAAGTGACGTTATTAAGCCTTGTGCAACCTTTGAACATACTGTCATAGCAGTCTTTTGCAAGAACCGATGCTGGGAGTTCTGGAGCGTTCCTCAATGATGTGCATCCCTCGAACATCTCAGCATAACATCCAGCAGCCAATGTGGTTGCATTTAGACGTGGTGGAATGACCAACGATGTGCAACCCTTGAACATTCCAAGGTAGCAGTTCATTGTTAACATTGTACTTGGAAGTACAGGTGCTTTTGTAAGGCTTGTACAATGCCAGAACATATGTGTATAACATCTTGTTGGAAGAATTGTACCAGCTATTATCATACCGCTTGCATCCACCAACTTGTTGCAGCCTCTCAATAGCTTATCAAAGGCATAGTCATATGCAATGAATTCAACAGGAGTTACCTCATCAAACCTGTCACCGAATAACAGTGAGAGTGAGTTTCCTTCGACGTTGAACTTGCTAGTTGACTTGAACTCTCCGATACCCACATTATCCTCGGTTGCACCAGTTGTGATTGGTCTTACAGGGGTATTTGTACCCTTCCACATTATTGTCTCACCAGCGTGGACTGTAGGGGTGTTTGATCCATTCTCAAGTGCCACCCAGGTCTCGCCACCATCAAGGGAATAACTCACAGAGTTGTGAATCTCATCCCTTGAAGTGCCACTGAATGTGAAAGTACCATCCTCGATTGCTACAAAGGCAAGGTAGTTGTGTATCTGAGGGTGTATATCGTCGGTGGTATACTTCCTGTACACCTCATTGCCATTATACATCACCTTGTTTATATTGGAAAGGTTGTAGTTCCAATCCTTTACATCTGAATAATTATACTTTACCATATATCTTAATATCTTGTTTATCTATTATGAAGTTGGTTGTGTTGTATCATCGTCGATGACAGTCCATCCAGTTTTGATACCACCAACACCACTAGCAAATGACTGAGTACTTCTCTTGGTGAATGTTACACCACTGTCTGCTGTGTAGTTAACCCAATTTTCAAGAGTGCCAAATGTACCACTTGTATTAGTCCAGTAGCAGTAAATGGTCTCAAGAGAACCATTACCACAGAACATCTGTTGTGCTCTAGGAGCTATACTTCCCCAATTACCGAACATCTTTGGTGTATATGTCATTGCCGGGGTTGTAATAATAGCATTTCTATTCATACAGAACATTCTGTTGTATGCTGTGCTGTCTGCACTTGTGAAATACAACTCCACTGGAGGATATGCAAGGGCAGTGCAACCCTCGAACATAGACGAGTAAGCTTCCCTACCAAGTATTGTTGGCTGCAATGCTGCTGGTGCTTTTACCAATGATGTACAGCCTCTGAATGCTGAGTTAAAACAAGACACTGGAATAGCCTCAGAACTGATTCTCAGATTTTCGGCACTTACCAAGTGTGTATCGCCGGAGAACAACATTGCAAATGTGTATTGCCTTGTGCTTGCACTGCCAATCTCTGTATCAGTTGCATTACCGTTCACAAGTGAACTTATCTCACCGCTTACCTCATAGTCAGCACTTCCTCTGAAGTAGTGACCAGTGTTATAGTTACTGGCAAGCGTTGTATTTGTGCCATACATCATCAATGTGTCACCAGATTCAAGAGTAGCAATGGTCTGAGTCTGTCCAGATGTAAGTGAGAATGATGACCAAGTTACTCCGTTATCTGTTGAATAACTGAACGTTGACGCTGATGACAATCTGCTATTGTTCCTCAATGTGATGGTGTTATTTGCAGCCAATGATGTAATCTTGAAGTAGTTAGCCACTGGAGGTACATATCCACAATCAGTTGAATATGATTCAATCACATCACTTGATGTTCTGCTACTTAAAGGAGTCACATATGACCAGGAGATACCACCGTCTGTGGTTTCCTCTAGGTACTCCTTGTAGTGCTTGTCATAGCCAACACAGGCATAGTCTGTAGTCTCTGCCTTGACCCAATCTGTTCTCTCTGCTGGAAGTGTACCGACTGACCAATTGGTAGGTATACCACTGTTTCCAGTTGTCCACCAGGTATTGCTTGAATTCTTGATGAACTTACCACTTGCTGCAACACCGCTAACCCAGTTCCTTGTAGCTGCTGTAGCTGATGTGATATAAGTATCTGCATTACACTCAATTCTATTCAACGATGAACAGTTGTAGAACATATACTGATAACAATTATATGCCAATGTTGTGGCTGGCAGATAAGGTGCTGTTGTGAGGCTTGTACAGCCTTGGAACATAGTGTAGTAACAGTAATCTGCCAGTGTTGTTGCTGGCAGTTCTGGAACACTTGTCAAACTAGTACAGTTTTGGAACATATACCTGTAACAGTATGCTGTCAACGTTGTAGCAGGCAATACAGAAGGTGCTGTTGTCAACGATGTACAGCCTTGGAACATACTATCACAGTTCTGGTCTCCGTTCATTGTCGTTGCTGAAATCTGTGGTGCTGTTGTCAATGATGTACAGCCTTGGAACATTCTCTTGTATGAACTTGCTCCTATCGTTGTAGCTGGAAGACTTGGTGCTGAAATAAGACCACTACAATAATAGAACATATCGTTGTGGTCATTGGCATACACCGTTGATGCTGGTAACGTCATACCACTTGCATTTATAAGGTGTGTGTTATTGTAAAACAAACCAGTCAAGTGATAGGTTGTACCACTGTCAAATTCCTCACCCTCGAAGTTGTCACCGAACAATATACTCATTGCATTACCTTCAACATCAAAGTTCACATCACTTGAGAATATCGTTGCTTTTGGTACACCACCACCTCTAGATGGTGCTGCAATGGCAGTCTGTACACCCACACCCTTCCAATAGACGGTATCACCACTACTTACATTGACTGAAGCTGTAATGGTGGTGTCATCAACGTTGTTAAGTGTTGTCCAGGAATTACCATCGGTTGAATAGGCAATGGATGTCATATCACTTGTGGTGACAGCACTACCAATGGTAAGTGATATTGTACCACTGCCTCTTGCTACCGTCCTCAAGTAGTCCTTGATAGCGTTAGGGTACAGTTTAACAGTTCCAAGGTAGATTTGACAGTCATATGTACCAACCTTGAAACTATTAATTTGACTTATACCTATTCTTATCTCGTTTCCCATTAGTTTACAATGATATAAAGTGTATTAGGGTCTTTGGTAGACAATGCATCATACTGCTGCTGAGTTACTTGAACGAGTGTGAAGCCACCAAGATTAACGTCGGAGACGTTGTATGTGCTTCCACTAATTCTGATTGAATCTATTTTATTTGGCATATCTAAATCGTTTCCTATAAAGATAATAAAAGGTGAAACCAAGAGGTCTCACCTTCTATTGTTTATTGTCGTTATCTGTTAGGAAAACACCAATGTAGTGCCGTCCAAACTAGCCTGTAGGGTAGAAATATTACCGCTTCCAAGCAGACTCTCACCGTTGATGCTCTTGATATTCACCTGGTTAACCAATGCATCCTGTTTGCCATTCCAGTTGCTCTTATCTGTTGAAGTAACGTGGATTGTGGTATCTGCTGTATGTGCATTGAGTGCAGTGCTCACCTCGGTGACAGCACTTGTGTCTGCCTTACCACTGATTGAAGCGTTAATCATCGTCTGAACAGCACCTGATGTTATACCACTAGCCTCAACAATCTTCTGATCAATCAAGTCAGAAGTCTCTTGCTTGGTGTAGTAGTTGTCTGGGTTGAAGATGTCTGTAAGTGGGATGTTTGTCACCTGTCCACCAGCAGCACTGTTCCAGGTAATCTGAAGTACCTCAACCTCCGAACCACCACTTGTGATAGAAGTGATAGCAACAGACTCAATCATTCCGTCGATGAGGAATGGAGAAGCGTCATACTCGAACACCTTTGTTCCAGCTGTAGTTCCGTGATAGAACTCAACATAGTGTGTTGTAGAGTTGTATTTAACGCTGTCAGCATAAGGATCTACTGATGGAATATCACTGAGGTCAGCCTTTGCATTCCAAGCAGTTCTCTCGCTTGAGGTAATGTGTACAACAGAGTCTGCTGTATGTGCTGTGAATGCACTCTCGTCGGTCTTGCCGCTGATGGCGTTCTGAACATCAGTTGCTGTCTGATAGTGCTGGTTAGCAATGGTCTCTGCAAGAGCAGCAGTGGATGCAGTAACATCACCTGTGGTTGCATATCCCTCAAGTGTGTGTATTGCCGTTGAGTCTATGAGGTCATAAGTCTGTCCACTCAAACGGATCTTGTCAATTGTATTTGCCATATCTGTTATGTTGTTATGTCTTTATTATTTAGTTTCAATGTCGTGTTCTCGACTGCTGCATATTCTGCAATTAGCGTCTTACCCTCAAGCTTTGTCAGATACTGCTGAAGCAAGTTGTCCGTCTCACTCTTGGTGTATGTATCTAGAATCCTCTCAGCAGCCCTTCTAACCACCTCTGTAAGCTCGCCAATCTGTTCGTGAGCAGCCTTGTCAACTATCTGGTGCATTTCACCGTTGACTCTGATTCTGTCGATTGTCTTCATTTCCTATAAAGAGTTGCTTTTGATTATTTTATTCGGTAGGAAGTGCTTGGATTCTTGAAGCATATACACTCCAAACACTTGCTGCCTTATATAACTCAACACTCTCCGATGGCACATATATCACTTCTGAATTGATTGGACTAGACAAACTTGGAGGTGTCGTTGCAAGACAAGTGAATGACTGGAATATTCTACCATAAAATGCATCTTGACCAATTGTGATTATGGTGCTTGGCAGTACAACGTGCTCCAAGGAGTCTATGAAGGTATCCCTAATGTCGAATGCTTGTCTTTCAATTTCGGTAACGCCTTCGTGGATTGTCACAGATGTCAATGGTGTGTGTCCGAATGCTGAACGTCCGATGACGGTCATTGCAGAAGGAATCACAACTGACTGTAAACTGGTCTGTTTGAATGCAGAGTCACCGAATGTCTCAACAGTGTCTGGAATGTTGATGCTTGTGAGAGCCGAACAGCTTCTGAATGCATTTGCATCGATGGTCACAAGACCACTCGATAATGTGACACCACTGAGAGAGGTGGCATCTCTGAAAGTGCCAGTGTCAATGGTGGTGATACATCCTCTGATGTCAACGTCGGTGAGACCACTGATTGAGTCGGTGTCTCCAGAGGTCAGTGTGCCGTTCAAATCCTCACAGTAGAGCGTTTTCTGAGTGCTGTCCGAATATGTGCCCACATAGCCCACAGTCTGAGGCTGTGGGGAGTTTATAGGGTATATGAGTTCATTTCCAAGGTAGATGTAGATGTCATCGTTTCCCTGGAAGAACTCCTCTATGTTTATGTTTCCAAGATATGCTTTACTTGTAGCCATACACTCTTAACCGTTTATGATATAGAGTGTATTAGCGTCGGTGTTACCACTCAGAGCATCATATGCACTCCTTGTTATTTTCTTCAACTTGATATTGTCAAGGTCATCATACTTCCTAGCATAGTCACTCAAGTTGACTGGAGCTGCATCGGTTATGATGTAAATCACCTTTGGGTCTTTCGGACTCAACTCGTCATACTCAGCCTGTGTGAGTTCAACCACCTGTGCATATCTGTCAAGCTCGATGTCGGTATCTCCGATGAGTTCCCACTCGGAGTCATCCTTCAACCAGATGTACTCGTCATAGCCACTGCCACTCTCCTTTGGAACAAGGTAAATGGTGTTGGTCTTTCCACTTGCTGGAAGATCTGCAACGACCTCGAACCTAACTGAAGCACCAGCCTCGACGAATGCATCAGTGATGACATCCGGAAGCTGTGATATTGAATATGTAGAACCGTTGAACTCAAGGTCAGCAGCCTTTGTTGACATTATAGCAAGACCACTTGACTTTGGCAATGCAATCAGCATAAATGAAACTGTATCCACATTGAAACTTGTATAGATGTGGTTTGGATGTGCATTTATAATCTTACCAGTGTCACCGAAGATGAACTGTACATTACCTTCGCTTGTTATTATCTTATTTTTAGCCATATTATTGTTTTCTAATAAAGATTAGTAATGGAAAAATATCCAAGGAGACTTATCTCTCAGTCTCCCCGGTATTTTCCTCTTTATTTTCCTCGTCTCCAGCCTCTTCCTCGACAGCAAGCATTCTCACCAAACCACCGTTGTACCTTATCTCATAGTTTTCACTATTTGACAACGTTGTAGGAGTGATTGTACACTGTACCATCTGAGGCTGTGAACCACTGCTTGAGGAAGCCGATACAAGCATTGCTGCAACGTCAATCGTCTCTCCCTCGGTTGCACTACCTGTGAATGTCTTGCTGCTGAAGTAACTTGAAGCACCAGGCACTAACTCTACCTTCTGACTCTGTGAGTATGTCAACGTGCTACCGCCACTCATCTGAAGTTCAAACCCACTTACATACACCGTCTCGTTTGATGTGACGTTCCTTGCATTGATTGTTATTGTCCAGCCAGTTGAAGGCTGTGGTGGTGTGCTACACTCCTTGATCGTGAAGTTGGAACGCCTTGCAGTATCATCGACGATAAATGCATCGCCAATAGCCATACCTGTAGTATTGATAGAACCAGTGCCTCTTCCATTGCTTACTGTAGAGGCAGTTGTATATGTATGGTTGAATTCACTGTCATAAACGTCGAATACTATTGCACTTGGTGTGCTACACCTTGTATCTGCAACACTGAATGTATAAGGTAGGCTGCTTCCGCTACATACCTCGTCATCAGCCAATGTGATTCCACTTCCTGTACAGTCAATAGGTTTGACAGTTTGTGTGATGTCACAAGTAATTGTCTTTGTTCCACCCTTCTGTGTTAGGGTTAGCCTACCGACTCTTGGACTGCTTGTTGTGTTATAATCCTCGAAGTACAATATTGGATTGATGTTAGGTCTCAACTCATTATTGTTGTAGTACAACTGGCTGTTGGTTACAATCCAAGGCACGTTTGCAGATATGACTGCATTTACATACTCACCTCCAAGTACACTGTAGAACTGTGACAAATCAAGGTAGTTGTTCACAGTTGTAGCACTGTAGTTGGTCTCGTGACCACTCATATTCCACTTGAATGCATCCTCTGCTGGTGGTGTGTATTTCTGCTCCTGGTTGATGTAGATTGTTCCTGTACAATCTCCTTGCTTCATTTCATATTGGGACTGCCTTGTATTGCCTGGGTTGTCTTGTATACATTTGGCATATACATATCCTCCGCTAGCCCTAAAGTTACCCATAAAGTTGTCCCCATACTTCAGACTGAATGTAAACGGCTGTGAACAGTTTGTAGCACCTGTATACCTTGCAACTGTATATTCGGTTGAAGATGCTGCTGAAGACACTGTAACACCAAGTCCCATTACATCATATGTCGAGCAGTCACAGTCTCCTGTAGGTGTCTCACCAGTTCCAGCTTGTGAAATTGTATATGTATTTGAAGGACATTCAACTGAGTCAACGACGAACTCAACTGTAGCACTTCTGCTTACATCACTTGTATTAGGAGCAATGACATACTCAATTGTACCAAGAGCGTGTGCATACTTTCCAGTCTTGTTGACAGCATCTTGTACCACTTGTGGGAAGTCACTCAATGGATGAGGTGGGGTGTCGCTACAATGGAGGTCATTGTCAACGATTCCAGCAGCCTTCATAAGTGAGTTAGCCACACAAGGATATGAAGCATAGTTTGTACACATATCTGCTACTGAGTCTGTATCCCAATGGTAATAGTTGATCGTTATCCAAGTTGAAGCACTCGACGGAGTGAATACAGGTATTCCTTCGTGGTATAGGAAGGCACTGTCACATCCAGTATCTCCACTTGCATATGCATCGATATGTCCACCGTCAACGATGAACGCTGTACATCCTGTTGGGTCAACGTGTGGGTTGTTTGGAGGACAAGCAACAGCGTCATATGTCCTAGCCGACGTTACCTCAAGGTAGGTTGATGAATATGGGTTCTTGTCAAGTCCTGTTGAAATCTTATATCCTGTCATAACCAACATATCTTCTGTATTTGCCGATAATTCACAAGTATATGACACTTCCTCAATGTCTGGGTCTGTATTCGGTGTCTCACAAGGGAAATCACCATACTGCCTCTGGAAATCCTCGTTCCAGTCAGCCTCGGTGACACCACTCTCTTGCCTTTGGTTATAGGTCGGTGAATAAACGTTGTCATCAAACAACTGTATGATCAAACGACCTGTATTTCCCTCAACCATTGATGGCTCATATACCATCTGCTCACAATAAGGGTCAAATGTAGGATCAAGAATCCATTTTGGGTCATCGTTTACAGGTGGGCACTCCGTCTCGTTCAACACCTTCGTCGTTTGTGTCTGTCCATAGGTTGCAGACCTCTGATTAAGGTCTTGGAGCACTGAAACAAGGTATCCTGTGTTTGCACCGTTGGTATCAAGCTCACAATACCTCTCAACCTCCACCCAAGACGGAGAACCGCTTGAACAAGTGCTATCAAGCACCTTTTCTTCCTTGGATTGCATATAAGATAAAGAATTTGGGTTATAATCCAAATATCGGTCTATCCTATAGCCTGTATAAAGGTTAGTTAATGTGTTTATCTCACACCAAGAGTTGACGATTGTCCATTTTGGGTCTGTTTCAATACCCTTTCTGTATATTTTCGTTACTTTCTTCTCATTTGGGTCACATCCGTGTGTCGTGGTCATTGTATACTCCAATTCACTGTCTGCATTTGGGAATGTGATGTGAATATTGCCATCTGCATCCTTGGAACTCGTCACCGAAGGGGTTATTGTGTATGTAAATGCACTGTCACAGCCCTCGACGATAGGTGTAAGCACAATATCAGTAGTTCCGTGAGGATATGTATAGGTTTCTCCGATGTGAATGATGTTCACACACACATCCAGGGTCACAATTTCCGTTGTAACCTTGTTCATAAACTTGATTTGCTCACATCCACCGACTCCATTGTGGTGTACAGAACACTGAGTGTTACCATTTTCGCCCTCAACTGGAGAAATGGTGACATATTGTGGGTCAGTGACCATCATCCAGTCATCTGTGGAGGTAATTGTGAATGTACCAGCACTAATGGTTGAGTTTAGGTTGATGGTCTCAGCTTTTTTTGAGTTGATGAAGATTGAATTCGTCACATTTGCTGGACATTTCTCATAATCCAACACCTTAACAGGCTTTCCATCAAATGTTGCAGTCTTCTGATAAGTGCCAATGATGTTATATCCACCGTCGCTCTGTATTCCAGCCACCTTGTAGGCATCCTGTTTCTTGCCAGTCCACTGAGTCAGCTTGTTGTCACTGCCCAATGGCTGTCCAGCAGCGTTCACCTTGACCACATACATTGCAACAATGTATCCAGTGTGCCTTCCGTTACCGTCTTGTTCACAGTAGTAAACGTCATAGAGTGGTACAAAGATTGGTGTATACACCTTGTTCTTGTCACCGAAGTTGTTCCTTGCAGCAGTGAACAGAGGATATTCTGAACTATCCTCGAATGTAAGGGTATAACCAAGTGAATCACTCGTTATATTAAGTGAATAGTCAAGCGTTGCACCATACTTCCAACCGAACATCCTGTAATCCTCAGCACCGTTTGGTCTGAAGCATACCAGATACTTGCCATTAACGCCATCTGAGAGAATATCCTCGAACAAAGGTGTGATGTTGCTAATGGTAAGGGTTAGGGTATGAGTCCACTTGTGAGAAGATGGGTCATACTCCTCGTTGTAGGTTGCATCTGTATGATCAACCTTATAGAACTTGCCAACAGAGTTGATTGTCTCCACATAGAGACTGTAATCAGAACGGTTGTCACCCTCAAAAGTCAGACTTGGAACGTCGCTGATGTTGTACACAAGCACTGGTGAAGAGATACCTCCGACACCCATTGATATGTCTTGTCCGTTACATCCGTCAACGCCTCCGTCGCCTGGCTGACTGAGCGTTATGTTTCTGTCTAATTTGCAATTAAGTGCCATATGCTATTATGATTTCTTATAAAGATTTCAACAAAAAAAGGCAAGATAACCAAATGTGGCTATCTCACCTTTCAATTAATATATATTAGTTTTAAAGTAGTCTTACATAAGACCAGCTACAACGCTCCAAGAAGCAATCTTGAGAGGTGGATTTGGCTGAGATCCCTCGAAGACGAAGTTGATACCGTTAGCATCACCCTCACCAGCACCAGTGTCATATGTCCAAGTGCTTGCTCTCAAACCATTGTCAACACCGAAAGCGAAGACTTCTCTGTTCTTCGTCTCAACAAAGATAATCACCTTGCCAAGGAAGAAGTTGTTGTAGTCACCAAGGAGGTCACAATCCAAACGACCAATCTGACCAGTCACACTGTGCTGATGATAACGAGAGTCGTTGTTACCACCAATTGTACCAGTAGAGGTTGCCTGTCCTGTACCATCCATTATAGCGAAGTTATATGCCTTCTCTGAACCAAGATCGATGGTATCGATGCAGAACTCATTGCCCTGTGATGGAGTGAAAGTATAACTCTCATCCCAGTTAGCAATAGCCATCCTCAACACACCACTTACATTAGGCTGACAAGAATCATTAACTCCCTTAACAATCTTACAATTAAGTGCCATATTATATGATAGTATTAATGAATATTATTTTAAAAGTATCTTGGGAGAAACGCTCTCCCAAGATTATAGATTTTTGTCAGTTATTAAGCTGAATAGATAACAACTTCGTCACCGAAGATGTAACCAGCGTCTGCTCTGTAAGCACCCTTAGCATACCACTTAGCCTCGTCATAAAGGTCGTTACCCATTTGTGCTCTAATTTCCTGGGTGTCAGAAAGCAAGTCAGTAGCGAAGTAAAGGTTGTCCTTAGAAGCAGCAACCATTGTAGACTTTGGAAGACCTACAAGTGCAATCTCAACACCCATATAGAATATCTTTCCACCTTCAATAGTGAATGAAGGAAGAGTTACCTGGTAGTTGGTAGGAGTAGTTGAAAGAGCCTGCTTCAAGTATCTCATAATGTCAAGACCAACGAAAATCTTAACAGCAGCCTTCTCTGGCTCGAATTCACCGTCTGCAAGAACTGCATCCGGAATTGAGTCATACACTCTCTGAATCTCAGCAAGAACGTTGGTAGCGTCGATGGTCACAGGGTTAGCAACCTTGATGGTATTAGCGTCTGCCAATGCCTTGTCAAGAATACCGTCCTGTACACCAGCTACAGCGTTACCGTTTCCACCCCAGATGATTCTCTCGATGTCGTTAGAAAGAGAGTTCTGAAGATGGAACATAAGAGCTGACTCAAGGTTCTGAGGCTCGCCCACTGCTGGGTACTTGTCCTTAGTTGCACCGATTGAGTTGAATACCATCTCGCTGTAAACGCTGTCAAGGTCTTCAAGACACTGCTCCTCGTTAATCTTAAAGTTCTTTACAGAAATAGTTGCCTCGTTGAGAGCAAATCTCTGAGTTGGAGTCCAAGCACAGTCTCTAGTATCGACCTGTGAAATGGTGTTGTTAGCCATAACGAGCTTCTTGATCTTAGAATCCTTTGTGATATTTGGAAGCACCCTTACATAACCATTATCGATGGTGTGTGCCCTCTGAAGACTCTTGTAGAACCACTCTGGCTGATTCTTAACAGTATAACTGATGTTGTTCTGTATCATTACATTTGCCATAGCAATATATGTTTTATTTGAATTATTTTTATAATTATTTTCTAATAAAGATGTGCATTTTTACTTTTTATGATTCAACATCCTTATAGCGTCGGCAAGACCGACTGTTTCGTCCTCGGTGCTCTGCTTGATGACAGCTGGGATTGGACTTGCACTTGGCATCCTCTCCTTCATCAATGACAACTCTGAAAGGGTTGCCTCGTTTGCTGACTTCAATGAGTTGATGTAGTCAACGACCTCCTGTGGGAGATTGTACTCAACTCCGTCAATCTCAAATGGCACTAATGCACTTGGAATCTCCTCGCTTGGAACTTCCTCTACAGGCTCTTCACTTGGGACTTCCTCTACTGGAGCTTCTGCTGGTACTTCATCGCTCTCTTCTGCTGGAGCTTCAGCGTCTTCTGTATCGCCCACAGCGTCACCCTCAGATTCAGCATCACTACCTTCTCCGTCAGGCTCACCTTCAGCTCCTTCATCTTCCTTCTTATCCTCTTCATCTTCCTCTTCAACTTTGCTTTCTGCAATCGGTGCTTCGACAGGCTCTTCAACCTCCTTGTCACCGACAGCCTTAGTTTCAACGAACTTGTTGTTGGCATCAACCACCAGGGTGTTGCCATCAGCAAGCAAGTATTCTCCCTCTGCTACAAGATTGTATTCCTCATCCCTTGCAAATCCTTCGGCATCCACCTCGATGTAATGCTCATCGTCTATGTAGTACTTGAGGGAAACCTCGCCACTACCTGTCTCGTCGTTCTTTGCAACGTCTGATATTTCACTTGCCTCAGCAGAAACCTCGTTCAAGAAATTGATGAACTTCTGGAATAGATTCAACTGTTTGCTATTAACATCTAACTTAGTCATATTTATATCTAGTTTTACATCATTATTGTCTCTGATAACATTGGTGAAAGCCTCGATGCTAAGACCCTTCAGTTCACCACTCTTGATCCTCTGCCATATCTGCCTGTTGTGAACCTTGAGGTGTACCATCAGCGTTCCTGGAGGAACTGAGAAACCATACTTGGTGTTTGCATCGTCGTTCTTGTCCTTCACAATCCACATCCTCAAGAGATACACATCCTTCTCAAGAACGTCGGAGTAGTTGAGACTTGAATCATAGAACAATGGATGCATCACCGTGAAGTTGTTCCAAAAACCGTTTGCCAGGTATTTTGCAGCCGCCATCTCAATGGCTTCTGGTGTCCATCTGATGTAGTATGGCTCACCATTCTTCGTCAACCTGTAAATCAACTGATTCGGTATTAGGATTGGACTCACAACCTCTCTCTTGTCGTGTGAACTCATCCATATCATATTCTCCGTCATCTGCTTCTTGAAAGCAACGAAGTCAGTCATAATAGCTGGTTCATCAACAAAACTAATGGCTGTCATACCAATCTGCTCGTCATCAATCGACACATTGTATATTGGTATATTAATGTTTGACATAGTTTAAAACCTTTCTCATAAAGATGTTTTAAAATAAAAATGGTGGAGAGCCTAATCCCCACCATTCTTTATATTTTATGAACTTGCTCCAGCAAGCTGCCTTACCTCTGCATAGTTCCTCTGTCCTCGGTTGATGTCAACCACTGAAACCACAGGATGCATCTCTATTCCACCAATTGCCGTTGATACAATCTTAGCCGTGTTCAAGGCATCCATATTAGAGTTAATCCTCTCATAGTTCAACTGTCCTCCGTCGGCATACTTGCCCAACTGGTTTGCAACCGTCTTGTGCCTTGCACCTTCCTCGTTTATCTGCTGAAGCAATGGTAGGTACTTGGCTGTGCTTCTCTTGTTGACAACATACTCACCACCTTCAACCTCGATACCTGTTGAACCAACTGGTATACCGCCTTGAGCGTGTGACTTTCCTTGTAAGAGACCACCATCAGCGAGTTTTGACAACTGCTTGGTAATGGTTGCAATCTGAATTGCTGTTGCCACACCAGCGAGAGCACCCATAGCGATACCGACTGGCATAAATGGCTGTGTTGCCAAACCGTTAACTACTGCCAACGCTCCACTCACAATTGCCTGGATAAGTTGCTGTTGCAGTTCAAGTTTCCTCTGCTTCTTCTTCTGCTTCTCAAGTTCCTTCTCTCTCTTCTCCTTCTCCTTCTGAAGCCTCTTCTCTTCTTGCTCTCTCTGCTGAAGCAATAGCATTTCATCAGCCATCTGCTGTTTGTACTGTTCGAGTTGAGCACCGGATGAGTTCTTCATATTCTCATTGAGTTCTGAGAGTCTGTCCTTTGACTGTGCAACCTTCTCAACTGCCTCGTCGTGCATTTCCTCAGCCTCTTCCAGGGCATTTTCAGCCTCTTCAATGGCGAACTCAAGCATCATATGGATGCTGTCACCAAGACCTTCAACAATAGGTGCTGCATAAGCGTCATAGGCTTCCTCGATTACCTTGCCAATCTCACCAAGGTCAATGCCACCCTCACCGAATGGGGTGAAATCCTTGAATCTGTTGCCACTTGAACTAGATGTACCACCACTTGCACCACCACTTGTGCTACCACTCGTTGCCCCACTGAGTGCCTTCTTTGCCTTCTCAGCACCAAGTTCAATGGTAGCAATCTGTGTTTGTAACGTCTGAAGAACTTGTTTCTGCTCCTCGTTGAGACCAATCCATTTACCCTCGGTCATATCAAGTCTCTGCTGTAGTTCTGAGACTGATATTCCCATAGTCTCAGCAGCCTCTTGCATCGTCTTCTCCTTGGCAATCTTGGTCTCTAGATCAAGCAACTTCTGCTTTATCTCAAGTTTCTCCTCGTCGCTATTTGCCTCAGCTAGGTCAAGTTCAAGCTTTGCCTTCTGATACTTATATTCAGCATCCTTGTCCTTGTCTCTGAGTTTTGCAAGTCTCTCAAGTCTTTCCTTCTCCTTCTTGAGGTCTTCCTCCCTCATCTTCTGGACTTCATCAAACGCCTTCCTCTGAGCCTTCACCAGGTCATCAAGCATCTTCTCGGTGATGTCCTTGACCTCCTTGGCTGTCTGCTTGGCATTCTTGACAACCGTCTTTCCAGCCTCCTCTGACGCTGTTTCAACCTTTTGCTTGGAAGCCTCCACGCCATTCATAAAGGCATCCTTGAGACCTGTGAACTGATTTATAAAGCCGTCCTTTATTTCTTTCAATGCCCCAGCAAAATCACCCTTGAACAGCTTCTTGAGTGCCTTAGCCATTGTCTCAATAGGGTTCATCAGCCAGTGCTTGATTGCATAGCCGACACCCTTGATGACACCGCTGAGACCATTGAACTTGTCACTCAGCGTCTTGAGTATTGGGAATGTGTCCATAAAGGATTGCTTGATGTCATCCCAATACTCTATCAAGGTCATCACAAGACCGATGATGAGACCAATGCCGATTGATGACAGACCAATCCTCAACAGCTTTGAGGACTTGGTTGCACCATCCATTGAGAGACCCATCAGCTTCATAGCCTTGGTGAGAGCGTCGGTGGTGGCTGTAGAACCTCTGAGAGTGTTCTGCAAGGACTGGATGGACTGTATGACAGCCATTGCACCTTGAAGCTTCTGGATCTGCTCCACAGCACCTTCCGTCGATAGCCCAAACGCTGACATTGCACCCTCGGCAAGCGTGAACACTGATGTCATAGACTTACCGATGTTCAATGCATCGTCAAGTGTCTTGGTATCCGAAGCCCATCTTGCAGTTGCCTGGTTGATGTCATCTATCTTGTCCTTGTAATCACCAGCGACCTTTGCAAGGGCGTTCCACTGCTCCGTGCCCTTCTCAAGACCAGCCATCTCATCCTTGGTAGCCTTCAATGCAGTTCTGAGATCCTTGATGCTGCTAACGTTGGTGTTAACAGCACTGCCAAGGCTCTCGACCCCATCAACCGACTGCTTGATACCGTCTATCTGAATTGAAAATACTTTCTTATCTGCCATATCGTTTTTCCTATAAAGAGGTTATTTAATGGTCAACAGACTCAAGGTTGCATTATCCTCTCGGTTCACGTCGTGACCCTCAATCGACTTAATCTTGTACAATCCGTTGTTGAGCTTGAACATCGTTCCAGCGTTGATGCTTGCATACTGCTGGTTTGACAACCTTATAGGCACATCAATCTGATAACCGCCATTTATATTGAGATTGAAGAACTTCTCAGTAATCGTCTTGTTCAACTTCACATTCTGCAAGGTGTATGTCAACAGGTTGCTGATGACCTCTGTCTGTGTGCCCTCATATGCCGTTGTATAACAAGCCTTCTCTGGGACAATCAAGTTGCAAAGTACATCCCTCATATAGAAACCTTTAGGGTAAACAACACTTGTAGATGTTCCCATATCCTCTTGGTCATACACGAATGGAATGTAATATGGCTTTTCACCGCCATAGCCTCCAAGGAAGAACAGTCTCATAGTCTTTGATGTCTGAGGTGCTTCTCCTTCGAATGCATAATAGCTGCTTCCTTCCCTCCATCTGTCCTCGTCGCTTATGACTGGAATATCCTCCTCACAATACCAGGTATGTGTGGTAGAGTCCCAAGTCCACCTTTCATTTGCAGTTGGTGCAATACCGTCTCTACAATTGATGAACTTGATGGTCTTGTACCAGTTATAACTCCATTGGCTCTCGGTCTTCTTCACACTACCACTTGTATTTGTCTCGTTGGTGATGGTGTAGTTTCCTGTGTATCCACTTCCTTCCCAAGGTTCTGTTGGAAGTAGTGCTTGAGGATAATATGGAGAGTTGTTGCCCTGCTTATAGCCAGTCTCGCTGAGATCATTCTTCCAGCACAACTGCTTTGAACTCTCGGAGGACAACGGCTTGAACTCTGCATCATCGACGTTAACCATCTTGTCAATGTCTATGACGTTGGTCATCAAGTTCAAGTTAACGTTGCTGTCAATAGAGAACGTGTTGTCGTTAACCATAGTCAACTGAAGGTTGAACGTCTTCAAGAACTTCTCAAGATAGTCATTGCACTTCACAGTTGGTAGGAACTGATTCACATTGGTCAACTTGTGTTCACCAATGTTCTCCCAAGTGCTGATACCATTCTCTGGTCTTGGCTTCCACTCTGAGTTTCCGTTCAAGAAACCAATCTCAATGTCATAGTTGATATTGCAGGTGTTAACCCAACCATCGTCATTAACCCTACCATACCACTCAGAAGAGGTACAAGTTCCAGGGTCTTCATATGAAGCATTCTCGTGCAATGGTATCAATACCTCGGTGTACAATATATCTCCTTGCTCCAACCACACAACGGTGTTGATTGCCCATTCACCGCTGTAGTTGTCGGTTGTCTTCGCCGAAGAATTCTCAGCTCCGTCATAAGTCACCTTTCCATAGTCTGAGGTTGTGTTCCAACCAGTTGTACTCAATTGGTTATATCCCTCGAAATTGGAGAATGAACTCTTGGTAGGTGAAGCATCGTGCTTAACCATTACTTGTGCTGTCCTAGAGCCATATGACAATGTGTTGTTCTTGTCGGATAGCTTGAAATACTTTCCTTCCCTTCCATAAACGGTCTTGTCACCCTTGTACTGACAGTCAAGTTCCTCGTCGGTGAAGTCCTTGAACTGAGGTGACTTGGTTACATCCGGAAGAGTGAGACCAGCACCGAACTGCAAGAACCTGTTAGGACGCCTTATAACGCCCCTGTGAGCCTTGTTCCACTCGTCCCTACCATTGAACCAAGCGTCACCCAATCTAACGCCACAGACAAAATCGTTAGTTGGGAAGTTGGAATAGTCATTGATGTATGTTGTCTTTCCGTTCTTTCCATATCTCCTCTGACTGTCACTGTCACCATACTTCAGATAGGTGTCATAGCAGTCATAGATGAATGTCTGACCCTCGAAGAAGTCAGTTGGAACACAAGGCATTAGACTGTTGTATGAATAAAGCTTTGGATTGTCCTTCGGAGAACCCTTCTTGATCTGGAACTCGAATGGCATCTCCGACAAGTCGGTGTTGTCTGCCTCATCCTTCGTCCCACCAACAGGCTGCCTGTCATCTTGAGTCCAATATGTGTGACCCTTGTGTGGATACTTCATATCACCAGCACACTTTATCTTGTACCATCCGCTTCTAGGGATGATTAGGTATGCAATGTTGTCATCGTTGGTTGACCTTGTGAGCATATGCTTCTCATCCTTCACAACCTCCAAGGCATTATTGCCACCGCCACACTGCATCGGGTTGTCAACGCCATACTTCAGCCTTGATGGAGTGTCCCTTGTGTACTTGTCACCGACCTCGAATGAATCCTGGTCATAGCCAGCAAGGTCACAGACTTCAAGAGTCCTTGAAATCTCCCAAGAGTTTCCGCTAGGGTTCTTGTATATCTTGAAGTCGGTGTAGTTGCCCTTGAAGTGACAGTAGTATGGTATCTCCTTCTTGTTCTTGTAATCGTCATATGAGAACTGGAATGTCTGATACAGCCTCTTGAAGTATGATGCATTCTCGGTGTTGAAGATGTTGCCAACCAAGTTATAGCCTTCAGTGGCAAACATATCCTTCAGTACCGACGTTACATTGAACGCCGGGAATATGTTGTTCTCACTGATGCAGTGCTTCTTGTATTCAAGGTTCTGGGTGAATATGTCAAGGTCTGGATTCTCCTCGGCTATGTTCATTGGAAGACCATACAGAACATAAGGATATATGACGTGGTTATCCTTAATCTCATTGTAATATGTGTTGGCACTCCAGCCAATGAGAGTCCTCTCCGCTGATGTCTCAAGACCACAGACGGTGTTGTTCGTCTTGTCAAAGTCACCAAGACCTGTCATAGGCTTGTAGTGTGGCTTGATCTCGTTGAGCTGCTTGTCACCAAGGATGTCAGATATTGTCTGCTTCTTTGGGGTATAGATGTTTCCCTTGAACACACCGTCCTCGATGGATGTCATCTTGAACTTTCCCTTCAGAATCAACACCTCGTCAACATACAAGTCGGCATTGTGTATCCTGGAGAACTTCTGTCCCACATCAAAGGTGTCAACAAAGCCGAACACCCTCTTGTTGTTCAATGACGCTGGTATCGATATGGTATAAGAATACTCAACGTCAGTTGGGATGTTCTCAACCTCGGTTGCAAACTCCTTCTGAAGAGAAATGTTGGTGTTGTCAAGGTCAATTAACTTATTGTCAATGTATATCTGAATCATTATATCAAACTGTCGTTATCAGCGTCGTGGTACTCAAGTGTAAGCTCAAACTCATCATCTGCCGTGTTCGTCTGGACATCAAACTTGTCAACCACTATTATTTTAAACATAGGTGATTGCATTCCCAAGAACTTGAACGTGTACTTAGACTTAACCAACTGGTTCAGCCAATCTGCAATGCCAACGTCAACCTGGTTGGTGGATAGCGTCGTTACAATCTTGCTCCTCTTGTTCAACACATATTCGTGGTCATACTCATTGATGAAGTTCTTGATGTGATTTATATTGTATGTGTTCTGGTTTCCAATGCTCCTGGTTATCTGCTTCTTGCTGGTGAAGTTGAAACTGTCCACACCGCCAATCTCGTTCAAGAAGAATACCTCGTTGTTTCCGTCACAATGTGGTATGATGTCAAACCTTATCGGCTCTGTGAGATAGTTGTCACTACCGTTGGCATCAGTTGCATACACAAGGATGTAGCCAACCTGTACATCATATGCAGCCTCGATGTCGTTCAACTCGAAATTGTCATAGATGTCATACCTCTTGCCGTTCTTCTCCACATACTGGGTTGTCCACTCCTCCTCCAAAAATACACCTGATGTTGTATAGAAACATTTCTTCAATGATAAGTTTGGAAGATTCACCTCACTCAAGAGAGATAGACCCACCCACTCACCATAGTTGTAGTACCTCCTGGTCTGTGTGGTAAGCCACTTGACAGTGCCGCTTCCCTTGTAGAGATAATCGTCATAGTTCACCTTCTGGAACTTCGACAACGTTGTAGGCATAATGGTAACTGTTGTATATGGAGACGTGTTTGCACTGTGGGCTGTACCATTCGTCAATGTATATGCATTCAAGGTACAGTCAATAGGGTTCTTGAACATCGTCTTCTGATAAGGACTGGTGATGTTGAACGTCACCGTCTGAACGTTGTGGTACTTCTCCATAACGATGTTTCCGTCAGTGCCGCCACTCTCCTTTATGATCAATACACTCTTGTTAGGCAGGGTAGGAGAATAACTTGAATAGTTTCCACCGACGGTTATACCACCAGTGGACATAATGTTGTACTTCAACGACGTGTCAATGAAAGCCTTCACCATTATTGGGGACTGAACACTGACATTGTAGAATATCGAGTTCATCCTAATGCACTCCATCAATGTGTATACCTTGTCACCACTGGTGTTGAAACTGTTGGACGTGGTATCATAACCAGCACCACCGTTAATCTCCTTCCTGTAGCCGTTCTCGTCATTTGCATCAGTGATTGTTATCGTTACACCACTTGCTGGTATTGTGCCCAATGAAAACGTCACATATGGTAGGTTAATCGGATTGCTTGTGTTCATCTGTATGAAATTGTCAAGCGAACTCGCTAATATCTTGTTTGCCATATCTTTATTTTGTTTTTGCTTATTTAAAATTCTCTGATAATCCTTCTGTAATGGTATCGAATATCATCTTGCTCCAAGTGTCCCATTCCTTCTCAACCATATCCCATACACCGTCTTTACCATCAAAGATTGGTCTTGCTGGGATACCGTTCTCATAGATTGACCTACAGATGAGATACACCGTCGAATTGTCACTTGGAAGACCCCTCCTCTGACACCATTCAGCAATCACATTAGGAGGTGGATAAGTACCAGGTCTCCTTCCACTCTCAATGTACTTGATGTAGTCGTTGACAAGCAAGTTCACAAGCTCCACATCCTCAACATCGGTGTCTATCTGCTGGAATATCCTACCATCAACAAGGGTATTAACCATAACGTGTGGATTTCTGTTAACACCCTTATCTGAAGCCATCACAGACATTATAATAGCCTTCGCCTCCTTTGCAATGACCTCAAGGTACTTATGTAAATCTTGTAATACTCTAGCCTTGTCCAT
>JAEEGL013199803.1_pt1 | contig 39795 bp, 50 predicted proteins | sample 9134231 | NCBI WGS metagenome assembly JAEEGL01 (sample SAMN16246548, study PRJNA631951) | gut metagenome | biome: gut microbiome; feature: rumen; material: fiber-attached | host: Bos | place: Iran: Karaj | collected 2018-10
AGTGGCGGGTAAATTTGTGGTGGACGAAGGGTGAATGTGCCCGCTTTGCAACAAAGTTGCAAAAGGGTTCACACGATAGTTGATGAAAACAAGTGCGTAGCACGCAGTTTGAATCTTACGTGTGGTGAGCGTATGCGAACAGATCCCTCATCATCCGCCAGTAAAATTTTTAAAAAAATTGCCAAGGGTGTTTTTTTATTTTATTTTTCTTTCTGTTTTATTATCATATACCGGGCAAAGGAGATTTTATGGAATATCTTGATATTTATGACGAATATATGAATAAAATCGGACAAGAGCCCCGTGACACGGTTCACCAAAACGGTTTGTGGCATAAGACTGTGCATTGTTGGATGTATGATGATGCGGGCAATATTTATTTTCAAATTCGTGCAGATTCTGGTAAACTATATACTACTGCGTCTGGGCATGTGTTGGCGGGTGAAACAGTGCGAGATGCTTTCCACCGCGAAATATTCGAAGAAATCGGTATTAATACCGATGCATCAAATGCTGTCGCATTAGATATCGTATTTTGGAGGCAAGACAAACCACAAAAAAACTGGCACGATCGTGCTTTTGCGCATATTTATGCAAATAAATTACCGACCGGATTTACAGATTTCCATTTTCAACCTGACGAAGTTGCCGGATTGGTTCGTATAAATGCAAAAGATTGCCTTGATTTGTTAATGGATAAATATACTTCTGTACGTGCAATAAAAATTACAGCCAATCAATCGACGGATGTTGATATTACAAAAAACGATTTTCTGTCTGCTTCTAATGAAACACCTGTCGTAAAATATGGTTTTGTATTGCAAAGCATCATCCAGCAAAATTCGCATATTTAAGTACGGAAAATTTTGCAACAAAGTACTAGCCCGCCAGATTAAAAATAAAACACCCGCCATGGGTGTTTTATTTTTGTTGAGATTAGTATCGGGCTTAATGTTTAATTATTTCAATTTGGACTTTAAATTTTGTATTACCCGATTCAAACTGTCGCGTTCTGCATCAAACTTTGCAATTCTATGTGAACGAACAGATTCATCGTGTGCAATGTTTGATTCTAATTCAATAATTTTTTTATGATTTTGAATGAATTCATTACGAATGCGACCTATTTCAGGTACTGAAAAATTCGGAATTGTGTCAGATATAAACGCAAATTCATAGTCATCAAGATATTTATAAAACAAATTTTGTGAATTCTCGTTATAAAATTGAAAAATCACCCCGTTGTCAAATTCTACCCCATATGGCATCAATTCAATTGGTGTTATATACAGGTAATCTACGATATCTGTAAACGCGCGCAGTGGTGTTGTCGCATTTATTGGCATATAAGATTTTGCATATTTATAAACAACGTCATCAGACTTTGATACTTTATACAAATGTGATGAAATAACCGCATTTATGTTTTTAATTTGATCTAGGCTTAAAAATTTACCCAAGGTATACTTCTTATCCAAACGGTCAAAATAATTGTGCAATGCGACACCAAATAACACATCATTACGTTCTTCAATTGAATCGATCATATGACGTGCTTGTGATGTTTTATCAAATTTAGACGTATCCGCAATATACGCATTTTTATCTGTTTCATTTTGTTTCAAGGCAGATTGCGTGCGCGCAATTTCCTGTTTTATCTTGCGTTGATTGCCATAATAGCCCCCAAATGCCAACGCAATCGCCAATAACCCAAAAATTCCAGAATAATGCGTACGATTTTTTATATTTTGTTCTTTTAAATTATTTGTTTTTTTCATTTTAACTACTTCTTGATTTGTTTAACCCAGAATTTATACCACAAAAAAATCAAACAGCAACTAAAAGTTTAAAAAAACCGCCGTTCGGCGGTTTTTGTAGTATACCGAATTTTTTATATCAATTTTCCCATGGCAACGGCGGTATCACTCATTCGGTTTGAAAATCCCCATTCGTTGTCATACCATGCCGTTACATGCGCCAATTTCCCATCCAGAACATGTGTCTGACTGGCATCAAATATCGAACTGTGCGCATCATGTGTAAAATCAATTGATACCAACGGCAATTCGTTATAACCAAATATCTTTGAAACAGAATCACGCATTGCAGAATTAATTTTTTCAACCGTTGTGGATTTTTTTAAATTTACAACCAATTCAACGACCGATACATCGGGGGTTGGAACGCGAATTGCGATACCGTCTAATTTACCCGCCAATTTTGGCAAGACTAATCCAATGGCCTTGGCGGCACCGGTGCTGGTCGGAATCATGGACAGCCCGGCTGCACGTGCACGACGAAAATCTTTGTGCGTTTTATCTAATAACTGTTGGTCCCCGGTATATGCATGTACAGTTGTCATCCAACCCGATTCAATACCAAACTTTTTGTCCAAAATCGCCACAACCGGTGCCAGGCAATTTGTTGTGCATGATGCGTTTGAAACAATAACATCATTCTTTGTAAGTGTTTTTTCGTTTACGCCGAACACAATCGTTTTGTCTGCACCCGCCGATGGTGCCGATACCAGAACGCGTTTTGCGCCCGCATCTAGGTGCACGCGTGCTTTATCCGCAGCGGTAAATATACCTGTGCATTCCATAACAATATCTATCTTCATTTCGCGCCATGGCAATTTTGTCGGGTCTTTTTCGGCAATACATTTGATTTTTTGGTTTCCGACAGTGATAATGTCGCCATTTAATTTTACATCCATTGGCAATTTTCCATGCACAGAATCATACTGCAATAAATAGGCATTCTGTTCTGCCGGTGCCAGATCATTTATCGCGACAAATTCAATATCTTTCCGTCCCGATTCCAGCGCCGCACGCAGAACCAGACGACCAATACGACCAAATCCATTTATTGCAACACGTATTTTTGACATATTTTACCTTCCTTTTGTTTTATATTTTTTGCTTGGTATATCTTAGCACTATTTGCGATGAATTCCAATCTGAATTTTTTATCATGCTTGAATTTGCAGATTAGGGCGGTATAATGCACATATGATTAAACACAGTGCATATATTATTACTGGACCAACGGCATCAGGTAAATCATCATTCGCGCATGCATTGGCACGACGTGTCCATGGCGCAATTATAAATGCCGACAGTGTGCAAATTTATCGTGGTATAGAAAATATTTCGGCAAGTCCGTTTGCCGGCCGTCCTGTTTCTAATGAAATAGATGGTATTCCGTATCGGTTGTTTTCAATTTTAACATTAAATGAACAGATTAGTGTTGCCGATTATATTAAAATGGCGCGTGAACAATATGATTCGGTCATATCGGATGGATATGTTCCAATATTTGTAGGTGGAACAGGTTTCTATATAAACGGTATTATAAATGGGATTTCGCCAATTCCCGAAGTGTCGGTGTCAAATCGTCAAAAGGCACGTGCGATGGTTGCGGATGATTTAGATGTGGCACGTGCGATGGTACCAACATGTACGGCAACCGACCCGCAACGTGTTGCACGCGCACTGGAAGTGTTGTTTGAAACGGGTTGTCAATTATCCGATTGGCAAAAAATGCCGCGCATAGGTGCAATTTTACCGATGCCGTTCAGAATTTTGATAAACCCACCCCTGGATGAACTGCGGCAACGAATTGCGGCACGGATTCCGGAAATGATATTGGGTGGTGCACTAGACGAAGCAAAGTATATCAACGATAATAATTTTGATGTTCGGCGCGCCATTGGTGCTGAACAGTTGTGCGCGTATCTGGATGGCGAAATTTCACGTGACGATGCAATTGAAAATTGGATAACAAAAACAAATCAATATGCAAAACGGCAAAGAACTTGGTTTAAGACCCAGTTCAATGCCGATTTAACAATAAACCATATTCCAAATGAAAACGATTCGGATTTAGTTTTGAATTAAATTATTTGCTGTGTGAATTTTTTTGAAAACGTATTTGGTCTGGACTGATAATGGTTTTTCCGATTTTTGTTTTTGTTGGAACGAAACCTTCACCATTTGCGGTTGCGCGATATGCAAATCCAGTCCCAAGATTTTCCGCAATTTGTTTGCGTTCATGAAAATTTTTGTTGATGCGATTGCGTTTTGCGCGTTTCGCTTCTTTTGCCTGAATCAGTTTTTTAACATACGGAAAATCTGTATAAAAACTGTCAATCAAGTCGTGACGTGCGGTGCAATAATCGCCATCATATTGGGGGTCGCGCTTTGTAAAGTGTGCCAGATAACGCGCCATCCACTGGGTCATCGGAAATAAAAATTCAATATCTGTGTTTGATATAGTCATAATAAACACGCGTGATTTACGCACGATAAAATCCATGTTTTCGGGTGTGCACGGTGTGGTTTCACGCCATGTAGCCTTGATTTCCGGAATGGTCGGAATGAATTTTATATAGTGATTGTCACGCAGAGATTCTGCGATATATTGTGTAAAGCGATCTTTTTCTTGTTCAAATTCGGTTACATACTTTTCATTTATTTTTTCGGACATATATTACCCCCTTTGGTGTTTGTCTTATGTAAATAAGCATAATACATTATTTTGTTTTGTCAAGAGAATCAATAAATGGTGTTGAAAAATGATAAGAAAACGGCTAATTTAAAACCATGTTTAAGTCTGGAACAGTTGTAAAAGTTTTACTGCCAAATGTTGTGAATTCTGGGTACGACTATCGGTTGATTGCTGATGCCGATTTAGGTACTTTTGTGCGTGTGACGGTTATGAATCGTCCGTATATTGGTGTGGTTTTTGGAATAGGGGACAGTGGTTTACCGGCCGATAAAATAAAAAATGTGCAGCAGGTTTTTCCTTGGAAAATATCGGTGGCGGATTTGCAATGGATTCAAAAAATGTCTGATTGGACACTGATGACACCCGGTGCAGTTTTGCGTTTGATTCTGAATGTGCCGGACGCGTTTTGCGAGCCGCGAACCGAGCAACTGTATTCATATAACTTTGATGCCAACAAATCCAAAATGACCGAAAATCGTCAAATGGTTTTTGATGCGTTTGAAATGAACGATAATGAACCAATGTCAATAACTGATATTCAAAATATCGCACATGTTGGGGCATCGGTTGTTCGTACAATGGTTGCTCGTGGAATGCTGAATCCGGTTGCATCACGAAATATTGTGCGAACATTTAAATATGAATATTCGGACATAGGTACAGTAGAACTTAATAAAGAGCAACGCGCAGCCGCCGATGCGATTGCGCGCGATATCACCAATGGGGGTTTTTCAGTGAATTTACTTGATGGTATCACCGGCAGTGGTAAAACCCAGGTGTATTTTGATTCGGCATGGCGTGCATACAGCACCGGTAAATCGGTATTGCTAATGATGCCGGAAATCGCACTGACCGCCCAATTTATAAAAAGATTTGAATCGCGATTTGGTGCGCCACCTGTTGTTTGGCACAGTAATTTAACCGCTGCGCGTAGGCGCGATATATGGCGTGGTGTTATGTGCGGTGATATTCGTATGGTCGTTGGAACGCGCAGTGCATTGTTTCTGCCGTGGCAAAATCTTGGTTTGATTGTGGTGGACGAAGAACATGATTCATCATATAAACAGGAAGATATGGGGAACTATCATGGACGCGATATGGCGATTTTGCGCGCAAAATTGTCCGATTTTCCGGTCGTATTGGCCAGTGCAACACCATCCGAAGAAACAATGCGCAATGTTGAACTTGGTCGTTTTGGACACTTGATTTTAAAGTCGCGATATGGTGGTGCCGAATTACCAAAAATTGAAACAATCGATATGCGCGAAAATAAACCGGCAGAATATTGTGTGAATTCGGAAACCGGCGATATGAAGCCGGGGTATTTGTCACCGATGCTCTGCGATGCGATTGGCGAAGTTTTGAATAAACATCAGCAGGCAATGTTATTCATAAATCGTCGTGGTTTTGCACCGATTGTTCAATGTAAAAAATGTGGTTGGGTTGCGACATGTCCAGATTGTTCAATTGGTATGACATACCATAAAAAAATTGGAAAACTATTATGTCACATATGTGGGCGAACCGTAAGTTTGCCTGATAAATGTCCCGACTGTGGCAATGATGTTTCAATGCGTGGCGCAGGTTTGGAAAAAATAGAAGAAGAAGTACATGTAAAATTTCCACATGCGCGAACCGCCCTGGTGTCCAGCGATACAATGGTGTCGCGTGGTGCACTGGAACGAATGGTTATGCGTATGGAATCGGGCGAATTAGATATAATAATTGGAACACAAATTTTGGCCAAGGGACACCATTTTCCAAATCTGACATTGGTTGGTGTTGTTGATGCCGATATGGGATTATTCGGAACGGATTTTCGCGCCCCCGAACACACATTTCAACAATTATTCCAGGTCGCCGGTCGTGCCGGTCGTGGCGCGATGCCTGGGCGCGTAATGTTGCAAACATATCAACCAACACACCCTGTGTTGGTTGCAATTTGTAATGGTAATCGTGATGAGTTCCTGCACGCCGATATGGATGCCCGCAAATCTGCAAAGATGCCCCCGTTTGGTCAATTGGTTGCCGTTATTGTAGAATGCAAGAACGAATCAAAATTAAAAAAATTCTGTGATGAATTGGCACAAAGTGTTCCAAATGCATCTGGGGTGCGCATAATGGGGCCGATTGTTGCGCAAATGTACCAAGTTCGTGGTTTTTATCGTATGCGATTTCTTGTTTGTGGTGATGCACGTTCGGCGCTGCAACCGATTGTAAAACTATGGATGTCCCGTGTAAATGTGCCGGCAAATATTCGTGTTAAATTAGATGTTGGTCCCCAAAATTTTATGTAATAAAAAACCGTGCAATCGCACGGTAATTTTATCTTCGGCGCAAAATTCCCAACGCGCGTGTAAACAAAGACGGTTGATTCATAAGTTCTTTTTCGCGATTATTTGATTTTTGCTGCGCAGCACTTGGCATAGGGTTTGTCTGGCGACGAATCATTGCACGAATAACATCAATGTCTTTGTACAACAAATTTGCGCGATAGCGGTCATATACATCGCCTGGTTCTGGAATTTCTTGTAATTGTGAACGCAGTGCATCTTCTTTTTGATGCAGCCATTTGATATAACTTTCCTTATCTAATATTTCACCATTACGTGAAACAATGTTCGCATTCAGCATTTCGTCAAAGAATGCTTTTTCGGTTTCTTGCAGATAGTTTGACATTTTGTTTCCTTTTTTGTTTTTATTATTTTTTATACAACCTCGGTCACGGCGCGCAGTGAACCATCACGCGAAAGTTGCACAACACGAATCTTTTGCTTCATTTCCGCAATTAAATCGGTACGATCATATGCAGGCTGGGTGTGTAAAATACGGTCCGCGAATGCAGCATATGCGGCATCGGCGCTTTCTGCGTGAATCGTTGTATAGAAATGTTCATGGCCCGTTCCCAACATTTCCCACATCACCGCCGCATTATCGGTCGATATTTCGCCACCTATAATTACATCGGGTGTCATACGAACCACCAAATCTAATAATCGCGCATAGTTAAAATCATTTGTTTGTTCTGTACGCGATAATACAAAGTGAACACGATTTTTTTGTGGAACGCGGACTTCGCGCGCATCTTCAACCGTGATAACACGACTGTTTTGGTCAATCAGTGTCAGCATGTGGTTCAGAAATGTTGTTTTCCCGGTTGCGGTTGCACCACTGATAATAATCGGACTGCCGTCGTTTATTGCGGACATCAAGCGGTCATATGGGTCATCAGGGCGATTCGTTTCACGTGGTTTTACACGCATTAATTTTTCGCCACGTTTCAAATGATAGTTTTCAAATGATGTTTCGGATACCCCACCACCACGGATATTTAACGCAACACCACCGGTTATATCGCGTTCATCATATTGAACATTTGGCCCGGCAATCGCACTGAAACGGTGATTGCCCGGTAATGTCGCATAGACAACCGGCATTCCGTGAATCGGGTCAAATGGTCGTTCATAGATATTTGCAATTGTGTGAATTAAATCAACCAAGTATTGTTTTGAAAGTATCGGTGCATCATATGCAACCCACGGAACGCGCGCGCCGTGCAGACGCATCCAGACTTCGCCGGCATGATTTATGGCGATTTCTTCAACAAATGATGGACGGTAAAAATCCGCCAACGGTTTCAATAAAGATTCTAATACAATATTTGACATCAAATCTATTTTATCATAAATCGGTGCTTGAATCAAAAAAGTTTATTTGATAGAATCACAAAAAAGAGAGAAGAAAAATGAAAAAATTATTTTTGCTTTTTATTGGTCTAGGACTTGCACTGACTGGATGCAGTGGTGTAGATCGGCCCTATGATGTGGATGATTTTGAAAATGGTGGACCGAATGCGCCACTGTATAACGAACGAACCGGCGCGATGATGCAGGCGGACAACCAGTATGCAGGTATCGATTCTTATCGCCCAAAAACCGAATTAGAAAAGGAAGAAAAAAATAAGCGCTGGAATACATCGCGTATGGAAACCCGTTGGCAGGAGTATAAAGGCGCAATGGTGCGGGTTCAGATACTGCTGGGGAACAGCGATTTGCGCGAAATGCGCCTGCGCTTAATGCAAAATGCGGACGGTATGGATATGGATCGTGATATTCGTGGCGTGTTGTCCCAGGTCGCAGATTATGAAATGAAACGCGTATGTGGTCGTAATGCCGATGGTATTGTCTTGGTTTATGATAACCCATCGTTTGAAACTATGCGACCGACACCGTTTTTTGATTATCGCATAGAGGCCGAGGGTGCAACAATGCGCGAATATGGTTTCCGATGCGTTTATAACAACTAGCAAAACAAACTTAACAAAAAAAGGATGAAAGATGAAAAAAATGCTTGGTGTGTTTGGTGTGTGTGGCGCATTGTTCTGCGCGGGTTGTGATGCGGGTGATGTGACCGCACAAAACGGTGATACGGTTGTGATTGATTTCGCAGGTTTCTTGGACGGTGTTCAATTTGAAGGTGGTACCGCGTCGTCATATCCGTTGGTTTTGGGCAGTGGTCAATTTGTCCCGGGCTTTGAAGAACAATTGGTCGGTGCCAAGAAAGGTGAAGAACGCGATGTTAATATCACATTCCCACAACAATATGTTCCAAACCTTGCCGGTAAAGATGTTGTGTTCAAAGTTAAAGTTGTTGATATCAAAAAGAAATAATTTTGAATCTGTTGAAAAAAACCGCCCATTTGGGCGGTTTTTATTTAATAAATTATTCATCAATTGCCATAATAAATATACCGCGTTTGTTTGCGGTTTCGATTACCGCATCCTTGTGCACAACAAAGCATGTTTTTGTGTTTACCACAATCCCTTTCAGTTTTGCGTCTGCAACGGCATTTACCGTATCAACACCAATTGCAGGTATATCAATGCATAAATCTTGACCAGGTTTTGTCATTTTTGCAAATACACCACCAATTTTTTTATGGCCTTTACGCATTTTAACAACGCGTTCCAACATGCGGGCAGTGCCTTCGGCGGCCTCTACCGCGATAACCTGTTTATCAACAACAACCGATGCGCCAATGTCCGCCGTCCCAATAACATGAGAAACATCAATCGCGCGTTCAATATTTTTTTTGTCTGCCGCCGTTGGTTTCTTGCGTGTTAATATTCCGGCGTGTTCAAATGTCAGTTCTGGTGCCAAATCCTGGGCCGCGACGACATTAAACCCGGCATTTTTCATAATGTTTTTTAATGCAACCGCCATAGAATCATACCCCCGTTGATTTTTTAATATCTTAAACAGGGCGAACAGTGTCCATAAATCTGGTCGCAAATCCGATAGATTCGGATGCCCAATCGCCCCAACAAATGTCACGTTTTTTATTCCCATGCGTCGCGCCGTTCGTACCGCCACACCGCCCCCGCCAATACGGATAACCATATCAGGATTCAAACGCGAATCATAAAAATTCTTTAATCCAATAACAAAAACATCCCAACCACGCGCGCGCAACGCATCACGCACCAGAAACGGTAAATCCAGTGCGCCGGCGACGATTGCAATCTTTTTGTCTGATTTTTTAACCATGTTTTTATGTTAGGCGCAAAACGTCCCATAATCAAGTTATAATATTTGCGTGTGTGTTATAAACGGTTTATAATGTTGGTAAAATAAAAGTGGTGAATTTATGCAGACTTGTCCGTTTTTTGGAATTTGTGGTGGTTGTAAATATGATTTTACTGCCCCGAATTACCGTGAACAAAAGTTGAATTTGTTGGCGGATTGGGACATGTTTGGCAAAATTTTTTGGACGCATTCTGGTTGCCGTCGCCGGGCAGATTTTTGTTTCGGCGATGGAAAATTTGGTTTTTTTGAACGCGGAACTAAAAATATTGTCCCGGTGAAATATTGTCCAAATCTTGCACCAGAGATAAATGCGGTATTGACCAAATTGTCGCGTTTCCCGTGGAATGGTACGGGTTCGGCATTGGTGACATTATGTGAAAACGGCTTGGATTTAGCGGTAAATTCCGATGTCCCATATTTTTCGCGCGAATTTAAATCTGTGGCGGATAAATCCGATTTTATACGCGTTTCATGGAATGGTGCAATAGTTTGTCAATCTGATACACCGCGTGTGCGATTCGGTGATACGATTACTGAATACCCTGTTGGGGCGTTTCTGCAACCAACGGTGGAAAATGAAACCATAATGCGCGATTTTGTTGTCAAACACGTCATGGACGCACGACATATTGCAGATTTATTCTGCGGAATTGGTAATTTCACATTCGCATTAAATGCAGATGGTTTTGATATAGTTGGACCGTTTAATCGGCGTGATTTATTCAAAAAACCGATGACTGCAAAAATGTTGAATAATTACGATGCCGTGGTGCTGGATCCACCCCGTGCCGGCGCAGAATCTCAGTGTCGTGAAATTGCGAAATCAAATGTGTCGCGTGTAATTTATGTTTCTTGTAATCCGGCAACCTTGCAACGCGATTCGCAAATTATGATACGCGCAGGGTACAGAATTATTGATGTTATGGCATTTGACCAGTTTGTTGGCACACCACATTGGGAAATTGCGGCTGTGTTTAAGAAATAATCATTCTGTTATAAAAAACTACCGCCGTTTCCGGCGGTATTTTCGAATGCCCTGAAAGGAAGGAAAGGAGAAAAAGAAATGGGCATTCAAAACTCTGTGTGGGGTCCAAAGTCCAGAGGAGAGAGAATGTAGGAGGGAGTCTGGAACCTCTGGACCCCGTGGACATTTAAGTGTCCTGTCATCGGGTTTTGCCCCTTTGACGAATCGAAATATAATACAATAAAAACGGTTTGTCAAGTGTTTTTGTCAAAAAATTTTTTTAGTCAAACTAAAACCCTTGTTTTCCTAGGAAATACAGCCACTTGTTAGGTTTTTGCGTTGGGGTTAAAATATCTGTATGTTCAACAATAACCAGGGGGAAAATATGACACATGACGATATTTGGCGCGCAATAGAAAAATTTGCTACCCAACATGGTATGTCCTGTTCTGGACTGGCGCGGTGCAGTGGTTTAGATCCAACGACGTTTAATAAAAGTAAACGTTGGACCAAAGAAGGGCAACCCCGTTGGCCCTCGACCAACAGTATTTCTAAAATTTTGTCTTCTACGGGTTCGTCTATTCAAGATTTTACAAATCTGATTGATAACCCTAACCGCGAGCATACAAATTAGTACTTTACTTATAATAATCTCTTACAGCCGCCCGGTATCTGCCGATATCGGGATATTTTTTATTGGACACAGTGATTTCAATAAGTTATCCTTTCTATATGTTATCTGGAATACGGATTTTTTCAGACGATAAATATTGGAATCAAATTCTGTCGGATTTCAATGCGACATTGGTGACGAACCCGTCAATGGCGGACGTTAAACTGGATGATTTAAAATTAAATTTGCCTGTATCGCCGATGGATTTAAAAACAACAATTATTGCGGCATTGGACAATACGAAAATTTTAAATGCCGTGTTTGGACGACCGGTGCAACTGTCAGATACACAAACCCAGATAGTTGTTCGTCTGTATAAAAACGGCGCGATGACATCTGATGATTTAAAGATGGCGATGGGGTATGCGCAGAATGCAAATACTCATGCGGTTGAAACGGCGATATACGGGCTGCGTAAGTTGTTTGGACATGAATTTATAAAAAACGATAATGGGGTATTTTCGCTTGGCGGGATATAAGGTTATTTCTTTTGATAAAATATCCAGTACACAAGATTATGCACACGATATGATTGCGCGTGGCGACGCGTCGGATCATACGGTTGTTGTTGCAAATGCCCAATATGCCGGCCGTGGGCGATATCGTCGTAAATGGGTCTCGCATCATGGTAATTTGTATGCCAGTTTTGTATTTCTGTCGCCGGAACGTGATCCGCGGTTATCCTATGCGGTGGCCGTTGCGATTGTTGATACGATAATGTCATTTGGAATAAATTCGCAAATCAAATGGCCAAATGATATTTTAATCGATGGTAAAAAGGTCGCAGGTACCCTGATTGAATATGCCGGGCGATTCGTTATTGTCGGAATTGGCATAAATGTTGGAACAAACCCAACGGTGCCAGAATATCAAACCACAAAATTATTAAACTATGCGAATGTTGATTTAAAAGAATTATTTGCGCGATTGGCAAAAAATTTAGATAAATGGTTGTGCGCAGAATTCGATTCGGTGCGACGTTTCTGGATGGAAACGGCGGTGGGATTAAATAGATTAGTAAAGTATCGGGGTGAAATGGTTGAAATGATTGGGATAAATGACAATGGGGCATTGGTGGTTCGACGCGCAACCGAATATTTTTTAATTCATGGTGATGAAGTTTTGATATGATGGATTGCCAAGAAAGCCAAGGTTATTTATAAAGTTCTTGACTTTTAGTTTGTTTTGTGATATCATAGTTGTCATCAAAAGAAGAAATTGTGTTCACACATTTGTGTGAATTTTTTTATGCCGCATTTTTACGCGGCATTTTTTTATTCATCACGGGGGGACGTTTTATCATGGAATTCAAAGTGATAGAAATACAAAACGAATCGATGGCTTTGGCATATGCGATTGCGCGTGTTGTGTATGCAGAAACATTGGCAAAATCTTTGCGTGTTGTAGAGGCGCTAACATCGATGATTTCAAATGTTGTACGATGCGATAATCGCAAGATCAAAGATGTAATATCTGATAAAACATTATTTGAATCATTAAACAGCGAATCGAATCGTCATAAATTTTTGTCGGTTGATGCGTCGCGTCGTGATTTTCAAATGTGTGTTCGGGTTGCGCAAACCATGCAGCACGGGTGTTTGCCAGATATGTGTAACCATGCAACACGGTTTCATCGTGATGAATTATTGCCTGAATGGGCGCTTGCGCGGGGGTATGTTGCCGATATTGATGGAATTTTATTTTATGCGTAAATGGATTTTTAAATGAATAAATTTATTCGTGGTGGATTTTTTGCAAATCGCAAAACACAAATTATGACGGTGGTTGGAATTATATCTGCCGTTTGTGCATATTTAGTCGGCGATTCGGATTTGTTTGCTGTAATCCAGGCAATTATTGCGGTTTGCGCGGTTTATGTGTTGGATAAATCAAAACAAAACAAAGGAAAATGAAATGGAAAATGTCCCAGAAAAATTTTTAAACAAAGATGGTTCACTTAATGAAGATGCGTTATTGAAATCATATAACGAATTGGAAAAAAAGATTGGAAATATGGTATCAATTCCAACATCCGATTCTGATGAAGTCGCGCAACGCCGCTTTTTTCGGGCGATTGGTGTCCCAGAAAGTTCTGATGAATACCCACATAATGAACTTTTTGATGATGAAAATATCAGGTCAGAATTTCATAAAATCGGATTAACAAACAATCAAGTTGAAAAAATTTATAACATCGCCGAAGAATATTTGTCGCCGGTATTATCAGAAATTTTTTCTGCACAACAAGAATCAAATGCAATATCTGAATTAAAAAAATTTTTCGGGTCTGATGAAAAAATGTACGATGCTTTAATTGAAATTAAATCGTTCGGTGAACGTTTTTTACCAATCGATGCATTCAACGAACTGTGCGCCAGCGCCCAAGGAATTCAAGGTGTCTATAAGATGATGCAAACAATGGAACCACATGTTGAAACATCAAATGGCGATACAAAAAATTTAACCGATGATGATTTACGACGGATGATGCGTGATCCAAAATATTGGCGTGATCATGATGCGGAATATATTCGCAAAATTGAAAACGGATTTAAAAAATTGTATTCATAATGAAAAATTTTTCATAAAAATTTACTTTTCTTCTTTACTATTTTTTTTCTTTAATATAAAATAATAATCAAGAACAAAAGAATTTGTTCTAACCAAAAAAATACAAAGGAGAGAAGAATGGCATTCACATTCTTGAAAACTGCGGCAAAGAAACCAGCTGCGAAAAAACCGGCGGCCAAGAAACCGGCTGCTAAGAAACCTGCTGTAAAGAAAGCGGCTGCGAAAAAACCAGCGGCAAAGAAAGTTGCAGCAAAAAAACCGGCTGCAAAGAAAGTTGCAGCAAAAAAACCGGTTGCAAAAAAAGTTGCAGTGAAGAAAGTTGCGGCGAAAAAACCGGTTGCAAAAAAAGTTGCGGCAAAAAAACCGGCTGCAAAAAAGCCATGTGCAAAATGTGCAAAAAGAAAATAATCTTGTTTGCAAAATCTGATTAAATGCCCGCATTGCGGGCATTTATCGTTTGTAAAAATTTTCAGTCGGATTGTGTATCTGACTGAATTTTTTTATCTTTGGATAATCCAATTATTTGGACCCAGTTGAATTTATTAATGGCGCCAAACGGCATAACCAAAAATAAATTTTTGGTGGACGAAATATTATTCGTCCTTTGTTTTAATTTTTTAACAAAAGGAATAATTATGTCTGTTTCCATAGATCAAGCATTTGTGAAACAATTTGAAGCAGATGTCCATCTTGCGTACCAGCAAATGGGCACAAAACTGCGTTCAACGATTCGCAGCAAATCGGGTGTTGTTGGTGCAACCACAACATTTCAAAAAATTGGTAAAGGCACCGCCAGTACAAAGTCACGTCATGGTATTGTGCCGGTAATGAATCTGAATCATACACCGGTGGAATGCACACTGCAAGATTACTATGCAGGCGATTGGGTTGATGCATTGGATGAATTAAAAATCAATGTTGATGAACGTCGCGTTGTTGCATCCGCGGGTGCATACGCACTGGGGCGCAAGACCGATGAACTGATTATCGCCGCGATGAATCAAACAACCCAGAATGTCGGAGATTATTCAACAGGATTGACCAAAGCATTGATTTTAAGCGCATTGGAAAAATTGAATGAAAACGATGTCCCAGATGATGGCCGCAGATTTGCAGTTGTTGGTGTACACCAGTGGAATGAACTTTTGGGTATCGCAGAATTTTCATCGGCAGATTATGTCGGTTCTGATTTACCGTTCATCACGGGTGGCGAAGGCAAACGATGGTTAGGTATCACATGGTTGTTGCATAACGGATTACCGGTTTCGTCTGATAATCGTGATTGCTTTATTTATCATGCATCCAGTATTGGACATGCGTGTGGCCAGGAGGTTAAAACCGATATCACATGGCATGGTGAACGTGCCGCGCACTTTATCAGCAACAGTATGTCCCAAGGGGCGGTTCTGATAGATAACGACGGTATTGTACGTGTTAAATGTGGCGAATAACTCACTAATAACGGGGGTAAAAAATGGCTTTTCAGAATAAAAATTTATCGGTAATTGCGTATGCAAACGGATTCACATTGTGGCACTATGTTGCAAATGAAACATTGGCAACAATCACTGCCAGTGGCTATTTTAACATGGTTAAAACTTTGATGAATTCAGGTGATATCGTAATCATTAACGCATCAGATAAAACATCAATTAAAAAAATTGTAGTCGGCGATAGCGCGGTAACAACCGGGGCGTTAGATTAATAACGATATTAGTTCATAACTTACAGGGCCGGATTTTCCGGCCCAAATTTTAATGTTAGATAACAAAGGTAAAAAAATGCTGACGAAAATAGATTTATGTTCAATGGCGTTGTTGAAACTTGGTGAAAACCCAATTCAGTCATTATCGGATGATACCGCCGCGGCGAAACTTGGACGCACATTGATTGATTTTGTAATAGATACATTATTATCATCGCATCCATGGCGTTTTGCGTGCCGTACATATAATTTAACAAAAGATGAAAACGGTGATTTTAATATTCCGTCCGATGTATTGCGTATACTAAAAACCAATGGGCGCATAATGGAAAATCGCGTGGTTTCTGATTCAGATAACATCACAATAACTGCAATTGTGCGTATCGCACCAAATGAATTTCCAAGTTATTTTGCATCATTGGTTGCAACAAAACTTGCATCAGAATTTTGTATGCCGTTGATATCAGATACGGCGGTTTTTCGGACATTGGTCGCACTTTATGAAACAGAATTACAAACCGCAAAATTCATAGACAGTACTACATCGGTCAACCCGGCAATAGAAAACTTTTCTTTGATAGACAGCAGATTTTAATATCCAAAGGAACTTAATATGGTGAATTTTATAAAAACACAAACATCATTTGCAAATGGCGAAGTAGCCCCAAACTTTTTTGCAAATTCCGACATTCATGGGCTTGCGCGAATGGAAAATATGGATGTTATATCGGGCGGTGGTTTGACCCGTCGTGCAGGATTGAAAAAAATCGCAAAATTATCTGGACCGGCGCGGTTAATTCCATTTTCTGTATCAGAAACAGAAAATTATACATTAGCAATTATGAACGGTGTTATGCGTATATTCGCAGGCGATACAATCGTCCAAGATATGTTTGTCCCATGGTCATATACAGATACAGAATTGCTACAATATTCGCAGAGATTCGGGACAATGATATTTGTTCACCCAAATCATAGACCAAGAATATTATCATTCGTAAATGGTGAATTTGACATAAAAAATTTTATTTTCGCATCTTCGGATGATAACGGAAAATATTATATACCGTATATGCGGTTTGAAGATTCAGAAAATATAAATATTACAGTCACGTATGATAATGGAAATATTCATTTTATAACCGGTGTTGATTTCTGGACACCGGATAATGTCGGTGGTTATTTATCATTATTAAATAACAGTTGGCTGGTCACATCATATATTGGACCACGTGATATTATCGCAACAACCAATGGAACATATCTTTTGCCAAATAATCCAATATCAGATTGGCAAGAGGCCGCGTTCAGCCCACGACGCGGATGGCCGACCAGTATAACATTTCATCAAAACCGACTTGTGTTTGGTGGTTCAAAATCATGGCCAGGTGGTGTTTGGATGTCACGTGTCGGCGACCATAAAAATTTTGACATCGGTACGGGGCTTGATGACGAAGCAATATACTTTACATTGTTGTCTGGCAAGCGCCAGCATATATGCACGCTGATTAGCAGTGATAATTTGCAAATATTTACATCCGAAGGCGAATGGGCAGTATCAAATAAACCATTAACGCCAGAGTCAGTAGATATAAAAATGCATACCGCGATTGGCTGCGTCGCCGACCGATATTTGCCACCGCAAATTATGGAGGGAACAACAGTTTTTGTACCCAACAATAAAAAAGATATCAGAGAACTGGTTCTTGATGATCTTAGTAAAAATTACAATGCAAATAATTTATCGGCATTATCGGAACATTTGATAAATAATCCGATAGATATCGCGTACAACAAAAACACCAAAAAATTATTTGTTGTTATGTCAGACGGTAATATGGCGGTATTAAATTGGAATTCAATACTAGAAATTGCGGCATGGGGGCGATACACAACAACCGGTAAATTTAAATCTGTGGTGGCATCGGGTGGTGACACTTTTGTTGTGACTGAACGTGGTTCGCAATATTTCCTGGAACGATTTGATGACAACACAATGATAGATGCAGGTGAATATCCCTATACAGTTTGTGCACGGGGTTTGCCGTTAATGTCATCAGGTCACAATGCAAAAAACACACGGATTACAAAAATTACCGCGCGTGTGCATGATTCCAAGACATTATTTATAAATAATTATCGGGCAGAATTTCCAAATGAAATTTATTCAAATGATTCATCCGGATTTTCTGGGGACATATCGGTTAATGTACTTGGAACAATCCATGATATGGTTGATGCGCCGTGGGAGATATCAACCTCTGATGCGTTGCCATTGACCGTTTTATCAATCACAACATATGGCAGATATCAAATTTAATAACTAAAAGGATAAAAAATGGGTCAAATACTTTCAGATGTTAAAGATATATTAAACTATAAAGACATTAAGCAAGAAGCAAAAACATCCAAAAATAAAATTCTTGAACAGATTTCAAAAGACGATGCCGAAAAAGAGAATCTGATAAAAAAACTTTTGGCATCACAACGTGCTAAATATGGCGCATCGGGCATGTCGCCAAAAGGATTAACCGAAAAGGCAGTGCTAGAACGTATAAAAGATGAAACCGAAAAACCATATGAAACAAAACGTCAGACGAATTTGAATAAATTAAAAAATATCAAAACCAAGAAAAAAAATTTATTGGTGTCTGTATTGGAACACATGGACGACTTGATTAAGTAATATGAATCAATATCATCAATTTTTAGATGCCTGGAATTCTGTATTGGGTATGACAACCCCAGCGCATCATTATCGTATGACAGATTTTTTGGTTGATGTTTTAGAAAGTGATGCACATCGTGGTCTGTTAATGGCATTCCGGCATTCGGGTAAATCAACAATTGTCGGAATATTTGCAACATGTGTATTATTCTTGCGGCCAGAAACGCGAATTTTAATACTGTCTGCCCAGGCACATCAGGCAACGCGTATGGTTATGCATATTCGTAATATCCTGGAAAATCATCCATGGTGTCGTGATATGATTCCAAAAAATCGTCGTGAATGGGCGGAAAACAAAATTACAATAAACCGACCAATTGGAATTCGCGAACCATCGGTTGTGTGTCAAGGAATATATGGTAATGTGACAGGCATGCGTGCAGATTTAATAATTTGCGATGATGTAGAGGTACCCAATACCTGTAATACTGGGCAAAAGCGAACCGCAATACGCGAAAGACTGCGAGAACTGGATTTTGTGCTATCACCGAATGGTTCAATGGTTTATATCGGAACACCGCACACATTGGATACAATATACCGAACAAATTAAATGCTAGTACCGTTTTTTTGTATATTCAAAATGTCGTGCAGTTTATCCAAAATTTGATGTCCCGCTTCACCAAACATCGGCAGATATGTTTCATATTCCAACATATCAACCTGTAATTGCGCGCGTGCGCGGTCATTTATTGGATTTGATATGATAGTATTTGCACTGTCCCATGCGCGATAGGCATTCCATGTCCGAACGACATCGTCAAAGCGTTCAAGTTCGGTCGGATTATTACCTAATGCGCTTTGGGTCAGTGCAATCCAATTTGTGCCGAATTTTTTGATAACAGGATTTTTCATAAAATTGTTCAGGCCATCTTGATTAGGGGTAAATACATTAACCGCCGCAATTAGCTGTTTGATATCTTCGGATGAAATATCTATATTCAGTGTTGCATCAACCATCATCCCGCCATACGGCAATAATTCACGCGCAATGGAATCCATTGGGGTTTCACCCGAACGCAGATTTTTAATGTGTTCAACCAGCATTTTACCCGTTGGTAAATTTACCAGTTCGCGCATAACATCTTCGGTGGCTTCGTCCGTGAAAACAGGATTCAACACCGCCCATCCACCGTCTATAACATGCGCCTGGCGGTATAGATTTAATAACTTTTGTGCGGTGACACTGGCCTTTGCTTTCATCTCGATTATCCCCTCCTTGGTCGGTTTAATTTATTCTGTAATGACCATAATAACCCGATGCATGGTTTGGTATGAGATTTTTTCCTCTGGTGCCATCATTTGCCCATACAGATTGCCTTTGGAATCACGACGCACAACGGCGATATTCGCGGTCGCCGCATCGTCAGGTTTTAACGTGTTAAAGTCGGCATCAATAAAGACCGCCAAATCGCCAACATTAACCGGTGACTTTATATCGGCAAAGACATAAGATTTCTCGGGAATAACCCCGCCAAGCCTTTTAGAATTCGGCACAACCGCATATATACCGCGTCGTCCTTCAAGATTTGCAGGTGCAACAATCATATTTGTATCAGATTTCTTGAACGATATTGATTTGCCTTCGGGTTTACCGAATACCGGAACCAGTTTTTTGCGTGCGTTTTCATACAATTTTGCACCATACATGTGACCACGGGTATCGCCCAAATCGACCGGCGAATCACCCGGTATCAGAACTGCGGTGACCTTTTCTTTGACTTTGTTCATTTGTTTGGTTAATTCGCCCGATTTGTACAGTGTGGCGATTTTATCAAACATGCCTTCAACCGATTGTGCAAATGAACGCGCCAATGGCTCAATTTCATTTTTATACACTTCGCGTTGTCCGACCTCTATCTTGTGATACACGGACAGTGTCATACCTGCGTCTTTTGCAGCCTGTGCAATGGTTTTGCCAGATTGCTGGCGGATTTTACGTAAACCGCTGCCGAATATTTTTAAGCCACTGTCCTCGTTATCGGCCATACGGCGTTTAATTTCACTCTGCCATTTGGTGGCGACATCATCGGTATCTTTGATAAAAATATCGGATAATTTACAGCCCAATATGTTGCAGATATTTAATAACTGCTTTTGATTTAAACGGCGAACACCTTTCTCAATCTTAGATACCGCCGACAAAGACAAATTTGAACGACGCGCCAGTTCGGTCATTTTCATTCCTGCGGCCAGACGAATATTGCGAATGTTGTTTGGAAAGATGATTTCTTCTTGGGCCATAGTAAACTCCTTAGTAAATCTTGACAAAATAATAGTCAAATTTATAAAACTTGGCAAGTAAAAAGTTAATACTGGTTGGTAAAAAACAGATACCACTAACCACTAGTCTATATCGTCTGGAATTGCGGATAAATCAATTGGGTCGGCATCAGGTGCATCCGGTGTCGGTGCATCATCAACAAATTGTGGCACACGATTCGCCATGTCGTCCAGATTATCAAACAAACTGTATTCGGCCAAGAATGCAACATTTACTGTATCGGTTCGGCCATGACGGTTTTTACCAATAATGATATCGGCTTTGCCACGTGATTTTTCCAAGCGCTTTTCCCACGAATCTTTGGATTTATCACTTGGGGTATTAGAAAGCCGGAATGATGGATCACGATTCGTTAAATAATATTCTTCGCGATATGTGAACATCACAATGTCGGCATCTTGTTCAATAGACCCAGATTCACGCAAATCGGCCAACTGGGGGCGTTTGTCATCCCGGGATTCAACACTGCGTGATAATTGAGACAATGCAACCACCGGAACATTAAATTCTTTGGCCAGCATTTTTAAACTGCGTGTAATTTCAGATAATTCTTGGACACGATTATCTTTGTTTTTACCGCCCGGTGAAGTCAGCAATTGCAGATAATCAACCACAATCAGTGCAATACCGTTATACTTTCGTGCCAATCGCCGTACACGCGTGCGAATCATCGGTACCGACATCCCCGGTGTATCATCAATGAATAACGGAATACGACTTATCGCATCAGAAAATTGAGTCATTTTTAGAAAGTCTTCATCGGTCAGCGAACCTTCACGCATTGCAGATGCCGGAATTCGTGATTGAGATGATAATACACGTGCCGCCAATTCAGATGCACCCATTTCAAGGCTGAAAAACGCAACCGCACCCTTATATTGGCTGTTTGCACGACCAGAAAAGATTGCGTTTGCGGCATTGAATGCAATGTTTAGTGCCAATGCGGTTTTACCCATACCTGGGCGGCCGGCGATAATCAACAGATTTGATTTATGCATGCCACTAATTGCACGATCCAAATCGGTCAACCCCGTGGTAAGCCCCGACAGTTTTCCATCGGCCTTGTATGCGATTTCTGCCTCAATCAAGGCATCTTTTAACGCATTTGCAATTGGTGTGACATCGCGCCCGGTATCACCAACGGTTGCAAGGTTGAATAATTTTTGTTCGGCAACTTCTATCTGGGTGGAAACCGGATTATCCAGGTCTTCCACAAATGCGGCATCGGTAATTCCCTGACCCAGGTTGATAAGTTCGCGCCGCAACGCATTGTCATGCACGATACGACCGTATTGTTCAACATTTACCACCGTCGCCCCGGCCCCAGCCAACTGAGTCAGATAATCAACACCACCAACCGATTCCAATGTTCCCTGTTGGTCAAGGTAATTTTTAATTGTAATGATGTCAAACGGGATACCCGCCGCAAAGTGGCGCATAGCCAATTTATAAATTTCTTGGTGCGCGGGATGCGAAAAATCTTCGGGTTTTAAGAATTCAGAAATTTTTTCCAATGCCCGATTGTTCATCAGAACCGCGGCCAACACGGCCTGTTCGGCTTCTAAATTCGTTGGTAAAGTTTTGGGAGTGAAGTCCATGTCAGATATAGTATATGAAAAAAATGTTTTTTCAACGCCTTTTTTATCGGGGTATATGGAATTAAAAATACCAATACTGGATTCAAACGGAAATTCCGCGTGGCCGGCGGTTTTCCCGCTTGAAAAGATAGAACAAATTCGCAAAACCGTTGGCGAACGGTACTTTTCGGCCCAGATGATGTTGAAATTCGTTGCACCCGAACGGATTCGGTTGGACCCAGGCGGAATCAAATTCTATGACAATGAATATGATGTACGAAATTCACGAATCGGCGAACACTTTATCACCGGCGCGTGCGTATATTGGGATCCATCCGGCGGGCGACGTGGTGGCGACAACAGTGTGTGCGCAATGATATACCGCGATGACAATAATCATTGCGTGTTTATTCACGATATAATGTATATCGTTGTTCCCGAAAATACGGATTATCCATTGGCATACCAATGCGATTCAGTGCTGTCATTTGTACGGCGACATAAAATGCGTGTTTTGGCACTGGAAACAAACGGACTAGGAAATGCATTACCCGAGATAATGCGTACGACGATTGACCGCGCCGGATACAGTATTCAAATTCGTCCGATTACAAATTCACGTCGCAAAGAAGACCGAATATTGGATGCCATAGAACCATTGCTGTCAACTGGTCGATTATATGCACACAAACGAATCACCCAGACCCCGTTTATATCAGAAATGTTATCTTGGTCGCCAATGGGTGCCCCAGAACATGATGACGGATTAGATGCGGTGTCGGGCGCGATTACTGGAAATCCGATTGCGTTGCATCCGATTGGTTCATCGCTGAACCGATATACCGCAAACACAGATTTCAAAATTTAACAACATAACCAAAAAGGAATAAATATGAAATATGATTTACAACAAATGTATGCGCGCGCATTGGCACTGCGTGAACCATGGATTCGGCGTTGGACTGATGCACGCAGATATACAATGCCATCAACAGATTCAGACATGGCAACATTGTTTGATGCAACCGCATCTGATGCCGCGGATAACCTTGCCGCATGTATGTATTCATTACTGACACCGCCAGAATCACTGTGGTTGACCCTGGTTCCCGAAGGGCCCGATTCGCCCAATGCAGAAATCGCGACGGCGGCACTGCGCGCGAATCTGAACGAATCAAATTTTTATACAACCGTGCACCAGTGTTATATGGATTTGGTCACCCTTGGGACGGCGTGTTTGTTTATGTCGGAAAATCCGATTGGTGCCGCCAGTGCGTTTTCTTTTACCGCAATCCCAATGCAAGACATCGCGATTTTGCCGAATGCAGTATTTCATACGGCGACAATGACAGCAGCGGATATTATGCAGAAATATCCAGATTGGATACCACCACGCGAAATAATGGATAAAATGAAACAGAATCCCGAATACCAATTACGCATGGTTCAGTCGTTGGTTGATACAGAATTCACAGCATGGATAGATGTTGGGGGTGATATTGAAAATAATATCGTTGCGCACGGAACATTTGAAACGAACCCATATTTAATATTCCGGTGGGCGGTGGCCAGTGGTGAATTGTACGGTATGGGACCGGTGATTCGTGCATTACCCGATATTAAAACGGCGAACAAAGTCGTTGAATTGGTATTGAAAAACGCGACAATCGCGGTTAGTGGTATTTGGCAGGCCGATGATGATGGTGTTATAAACCTTGGCAATATCAATTTAACACCGGGTGCAATTATTCCCAAGGCCGTGGGCAGCAGTGGTCTGACCCCGCTGACCAGTGGTGCGAATTTTGATGTATCACAAATTGTATTAAAAGATTTGCGTGAACGGATTCGTCATACATTATTGGCAGATCGAATCGGGTTATTGTCAGACAAAGAAATGACGGCAACCGAAATTCTGGCGCGCAACGCAGATATGTTGCGTATTTTGGGTGCAACATATGGGCGATTACTGCATGAATTTATTCGCCCGTTGTGTGATCGTGGACTTCAGATACTATCGCGGCGCGGCGTAATAGATAAAATATCATTGCACAGTGATGCGGAATTAAAATACATTGCGCCAATTGCGAAAATGGTTGCCGACAATGAAACACTGATTTAGCAAAGGGGGCGAGCATGGAAAAAAATGAAATTGCCTATGCGCGAACATTTTTAACCCCATCGGGTCACGCAGTACTGGAACATCTGCGTAAAATAACGATTGAACGCGTACTGGGACCAAATGCAACCGAATCAGAATTACGAACGGTTGAAGGTATGCGTGCATTGGTTCATCAAATTGAAAACATGGTTGAACGGGGGCGCGATAATGCAAAGATATAACGGATTATCGGGTATTATTGACACATTGCGCAGTGGTTGGTTTCTAATTGCGTTTATTGCAGGACTGATTTACTGGGTTGCGCGTCAAGATAATGCACTTGTTGAATTGGACCGATTGACGGTTCGTATGACGACATTGGAAAATCGCACAACGGTTCTTGAAAGTGGAATAGGGCAATTACAATTAAAAATAGATGCCATCAAGGAAGATTTAACACTGATAAAAACCGCGGTTATAAAGTAAAAAAATCCCACAGAATTTTTTTCTGTGGGATTAGATTTTTTTTACTGGTTTAGCAACCACCGGTTGCACTGCCAATCCATTTAGAAATAGAAATATCTTTGTGCAGCAAGAAATGATATTCGCAATTTCCAGATTTATATGCACCTGTGCAGGCGGCCAAAGTCAAAACAGCAAACAATGCTAAGATAACTTTTTTCATTTGTTCTCCTTTTGGTTTACACACTTGTGATTATATTCCGCATATTTTTGTTTTACAAGTTTTTTATTATGATGCGAAATCTGTCTGTTTCTAGTTTTTTGTAATATTGATTTTTCTCGTCACCCCGGTCGCGGCGCAGTTCTCGTCATATCGACGGAAGTCGGGACCTCTTCGTACCACCTGAGAATTGTCATCCCGGGCTTGATTATAAAACATATGTTGCGTTATATCTGGAATTTCCCTATTGCGGCTCGGAGGCCGCAATGACAAAAGAATAATAGGTGGTCATCGTCCGCAATGACAAAAATGGGGCGATACCGCGCTGTCCCCTTCACATTGTGAAGGGGGGGACCGGTGAAACCGGTGGGGTAGAAATGGCGCGAATGCGCCGTCGCTATGTATCACCCAAAAAATGCTGCGCATTTTTCGGGGCCTGATTGGCGACCAACTACCCCGCCGGGTGCTACCCGGCACCCCTTCTTGATAAGAAGGGGAATAAACGAATCGGGAAAGTGTGCGGAAAACCGGAAAAAATAGTTTTTAAAAATCAAAATTTGACACCGAACCACCCAGAAACGCTGGGGTTTTTACAAACTAAATTTGACAGCAAATTTTGAAACGCCCAGAAATCCGCCAAAAAATTGACACAAAAAAGGTACCTTTTTTCAAGCATTTTGTTTAAAAATTTTTAAATTTTTTTAATCTTTAATTTTTCCCTAGATTTCTGGGTGTTTGAAAAGATTCTTAATTTTTTTGTTTTCATAAAATTACGCAAAAAATGGGTCAAAAAAGTTGCCAAAAAAAAGGTACCTTTTATGTGACAATAGGGCTGAGGAATTTTTAGTCTTTACAAAAAAATAAAAGAGGGGAAAATGACAAACAAATCGCTAATATTTGCGGGTATTTTTGCCGTAATAACAACATCATCATTTGCAACCGGTGAAAACACCGTCACAAGTAAATCCTATGTTGATGCAATGGATGCAAATAAACAAGATAAAATCACCGCTGGAACAACTGGAACGGTTGTCACATATAACGGCACAACAAATGGTCAAACACAATTTGATGAACGTGGCATTTACAGTGGCGGTTCGCAATATAATGAATCTACGGATGCGGATAAACTTATCACCGCGGGCACGGTTGCGAATGTGGCATCTGCGATAGAAAGCATTACGATACCCGATAATAAACTAACCTGTTATAATCAAAATGACGGTTGCACCCTGTGGCAGATATCAGAGGGAACCGTTGCATTGACGGCACAGGGAACACTTGCACCGCTGACAGAGGCGTGCAAGGTGTATGGTGAAACCGTTTCAGTTTCATCGGAATGTTGTAGCGGTTTGGCGACCAATGGAAGAACAAAGATATGTACTTGCGTAACGGATGCAGATTGCCCGAGTGGTAAAACATGTGAACGCGACGCTTCTTCTAATAACCCTCAGTGTGTAAATCCATAATATATAAAACACGGGCGGGGCTGTCTTTGCTATCACTCCGTTGCGATTGGATGCGCCCGTGTTTATCCACTGTTGACTTTTCATTTTAATGGTCATATAATATCAAGTATGAAATGTGTTTGGACATTCTTTACAACGACAACTACAACCCCCGCGGGGGTACGGTAATTTATTATTGCGTTTTTGATGACGCGCGAATATAATCAAACAGTTTGAAAATCTAAATAAAAATATAAAAAGGAACTTGTTATGTCATATCCAATTGAATTGATTCGTCACTCGTTGGCGCACGTTATGGCCGCCGCAGTGAAAAAATTACACCCAGATGTTAAATTCGCGGGTGGTCCGGCAATTGAAAATGGGTTTTATTACGACTTTGATACCGATTATCGTTTTTCCGAAGAAGATTTTGAAAAAATTGAACGGGAAATGCGCGAACTGATTAAGTCAAATGGTCGGTTTGAACAGAGAATTGTTAAACTGGACGAAGCAAAGCAAATATTTGCCGACCAACCATACAAAATGGAATGGTTGAACGAATATGATGCGGTGGGCGAAAAGTTGTCAATTTATACTTTTCGCGACTTTACCGATTTGTGCCGTGGACCGCATGTGGAATCATCAAAAGATTTGCCGCGCGATGGATTCAAGATTCGTAATGTTGCCGGCGCGTATTGGAAGGGTGATTCCAAAAACAAAATGTTGCAACGCATTTATGTTGATGCATTTGAATCCAAAGAAGCATTAGACAACTTCCTTAAAATGCAGGAAGAAGCCGCAAAGCGCGATCATCGTAAATTGGGTAAAGATATGGACCTGTTCCATTTTGAACCGGAATATGCGCCGGGTGCGGTTTTCTGGCATGATAAAGGGTACAAGGTTTATCGCCGTCTAATTGATTATATGCGTGCGCGTCAGGAACGGGCGGGCTATATTGAAGTTTGTACGCCGGCGGTTATGGACCGGGTTCTGTGGGAAACATCTGGACATTGGGAAAAGTATGGTGCGCATAATTATTCGGGAAAGACCGAAGATGAGCGCATGTTTTGCATAAAACCAATGAATTGTCCGGGTGGTGTGTTGATTTATCGCAGTGCGTTACGTTCTTATCGTGACTTGCCGTTGCGTATGGCAGAGTTTGGTAAGGTGAATCGTTATGAGGCATCCGGTTCGTTAATGGGGCTGATGCGCGTGCGTGAATTTACCCAGGATGATGCACATATTTTCTGCACACCAGAACAAATGGAAACCGAATGCATAGATACGCTAAAGTTGATTTTGGATATATATAAGCAATTTGGTTTCAATGAAGTTAAAATATACCTGTCAACACGGCCAGAAAAACGAATTGGTTCAGATGAAATTTGGGATTTGTGTGAAAAATCGTTGGCGAATGCCTTGAATGCCCACGGATATGAATTTACCATAAATCCAGGTGAAGGTGCATTTTATGGTCCAAAGTTGGAATTTATATTGCGTGATGCAATCGGACGTGAATGGCAGTGTGGAACAATTCAGGTTGATATGAATTTGCCAGAACGGTTTGATATTTCGTATATTGGCGAAGATGGCGAAAAACATCGTCCTGTGATGTTGCATCGTGCTTTGTTTGGTTCTATTGAACGTTTTATGGGTATTCTTATAGAGAATCAATCAGGTAATTTGCCATTGTGGTTGTCGCCGGAACCGGTCGTTGTTGTCCCGGTATCAGAAAAATATAAAGATTATGCAGAGCAGGTCGTCGCCGATTTGCGCGCGGCGGGTGTTTATAGTCGTGCCGATTTGCGTGATGAAAAGGTCAACTATAAAGTTCGCGATTTGTCATTGGCAAAAACCCCAATTATCGCCGTTGTCGGTGAAAAAGAGGCGGCAGATAAAACGGTCACTCTGCGTAAATTGGGTGTTGAAAAGCAAGAAGTTGTCGCATTGGATGAATTTGTAAATCAAATGCGTGATGCGGTAAAATTGCCGTTATAGTGATTAATGGTTGGTGATTCGGCGGCGCGTGTCGCCGAATCTGAAAAAAAGGAAGGAATATGAAAAAAATAATTTTAATTGTTGCGATGTTGACACCGGTCGTGTTGGGCGCGTGTGCAAAGACCTGTGAAACCGAACCGATTGTTGAAGAAAATCACAAATTAATTGTGCCACCAAATTTTGGTGCGCGACCTGCAAAATAATTTTGTGAATTCACATTTTTATGGTATAATGTATTCAGTGTAAAAGGGAGAAACCATAATGAATGATGAAAATTTAGACTTGTTGGACCTGGATGATGCCGATAATTCGGTTGATGACAGCCTGCCGGATGCAACACCGTTTGTTGCACCGCGACCACATCGTCCGTGGTTGTTGCTGATTATTGGGTTGGCAATAATTGTTTTGGCAGTGTTTATTATTATTCGCGTGGTTGGCAGTAATTCATCATCATCGATAGATGTTGATTTAGGCGCACCAGTTGTTGTAGAAGAACGCGATACCGTGGTAATGCCTGCGCCAACACCGGCACCGATGCCCGAACCCCAGGTGATTCAGGTTATGCCTGTGCCAGGCCCGGTCCCGTCACCGACGATTGTAAATCAACCGCGCCCCGCACCGCAGCCGACACCGGTTGTTGCAAATCAACCTGCGCCAACGCCGGTTGCCACACCGACACAATCGGTACGCGTTGTTGAAGATCGCAAAGATGTGACATTCAATCCAGAACGTGCCACGGTGACACCAAAACCAATTCCGGCACCGGCACCCAAGACGGTCAAGACACCTACTAAACCAAAACCGGCACCAAAACCGGCAACACAAAAGGTTGCAAATGGTGGTTGGTATGTTCAATTTGGTTCATACAGCACACGCGCAGCGGCCGAAGCATCCGAGAAAAAGATTCGTGCCGGACATCAAAGTTTGTTCAGCGGTAAACAGTTCGTTATACTGGCGGCGGTTTTGCCGAATGGTCAAACAACATATCGTTTACGCATAGCATTTGCCAATTCAAATGATGCAAACGGATTCTGCCGTAATGCAAAGTCTGACGGCTTAGATTGCTATGTCGCAAAATAGTTGTCAGTGAAAGGAGTTTGATATGTTTGGAAGATTAGGTTGGATGGAAATACTGGTTATTGTTTTGTTGTTGGTCATATTATTTGGACACAGCAAAATACCGGGTATGATGAAAAATTTGGCAAATGGTTTGAACACATTCAAAAAAGAAATGAAAAAAGATGATGATAAAAAACCAGAGTCCAAAAAAGAACCAGTAAAGAAATCGCCGGCGAGAAAGACGAGGTCAAAGGCGACAAAAAAGCCGCAAAAATAAAAAGAACGGACGATTTTTTTCGTCCGTTTTTTAGTTAATGTTTTTTTATTGTCTTTTTTCGTGTTCTTCTTGTTCTTCGATTGTCATCGTGGCCAATGGTCGTGCCAACATCCGGTTTATGCCGATTTCATCGCCAGAAATTACACTGTATCCGAATGTGCCATTTTCAATGCGTTCCAATGCCTGGTCTATTTTTAATAACAGATTTTTATCGCGTTCTGCCATGCGCAATGTAAATGATGTTTCTTGTTCTGCGCTGGCAATATCCGAATCGTCGCCGGTGATGGATGAACTTTCCTTGGTTTTTGAACTGACCGAATTTAATGTTGATTCGCTTTGACGTAATATTTCTGCCTTTTGTGCCGTCAATAATTGGTAAAAATACGCCAGCTGTTCAGGGCACATATATTCTTCGGTTTTCTTTGGTTTGTACTTTGGGCTAAGTTCAATATCCTTATAATTTTTTTTTGCCATTTCATTACCCCTTTAATTCTTTAATCCATTCGGTCAAGGTGTCTTGGTCCATCAGGCCTGTGCGTGCCTCTACCAATTCGCCATTTTTAAATGCCAACACACACGGAATTCCGCGAATTCCGAATTTGGCAGGAGTGCGACGACCTTCTTCTACATTAAATTTTACAAAATTTACATCAGTGATTGTGTCGGATGTGGCCTCAAATATAGGTCCAAACATACGACATGGTCCACACCATGGTGCCCAAAAATCCACCAATGTTAATGCCCCCCCCGTCATTTCGGTAAAGTTTTCATCGTTTGCGTGTTGTATCGCCATCTTTTTCTCCTTTGGTGTTGATATTTCGGACAAGTGTATTATAATTCAATAAAAATGCAAGAGAAAACATAAAATGAATAAAATCATATATTTAGATGCGGCGGCGACTGCGTTAAAATCGCGTTCTGTGATTGACGCAGAAATGGATTTTTTGCATAATAAATATGCGAATGCGGGGCGTGGGGTTTGTACCCGTGCGTCTGCGGTTGATGATATGGTTGCAAATGCACGGTGCCGTGTTGCGAAATTTATAAATGCCAAACCGAATCAGGTTGTTTTTACATCAGGTGCAACCGATGGATTAAATCGTATTGTAGACATCATCAGTTCACAGCCTTGGTATCTTGAAAAGTCAACCTTTGCGGTATCTGACCTTGATCATCATTCGGCGCGTATGCCATGGGAAAACTTGATGCATCGTGGTAAAATCCGTAAAATGTTTAAATGTGAATTAGATGAAAAACTGGATATAAATCCAAATAAAATTCCAAAAACGGATTATTTAATTATAACTGCTATGTCAAATGTTTTGGGGCGTGCGCAGAATGTCAAAAAAATAATTGCGGCGGCACGGCAAGAAAATCCAGATGTTGTCACAATCGTTGATGCATCGCAATATGTTGTCCATGAAAGAATAGATGTAAAAAAATGGGACTGTGATTTTATGGTGTTTTCGGCGCATAAAATGGGTGCAGATACTGGACTGGGGATTTTGTATATTCGTGATTCGGAAAAATATTTTCCCGATAAATTTGGCGGTGGCATGGTGTCAAAGATATCGGATGCCAAATGGATTTTGAATGGCGCACCCGAAAAGTGGGAGGCGGGGACATTGCCACTGACACAAATTGCGGGGATTGTTCCGGCATTAGACTATTTAGAAACACATCGACCAAATTTAGATTTAATAAAATATGCCTATGATGAATTATCAAAGATTCCAAATATAAAAATTCTGACAACACGTGACGCGGCAATTCTAAGTTTTGTGGTTGATGGCATGCATCCATTGGATATTGGTGTGATGTTGGGGGCGCATAATATTTGTGTGCGGGTTGGTAATATGTGCGCATCATGGATTCATCAAAAACTTGGTATAGTTGGTTCGATTCGTGTTTCTGTGGGCCCATGGAATACAATTTCTGATATTAAAAATTTTGTACGGATAATGAAAGATATAACAAAATGACATTTACAAAAGATGATATTATAAGTGCGCTGAAAACAGTTTATGACCCTGAAATTCCGGTGAATATCTGGGATTTGGGGTTGGTGTATGATATCGATGTATCGGATAATTTAGTAAATATTAAAATGACATTTACCAGTCCGACATGTCCGATGATGGACGATATATTTGCACAGGTTAAAAATGTTGTATCAAATGTGGTTTCACCGGTACCGGTTAATGTTGAATTGGTCTGGGAACCGGCGTGGGATTTGTCGCGTATGTCGGACGCGGCGCGATTAGAATTAGATTTAACAAACAGTGGTTGGTAAAAAATGACCTTTGAACAAATAAAGACTTTATTGGATATGATTCATGACCCGGTCGAACGGTTAGAGGCCGTTATGGATATTGGTAAAAATTTGCCGCATACGCCAGATTCCGCCGTATGCACCGATATATTAGGTTGCGTATCGTTTGTCCAGATTTGCCGTGATGGGGACAGATTCTATGCAAATGCCGATTCGGCGATTGTGCGTGGAATTGTTGCGATATTATTATCTATGGTTGATGGAAAATCACCAGACGAGATAAAAAAAATGCCACTGGATAAAATGTTTTCAGATTTAAATATAAATATCGGGGCGGCGCGTTTAAATGGTGTAAATTCTATGATTCGTTTTTTGAAAAATTTATGATAGAATAGTGGTTAAGAATTTATTCGTATGGATGATAAAATGAATGAAGACGAAAAAATGTTTCGCGTTGGTGTTGTGATGGTTGTGATAACGGTCGCAATCAATGTTGCATTGCAGGTGTGTTATCGTGCGCAAAATAATGAACGAAAACGTGTCCGACGCGATATTGTTCAAACCCAACAAGATATCGCGGTTGCCCAGGCAAAATTCGCATCATTAGTGCGACCAGAGAGCCTGCGGAATTTAGTGTCGGGCGTGGCTCCGCGTGCCGAAGCGATAAGTTTTAATAAATCGGTTGAAATTCTGGATTTGCCTGATAAGATTACTGAAAAGTGATGTTTGAAGTAGGACGGGATATTTTTAAACATGGTTTTACGGGTGCGCCTGGGAACGCGCTGGGACACAAACGGTTACGGTTTGTGTATGGTTTTTTTGTCGCGGTTTTTATCATATTCGTTGCACGCACTTTTCAATTAGCATTGCAGGGAACAGACCGGGTGCGTCAGGGCTATGGTGATGGGGCATGGATTGTAAATCGTGCCGATATTGTTGACAGAAATGGCGATATTTTGGCAAAAAACGTTATGTCGGGCCATGTGACACTGCGACCAAAACAGGTTAAAGATGCCGATGCGGTGGCTCAGTTAATTCACGATATTTTTCCATATGATTATTCGGTGGCAAATGTATTAAAAATGCTGGATTCCGGTCGTAATTTTTACTATATAAAAAAATATGCCAGTGATGCAGTGCGCGCAAGAATTTTGACGGCAAAATTGTCTGGGTTGGATATAGAGGTTGTTCAAGAAAGAAAATACCCAAAACGGCGTTTGTTTTCGCATGTTGTCGGATTCGTCGGAAATGATGGACATGGGTTAGAGGGCGCAGAACGTGTTTATGATGATTATTTGCGTGATAATGATGCGCCATTGCAATTGTCGTTGGATTCGCGAATTCAATCGGTGTTTTATGAACAATTGTCGGCGGCAATGCAACGATATCAGGCCAAAGGTGCAATGGGTATGTTGATGAATTCCAGTACCGGTGAAATGATTGCGATGGTGTCATTGCCAGATTATGACCCAGAAAACCTGAATGCGGATTCAATGTCACGACGCAGTTTTATGCCGATGCGAGGTGTATTTGAAATGGGGTCTATATTTAAAGTGTTTAATACGGCAATGGCGATGGAAAATGGTATAAATAAAGAATACTATGTCAAAGAACCGTTCAAGATTCGTGATAAATTTGGCCGCGTGGCCGCCACAATTCATGATGTGCGCAGTTTCCGTCCGCCACGTCCACATTTAAGTGTAGAAGAAATAATGTTGCATTCTTGTAATGTTGGCAGTGTTCAAATTGCACTGGATTTACCAGATGGAACCCAGCAAGAATTCTTTCATCGGGTGCATTTGGATAAACCACTTAGTTTGGAATTCGGAAAAACCGAAACACCGCTTCTGCCACGAAAGTGGGGGCCGGTTGAACGTGCGACTGTGTCGTTTGGACACGGTATATCGGTGACACCGATGCATTTGTTGCTGGCGGTAAATTCTATGACAAATGGCGGAATATACATTTATCCAACATTACAAAAGCGTAGTTTTGGGCCATTGCGTGGTGAACGCGTCTTGGCAGATGATATATCGTCACGACTGCGTTCGGTTATGTTGCGTATTGCCGAAGAAACCAGTGCAAAGCAGGCGAGAATTGCCGGAATTCAGATTGGTGGAAAAACCGCGACGGCAGAAAAACGAATAAATGGAAAAATAGATAAATTTAGAAATCTGACTGCGTTTGTAGGAATATTCCCAGTTTCGGCACCACAGTATACTATTTTGGTTGTATTAGACGAACCAAAGGGAAATGAAGAAACTTTTGGACTGCGCACAGCGGCATGGAATGCGGTGCCGACAACGGGAAAAATTTTGAATGCGATACTGCCGTTGCTATTTGAATAATTTTATATTATAATACACTTGACAATAAAAAAAGAGTAAGCGTTGAGAAAGATAGTAGAAAAATCCATGCTGGGGCGGGCATGGTTCGTGTTGGGTGATGATAGTACGCCGTTTGTTGATGCAGATGATTTACTGCATCGGATTTTGGCTGGACGCGGAATCGCGGACGCAGATATCCCAAAATTTTTAAATCCATCGGTCAAAGAGTATATGCCAGACCCATTTGTCTTGCATGATATGCAGGTCGCAGTGAAAATAATTTCAGATGCGGTTTTAAATGGTGAAAAAATCGCGATATATGGTGATTATGATGTTGATGGAATAACATCAACGGCGATTTTTGTAAAATATCTGCGTGCGATTGGTACGGATGTTATTTGGCATTTACCAACGCGTGAAGGCGAAGGATATGGTTTAAATTCAGACGCGGTGCATCGTTTATATAATGATGGTGCGCGGGTTCTTATTACTGTAGATTGTGGAATCAGCGGGAATTCTGAAATAGATTTAGCGAAATCATTGGGAATGCGAACGGTTGTGACGGATCATCATTCGCCGGATGGTATAATTCCAAATGCCGATGCGGTTGTTAATCCAAAACGTGCAGATGACGATTCGGGTTTAACATATTTGGCGGGTGTTGGTGTGGCATTCTTGACATTGGTTGCATTAAATCGGGAATTGAAAAATTCGGGTCGTGCAGATTTGATTGAAAAAATTCAATCTATAAACTTGTTGAATTTTTTGGATTGTGTTGCCTTAGGAACAATCTGCGATACAATGGCACTGGTTGGATTAAATCGTGCATTTGTCGCAACTGGGTTAAAGGTCTTAGGATTGCGTCAGAATTTGGGCTTGCGTGTTTTGATGGATGTTGCACGCGTTGAACGGGTTTCGGTCTATACGGCGGGGTTTGTAATAGGACCACGTTTGAATGCGGCCGGACGATTGGATTCTGCAACGCCGGCATTGGATTTGTTGCTGACCGATAATCCAATGATTGCATACGATTTGGCAAATAAATTGGATGCAATGAATCAAGAACGTATAAGTATTCAAAATGCAATTATGTTGCAGGCAACCGATATTGCCGAAAAATGCTGTCGTGATGGACGATGCAGTTTATTCGTTTGTGGTGATAATTGGCACGGTGGTGTTATGGGGATAATTGCGGGGCGTTTGAAAGATAAATATAATTTGCCGGCATGTGTCGCAACCCGTACGGATGGTATGATAAATGGTTCGGGGCGTTCGATTCCGGGGGTAAATCTTGGGGCGATTATACATGATGCGTTGTCGCGTGGATTGGTGACCGAAGGTGGTGGTCATGCGGCGGCGGCGGGATTTTCATTGACGGCGGATCGTGAAGGGGAATTTTGTGAATTCTTGGAAAAATCTGTGCTGGACCAGTTGAATGGCGCTTTGCCAGCATCCGATATTGTTGCAGATGCAGAAATGGATGCAAGTGGTGCAAATATGAATTTGGTAAAAAAACTGGAACAAATGGAACCGTTTGGTCAATCTAATCCGGAACCGATGTTGGTTTTGCGTGGCGCGGTATTAGATCATGCGGTTTTGATAGGGCGGGGCGGAATGCATCTGCGTGGAAATTTTCGGACATCGGCGGGAACACGATTGGATTTTGTTGGATTTAATTTAGTTGGGTCGCCGGTTGGTAATTTTTTACTGGACGATGCAAACATAAATACTAAAATGACATTGCTGGGGCGGTTGAAAGAAAATACATACAATGGTCGGGCCAGCGCACAATTTATACTGGAAGATATCGCATTATGATAAACGCAGAAAAATGGAAAATTTTTGACGAGAAAATACGGTCGGCGGGTTCAATTCTTTTGTGTGCGCACAAGAATCCTGATGGTGATGCGATATGTTCGGTTTTGGCGTTGGCGCATTTAATAGAAATGAATTATGACAAAGAGGTCGTGTGCACATATGATGGTAATATTCCCGATAATTTGGATGAAGTACCGTTGCGTCGCAGAATAAGATTCTTTGAAAAGTTAGATGATGATTTTGCACCAGATGTCGCGATTGTTATGGACTATGGTATTGAACGAAATATTGGTGGCCCGCATAAATTTATTGAACGCGCAAAGTTTGTGATAGAGGTTGATCATCACATAAACGATAATAAAATTGGTAATTTATGTTTTGATGATTCTGATGCGGCGGCGACGGCCGAAATTGTTTATAAGATGATGCGCTATGCCGGATGGAATTCCGATTTGATGACGCGTTGCCTGTTGATGACAGCGATAATAACAGATACCGGGGGCTTTAAATATGTAAAGCGTGGCGACATTTTGCATATTGCGGCGGAATTGGTGGATTCCGGGGTTAATATTCAACGGATTGTAAATGACCTGGCAAATAAACCGCGCAAGACGATTGTGACCGAGGCGGCCGCCGTTGGTGCCACCGAGTTTTATTATAAAAATCGCCTTGGGGTTGCAATCATAAATTCATCTCAGTATAAAAATTTAGACGGTCGTGGTGAAACGGTTTTAAATTTGCTTGGGCAGATTCGTGGTCTGGATTATGTTGCGTTGTTAAAAGAACAAAAGCCAAATCAAATAGGTGTATCTTTGCGTGGCCGATTTAAACGGGTTGACCATATTGCATCGGCGCTTGGGGGTGGGGGGCATGAATTTGCCGCCGGTGCGGTCGTGGCCGATACATTGGAAAATGTAAAGGCGCGTATTTTAGAATTATTTACAAAGGAGATAAAATGAGAAAGCTTTTTGCATTTGTTTTATTCGCACTGTTTGCCGGTGGCGCATTTGCGGCGGTGGACAAATCTTTGGTCATATCTGCGGAGAAGTATTTGAATTCTGTGACGGGGTTAACGGGTGATTTTATCCAGATAAATAATGATAAACGCGAAAAGGGTACTTTTTCAATGTTGCGTCCGGGACGTGTTCGATTGGATTATAAAAATATGCCAATTCAGTTAATATCGGACGGTTCCGATTTATATTTTTATGATAAATCATTGGACCAGATTACAACAGTGCCGCTGACCAGTACACCGGCGGGAATATTGGTGCGTAAAAACATAGATTTGCAAAATGCCGATATTCGTGTCGTTGATACCGTGGATTCGGGTAAGACATTTTCGTTGAAAATGAATCTGCGTGGTCAAGAAGGTCTTGGAACTATGATGGTCACATTTGATAAAAAGCCTGTGGCACTTAATTCTTGGACGATTGTTGATGCGGTTGGAAATAAAACGGATGTTGTGTTTAGCAATATGAAAGCAAAGAACAGTTTTGAAAAACATTATTTTCAGATTAAACGTCATAAAACGGTCAGCACCAATGGCGGTGATGATTTCTATGATTAAAATATGTTTGGAATCAGTTGGGCAGAATTTGTTGTTATCTTGCTGGTCGCGATTTTGGTCGTGCCGGCACGATATTGGCCGGATGTTGCGCGTGCGATTGCACGGTTGGTGAAATTTATTCGTGGAATTATTTGGAAAATTACCGATGCATCCGAAAAGATAAAGAATCAAATTGAATTAGAACAACCAATTGATGAAATTGTGAATACGACGACACGTGATATGCTGGACACGATTTCGGTTAAACGCAAATCGCGCAAAAAACGGGTGGGTGCAAAATGAAAAAAATGACAATGATGCAACATTTTGCCGAATTGCGCCGCCGGATTCTGTGGACAATTGGATTCTTTGTTTCGGCATTTGTGTTGGGTTGGTTCGTTGCGCCATTTGTCCAAGAATTTTTAACAATTCCGTTGTTAGATGTTTGGGATGATGCACGATTACTCTATACCGGAATAACCGATGGATTGATGATTGATTTGTCTTTGGCATTACTGGTCGCGATAATGATAACAATACCGTTTGCAATGTGGCAGATTTGGGCATTTGTTGCGCCCGGGCTGCACCGGCGGGAAAAAGATTTTATTATTCCAATTTTTGTTATTTCGCCAATTTTATTTTTGATTGGTGCGGCATTTGCATTTTATATTTTATTTCCATTTGTTTTTAAATTCTTTATTGAATTAAACGAATCGGCACCGGTTCCGGCACTGGTGATGCCGGCGGTTCGTGATTATCTGGGGTTTGCAATTGGTATGCTGAAAGTTTTCGGTATCGCATTTCAATTACCGTTGGTAATGGTATTGCTGAATCGCGCGGGTGTGTTGTCGCGTGAACGGGTTATTGCAATGCGACGCTATGCGATAATAATTATTGTAATTGCGGCGGCGGTATTAACACCACCTGATGTGGTTTCGCAATTATTACTGGCGATTCCCATGTGGGCATTGTTCGAAGTCAGTATTTTATTTATGAAAAAGTAATCATTTTTATGATATAATTCGGGTATGGGAAAAATTATTTCGGCGATTGCAGTTTTTGCAATGGGCGCGTTGGTTGCGTCCTGTGATTTGCAGCCAAAAATAACCGCGTTGCCTGATACGGTTGGTGATTTTATATCGGCGCGATATCCGGCAATGCTTGCCGACCCGAATACCGAACCCGAAATTTATAATTCGGCGATTTCAGATTATGGTGTTTACGCTTCGCCTGAATTATATGGTTCGGTTGATATGGATGAATATGTGAACTATGCCGGCATTGACGATTATGTTTTGAAATCAGAATCAACAACCAAGGAAGTATCTGATTCAACGCAAGATGAACTGCCCGATGATACCGCACTTGATACAAATGAAGATATTATTGATATACCCGATAAAATCAATAACAATAAAAATGATTCTGAACCCGACGAAACGGTGGCAGAATCAGAACACGATGTTATCGATGTGCCGTCTTATGAACCCGGCGAATTAAATGTGCCGGCGCGTGCGATGCATGGCACAGTTGTTGTACGGCGCGGTGATACACTGTATTCGTTGGCGCGTGCGAATAATACAACAATAGAAAAACTGGCGGACGCAAATGCAATAAAACCGCCATATACACTGCGGGTGGGTCAGGTTTTAAAACTGCAATCCGATGCA